>Ga0335085_10018434_pt1 | contig 10030 bp, 5 predicted proteins | sample Lox_Sample_45_FD_206712 | JGI IMG/M metagenome (GOLD analysis project Ga0335085, IMG submission 206712) | Soil microbial communities from Loxahatchee National Wildlife Refuge, Florida, United States - Lox_Sample_4.5 | ecosystem: Environmental > Terrestrial > Soil > Wetlands | place: USA: Florida... | reverse complement strand
CACGTGGGTCACTGCCGGGATCTGCTTGCGCTTCTCTTCCCTGATCTGAAAGACCTGCATCATGAATGGAACGGCATCGTCCTCCTCAAACCACTCGCCGACCGCTTCCTCGAGCACTGAAGGCGCGAAGGGACGAAAGGATTCGCGGCGCTTGATCTTTGCGTTGAGGATATCCTTCATATCGCCCCGGCGAGGATCGCAGACGATCGACCGATTCCCTAGCGCTCGAGGGCCCCATTCCATGCGGCCCTGGAACCAGCCGAGCACCTTGCCTTCGGCAACCGCCGCCGCCGCGCGACGGCAGAGCTCCGCTTCGTCGGCGAACTCCTCGATACGGCAGCCGGCCGCTTCGATCTCTTGACCGCGCGCAGCGATCAAATCGGCGATCTGAGCCGTTGAGAATTGCGGCCCCCAGGAAGCGTGATCCATCACAAAATCGCGCCGGCCGCCCTGCTCGATCCAAACCGCGTAGGCAGCGCCGATCGCCCCGCCAGCATCCCCCGCCGCCGATTGCACATAGACGCGCTTGAAGGGCGTCATCCGCCGCACTTTCCCGTTTGCGACCGAATTGGCGGCGCAACCGCCGGCGAGAGTCAGATCGGTGAGACCGGTCGCGCTTTGCAATGTGCCGACGAGGTTGAAGAACGTTTCCTCATACATCACCTGCACCGAGCGCGCGAGATCGCGATGGCGCTCCTCGAGGGGATCGCTCGGGTACCGGCGGGGTCCGAGCAGTTCTTCGAGTGCGGGCGCGAAGAGATCACCCATTTCGGGCGAACCATCGGCCCATTGATAGGGGATTTCTTCTGCGTGATGACGAAAATAGCGTAGATCGAGCTCGAAGCCCCCAGCACGCTGTAGCCGAAGGATATGGCGCATCTGATCGAGATAGGCCGGCTTGCCGTAAGGCGCGAGGCCCATGACCTTGTATTCGTCGCCGTAATGTGGAAAGCCGAGATACTGCGTGACTGCCTGATAGAAGACGCCGAGCGAATGCGGAAAGAAGACACGGCCATCGATTGAGAGCTTGCCGCCCTGCCCGGTGCCCCAGGCTGCGCTCGAGAAATCGCCGAAGCCGTCGACGGAGACGACAGCCGCATTCTCGAACGGCGAGACGTAATAAGCCGAAAGCAGGTGGCAGAGATGATGCTCGATGTGATGCAGTTTCCCGCGGAATTTCTCACCGCGCAGCTCGCGCGCCAATAGCTCCGGTGTTTCCTCACGCTTGGCGCGATTGCGCAGCCGCTGCAGAACAAGAGCCGGGCTCGGCCGGCGCCGAACCATATAGGCGACCTTGCGCCAGAGATGAACGCTGCTGTCTTGATTCAGCGCGATATGGTCGACATCCGCCAAGCGCAGCCCTGCCTCATTGAGGCAATAGGCGATCGCTTGCGAGGGGAAACCCGCCCAGTGCTTGATGCGACGGAAGCGCTCTTCCTCGGCCGCCGCGATAAGCTTGCCGTCGCGAATAAGCGCTGCGGCGGAATCACCGTGGAAAGCATTAAGTCCGAGGATGATCATAGCGATACCTTCCGTGAACTCACGCAACACATATCCGCCGCGCGGTTGCTATCCGAATCTATAAACACCGCGCCTAAGCCCGGCTCTTAGCCGCAGAAAGTGGGTCGCCTTTGACAATCGAGTATCTCAACTTGCACGCACGATTTCGACATGAGACTATGGTTTAAAGTATTCGCTCTCCTACCCCTCGATTGGGAAACAGTGTCACTCGCATTCTCATTATATCTTGACATAATCCGATTCACGGCAGCTCTAGCCGTGCTATTGTCCCATTTTACTTCAGAGCCGTTCACAGCACATGTAATCCCTGGCGCGTTAGGTAACTACGGAAATATCGCCGTCACGATTTTTTTCGTTTTGTCGGGCTACGTGATCTCGTTCGTCACGTCTACCCGAGAACAAACTGCTTCGCAATATTCCCTAGCACGCATAGCGCGGTTGTATTCAGTTATCCCGCTCGCGTTGCTACTTACTTTCGGCCTTGATTCGATCGGGTCAGCGATTGATCCCTATTTCTACGCCATTCCCCAGATTCTGATGAAGCCAGAGTCATTTGCTGGCTATGCGTCCTCTCTTTTATTCGTAAGCGAATTTCAGATCTTTGGCTTCGATGGGATCGTCCCAGGGACGAATAATCCGTTATGGTCATTAAGCTTCGAGGCCACTTACTACTTGCTCGCTGGCCTGCTCCTATTCGCCCCGCGACGGATTTCGTTTCCTAGCTCTATACTGATTCTGGCAATGGCCGGAAGGACGATCACTGCACTCCTGCCAGTATGGATTATCGGCTTCTACACCTACCGATTCGTCCCACGCTCGACGCTGCCGCGACTTGTTCTCATTATGGGAATGGCCGCTACTATGCTAGGCATCCTCGAAGGCCATCGAATCCTACGCCATATCACTGACGACAATTTCGGAATAGTTTTTCCTTGGGGAAGAGGCCCGTTCAATCGCGACCTCCTCCTGGACTACGGCGTCACGTGCCTATTCTCGGCTCACCTCATTTTCGCACGGCAGTTTTGTGAGCGGATTGCGGTGCCGCACGCACGCATGAAAGCATTCGCTCGGTGGCTTGGCGACATGACCTTTCCACTCTATGCGACCCACTATCCAATCATTTGCCTGTTTGCGGCGATCAGCCCTTGGCCTAACACGACTTACGCGAACGCAGCGTTCATTTTCGTTTCGTTGGTACTCATCGTGGCTGTTTTCGCGGCAATCTCCGAGCGGCTGAAGGATACCCTTCGAAGTCGGCCATGGGCGCCCCACGCGCAGCGCGCGTCCGTGCGATGAATCAAGAACTGCGACGCCGAGAGCGACGCCCTCATTCAAGCACAAAGCCCTAATGACGAAGAACAAATCTACAGCGAGATAGGGCTGGGAAGCCAAAGCTCCTGGCCGCATCCCGAATGCCAGGTAACAATGGCGATCGCCGCGATCCGACTTAAGCCCATCTAGGATACGAAATTCCGCGGGTCAACGATCCGCAAAGTCATGTCCGAATTTTGATGAATCTACTAAGTAACTGCCCGGTCATTTATTACGCCTTATGAGCCCAAAAATCCGCGGCCTTTCCGGCGCCTGATGACTTCAAGAGCGACCAGCATCTCGGCAATCATCCGCTGCATCGCATAGAACCAGCCCGGCCAACCGTCGAGGATGCAGCCTTTCAGGAAGAGAACGTAAAAGAAGATGCCGAGCGGCGCGGGCCAGCCCATTAGACGAATCTTGTCGGCAAGATCGAGATTTTGGCGCGACATCTTGAGCAGATGATCGACTTCGTCCAAGGCATAGCGCTGTTGGGATTGCATCCAGCGCGACAGAGGTTTTCGATCATCGTGGTAGATGCGGGCATTAAGCATGGCGATCTTTCCCTCGACGATCACGCGTTGCGTATGCCCTTCCATCTGATGGAAGGCGTTGGCCGCGCGGAAAAGGACGATACGCTTCGGATAAAGCGTGCCACGAAGAGCTCGTCCATCGATGCGATAAATGAATTGCGCGGCATATCCCGAGACATCGTCGCCAGGTTTCAGCACCAAAATCTCCTGCAAGATGCTGTAGCTCAGTTCGTAATCAGCATCGAGCGAAAGGACCCACGGCGTCTTCGCTTGCGACAACGCAAAATCCCACTGCGCAGCGAAATCGGTAAAATCGCGATGGAAGGTCGCGACCTGGGGATAGCGCCCGAGTATTTCGAGCGTCCCGTCAGTGCTGCCACTATCAACGACAACAATTCGGTTCGCCCAGGTGAGCTTCTCGAGCGTTCGCTCGATGTTGGGCGCTTCGTTATAGGTGATGATTACCGGCGTGACCAAGTCGCGCATCGGCGCATCGGGCGGAGCCGCCGGGACTGACGAAACCTTGACGCGCGGCTTCGCCCTTTGACTGGTCTCGCTGAAGCGGACGACTGCCGGCGCATCGCTTTCTTGTGCGAGCCAGCGGTAGACCGCGATCATGTCCGACGCCACGCTATCCCAGGAGAAATCGCGCGCCATCCAGGCACGGCCTTTTGCGCCCATTTCCTTGAGCGCACGGCTCGGCATCACCATCGCCCGATCCATCGCGGCAACAAGCGGCTCGACGCCGTGATCAATCCACCAACCGCACTCTTCCTCGGCCAAACGCGCCCAGGGCGCACCCTTGCTCGATATCACTGGTGTCCCGGCCGCGAGCGCTTCAGCGACCGTCAAGCCGAAATTCTCGTTCAGGCTGGGAAGCACAAAAAGATCGGCAGCACGCAGAATGTCGGTCTTGGCCTCGCCGTAGATCGGGCCCTCGATCGAAATCCGGGATAGCCCGAGTGCGCCCGCCAACGCGATCAATTCCTTGTCATGAGCGTCTTCCGCCGGACCGACGACGCGGAGCTGCCAATCCGGATGTTTCGGGGCGATGCGCGCCCAGGCATGGATGAGACTGTCGAGGCCCTTCTTCGGATGGATGCGGCCGAGCCAAAGGACAAGGCGCTTCGGCGGCGCCTCTATGGGCTTCGCCAGATCGGGCACATCCATCCCGTTTGGGATCATCGCGATTGGGTTGGTCAGGCCGAACGCGCGCAGCTCCTCGTATTCCTGGTCGCTGGTCGCGTGAAGACAAGCCGCCGAATGGATCTGCGCGCCTTGCAGAAGCCTCCAGAACATTTGCTTCTTGCTGGATGAAAAGGCGAGCGCCGCTGGCGCCAGCATGCCTCGCGTCGATACCACGAACGGCTTGCCGCTCCGCATTGCAGCGCGCCCTGCAGCGAGATTGGGCATTAGCCAGATGCCGTGATTATGGACGACATCGGCGGCCGGCGTTTCCGCGCGGAGCGCCCACGCAAGTTCCCTCGACAAGCGGAGGTCGCGGACGATCGGGACCGATTCGTAATCCCAGGTGAAGCGCCGGTCGCGATAGCCATTGACCATGGCATCCGTGTGCTCCACGGCGTCGTCGGTAACGGAGAACAGGCTTGTATCGGTCCCGGCGGCCGCCAACGCTTCGCACAGCCGCGGCACGCTGTAGGACGGGCCGCCGCCAGCCGGATGCAGGGTAGCGATCACGTGGATTGCTCGATAGCTGCGCGCATCGCGCAGCGTCGCCGTGATCGTGTCCGCGGACGCTACCGAAGTGTTGATGCTCCTTATCAGATCGAGATCGGCCATCGGCATTACATCACGACTGCGCTTCTGGATGGGCCAAGCCAGCCTTCAACCCGACCGGAAGCGTTTGCGCGTCCGCAACGTTGCCAAACGAGCGGGGGAGCGCGACATCCAGAAGCGGTACTCGCCGCGCGAGACGATGCGATGGCCGCTCGATCGCCAAATAGAATACGTAGGATCCGGCCAGCATTGCAGCAAAGGCCACGAGCCAATCGAGACGCAAGGCCTTATCAAGATGGCCAAACGTCGCGGCAAGGGCAAAAGCCAAAGGGTGGACAAGGTAGAGCGAGTAGCTCCAGCGCCCGGCCCAGACCAGCGACGCCGCCGGCTTTCGGTCACGATAATAAGAGAGTTCGGCGCGAAGCCAGAAGTAGTAGACGAGTCCTAAAAACGGACCGGTTACCGTCTGATGGAACTCGCTATGGAAATGCAGCACGAGCGCGAGCCACATCGATGCCCAGGCAGCGAACCGCCAGGTCCAAATCTGCGACGCTGAGATCGTTTTATCACGACCGGGAAGGTTCTCCGCGAGATAACAGCCCGCGAGCCAGACCGGAAAGAGCGTGAAGGTCGTCGCCAAAATTCCGACATCGTTCCAATCGATCGCCGGGAAAAACGACCACATGATAAGTGCCATCGGCAAACACGCGGCTACCACGAGAGGAAGCCAGCCCGTGCAACGTGCGAGGCGGCTAATGAAAGGATAGACCGCGTAGTAAATCTCCTCACAGACGAGACTCCACAGCGTCGAATCCCAGATGATGGAGTTGGGCCCGATGATCACAGTTTGCTTGGGCAACGCTACTTCGAACAGCCCAACGACACAAACAACGGGGATCAGGATCCGCAAATACCGTCTCGCGTAGAAGCGGCCGATAGCGCAGTTGCTGCCGTTCGCGGCAAAGGGATAATGAACGCAAAAGCCCGAAATGATGAAAAACGCGATGACCGCCGGCGGGCCAAAGGCGAGCGTGGCCCATCCGCGCGCCAGAAGCGTCAAAGTCGCGTCCGGCTGGTGGACGGAGCCAAAAAGCGGAAACATGCCGATGTGCCCGACCGCCACATCGAGCGCGAGGACGGCACGCAACGCATCCAGGATTTCAAAACGCTTCATGATGCAACGATGACAGGCTGAGGGACGCGTCCGGAGAGGACATATCTCGTATAAGCGGAGCTAATCGTCGGCGCCGGGGACTGGCGCTGAAATCAGGGGCAAATGGGAATAGCGCGACGCGCGCTTCTCGAGCCAACCGGCAATTTCGGGATAGACGAATTTCGCCGTCAGCATCATCGCGATCAACTGCGTCAGGTAGGCGCCGAGCGCCTTGTCGATATCGGCCGCAAAAGGAAACGCAAGAAAGAGGAGCGCCGTCGAAAACGCTTGCCTGATTACTAGCGGCATGGGCCGCGTCATGAAATAACGAAGCGTCCAGCCGAGCCCCAACCCGATAAAGAACACCGGCACGAGCATTCCGGGGAACCCGAAATCGACGTAGGCTTGCGCGGTATATCCAACGCCGATCGAAGTCCGTTCGCCGATGTGCCAGCCGATGAGGCGGGCAGTGATCGCCGAATCGTCGAGCGCGGATTTATCAGGGAACAGGACGCGCGGCATCAGCACGTGTTGAAGGGCCGCCTCGTAGAAGGCGATACCTTTCGGCAGCGAGCCGTAGCTGTCCTTCGTCAATATGATGGAAAAAAGCGAGGTGTAACCAACGCGCTCGAGCAGCTTCACCCCGGCGTCGGCATAATTGATCGGGCGGTCGAGATAAGCATCCGACAGCCATTCGACGCGGTCTTCCAGCGACCGTTGGACGACAAAGCCACGGTACTCGGTTTTGATCACCGTCCAGGTGAGCGATATCCAAATAACGGCGAGCAGGCCGACGACGCCAATGGCCCATTCGCGCGCCACCAAATTCTTGCGCACAAGGGCCATCGCCAGAACCACGATGTAAAACGGCTCCTTGTAGCTGGACCAGTAGCCTACCATGCCGGAAACCATCGCCGCCACCACGACCACCAGCAGGACGCCATATCCGCGCTGCCGCTCAAGAACCGTCGCGGCAATGAGATAGAGGAACATGTAGTCGAAAAGAGAGAACGCAAGAACGGGGTTCGCGATGCTCGGAAAATTGGCCGCCACACGCGAAAGCCCAATATTGAGGACCAGGCTGAGGCCGTATAGAATCAGGACCCTATTCAGATCCAGGCGTATACGGGGTGACTTCCCCCTGGCCTCATGATCCGAATCGTCGTAATTAGAGGCGAGACCGCCGCCGAGGCGCATCCCGAGCGCCAGCGCAAGAAGCGCGGCGAGGCTAAAATAGATAGCGGTTTCGCGATACTGGCTGAACGAACTGTCGGAAACTGAAAACCCCACGAGATCGGCGGCGCCCAGATCGCCCGCGACAGCGAGCCAGAAGAAGCCGAGCACCCAGACGAGCGAAACATGCGCTTTGCGGAGCCCGGCGATCCAGATCGCCAGCGCCAAAGCGGCAAAGGTGACCAGCCACAGCACCGTATTCGATGACACCGCCAGCAGCGCGACCGCCAGCAGGCCGGCGCCGAACAACACGAACGGGGATAGGATCAGGCTCATAGGGCGGCTTTGTGAATGCGATTTACCATGTTTGTCGGGCAGCCTTTACCTATTCGCTCAAACGAAAGGCGCCACGGCTGCTGAAACGGTATCGCGATAGTTCTTCCATGTACAATTTATCGCGTAATTCCGGGCATGACGACTCATTTCCGCCAAAGAATTCCGGTTTGCCGCGAATGTACGCAGGGCCGTCACCAAAGCGTCTTTGTCCTCCGAGGGTACGATCCCGCCGCAGGAGGCGGGCAGCGAGTCGATGCCGCTGGCCATCGTGGTTAACACAGGCAGTCCGGCGCCCAGCGCCTCTAAAACCACCAGCGCGCGGCCCTCGAAATTCGTCGGAAAGACGAAGACATCCGCATCGCGATAGATCTCTTGCAGCCGATCGCTCGATACCGGACCGGTCCAGATACAATTGGGCGGCAATTCCCGCTTCATTTTCTCGTCGAGATGCCACAAGCCGACGAGCAGCAAGCGGGCATCTTTGAGCGCACTCGCGCGCCACGCATCGAGCAAGAGCGGCGTGCCCTTGCGCAGCGAACAATGTCCAACGAAGAGGAAGGTCAGCGGACCTCTCCGGTCGCGCGCCTCGCCTCCACCGCGATCGGATACGTCGATGCCATAAGGCGCGACCGTCACGGTCTTTCTGTGGTGGAATTCGGCTACCGTGTCCGCGACGAAACGGCTAGGCGCCAAGATCAGGTCGGCGAGCTCAATCTCGCGCATCTTCTGCTCGCGGCCGGAAAATTCCAGCGGCTCTCCCGGCTGAACCCAGTCGGAATATTTGCGCGCGAGCGCCCCCCGAATCCTGTCCCAGGCTGCGAAATACCCGATCGGCAGATCGTAGATACAGGCTTTCCCGAGGCGTTTTGCCTCGGCAAACGGAAGAAGCGAACAATCTTCGTACGAATGGACAGCGGTTACGCGCGGACGGGAAATTTCTTGCGTCATTCGACGCATGAGCCAATCATTGGCCTCGTAGGACAAGGACTCGGTTCCTTTTCCTCGGGTGCGGATGAAGAGCCTCCGCCATTCCGCCACGCGCCCCTGGAGTTTTGGGGCTGTATCAAGCGGCGGAAAACGGCGTCGTTCAACTCGCTGTAGCGAAGGATGAAGCAGTGCCAACGTGGCGAGAATTCGCGACGTGGCCGGCGACGGAAACCACGCTACACAAAAGGCCTCAAGGCGACCTGCTTCAAAGTGCGCCAGAGCGGCATGATGAGAATTAGGATTTCCCGTCGGATGGCCAAAGAGAATAGTCAATGTTGAAGCGGGTGTACGTGTTGAGGTGTTGCGGTCGTAATGACCGGCAGTGAAAAGAGAATATCCATCGCCTTAAACCTTAGACTGGATCGATAGTATCGACATCGAATCCGCTCAAACGAAAGGTTGGACTGCCGCGGAAACCGCTTGCCGGTAACGTGCCCAGCCGCAAGGCGCGACGGCTCGTGCCGCATGACGTCGCATTTCCGGAAGGGAATCGCGATGGGTATCAAACCACTTTAATCCTTCGACCAATGCGTCCAAATCATTCGGAGGGATCATCCTGCCTGCAGAGTCGGTCAATTCATCGAACCCGCTCGCCGGCGTCGTCAACACCGGAAGGCCAGCCGCGAGAGCTTCGAGTACCACGAGAGCTCGTCCCTCAAAGTTTGTGGGGAAGACAAAAACATCGGAGGTGCGATAGAAGATTTGTAGTTCGTCCGCGGAAACTGGCGCGATCCACTCGCAGTTTGACGGGAGCTGGCTTTTCATTTTTTCATCGAGCCACCAAGGGCCAACAAGTAATAATCGAGCATTTTTGATGTTGCTGGCACGCCACGCGTCGATGAGCAAAGGCGTCCCCTTTCGAAGGGAGCACCGGCCCGCAAAAAGGAATGTCAAGGTATCACGGGAAAAGTTTGTCGACGCATCAGTCGGAGCAGGTGCATCCACGCCGTAAGGCGCAACGGCGACGGCCGCTTTGGTGGAAACGAACTCGCGCACGGTATCAGCAACAAATTGGCTCGGCACTAGAACCAAGTCAGCGAGTTCCAATTCCTGTCGCTTTTGCTCGCGCTTAGCAAATTCCGGGGCCTCCCCAAAAGGCAGCCAATCGCGATATTTTTGTTCGAGATCTGCGCGGATCCGATCCCACGCCGCAAAGTACCCGATCGGAAGGTCGTAAACGCAGGCCTTGTTCGTCCTTTTCGCACGCTCGAACTGCCGAAGCGAACAATCCTCGTAGGCATGCACCGTGCGGACGGCAGGGCGCGCACATTCGCGCGCC
>Ga0335085_10018433_pt1 | contig 10030 bp, 8 predicted proteins | sample Lox_Sample_45_FD_206712 | JGI IMG/M metagenome (GOLD analysis project Ga0335085, IMG submission 206712) | Soil microbial communities from Loxahatchee National Wildlife Refuge, Florida, United States - Lox_Sample_4.5 | ecosystem: Environmental > Terrestrial > Soil > Wetlands | place: USA: Florida... | reverse complement strand
CCTGCCGGGTCCGCCGGCCGACCTCGACGTCAACGAGGGACTCGCGGCGATCACGGTTCCTTCCCGCAGCGCCCTTCTGCGCGCCGCGTTGCCGGATCTGAAAATCGCCGGTGCGTCAGACGTTGGCGTCGCCTGCACTGCTGTGCGCTTCCGCAGCGATGGCAAAACAATACTCGCAGGCGCGACGGCATCGCGCGAGATCGTCGCGATTGACGCGCAGTCCGGACGTCTGTTGACGAGGCTTCCGCTGCCGGTGACTCCGTCGCGTTTCTGCTTCCATCCGGACGGCGGCCAGATGTTTGTGACCGGGAGCGGCGGCGATGTGATTGCGATCGTCAGTCCGTTTCAGAACCAGGTGCTCGAAACCATACTGGCGGGGCGCACGCCGGATGCGATGGCTGTTCTCGGCCGGCGCAACATGCTCTTCGTTACCAACCGAGAGAGCGGAGACCTGACGATTCTCGACATTCAGACGCGCGGGGTTACCGCATCCGTGCATGTGGGCGAGTCGCCGGGCGATGTGCTGCTGACGCCGGATGGCGAGTACGCCCTGGTGATGGACCAGCGCTCGGGCAATGTGTCGGTAGTGCGGATTACGACCGTGCTCAACCGGAAGAACCGCACCAGCTCGCCGCCGTCGCCTCTGTTTACGGTGTTTCCAACGGCCGCCGATGCCAGATCTGCTGTAATCGTGCCCTATGGCCGCGCGTAAGAGTGTGCTTCCATGGTGATTTGATCATGCGACGCGCCCTCATCGGTCTTGTCCTGCTGGCTCCCATATCCTCTTTCGCGCAGGATCTGCTGAGCGAACCCGGACCGACCTTTCGCATCCCCGATAATCAGCTGCCGAATCCACTGACGTTCGTAGCCTACGGCGATCAGCGGTTCACCGATCCGGCAAATACCAGATCCGCCAACCCGCGCATCCGGCAGTGGCTGGTGAATCTGATCGCTGAGGAGAAACCGGCTGCCGTGGTTTTGAACGGCGATGTGCCGCTGCATGGCGACGTCGCCGGCGACTATGCTCAGTATCGCAGCGAAACGAAGTCGTGGCGCGACGCGCATCTGCGGGTTTTTCCTGCGTTGGGCAATCATGAGTTCTCCGGACAGGATCCAAAAGCTGGCCTGGAAGCGTGGTGGAAGGAATTTCCCGAGCTGAAGAACCGCCGCTGGTATTCCGTCGAACTGGGTTCGCGCATCTACGTGCTTGCCCTCGACAGCAACGCTTCGCTTCTCTCCGGCAGCGAGCAGGCCCGCTGGATCGAAATGCAGATCAGTCAGCTGCCACAGTCGGTCGACTTCGTGATCATTACGATGCACCACCCTCCGGTGGCGGACGTCCAGAAACGCATCGAAGTGGATCACAATCCGCGCCCGAACGAAATTGCGCTGCGGGAGTATCTGTCAAAGACAGCGCAAAGCTCGCATGCGCGGTTTTTGGTGTCCGCGGGGCATATTCATAACTACGAACGTAGTGAAATAGACGGGGTAGTCTACCTCGTGGCGGGCGGGGGCGGCGCAGCCCCTTATTTCGTTGAGCGCACTCCGCAGGATCTCTATCAAAGCATTCTGTTTCCGAACTTTCACTTCGTCAAATTCTCACTGGAGAAAGACCGCCTGCGCGGCGAGATGTATCGCGTCGCAGACCCGGAGGCCGAGAAACTGTCGGTCACCATGAAGGACACCTTCGATCTGGTGGTGAAGAGCCCAAAGTAGTCTCCGGGACTGGGCGAATTCGCCCCAAATCCTTGTGGTACCGGGAAATGCTCGCTACACTGTGATTACGTCTTGGCCTGTCAGGACGCCTGAGTCGATGGGTTTCCCTGAAAGTACGGCTCATGAAAAACTCCCGCAAAACAAACACTTTGTGTTAGTTTTGTTTTTGCTGCCGGTCAGGGTGTAATCCCGCTCCGGCGGCGCTTTAAACGTCAGGCGGATTTTAAATGCGTGTCGCTCCAATGACGAGTCGCTTCCTCGATGCGTGCCGGCGCAGGCCCACCGACGTTCGCCCGGTGTGGTTTATGCGGCAGGCCGGACGGTATATGAAGTCGTATCGGGAGATCCGCGCCCGGCACACGCTGCTGGAAATCTGCAAGCGTCCCGACCTCGCTGCTGCCGTTACCCTGCAGCCCGTCGAAGCCCTCGATGTGGATGCCGCCATCATTTTCGCCGATCTCCTCTTGCCGGTCGAGCCGATGGGCCTGAAGCTCAGCTTCCACTCGAAAGAAGGCCCCGTGATCCACAATCCCGTGATCACGAGCGAAGATGTGGACGCGCTTTCCACCTCGAATACCGACGACCTCGGCTATGTAGGCGAGGCGATTCAACAGACCGTGCGGGCGCTGGCCGGACGCGTGCCCGTTATCGGGTTCTGCGCCGCGCCGTTTACGCTGGCCAGCTACATGATTGAGGGCGGAGCGTCCCGCAATTTCATCCGCACCAAGCGCATGATGTATTCCGACGAGACGCTGTGGCGGCGGCTGATGGGCAAGATCGTCGACGTGCTGGCGCCGTTCGCCATCATGCAGGTGGCGTCGGGGGCGCGTGCGATTCAGGTCTTCGACAGCTGGGTCGGCGCGCTGGCCGGCGACGATTACGTGCGCTTCGCTCAGCCCTATTCGCGCGCACTGATCGAGCGCATCAAATCGAGCGGCGTGCCGGTGATTCACTTCGGCACCGGCGCTTCCGGTTACTTCCGCGAACTGCATGCGGCGGGCGGCGATGTGATGGGCTGCGACTGGCGCATCAATATCGATCAGGCCTGGATGGACATTTCCTACCGCTCTGCGATTCAGGGCAACCTCGATCCGGTAGCGCTGTTTGCGCCGCTGCACGAACTGCGCAACAAGGTGCACGATCTGCTGCGCCGGACGGGCACCCGTCCGGGGCACATCTTCAATCTCGGACACGGGATTCTGCCCGAGACGCCTGTCGATCATGTGAAAGCGGTGGTGCACATGGTGCGCGAGTTCAGGCCCTGAAATCTGCCGGCGGGATGAATCCAGATGAACACCGATAAAACCTGGAAGGGTTTTTATCTGCGCTCATCTCTGGCCACCTGTGGCTCAAAATCCGTTCCATGAGAGTCGGCATTGTTGGCGGGGGAGTCACCGGCCTGGCCTGCGCTTTCTTCCTGGAGCGCGCGGGCGTGGAATCCGTTATCTTCGATCCTTCACCCGGCGGTCTGATCGGCACGATTCATATAGATGGCTGCATTCTCGAAACCGGGCCTGAGAGCTGGCTCGCGTCCAAGCCCTGGGCTGAACAGCTGATCCGTGAGCTGGGCCTCGGCGATGAACTCACCGGCTCGAATGACGCGCGGCGGCGCACCTACGTATTGCGGGGCGGCCATTTCGTCCCCCTGCCTGAAGGTTTACAGCTCGTGGTGCCGACGCGACTCGCGCCCATGCTGCAGACGGAGCTCTTCAGCTGGAGCACCAAGTGGCGCATGTCGACCGAGATTTTTCGCAATCCGAAGATGCTGCCGGACCGGTCTGTTGCCGAGTTCGTCGCCGATCATTTCGGACACGAAGCGGTCGACTATCTGGCCGAGCCCCTGCTGGCGGGCGTCTATGGCGGGTCGCCCGATCAGCTCAGTGCCGTAAGCGTGCTGCCGCGGTTCGTTGAGCACGAGCAGCGCTACGGAAGCGTGGTGGTGGGCGCGCTGCGGCAGCGGATCAACGGGGCTTCGCGGCCGGTTTTCAAGTCGCTGCGCAACGGCATGGGGACGATGATCGATGCCCTGCGCGCGAAGGCCAAAGTGATCGAGGCGCGGGTCGAGTCCGTTCACCCGGAAGGCGTTTTCGCCGCTGGCGAGTGGCATGCGTTCGATCATATTGTGCTCTGTTGCGGAGCCAATCGCGCCGCGCCGCTAATGGCGCCGATCGACGCGGGAGTGGCAGACCTGCTGGGATCGATCCCGCATACCGGGAGCGCCATCTGGACTTTCGGATACCGGATTCAGGACATTCCGCGCGCCCTGGATGCATTCGGCTTTCTGGTTCCGAAGCGCGAGCGCCAGGCGATCATGGCGTGCACGTGGGTAGCGACGAAGTGGCACGGGCGTGTGCCCGACGGCAAAGCCGTGCTGCGATGCTTTTCGACCGACGTGAACGCATCCGAAGAAGCCATGCGCAAGGATCTGGCGCGGCTGATGAAAATCTCTGCCGAGCCGCTGTTTTCATGCTGCAATCGCTGGCCGGAGTCGATGCCGCAGTACACAGTGGGCCACTCCATGCGCATCGCGGAGCTGGAAGAGCGGATGCGGAGCATTCCCAATCTGCATCTGGCGGGCAACGCCTATCACGGCGTCGGCATTCCCGACTGCGTGCGAAGCGCCAAGGAAACGGTGAAGACGATTTCGGCGGCCGGTATTACCCGTTAATCTTCTTCGCCACTACCCGTAACCGGTGGTAGTCGGCCCACCACGAGCCGTCCCGATAAAGAGCCGGGCGAAGGCGATCTTCAATTTCGGCGATCAGCCCTCCGCGTTCCTGGGCGGGCACATCTTCGAACCACAAAGCCCCGAACATCTCGAGCCACTCACGCAGCCCCCTTTCCGGATGGTCCAGCTTCGTCCAGCGCGGGAATGTCCAAAGGGTTTCGATCTCGAAGCCGCCCCGTTCCAGCAGCGTGGCGTACTCGGCCGCGCTCGGATAAAACCACGGTAGCCGCGGCTCATATCCATGTGCGCGCTGAATCGATTCCACTGCCGCCACAATCAGCGCGTTGTTTCCCTTGCCGCCCATTTCGAGCACGAATCTTCCCTGCGGCTTCAGTGCCAGCGCCACCGCGTCGATCACTCGCGCTGGTTCGCGGATCCAGTGCAACACGGCGTTCGAGAAAACGCCGTCGAAAGGCTCATCGAAGCGGAGCTCCCGCGCATCGCCCAGCATGAATGCAATCTTCGGATAATTCTGCCGCGCCTGCGCGATCATCGACGCAGACGAATCCATCCCGATGACCGCCGCGCCTCGCCCCGCGATCTGCGCCGTCAGATGTCCCGTGCCGCACCCCAGATCGAGAATGCGCTCCCCCGGTTTCGGATTCAGCAGGCCGATGAGATCGCCGCCGCTCTTCCATACAAACGAGTGCCGGTCGTCATAGAGAGAACTGTCCCAAATGTCCGGCATCAGAGCAGTGAAATCAGAAACCCTTTCGGTCTGGGTCCCTTTCTGGGGCCAGGGCTTCGGCTGTGCTGTCTGCTTTCTGAAGAACAGTCCACTTTCATCCTGAAATCCCCTCTAATGCGAATTCGCCGGAACCAGGACGAAGTAGTCGTAAACCGTGCGCGCGATTTCAGCGATGGCTTTTTCGGAAGCATCTTCGGGGCGGCTTGAGGCCTTGGTAAAAACCGAGATCGCGATATGTCCCCCATCGCCGGGCAAAGTGATGTAGCCGATGTCGTTTGCCACTCCGCCGAGCGAGCCGGTTTTGTGCGCGACGTCTGTGCCCTGCGGCAGCAGGCCTTTGATTCGCGACTTTCCCGTCTCGCATCGTTCCATCATGCCGAGCAGCAACTGCGTGGAGTTGGCAGACAGCGCATCCCGTCGCCACAGCTTCACCAGCAGCTTCGTCATGTCGGACGGCGTGGCGCTGTCGCGCGGGTCGGCAGTTTCGGTGCGCCGCGCGCGCATATGTTCACGTTCCGGCACAGCATCGTAGAGTTTGTCCCAAAGCTCGCGGTTCCATTCGCTCTCCGGCGGAAGATTCTTCGCGCCCTGCCAGTCGGATATAAGGACCGCAGTGGAGCGATCCACGCGAATATTGGGCACGCCCAGCGCGCGCATTTTCGCCGAAACCGCCGCAGGACCGCCGGCCTGCCGCAGCAGCACATCGGCCGCGGTGTTGTCGCTGATCACAATCGCCAGCTCGAGCAGATTCGCCACTGACAGCGAAACGCCTGGATGAAAGAACAGCTCGGACAGCTTGCCGCTTCCCGGATGCAGATCCGGCGCCGCGAGCGGCACCATCTGATCGAGCGTGAGCTTCCCGTCGTCCACCATCGAGAGAATCTGGATCGCTACCGGAAGCTTGAATGCGCTGGCCATCGGAAAAGGATCGGCGGCGTGCAGTGAGGCGGTGCGTCCGGATTCGATGTGCACGGCATCCACGCCGACCACCGCGTCGGTAGTATGCGAGACGTATTCGATTTGCTGCTCGAGGCGGGCCAGCGAGGGGTCCGTCGCCGCCGCGGCAATCGACACACTCAGGCAGAAGACGCACAAACCCCGCATGACCTGAGTGTAATCGAACGGCAAATCGGCCACCGGACGCGGCCCGTGCCGGCCCTCCGTGTGAAATAATTCAGGGCGCGGAAAGATACAAATGACCAAACTGAGTGCGATCCTGATACTGTGCGGCGCCGCCTGCGCGCAGCAGACAAACTGGGAATCCTACGGCAACGATCCTGGCGGCATGCGTTACTCCGCGCTGAGCCAGATCAACACCAGCAATGTCTCCCGGCTCACCGAGGCCTGGGTCTTCGACACGCGCCCCACCCCGGAGACGAAAGCCAACCGCACCAGCCAGGCCACGCCGCTTGTCGTCGATGGCGTCATGTATGCCATCACCGCGCATCAGACGCTCGTCGCGCTCGATCCGGAAACCGGCAAACCGATCTGGGTTTACAGGCATAATCACCAGGGCCGTCCCCCCCGCGGCATCGCATACTGGCCCGGCGATAAGGACAATCCATCGCGCATCTTCTTCGGCACTTTCGATGGCTTCCTGGTCACGGTCGATTGCAAAACCGGCAAGGCTGTCGACACCTTCGGCAATCACGGCGAGATCGATCTCAAAGCCGGCATGAAAGACGAAACGAAGTATCCGCGCTCGCATTACGGTCTTTCGGCTGCGCCCATGATCTATAAGAACGTCGTCATCACCGGGTCGCATACTCAGGACGCGCCCAGTCTCGGACCGCCCGGCGACGCACGCGGCTGGGATGCCCGCACTGGCAAACTCATCTGGACCTTCCACTCAGTCCCGCGTCCCGGCGAGCCCGGTCACGAGACCTGGCTCAACGACGGCTGGAAAGAGCGCTCCGGCGTCAACGCCTGGACCACCGGCTCCGTCGATCCGAAACTCGGCCTCGTCTACATGACATTCGATTCGCCATCGGCGGACGTGTACGGAGGTGATCGGCCCGGCAACAACCTCTACGGCAAACCAAAGTGGCATTTCCAGGCCATCCATCACGACATCTGGGACTACGATGAGCCCGGCCCGGCGAATCTGATCGATCTCGTGGAAAACGGCAAAACCATTCCCGCTCTCGTGCTCGTCGGAAAGACCGGCCTGGTATTTGTGCTCGACCGCCGCAACGGCAAGCCTCTGATCCCGATCGAAGAGCGTCCTGTTCCCAAAGGCGACGTCCCCGGCGAGTGGTATTCGCCAACCGAGCCTTTTCCCGTTAAACCGCCCCCGCTCACCCGCATGAGCATCACGAAGGATGAGTTGGCGAAAGTCACTCCGGAGCAGGAAAAATTCTGCAAAGAGCTGTGGGATGCCCAAGGCGGCGCGCATAACGCCGGTCCATACACGCCGATGGGCACCAGACCCACGGTTGTCTTTCCCGGCGGCGATGGCGGCGGCAGCTGGAACGGAGGATCGGTCGATCCCAGGCTCGGCTATTTCTTTTACAACGTGAAGAACGACGGCGCGATCGGCACGATGACAAAGCGTGACGTCGCCCCCGGCACCGTGGACGGTCTTGGCCAGGTTGTCGATCCCAATGCGTACGGGCGCACTCCGATTCAGGTTGAAGGCCGCCGCGTCGGCGCGTTCACGAATCCGAACACCGGATGGCCATGCGAAGCGCCGCCATGGGGCGAGCTGAGCGCTGTCGATCTCCACACAGGCGACATCGTCTGGCGCGTTCCGTTCGGACGTGTGGATGCCCTCGAAGCCCAGGGCATCATGAACACCGGCAACTTCAATAAAGGTGGATCGGTGGCGACCGCCGGCGGCCTGCTCTTCATCGGCGCCAGCTACGACATGCGCTTTCACGCCTTCGACGAAAAAACCGGCAAGCTGCTCTGGGAAACGAAACTCACCGAGCAAGCCCAGGCCAACCCGATCACCTACATGGCTAAAAACGGCAGGCAGTACGTCGTTGTGAATGCCGACAACCTGATCGTCGCCTTCGCTCTGCCAGAAAAATAATGGTCGGCAGAGCCGCACAGCGCATTAAAACGGACGGCTAATAGCCAAAAACCAATAGCCACCTTGCTATCCTGAACTTTCACCCCCTCTAAGGGGATCCCACCAGGAGAATCCGCTTCATGCCCGTGAAAGTAGGCATCAACGGCTTCGGCCGCATCGGACGAAATGTCGTGCGCGCCGCGCTGCATAATCCTGAAATCGATTTTGTCGCCGTTAACGATCTGACCGATACAAAAACTCTCGCCCATCTCACTAAATACGATTCGGTGCTGGGCAGCCTGCACGAAGAAGTGAAAGTTACGGGCGACTGCATCGCCGTCGGCCCGCGCAAGCTGAAAGTATTCGCAGTCAAAGATCCGGCCGAGCTCGACTGGAGTTCGCTGGGCGTCGAAATTGTGATCGAATCGACCGGCAAATTCACCGATGCGACCGCCGCGGCGAAGCACATCCGCGGCACGGTAAAGAAAGTCATCATCACGGCGCCGGCGACCAACGAAGATGTCACCATCGTGCTCGGCGTCAACGACAAAGCGTACGATCCGGCGAAGCACAAAGTCATCTCAAACGCGTCCTGCACGACCAATTGCCTCGCGCCTTTCGTTAAAGTGCTGCACGAGAAGTTCGGCATCGTGAAGGGATCGATGACGACGATCCACAGCTACACAAACGATCAGAACGTCCTCGACTTTCCTCACAAAGATCTGCGCCGCGCCCGCGCCGCGGCGCTGAACATGATTCCGACCAGCACCGGCGCCGCCAAAGCCATCGGCCTCGTGATGCCCGAACTCAAAGGCAAGCTCGACGGCTACGCTATGCGCGTGCCGACGCCCGATGTCTCTGTTGTCGACCTCGTCTGCGTCACATCGAAAAAAACCACCAATGCTGAAGTGAACGCCGCGCTCAAAGCCGCGGCGGAGGGCGAACTGAAAGGCATCCTCGCGTACACCGAAGATCCGGTCGTCTCCACCGACATGCTGCACAATTCCAACAGCTCGATCATCGACGCGCAGATGACCAAGGTCATCGACGGCGATCTGGTGAAGGTGGTCTCCTGGTATGACAACGAGTGGGGCTATTCGTGCCGCGTGAACGACCTGGTCGAGTTCATCGCTCAAAAAGGCCTCTAAGAATCGTTGTCAAATCTACTGCCTCGACAGTATTGACATTTAGCTTTTCTTTACCGCCCAGCGGTAAACATTTGTAAAACACGGCGCGGAGCTGCGGCGATTTCGTAACCAAGCCATCGCCCGCCTCACCTTCCATCGCATGAAAACTACACTTCTGGCCTTGTTGGCCATGCTTACGCTAGCGTTTACAGCTCTGGCTGCTGACGTCACAGGCAAGTGGACCGGCGAGATGACCACCGGACGCGGACCTGTGCCGTTCAATCTGGAGCTGAAGCAATCCGGCAACACACTGACTGGCGCGGTTACGGGCGGCCGCGGCGGCGACATCATGATCTCCGAGGGCAAGGTCGACGGCGAAACCATTTCGTTCCAGACCTCGGCTCCCGGACGCGACGGTAACCCGCAGGTGCTGAAGTATACCGGCAAGGTCAATGGCGACAGCATCGAACTCACCCGCGAAGGGGGCCGCGGTCCGGTCACATTCACGATCAAGAAGCAGTAAAACCAATCGGCAGTAAAAGAAGGTAAACGCGGGAACTTACGGCGGCTCGGTGGTTATATAGTTATTGACTTGTTCGCTAACTGGCCTTGTGCGAACCCGGCGATAGGCTCCTCATGCTCCGCACAACCAGCCTCTTTCTCATAACTACCGCGTTCGCCACGTTTGCCTTCGGTGAGACGCAGAGCGGAACCGTAGTGTCCGGTGGTCAACCGATCCCCGGCGCGACGGTGACGGC
>Ga0335085_10018432_pt1 | contig 10031 bp, 9 predicted proteins | sample Lox_Sample_45_FD_206712 | JGI IMG/M metagenome (GOLD analysis project Ga0335085, IMG submission 206712) | Soil microbial communities from Loxahatchee National Wildlife Refuge, Florida, United States - Lox_Sample_4.5 | ecosystem: Environmental > Terrestrial > Soil > Wetlands | place: USA: Florida... | reverse complement strand
CGTGATCCTTTCCGATACCGTTGGCTTCATCTCCGAATTGCCGACCATGCTGATCGCGGCGTTCCGCGCCACCCTCGAGGAAGTCGTCGAAGCCGATGTCATTCTGCACGTGCGCGATGTCTCGCATGGCGATGCCGCGGCGCAACTGGCCGACGTCGAAAAAGTCCTGGGCCAGCTCGGCATCGATGCTCATAAGCAGGACGGCAAGCCGGCGCTCATCGAGGTGTGGAATAAGATCGATCGCCTCGATGCCGGCTCCCGGGCGCGGCTCGTCAATATCGCCGAACGGCGGCCGGCAAGCGAGCGACCGGTATTGGTTTCGGCGATGACAGGGGAGGGCCTCGATACGCTTGCCGCTGCCATCGAAACGCGGCTCAGCGCCGGGCGCGTGCTGATCGAGCTTGAGCTCGATCCGGCCGACGGTGCCGGTGTAAGCTGGCTGCATCGCCATACCGAAGTGATCCGCAAGGCGGTGGACGACAGTGGCCGTATCGCCATGACGGTGCGCACCGCTCCCGACCTGGCAAACGCCGTGCGGACCAAGTTTGCGCGGTGACTGACGAAGGGAGGTGCTGATGACGCCGGTTCGGACCATTGCAACGTTCGCCGTGCTCGCGATCGTATTCCTGGCCGCGCTCGCACCGGCGCGTGCCGCGACGACGACATTGCGCTTCGGACAAATTCCTTCGACTGTGCGCGGGATCACATCGCTTTATCGTTTCGTTGCCGAGAAGCAGGGGTTCCTGGCGCGTGAGAACATTGCGCTCGATGTCGTGCAGATCCCCGGCGGCACTGACAAGATGATCGCCGCCCTCGATCGCGGCGACGTGGACGTGACGCAAACGGCAACGCCTTATCTGATCCAAGCCGTGCTTGCCGGCTCGCAAGCCGCCGCCATCGCGGGCGAGGTCGCCAATCCGGTCTATAGCCTGATCGCCAAACCGGAGATCAGGAACTTCGCAGATCTCAAAGGCAAGCTCATCGGCCTGTCGCTGCCCATCGACACGATTTCGATCTCGACGCGCAAGCTGCTCGCGCTCAAAGGTCTCGGCGTCGGCGACTACCGCGTCAAAGCGCTGGTCGGCACGCCGGTGCGCGCCGCGTGCCTCAAGAGCGGCGAGTGCGATGCGGTCCCGCTCGGGCAGCCGGAAGACCTCATCGCGGCGAAGGACGGCTATCGGCGGCTTGGCGTCTCGACCGAGGCCGTCGCCTCGTTCCAGTTCGAAGTCATCGCCGCGCGGCGCGATTTTGCGCAAAGTCACGCCGATGCGATGACCCATTTCGTGCGCGCGCTGGGCGATGCGTTCCGCTTCATTCGCGATCCGGCCCACCGCGACGAGGTGGTAAAATCAATTGTCGAACTGACCGGCTCTTCAGACGACATCGCGCGCCAAACGCTCGCGCTCTATTTCGACCCCGATCGCGGCGTGCTGCCGCGGCAGGCCGAGATCGATCGCAAGGGCTTTGCGCAGGTGATCGCGTTCATGGGCGAGGGCGGCACCATCAAGCCGCCGCTTCCGACGCCGGACCGGTTTATCGATTTGCGTTACTTGCAGGCGGCGGGGATTGAATAGGGCGAATTGCGAATAGCGAGTGGCGAATAGAACAATTCGCTATTCGCCGCTCTCCGCCGTCTTGGCCTCCTCCCACAGCGCATCCATCTCGGCGAGCGTGGCATCCTGCGGAGCCTTGCCGCGCTTGGCGAGTGCGCTTTCGATCGCGGCAAAGCGGCGCTCGAATTTCTGATTGGTCTGGCGCAGCAACGCTTCGGGGTCGGCTTTGAGATGCCGGGCCAGATTGACCGCGGCGAAGAGAAGATCGCCGACTTCCGCTGCGGCAGCAGCAGGATTGCCATCGAGTTCGGCTTCGACCTCGTCGGCCTCTTCGCGGATCTTGCGCAACACCGCGCGCGGATCGTTCCAGTCGAAGCCGACCTTGCCGGCCTTGGCCTGCAGTTTGAGCGCTCGGGTGAGGGCGGGTAGTGCAACCGGCACGCCGGCGAGCGCGCCGTCGGCCTTGGCGCCGTTTCGGGCGGCCTTCTCCTCGGCTTTGATCCGATCCCACAACTCCTTGACCGCCTCCGGGGAGCACGAGTGCGCATCGCCGAACACGTGCGGATGCCGGCGGATCAGCTTTTCGGTGATGGCTTTGACCACGTCGCCGAAGTCGAATGCACCTTGCTCCTCGGCCATACGGGAATGAAAGGCGACTTGGAGCAGGAGGTCTCCGAGCTCGTCCTTGAGATCGTCGAGATCGCCGCGCGCGATCGCATCCGCGACTTCGTAGGCCTCTTCGAGCGTATAAGGCGCGATGGTCGAAAAATCCTGCTCGAGATCCCACGGGCAACCGGTCTTCGGCGTGCGCAGCGCCGCCATGATCTCGATCAAGCGGCCGATATCGCGCGAAGGCGTTGGGGCAGGGCTCATGGGCAAGATCTCGGGAGGGTTTCGCGGAGAGCGCAAAATCCTACCAGAGCCCGTCCAGGCCCGCGACACACGCGGCGACGGGATTCACAAGCTCCGCTAACGCCTCGAATTTTCCACGGTGCGGCTCGCTTCGAACAGGAACCAAGTCCGCCGCTCGGTGCCGTCGATGAAGGTTTCGAGGAGCCCCGCGGTCGCGGCGTCCTCGTGCTTCTCGGCAAGCTCATGGCACTCGCGCATGGAGGCGGCGATCATCTTGTTGTCGTTCATGAGTTCGCGCAGCATCTCATGCGCAGGCACGAAGGTCTCGTCGTTGTCCTTGATGTTTTGCAGCTTCGCAATATGCCCGATGGAGCGCAGCGTGGTGCCGCCGATCTTGCGCACGCGTTCGGCGATCTCGTCCGTGGTCGCAAAAATCTGCTCGGATTGCTCGTCCAGCAGCAAGTGATAGTCACGGAAATGCGGGCCGCTGACGTGCCAGTGGAAGTTCTTGGTCTTGAGGTAAAGCGCGAAAGCGTCAGCCAGGATTTCATTGAGTTTGGCGGCGAGTTCGCGAACCGCCGCCTCGGGCAGGTCGGTCGGCGTATCAAGCGAGGCGGCGACTTTGCGGCGCGTGTCGAGGGCTCGGACTTTGTTGTTCACGGCATCACCTTGCGCAATTGTGGCGGGGATACGAAACGGCTGCGGCCGCCCGGGAGCGGGCGGGCTTGCCATTCAACGTCGGCGCGACAACCTTGGTTCCGTCGATGCCGGCGAGGTCAGCAACATGCCCCTTTCGGCTTATTTCCAGTCGGCGGCATTTCTGGCGGCCTTGGCCGTTGCGCTGTTCGTCTCCGCCGGCACCCTCGAAATCTGGAGCTTTTGGCTCTACGTGGCGATCTTTGCCGCGGTATTCGTGGTCGCTTTCGCAACGCTCGATCCGGGGCTTCTCCGCGAGCGTATGCGCCCGGGCGGCCAAAAGCCGCCGCTATCTTTGCGGCTGTTCTCCCTAGTGCTATTCGTGCACTGGATCGTCGCCGGTCTCGACCGCGGCCGTTTCCATTGGAGCGATACCGTCCCGCCATGGCTGCAGGCCGCCGGATTGCTGGCGACGACAGCCGGCTACGCCTTGTGCCTTTGGGCCATGTACGTGAACCGGTTCTTCTCCTCGGTGGTGCGTATCCAGACCGACCGCGGCCAGCACGTCATTACGACGGGGCCCTATGCCTTCATTCGCCATCCAGGCTATCTCGCCGGCTTACTGATCATCTTGGCGAGTGGACCAGCGCTCGGCTCCTGGCTGGCGACGGCGCTCCTGATCGTTCTGAGCCTGCCGTTCCTGCTCTACCGCGCCGTGAACGAGGACCGGGTCTTGCAAGCCGAACTTCCAGGCTATCGCGACTACGCGAGCCGGGTGCGCTGGCGCATCGTTCCGGGCCTCTGGTGACGCGGAGCAGGCATTGCCGGCCATCCCGCATCCCGTTGCAATCCATGATTCGCATAAGACATATTATGGAATATTCATCGGCGAGCCGCAGAATTGCTAGGCTTCCGCAAGCTCGAAATTCATCCCGTCAAAGGCGGGCTCGACATGGGCCGGCACTTCCTTGCGCAGGATTTCGTAGTCGAGATCGGCGTGAAGGTTGGTCAGGATCGCGCGCCGCGGCTTGATGCGCTCGATCCAAGCGAGCGCATCAGCGAGCGAGAAATGGCTCGGATGCGGCCGGTAGCGCAGCGCGTCCACGATCCAGACGTCGAGGCCGGACAAGGCCGCCGCGCTCTCTGGCGGCATGCCGGAAAGATCGCACGAATAGGCGAGGCCGCCGAACCGGAATCCGAGCGAGGGGATGTCGCCGTGCTCCTGCCGGAACGGCAGCGCCGCGATCGGTCCGCCCTGCCCCACGATGGTCAGCGAGCGGCCCGGAACGAGCCGGCGCTCGGTGACGATCGGCGGATATTCGCTGCCGGGGGGCGAGGCGAAGCAATAGCCGAACCGGGCGTGCATCGCCGCAGCGGTATGCTCTTCGAGATAAACGTCAACGCGCCGGCGTTGCTTGATGAAAAGCCCGCGTAAATCGTCGATGCCGTGGGTGTGGTCGGCATGCTCGTGGGTGTAGAGCACGGCGTCGAGCCAATCGACCTCGGCGTCGAGAAGCTGCTCGCGCAAATCGGGCGAGGTGTCGATGAGAACGCGGGTCACGCCGCCGGCTGCGCGCCGTTCGACCAGAAACGAAGTCCGCCGGCGCCGGTTTTTGGGGTTCGACGGATCGCAGACGCCCCAGCCCAGCGCCGGCCGCGGCACGCCGCCCGATGAGCCGCAGCCCAGGATGGTGAATTTCAGCGTCATGCCACAGTCATTGCAGCCTGCAGTCAAACCTGCGCGGATTGCATCGGTTTATCCGCTGCGGCGGGGCGCGGCACCTTGGCGAACAGGCGAAAGAAATTCTCGGTGGTTTGCCGAGCGATTGCCTCGGTCGAGATGCCCCGGGTTTCCGCCAGCACCTTGGCGGTTTCCACCACGTAGGCCGGCTCGTTGCGCTTGCCGCGAAAGCGGCCGGGAGCGAGATAGGGCGCATCGGTCTCGACCAGGATGCGATCGGCCGGCAGTCCCGCCGCAATGTCGCGCAACGCCTGCGAGTTCTTGAACGTCAGGATGCCGGTGAAGGAGACGTAATGCCCGAGCGCGATGGCGCGATCCGCGAGATCGGGCCCGCCGGTGAAGCAGTGGAGCACGGCAGGGAAGGTGCCCTGCCCCGTTTCTTCTTCGAGAATTCGCGCCATGTCGGCGTCTGCCTCGCGCGAATGGATGACGAGCGGCAGCCCAGTCTCGCGCGCCGCGGCGATATGATTGCGGAAGCCGCGCGCCTGCGCCTCGCGCGGTGAATTGTCGTAATGGTAGTCGAGCCCAGCCTCGCCGATCGCCACGACCTTGGGATGCTTGGTATGCGCGACAAGGTCGGCGGTACCGATGTCGAGCTCCTCATGGGCATAATGCGGATGCGTGCCGACCGAGCAAAACACGTCGGCAAAGCGTGCGGCAATGCCGAGCAGCGTGTCCTGGCGGGCGACCCGGGTCGAAATTGTCACCATCCGCGCGATGCCAGCAGCGCGGGCGCGCTCGACCACGCCGTTGAGCTCGTCGGCAAAATCCGGGAAGTCGAGATGGCAATGGCTGTCGATCAGCATTTTGATTTCGGGTCTTACTGGGCGGCGCGCGCGTCCGGCTCGATATAGCGCGGGAAAACGGGCGCGGGTGCCGGCAGCGTGACGCCCGCGGCAAGCCGGTACTGCCCGCCGAGATGCGCAAAGTTGCGCTCTGCTTCCGGCACCGCAAGAAGATCGAGCAATTTCGCGGCCGATGTGGGCATGAACGGCAATGCCAATATTGCGACCTGCCGAATGACTTCGGCGGTCACGTAGAGCACGGTGCCCTGCCGCGCCGGATCGGTTTTGGCCAGCGCCCAGGGCGCTTCGGCGGCGAAATAGCGGTTGGCGTCGGCGACGACGGCCCACACGGCATTGAGCACGTGGTGCAACTGCTGCGTTGCCATGGCGTCGCGCGCCTTTCCGATCATGGCATCGGCGGCAGCGAGGATCGCCTGGTCGGTGGTGCTGAAAGCGCCGGGCTTGGGCAGCACGCCGCCGAGGCCGCGCGCCACCATGGTCAGCGAACGCTGCGCGAGATTGCCGAGATCGTTGGCGAGATCGGCGTTAATGCGCGTCACGATAGCTTCATGGCTGTAATTACCGTCCTGGCCGAACGGCACTTCGCGCAGCAGGAAGTACCGCAGCGGATCGACCCCATAGGCGTCGGCCAACGCAAATGGATCGATGACGTTGCCGACCGATTTCGACATCTTCTCCCCGCGATTGAAAAGAAAGCCGTGAGAGAAGATTCGGCGCGGCACGGCGATGCCGGCCGACATCAGAAAGGCCGGCCAGTAGACCGCGTGGAAACGCACGATGTCCTTGCCGATCACGTGCAGATTGGCCGGCCAATATTTTATGAATTTCTCCGAATTTACATCAGGATAGCCGACAGCCGTGATGTAATTTGTGAGCGCATCCACCCATACATACATGACATGCTTCGGATTGCCCGGAACCGGCACACCCCAATCGAACGTGGTGCGCGAGATCGACAAGTCCTGCAGGCCGCCGCGGACGAAGCTTGCGACCTCGTTCATGCGCTCCTTCGGCAGCACGAAATCCGGAACGTCCCTGTAGAGCTTCAGGAGCTTGTCGGCATAGGCCGACAGCCTGAAGAAATAGCTCTCCTCCTCAACCCATTCGACCGGCGTACCTTGCGGCCCGATCCGTTGACCCTTGTCGTCGAGGCGGGTCTCGCTCTCGTCGTAATAGGCCTCGTCGCGCACCGAATACCAGCCGGAATACTTGTCGAGATAGATGTCGCCGGCTGCCTGCATGTGCTCCCAGATCGCAGCCGAAGAGGCGTAGTGGCGCGGCTCAGTGGTGCGGATGAAATCGTCGTTCGAACAGTTGAACTTTTTCACCATGGCCTGGAAGCGCGGCACATTGCGCTCGACCATCTCGCGCGGCGTGAGCTTTTCCCTGGCCGCCGTTTGCAGCATCTTGATGCCGTGCTCGTCGGTGCCGGTCAGAAAAAATACGTCGCGGCCGTCGAGCCGCATGAAGCGAGCGATGGCATCGGTGGCGATGACTTCGTAGGCATGGCCGATATGCGGCGCGCCGTTCGGGTAAGCGATCGCGGTGGTGATGTAATAGGGTTCGCCGGGCATCCCGCGTAGGTATCAACCGCGCGTCGCCTCGGCAAGCAAGCCGAAAACCCCGAAAACCAGCGGTTTTCGCTCCAAATTATAGGTTTCCGCGTCACGGGCGGCCTGATTGATGCGTTCGGATGCTTCGGCGAGCCGCGCCAGGCGGCCGAGTTCACCGTTGCCGCCGTCGAGGCGGTGCGACAGCCAGGCATTGACGGTGTCGACGAAGGCGGCGAGCGGCTGCGGGTCGGTGCCGGCGATCGCCTCGCCAAGCGCATGGAGTGCCCCGCTGTCGAGCTTCGGCAGCCGATCAAGGAGAGCGAGCGCCTGCTGGCGCAGCTCCAGCGCATCGCCGTCGAGCAAAGCGAGCGCACGGGCGACGCTGCCTTCCGCGGCGGCCGAGGCGGCGATGATCTCGGCATCGTTCGGCGGCCTGCCGGTCGCCGCCGCGACCGCGGCCACCACGTCGGTCTCGCTCAGCGGCCGCATCGCAACGATGCGGCAGCGCGAGCGCAGCGTTGCCGGCACCCGCGAAGTGGCATGGCTCACCAGAAGCAGCAGTGAACGCTCGGGCGGCTCTTCCAACACCTTGAGCAGCGCGTTGGCGCCGGAACTGTTGAGCTCATCGACGGCATCGACGATGGCGATGCGCCACCCGCCCTCGCCTGCCGTCGAACCGAAAAACGATACCGTGCGGCGGATGTCGTCGACCAGGATCTGCTTGTGCAGCACACCCTTGTCGTTGAGCGTGCGCTCGATGACGAGAAGGTCGCCCTGGGCCTGCGCCGCGACATGACGCGCAACCGGGTGCTCGGGATCGACGGCAAGCGACGTCGCTGCGGCAACCTCACGTGCCGACGGGTCGGGATGCGCCAGCACGAAGCGCGCCAAGCGGTAGGCCAGCGTCGCCTTACCGATGCCTTGGGCGCCGGCGAGCAAAATGGCGTGCGGAATGCGGCCGCCCCGATAAGCAGCGAGGAGCGCGGCCTCGGCCGCGGCGTGACCGAACAAAGTGTAGGTTTCACGCGGGGCCCTTATTTCAGGCCCATCGTCACCTTCGCGTTTTCGCGGGCTCATGGCGTTCGCTTACGAAGCCAGGTCGTGGGCGGTCTGCGCTTCAACGCTCAACGGCGCGCTCGCCGGATCGAGCCTTGCGGTGACGATATCCCAGATAGTTTTGGCGACTTTCGTTTTCGCCGCGCTTGCATCGACGATGACGCAGCGCCGCGGCAGGTGCGCGGCAAGCGCCAGAAAAGCGCCACGCAATTTTTTATGAAACTCCACGCTCTCCGCCTCGAAGCGGTCGGGCGCGCCGCCGCGCCGGCGGCCGGCGGCCCGAGCCAGCGCGATATCCACCGGCACGTCGAGGACAAGGGTCAGGTCGGGCGCGAGATCGCCGACGACGATGCGCTCGAGCCCCTTGATAAGCTTCAGATCGACTTTGCCGAGGCTGCCCTGATAGACCCGCGTCGAATCGATAAACCGGTCGCAGATCACCCATTTGCCGGCGGTGAGCGCCGGCTCGATGGTGCAGCGGATGTGGTCCTGGCGCGCCGCGGCGAACAAGATCGCTTCGGCATCCGCGCCCAAGGGCTTGGCGGCCCCGGACAAAAGGACGTGGCGGATGATTTCCGCGCCCGGCGAACCGCCGGGCTCACGGGTCATCACAACGCCGAGGCCGAGCGCCTCCAGCCGCAGCGCCAGCATCGCCGCCTGGGTCGATTTGCCGGCGCCCTCGCCGCCTTCGAACGTGATGAACTTGCCTCGCATCTCAGCCGCACTTTGAAGACAGAATCGCGCCCTGTCGATTGCGCCGTCAAACCGTATCTCTACATAAAAACCAAAGACTTGCGCTCGTTTTTATCCAAACCACATAAGGCTAAGTCAGCGTTACAAGATGGGTGCAATATAGGCCCACTCCGCTCGGCTGGCATCGCCCGAGGCAACCGTCATAGCTTGTTCACGCCGGCGCGGAACAGGCCGATCATCAATTCGGTCGCGCCGTCCATGGCGCGCTGGGACATGGTGCCCTTCCCGACATCGTCGGCCGCCGCCAGTGGCGCTTCAAGGGCGAGGTTTTCGCCGCGCCACACCTTGAGCTTGCCGATGGGCTGACCCTTGATGACCGGCGCCGGCACCGGACCGGTATAGACGATGCGTGCAATGAGACGCTCGTTGCTGTTGCGCGGCATCATCACCTTGATAGTGCCGGGAGCGACCAGCGGCACGTAGCTGACGTCACCGCCGAATACCTTGGCCTCGCCGATCGTCTGCCCCTCGGCAAACAGAACCTTCGCCTCAAAGCCGTGGAAGCCGAGGTCGAGGAGTTTCTTCGCTTCCTCGCCGCGCTCCTTGTCGGATTTGGCTCCGGTGACCACAACAATGAGCCGGAAATTGTCCTGAACCGCAGAGCCGACCAAGTTGAATCCGGCCTCCGCGGTTTCGCCGGTCTTCAGCCCGTCGGCGCCAATGCCCATGCCAAGCAGCGGGTTGCGGTTCTGCTGCCGGATCTTGTTCCAGGTGAACTCGCGCTCGGCGAAATACGGATAGAAGTCCGGATAGCTTTGCATGATGTGGCGCGCAAGCTGCGCCATGTCACGCACCGTCACTTTCAGGTTCGGGTCGGAAAAGCCGGTGGCGTTGGTGAAGGTTGAATTTTCGAGCCCGATCTCTCTCGCGCGCTTGGTCAGCATGGCGCCGAAATCGGCTTCGTTGCCGGCGAGAGCCTCGGCGATCGCGATGCAGGCGTCGTTGGCGGAGTCGGCGATGATGCCGTGGATGAGATCGTCGAGCGGCACCCGGCTGTGGATCGCAGCGAACATCGTGGAGCCGTGCGAAGGCGCCCCGCCCTTTCGCCAGGCGTTTTCGCTGATGACGTATTCGTCGTCGA
>Ga0335085_10018431_pt1 | contig 10031 bp, 9 predicted proteins | sample Lox_Sample_45_FD_206712 | JGI IMG/M metagenome (GOLD analysis project Ga0335085, IMG submission 206712) | Soil microbial communities from Loxahatchee National Wildlife Refuge, Florida, United States - Lox_Sample_4.5 | ecosystem: Environmental > Terrestrial > Soil > Wetlands | place: USA: Florida... | reverse complement strand
AGGTCGGCCTGCGGGACGAGCGGCAGCGCCTCGGCGCGGAGGTCCGTCACCAGCGCATCGGTGTCCAGCTTCTCCAGCTCGACCTTGGCCAGCAGCGGCAGCCAGAGGCGGTGACGACCCGGCCCGAGGTAGCGCTCCGGCTTGCCGTTCACCAGCACCAGGACACGCTCACGCAGGGAAACATCGATACGCATGGGTCTCTCCTCCTCTCGACTGCTCGTCTTCGCTTCCAGAACCTCGTACTTCGAAAAAGTGAGACGCCGGCCCCTCGCGGGCCTCCGCTTCCGTCCCCCACTTCCGGCCGGAGCCAGGGCGCGCACCGGGGTGGTTCGGCGGCGGTCCCCCGAGGCCCGGCGCATGCCTTCTGCGTCGTGCACCCCGGGGGATGGCCGCGGAACGGCATCCAGTGCGGGCCGCCGGTTCCCGGTCGGCCGGATGTCGGAGCCGGCTCGCGGCCGGCGCCTCGGGCGTTTGTGAAGGGAATCGAACCCTCTACCGCTGGATCTCTCCAGTGCTCTGCCGATGAGCTACACGTGCGTGATTGCAAGTCACGTGGGACCTGTCTTCGGCCTGGTCCCTTTGCCGAGCGGAGCCCGAGGCGCGGAACGCGCTGGAGCGACGACCGGAAGCAACGCCCGGCTTTCCAGGCCGGAACGACGACCGGGCGGCACCGCAACGCCGCATGGGCGCACCGCCATCTCTTTTCAAAACCACTTCAAAAAACGAGAGGCCGGGCCCCTTTCGGGTACCCGGCCTCCGGAGAAGGCACGCTGGGGCCAGAGCCCTAGCCGGTCGTCCCCGGAGGTGAATGGCCGGACAGACCTCGTACACCAACGCACGACGCGTGGGCGGGGAGGCCGAACCTTGAACCGAACGCGTTTTCGAGTCTCGTCTGCACGGTGAATCCCAAAATTGAAGCGCGCCTCATAAGCCTGCTCCGAATGATTGTCAAATGAGGCTCGGCAGTGTGTGGCGACAGGGCTGACGGAATCGCCACCAGATTCATTCATGCCGATCTTTCGACCGTCACTGCCCGTCCACCGAGCGGGACGTCGTCCCTCGTCATGTCCCGTCGGCCGGGCCCCCACCCCACCTTGACTCCGCGTGGTGACGGGAGTACCTACGTCGCCGCAATGGAAGTCGGAGCAGCGCAGATGATGATCACTCGAACCCAAGCGCAAGCAGTCGCCGCGGTGGCCAAGGGCCATCGACGGACGGGTATGCGCTTCTGCGAGTGGATGTCGTCCGCCCTGCCCGCGAGCTACCTCGCGCTGGAGATGCGCGGCGGCAATCGCGGCTCACCCGACTTCATGCGTCGCTGATCCGGACCATCGGATCGAGGCTCAGGAGGCCGGGTGACCATCAGGGGTCCCCGGCCTCTCGCTTTTTGGGCACCCCGACCAAATAGGCCGCGCGCTGGGCGCAGGCGGGTCTCCAAAGCCTGCCGGCGAGGGTTCGATTCCTTCACGGCCTGCACGCCCCCGGAGCTCGAACGGTCGAGCATCGGTTTCGTAAACCGGAGGTCAGGGTTCGATTCCCTGCAGGGGCGCTGGAATTTGAAGCAGTTTGTTCTGTGACATCGATCGATAGAAGCGACATTCGGGCTACCCGTCTGCCTTGGCGGGCGGGCTGCCCGGACACGGGTCCTTAGCTCAAGGGTAGAGCTGCCGGCTCTTAACCGGCGGGAGAGGGTTCGATCCCCTCGGGGCCCACTCAGCGGGTGTAGCTCAATGGCAGAGTCGCGGTCTTCCAAACCGACGACGAGGGTTCGATTCCCTCCACCCGCTCTGATGGGGCGTCGTCTAACCGGCAGGACCCCGGGCTCTGACCCCGGCGATGGAGGTTCGACGCCTCCCGCCCCAGCTGGCTGTTCCGGCATCGTCTAACGGCAGGACGCCCGTCTTTGAAGCGGGACATCGGGGTTCGAGTCCCTGTGCCGGATTCTTCACCGGTAGCTCAGGGGTAGAGCGGCGGGCCGTTAACCCGCGTCTGCGCAGGTTCGATTCCTGCCCGGTGAGTCGACGGCTCGCTGGCCCTCGGGGTGAAGGCGGCGGTCTGCAAAACCGTGAAGCCCGGTTCGATTCCGGGGCGAGCCTCTCGGAGTGACGTGATGGCGCCGTCGGCCAGTGGTCAGGCCACCAGACCCTCAATCTGGGAACGGTGGGTTCGATTCCCCCCGGCGCTGCTCGACCCCCGCACGGGGTCTAGAGGTTCGAAGACAGGGCGTGGCGGAGCGGCACCGCGCATGCGTCGGAAGCATGAGACCGTGGGTTCGAGTCCCACCGCCCTGACAGTTGAAGTGAAGGGACGTGGTTCAGCGGCAGAGCGCGCGCTCGATAGGCGCGAGGCGTTGGTTCGACTCCATCCGTCCCTATGCATGGCGGCCGATGATCCATGGTGGATCACCGGGTTGTGGCCCCGCGAGGCGAAGGCCTCGAGTGAGTTCGATTCTCACCGGTCGCCCTGATGCCTCGTTGTCCCTCTGGTGAAGGTCTCCGGCTGTCTACCGGATGAGATGGGTTCGATTCCCGTACGGGGCGCACGCCGCTCTGGCCGACGTGGTCAAGGCGTCCGGTTGAAGCCCGGACGATGCTGGTTCGATTCCAGCGGGCGGCACAGCGAAGCAGCAGCTGCGCGCGTAGTTCATCGGAAGAACGCTCCCCTGACGCGGGAGAGGAGGCAGGTCCGATTCCTGCCGCGCGCAACGTAGGGCTCGTAGCTCAGCCGGGAGAGCGCTCGGTTCGCATCCGAGAGGCCGCGGGTTCGATTCCCGCCGGGTCCAAGGACACTGAGCCGCGTGTCACTGGGGTGCAGCTCGGTCTTGCAAACCGGGCGTGCCGGGTTCGATTCCCGGGCGGTCCACTCGTCGTTCTTCTTTGCCCCGTCCAGCGGACCTGGACCTTGCTCTCCGAAGGCGAGCGAGACCGTTCAACTCGGTCACGGGGTACTGCATGCCTCCACCGGTGGAACCGGACTCGCGGCGGCGAACCGTGACGAGAGCGTTCGATTCGTTCTGGAGGTACTTCGCGTGGCGTCGCCAAGTGGGAAGGCAGCGGTCTCATAAACCGCCAATCGCAAGGTTCGATTCCTGCCGCCACGACATGCCGGACAGTTCACCTGATGGTGATGCCGTTCTCACACAGCGGATGCGCAGGGTTTGATTCCCTGGTCCGGTACAACCGAGCCGAGATAGCCCAACCGGAAGGAGGCACTGGTCTCAGAAACCAGGAAGTGAGGGTTCGAATCCCTCTCTCGGTACAGCGGCGGCATGGCCGCAGAAAGGAGCGGGCGATGGAGACTCTCGTCCTGGACATCGGCTACACCCCGGTTGCCCGCGTCGGCTGGCAACGGGCAATCACCCTGCTCTTCCAGGGCAAGGTGGAGGTCATCGAGGAGTACGAGGACCGCACGGTCCGCAGCGTCACGCTCGAGCTGCGCGTCCCGGCGGTGATCCGCTTCCTGCGCGCGCTGCGCGGCAAGCGCAAGCAGCTCCGCTTCAGCCGCGAGAACGTCTACCTGCGCGATCGCGGACGGTGCCAGTACTGCTCGACGGCCGTTCCGCGGCACGACTTCACCTACGACCACGTCGTCCCCCGGGCTCAGGGGGGCCACACGGTCTGGGAGAACGTCGTCGTGTCCTGCACGCCCTGCAACCAGAAGAAGGGCGGCCGGACGCCCGCGCAGGCGGGCATGTCGCTCGTCCAGGCGCCGCAGCGGCCGACGTCCCTCCCGAACGTCGTCCGTCTCACGCTGACCTGGGAGAAGGGCATGCCCGAGCCGTGGAAGCAGTGGCTCCGCTCGGTGGCGTACTGGAACGCCGAGCTCGAGGATTGACGTCGGTTCGGTCCCCCGGGGGAAGCGCGTTCCCGGGGGGCCGGTGAGCCGTCGAAGTCTGGAAGGTGAACTGGACATGGGTCCAGGCTCGGCTCGAAACGGATGCGGCCGCTCGTCGGCTGGGGATCAGGACCTCCGCCTTCCGCTCTCAAGGACGAAGAACTGGCCGGTGTGGGCCAGGCCCGTTTGCTATCCGGTGCGGCCCCTCGTGGGGGCTGGGGTTCGTGCCCTCCTTCGTCCGCTCTAGGCTTGCAGTCCAGGGCGGTTGTCCCTATTCCTTCGCCGTCCACTGCCTTCAGGGGGAGTCATGTCGCTTCTGTCGCGAGGCACCGCGGGCTCGATCATCGGCTTCTCACTCCTCGCGCTTCCCGGCCCGGCCGCCGCCGCGCCGCAGCCGGCGGCGAGCCCCGGTCAGGCCATCTACGAGCGGGACTGCGCTCACTGTCACGGCGTCAGCGGTAAGGGGGACGGCGAGGAGTCGATGTACCTCACCCCACCGCCCCAGGATTTCACGACCGGCATCCTGGACAAGCGCTCGGACGATTTCCTGGCCACGGTCATCTCCAAGGGCGGAGCAGCCAAGGGTCTCTCCTCCTCCATGCCGGCTGCGCCCAAGCTGTCGCAGGCCGACGTGAAGAACGTCGTCGCCTACATCCGCAAGCTGGGCAAGGCCCCGCCCAAGAAGACGAACTGATCTCCGGCGGCGGACGGCTGGCGGTAGCCGCGGGAGCCTCGCGAGCCGGCTCGGTCCTCGACTGCTCGGCGGCCGCGGCCTTGGGGCCCTGGTGAGCTGTCGGACTCTCCTTGAGGCGTGCGACCTGCCTGTCGCGAGCCGTCTCCCCGGGTGCCTCCGCAAGGACCGAGGCAGGAGACCTGTCACCCTCGCGCTCGACAAAGCTCCGTCACAACAGCCAGTTAAGTCGTCGGAGGGGTGACAGGATTCCTGCCTTGGTCGCGAGAGCGGCCAGGTCCTCCAGCCCACCGCAGCGGTGGTCTGCCGGCACGCCCACCCCTCGCGACCATCCCCCCCCGCCACCGGTTGCACGCCGAGCCTCTGGGCAAGCTCGTTCACCGCCCGGTCGACATCGGGCGCCGCGTAGACCAGGTGGTCGACCGATTCCAGGCGCTGGCGCGGCATGGCGGTCTCCGCAGCAATGGTTAGTCTCCTGGCCCGGAGGAAGAACCGTGTATCGATGCCAGTCCTGCGGCGCGCTGAACAACGTCCGTGCCGCGGTCGAGGGAACCGCCGTATGCGGCCGCTGCAAGTCGCCGCTGGACCTCTCCGGCACGCCCCAGGAGGCGGACGGCGCGGGCCTGGAGCGCACGGTGGGCGCGGCCACGGTGCCGGTGCTCGTCGACTTCTGGGCTCCCTGGTGCGGCCCGTGCCGGATGGTGTCGCCGATCATCGAGCAGTACGCCCGCGAGAACCCCGGACGCGTGGTCACCCTCAAGCTGAACACGGACGAGAATCCGGAGACCGCCGCCAAGTACGGCATCCAGGGCATCCCCACCTTCATCCTCTTCAGGGACGGGCGCATCCTCGGCCGGCAGAGCGGAGCGATGCCCAAGCATGCACTCTCCGCCTGGGTGGAGCGCGTGTCGTCCACGGCGACGACGACCGGAGCGTCCTAGGCACCACCCCGGAAGGCACGGCGATAGTGGAGCGGCGTCGTCCCGACGTGCGCCCGGAAATGATGGCGAAGATTGGCCGCCGTTCCCATTCCGGTGCGCTCGGCGATGGCCTCGATGGGCAGGGGCGTCGATTCCAGGAGGCGCTGGGCGGCCAGCACCCGCTGGCCGATCAGCCACCGCGCCGGAGAGGTGCCGAGCTGGCCATCGAAGCGGCGGCAGAAGGTGCGCTCGCTCATGCGGGCCCGCCGCGCCATCCGCCGCACGGAGATCGACTCGCCCAGGTTGCCCAGCGCCCAGTCGAGCACCGGCGCCAGCGGTGAGCCCTCCTCGGTGGGCGGGACCGGCTCGGGGATGAACTGGGCCTGCCCCCCCTCGCGATGCGGCGGGATGACCAGCCGGCGGGCGACCTGGTTGGCCACCGCCGCGCCGTGGTCCCGGCGCACCAGGTGCATGCACAGGTCCAGCCCGGCGGCGCTCCCGGCGGAGGTGAGCAGCTGGCCCTCGTCGACGTAGAGCACGTCCGGGACCAGCGTCACCCGGGGAAACCGCTCCCCGAAGCGCTTCGTGTAGCGCCAGTGGGTGGTGGCCCGCTTCCCGTCGAGGAGCCCGGTGGCGGCGAGCGCGAAGGCGCCGGAGCAGATGGAGAGCAGCCGCGCGCCGCGGGCGTGGGCTCGCCGCAGGGCGTCGAGCAGCGCCGCGGGCGGGGGCCGGTCGATGTCGCGCCACCCGGGAACGACGATGGTGTCCGCGCGCTCCAGGGAGCGCAGGCCGTGGCCGGCGGAGATGACCACCCCGCCGGTGGCGCGCAGCGGTCCGGAGTCGACGGCGCAGACGGTGACCTCGTACCAGGGAATGCCCAGCTCGGGGCGGGGCAGCCCGAAGACCTCCACGGCCAGGGCGAACTCGAAGGTGCACAGCCGGTCGTAGGCGAGGAGAGCCACCCGGCGGGGGCGAGCCATTGGCAGACTATTGCCGATGTGTGGCAGCTCTGCCAGTGGCGCCAGGTGCGCCGGCGCGACAACCTCCCCGGCATCCAGGAGGTCCACATGCCCACGCTGCCCTCGTCCTGCCCGGTGGTCGATGTCCCGGCGGTTCACCCCTCCGAGGCCAAGGAGCATTTCGCCCGCCTCCTCGCGCTGGAGACCGACTGCTGGGACGTCCACGCATCCCTCGACGCGAGGCCCCTGCCCTTCGTGCTCCTCGACGTGCGCAGCCCGGAGCTCTTCCGGCAGGGGCACATCGCCGGCGCCCTCAACCTGCCCCACCGGCAGATCTCGCCGCGCACCGTCGAGGAGCTTCCGGCCGGGAAGCTCCTCGTCGTCTACTGCGCCGGACCGCACTGCAACGGCGCGGACCGGGCGGCGCTCAAGCTCGCTGCGCTGGGGCGGCCGGTGAAGAAGATGATCGGCGGGGTGACCGGCTGGCGCGACGAGGGGTTTTCCCTCGTCCAGGCGCCCTGACACCCTCGCCCTCGTGACCGCGGCGGACGACTGGCAGCATCCCGACTCGAACCACGGTGGAGGCCAGGCCCCACCGCCTCCTGCCGAGGCTGATGAATCCCCTCATCCGCCGGATGACTCAGAGGGCGCTCGAGCAGGACATGGACGCGGTGAAGGCCTTCTGCGAGAAATGGCGCCCTTGCGACGTCACCGAGCCGAGGAGGCATGAGGTCCGCAGGGTGGTGCCCGGGCATCGCCCTGGTGGTGGTGCTCGCCTCCGGCCCGGCACGGGCCCAGCTCTCCGGAGATCTGGTCCCAGGGACCTACGGCCTCACCGCCGGCACCGCGCCGGACGTCGGCCTCAACGTCTCGCTCTCCGTCCAGGAGTACTACACCACCGTGCTGGTCGGGCCAGGGGGCAGCGCCGTCCACTCGCCGGATACGTACAATGCCCTCGTCATCCCCGCGCTGTCGCTCTGGTGGGTGAGCCCGTGGAAGCTCCTCGGCGGCAACTTCGGCGCCCAGCTCTCGCTCCAGGGAACGTCCTCGGTGACGGAGTATCCGCGCATCGACTCCCGCCAGCACGGCTACGGATTCGGTGACATGTGGATCCAGCCGGTCGGCCTGAGCTGGCACACGACCTACGCCGACGTGCTCACCGGCTTCGCCCTCTACCTGCCCACCGGCCGCTACCAGCCCGACGGGACGGACAACACCGGTCAAGGTCAGTGGGGATACGAGTTGTCCGCCGGAGCGACGGTGTGGTTAGACGCCGGGCACCACTTCAATTTCGCCGCCATCGTCCTCTACGACATCTACTCGCCCAAGCAGGGAACCGACGGACAGCTCCGGACGGGCAGCATCCTCACCGTCCAGGGCGCGGTCGGATACCAGCTCCTCGGCGGCGCGCTCAACGTCGGCATCCCCTATTCCTTCCAGTTCAAGATCACAGAGGACACCCTTCCCCAGGGCTTCTTCCCCCCCGACGTGCTCGCCCGCCTCGACGCCGCCAAGTCGTGGAGCGCGGCGGTCGGGCTCGAGGTCGATTACACCTGGAGCGCGGCCGACGGCATCCAGCTGCGGTGGCTCCAGGGCTTCGCTGGGACGAACACCACCAACGGCACCTCGCTCCTCTTCTTCTACAGCCACCAGTTTTCGTTCTGACGCCCCGGGGAGCCCCCATGCCTCGTCCGAACCCCGAACCGCGCAGCGCCTACCGCTTCTTCCTCCCCATCGGAACACGCTGGCTGGACAACGACTCCTACGGCCACGTCAACAACGCCGTCTATTACTCGTACCTCGACACGGTGGTGAACGCCTACCTGGTCGCCGAGGGCGGGCTGAACATCGCGGCCGGCCCGGTGATCGGCGTGTGCGTCGAGTCCGGCTGCCAGTACCTCGAGCCGGTGTCCTTCCCCGATGCGCTGGAGGCCGGGCTGCGCGTTGCTCACCTGGGGCGCTCCAGCGTGCGCTACGAGGTGGGCATCTTCCGGAAGGCAGCCCCCACCGCGGCGGCGCAGGGGTACTTCGTCCACGTGTTCGTCGACCGCGCCAGGCGCCGGCCGGTGGAGCTCCCTCGGGCGATGCGATCTGCTCTGGAGCGGCTCGCGCCCCTCAGCGCAGAGCCGCCCCGGCCGCCCTGAGGACCTTGCGAGCCTCCTTGTCGCTTGAATCCCCTCATTCACACCCCGCCGGCAGCCAGCGCAGGCGAGAGCGCGGCGTGGGCTCGAGCACGACCAGCTCCGGCACCCCGCGCAAGAGTCCGGTGGCGGCCAGCGCACGGGTGCAGCGTTCCACGACCGGCCCGAAGCGTCGCTTGAAGGTCTCGTCGTCGGGGAGGATGCCCAGCCACACCAGGAAGGGACCGTCGGTCCTCATGGGATGGCGTGGGAAGCTGTTGGCGGCATCGAGCGTGACCAGGACGCCGGCCTGGCGAGCGCCCTCGGCGCGGTATTCGGCGAAGGCCCTTTCCGCTTCGCGCACCAGGGCATCCACCTGGCCGGCCTCGGCCTCGAGGATCTGGGCGAGCACCAAGCCTCCCGCTCCACGCGCTTCGCGCACCGGATCGACAGCGGGCAGGACGAGCACCTCTCGGTCCGGGCTCCGCGCCCCCTGGTTGGGTTAGGGTCTTCGGTTCCTACCGAGGTGCGCGATGGAACAGGATCCCTCGCCGTCCGAGACCCGTGACTTTTCACTCGTCCTCGGCGGGCCGCTCTACCAGCTCCTCTTGCGTTCCGGGCTGATCCGACCCCCTCTGAATCGGGTCGGCCGGCGGATGCTGGTCATCTGCGGCGTCGCCTGGCTCCCGCTGGCGGTGCTCACCTTGCTCGGCGGGAGGTTCACCGGCGGGGTGAAGGTCCCATTCCTCGGGGACGTCGAGGTCCAGTGCCGACTGTTGGTGATGTTGCCCCTGCTCATCCTCGCCGAGCTCATCGTTCACGCGCGCATGTCGGCCATCGTGGGCGAGTTCCTGGCGCGCAAGATCGTCACTCCGGAGCAGAGGACGAGGTACCAGGCCATCCTCGACGCCGCCATGCGCCTCCGCAATTCGATTCCCATCGAGGCCGGGATGGCAGTGCTCGTGTTCGGCCTGGGAAATGTCGTCTGGCGGGAAGCGGTCTCCCTCCACGCCGATGCCTGGTACGCATCGGTGACGCCGGGGGGGACGGTCTACACCCCGGCCGGCTACTGGTACGCCTTCGTCAGCGTTCCCATCGTCCAGTTCATCCTCCTCCGCTGGTACTTCCGCCTCTTCATGTGGTGCCAGTACCTGTGGCGGGTGAGCCGGCTGGACCTGCGCCTCGTCCCCACCCATCCGGATCGATCCGGTGGGCTGGGATTCCTGGCCAATGTGGTGTTCGCCCTGGCGCCCTTCGTCGTGGCGCACAGCGCTCTCATCGCCGGCTACATCGCCAACCGGATCCTCTACCAGGGAGCCAAGCTGCCGGAGTTCAAGCTGGAGATCTCGGCCATCGCCATCTTCCTCAATCTCATCATCCTGGGACCGCTCTTCCTGTTCGCCCCCCGGCTGAACCAGACCCGGATCGTCGGCCTCCGCCTCTACGGCCGGTTGGCGAACGAGTACGTCCAGGGCTTCGACAGCAAGTGGGTGAAGGGCTCGGCGCC
>Ga0335085_10018430_pt1 | contig 10032 bp, 6 predicted proteins | sample Lox_Sample_45_FD_206712 | JGI IMG/M metagenome (GOLD analysis project Ga0335085, IMG submission 206712) | Soil microbial communities from Loxahatchee National Wildlife Refuge, Florida, United States - Lox_Sample_4.5 | ecosystem: Environmental > Terrestrial > Soil > Wetlands | place: USA: Florida... | reverse complement strand
CGAGGTGGCGGCCGAGGATGATCGGCCGCGGGGCGGCGGACTCGAGCGCAAGCGCCTGCGCGCGTTGCTGCAGCTCCGCGATGCGGGCAAGCGTCTCGGGCGGGCGCAGCGGCGGGCGTCCATCGTGATCGGCCAGCATGACAAGGCAAAGGTCGTTGATCGTCGCGGGCGCGAGCCGGCGCGCGAGCCGGCGCACGCTGGCGTCGGCGAAGTTCGTGCGGCCATGCTGGTGCGCGAGGTGGTGCACGACGAGCGGCCGGACGAATTCCACGACCCCGTGCGGCGCGCCGAGGCGGGCGAGAAAGGCCTCCGCCAGCGGGCCGCCCGCCGCCTCGTGGCCGGGACTGATCCAGCGGAGCTGGCCGCGCCGTTCCGCGTGCTCGGTCGTGGCCGGCTTGCCGAAATCGTGTGCGAGCACGGCGAGCATGAGAAAGCGGCGGCGGGGCGCGTCGGAGGTCTGCCACTCGGAGAGGCGCGCGAGCGCGTCGACGCAGAGCTGCGTGTGGGTGAAGACGTCGCCTTCGGGATGCCACTCCGGCTCCTGCGGCGTGCCGCGCAGGGCGGCGATCTCGGGAAAATGCCGCAGCCAGTCCGTTTCCTCGAGCACGGCGAGTCCGCGCGAGGGCTTCCGGGATTTCACCGCCCATTTTTCCCATTCGCCCCACACCCGTTCGGCGGGCAGCTCGGCGAACGCGCCGGTCATGCGACGGCCGAGCGCGGCGGTTTCAGGCGCGAGCGAAAAATCGAAGCGCGCGGCAAGCTGGAAGGCCCGCAGCACGCGCAATGGATCATCGGCGAAGGCGGCGCCGGCGTGACGGAGGATTTTGGCGCGCAGGTCGGCCTCCCCGCCGAGGGGATCGAGGACCGCGCCGGCAAACGGGTCGTAAGCGATGGCGTTGACGGTGAAGTCGCGCCGCGCCGCCGCCTCGGCGTCGCTGAGCGAAGGGTCGGGCGTGATGACGAAGCCGCGGTGGCCGGCGCCGGTTTTCGACTCGCGCCGCGGCAGGCTGAAATCGATCTCGCCTCCGGCGAGGCGGAGTTTGATCACCCCGAAGCTGCGGCCGACGATGTCAGTCGCGCCGAAGGGCGAGAGCGCGGCCTGCAGCTGCTCGAAACTCGCGCCGGCGACCTCAACGTCGAAATCCTTCGGCTCGAGGCCGAGCAGCCAGTCGCGCACGCACCCGCCGACGAGGCGCGGCCGGCCGACGCGGCGTACGGCCGCGAGGGCTGCGCGCAGATCTTCGGGCAGATGCATGATCAGTTTTTCTCCAGCGGATCCGGGCGCAGACTGTCAACCAGGACCAAGCTCCAGCCGAGCAGAAAAAGCAGCCCGCCGGCCGGCGTGACCGGCCACAGCCAGCGCACCGGCGCGCCGAGCGCGAGCGCGTAGAGCGAGCCGGAAAAACATACGACCCCGAGGGACCAGCAGACCGCGGCGCGCGCGAGCCACGGCCGGGCGGACGGAGCCAGCGCCGCCGCCAGGACCGCGACCGCGTGGACGAGATGATAGATCACGGCCTTTTCCCACAGCGCCACCGTGCCGCGCGCGGTCAGCGCGGGATTCAATGCATGCGCGCCGAAGGCGCCGAGCGCGACTCCGCTCAGGCCAAGCCCGCCGGCAACAAGCTTTATTTTGCGAAAGAAATTCATTATCATTAAAATACAAAGATTCTTGGAACATGTTTGGGTTGACTCGGTCAACGGGCAGAAGGATGGATGCGCAAGACTTTTGTCTGCAACTCCATGCTGCCAGGCCCACCGGCCGGGCGACTTACAAACTACATCGGAAAAAGACTACTATGAAAAAACCTGCGATCATCATCGCGGCTCTTCTCGCCGGCGCAAGCGTGCGCGCGGACGAGCCCAGCGGGCCGAAGCTCGATTATTCGGTCACGACGAGCTTCAGCTATACCTCGGAATATGTTTTCCGCGGCATCAAGAACACCAAGGACGCGTTTCAGCCGTCCGTGGAGGTGGACTCCAACAACTTCGATCTCGGGGTCTGGACCAGTCAGCCGATCACCGGCGGCCAGCAGAACGAGATCGATATTTACGGTGGCTACAAATACGCCGTGACCAAGGAGCTCTCCATCCAGGGCGTGGCGACTTATTACTGGTATCCGGAATTCTCCACGACCCGGGCCAATGCCATCGACGGCGCCAAGGACTCCTTTGAGCCGGGCATCGGCGCCACCTACACGATCGAGGGGTTTTCTCCGAGCGTGTTTTATTACCATGACTTCATCCTGAAGGCCGACACCGTCCAGGGTTCGCTGGGCTATGCGCTGCCGCTGGCCGCCATCGGCACGGAGCTCGACTTCAGCGTGTACGTCGGCACGTCGTCGGCTGACGATGCGACGCCGGACCTGCGCGGGCCGCATGTCCACGAGTCCTACAACTATTATGGCGCGGACGTCAGCCTGCCGTACAAGCTGGCCGCCAGCACGACGCTGACGCTCGGCGGTCACTATGCCGGCAACGACAAGGCGCCGATCGGCACGCCGCGCAATCACGGCTGGTTCTCGGTCGCGATCACCGCGGGCTTCTGAGCGCCGCTGGACTGTTTGGCTTTTCCCGCCCGCCTCCAATCCCGGGGGCGGGCTTTTTGTCATCCGCCCCGGACCCGCGCCCACCCGCCCTTCGCAGGCGTTCAATCGAAGACCACGGTCTTGCGGCCGTAGACGAGCACGCGGTTTTCGAGATGCCAGCGCACCGCCTGGGCCAGGACCATCTTTTCGAGGTCGCGGCCCTTGCGCACGAGGTCGGCGACGCTGTGGCGGTGCGTCACGCGCGCGACGTCCTGCTGGATGATGGGGCCGTCGTCGAGTTCGCGCGTGGCGTAGTGCGCGGTGGCGCCGATCAATTTCACGCCGCGTTCGTGCGCCTGCTGGTAAGGCCGGCCGCCGGCGAACGCGGGCAGGAAGGAATGGTGGATGTTGATCACGGGCCGGCCGAAGGCGTCGAGAAAGTCGCCCGACAGCACCTGCATGTAGCGGGCGAGGACGACCAGCTCGATCTTTTCCCGGCGGAGCAGCTCGATCTGGCGCTTTTCCGCGGCGGCCTTGGTCTTCGCCTCGACCGGAATGTGATGGAAGGCCAGGCCGTAGCCGCACGCCGCCGCAGCCAGATCATCGTGGTTGGACACGACCAGCGCGAACTCGCAGTTGAATTCGCCCGCCTGGCCGCGCAGCACCAGATCGTGGAAACAATGCTCGGCGGTGGAGACGAAGATCGCCACACGCGGCCGGTGATCGGAGGAAGCCACGTGCGCGCGCATGCCGAGCGTGGCGGCGAAGGCGCGGAATTTTTCCGCCTCGGCCCCGTGCTTGCCGTCCTGCGGCACCCATTCCACGCGCTGGAAAAACACCCCCGCCTCCATGTCGCGGTGCTGGTCGGCGTGGAGGATGTTGCCGCCGTGTTCGAAAATCCAGCCGGCCACGCGCGCAACCAATCCCGGCTGGTCGGGGCCGTGGAGGAGGGCGATGAGCGTGGCGGGAGTGTCCATGCCGTCAGGCGGAAGCAACATTGCCGCGGTATTGCTGGATCGGGCGCACGCCGACGCGGCGCTGTTTCAGCGCCTTGATGCCGTTGAGCGCGGCGTAGGCGCCGGTGATGGTCGTCATGATGCAGACATTGTGGGCGTAGGAGGCGGAGCGGATCAGGTTTTCGTCGCGCCGCGGAATCATGCCGCCGGGCGTGTTGATGACCATCTGGATCTGGCTGTTCTTGATCAGGTCGATGGCGGTGGGGCGGCCTTCGCTGACCTTGGCGAGTCGTTTGACGTTGACGCCGTTGGCCGTGAGCGCCGCCGCCGTGCCGCTGGTGGAATAAATCGTGAAGCCGAGCGCCTCGAGCTGGCGGGCGAGATCGACCGCGCGCGGCTTGTCGGCGTCCTTGACCGAAAGAAAAACGTTTCCGCCGGTGGGCAGGCCGGGCTTGGCCGCGGCCTCGGCCTTGGCGAAGGCGATGCCGAGGTCGTCGTCGAGGCCCATGACTTCGCCGGTCGAGCGCATCTCGGGACCGAGCATGATGGTGGCGCCGGGGAAACGGACGAAGGGGAACACCGCCTCCTTCACGCACCAGTGCCGGGGCGTGAGCTCGCGGGTGAAGCCGAGCTCGGCGAGCTTTTTGCCGGTCATCACTTTCGCGGCCAACTTGGCCAGGGGCACGCCGATGGCCTTGGCCACGAACGGCACGGTGCGGGAGGCGCGCGGGTTCACCTCCAGCACATAGAGCTGCCGGTCCTTGATCGCGAACTGCACGTTCATCAGGCCGACGACGCGCAGTTCCCGGGCCAGCGCGTAGGTCGCGTCGCGCACCGTGGCCAGCATGGCCTTGCTCAGCGTGTGCGGCGGCATGACCATGGCGGCGTCGCCCGAATGCACGCCGGCAAACTCGATGTGCTCGAGCATGCCGCCGATGACCGAGGTGGCGCCGTCGCTGAGGCAGTCGACGTCGAGCTCGATCGCGTCCTCGAGAAACTTGTCGATCAGCACCGGCTTGCCCGGCATGACGTCGAAGACCTGGCGCACGACGCGCTTCAATTCCTCCTCACTGTAGAGAATGAACATGCCGCGGCCGCCGAGCACGAAGGACGGGCGCATGAGCACGGGGTAGCCGAGTTCGTTGGCGCTCGTGATCGCCTCGGTTTCGCTGAGCGCGGTGCGGTTGTCGGGCTGCTTGAGGCCGAGCTTGTTTAAAATGGCGGCGAAGAGCTTCCGGTCCTCGGCGATCTCGATCGATTCGGGCGTGGTGCCGATGATGTTCACGCCGTTGGCCTTCAAGGCGGTGGCGAGGTTGAGCGGTGTCTGGCCGCCGAACTGCACGATGGCGCCGTCGCACCCCTCCTGCTGGTAGATTTCCAGGACGTCCTCGAGGGTGAGGGGCTCGAAATAGAGCCGGTCGCTGGTGTCGTAGTCGGTCGAGACGGTCTCGGGATTGGAGTTGACCATCACGGTCTCGAAGCCGATTTCGCGCAGGGCGAAGCTGGCGTGGACGCAGCAGTAATCGAACTCGATGCCCTGGCCGATGCGGTTGGGGCCGCCGCCGAGGATCATGATTTTTTTCTTCCGCGACGGGATGATCTCGTTCTCGTCGCCGTAACTGGAATAATAATACGGCGTGAAGGCCTCGAATTCCGCGGCGCAGGTGTCGACCAGGCGGTAGGTGGTGCCGAGGCCGCGTTTTTTCCGCTCGGCGCGGACGGCGGCGAGGTCGCTCTTGAGCAGGTGCGCCAGCTGGGCATCGGAGAAGCCGAACTGCTTGGCCCGCCGGAAATCATCCGTCGGGAGCGAGGCCAGCGCGTGTTTTTTCAGTTCCTGCTCCATCTCGAAGATCTCGCGGAGCTGGTGGAGGAACCACGGGTCGATCTTGGTCAGCTCGAAGATTTCCTCGAGGTTCAGACCGGCCAGAAAGGCGTAGCGGATGTAGAAGATGCGCTCGGCATTGGGCGTGGCCAGGCGGGCGGTGATGGTCTGGCGGTCGGGCACCTCGTCGCCGCCGTGCCGACCGCCGCCGCCGAAGCCGCGGGCGCCAATCTCGAGCGAACGCAGCGCCTTCTGGATCGATTCCTTGAAGGTGCGGCCGATGGCCATGGCTTCGCCGACCGATTTCATCGAGGAGGTGAGCGTGGGGTCGGCGTCGGGAAATTTCTCGAAGGTGAAGCGCGGGACCTTGGTGACGATGTAGTCGATGGTGGGCTCGAATGAGGCGGGCGTGAGGCGTGTGATGTCGTTTTTGAGCTCGTCGAGCGCATAGCCGACGGCGAGCTTGGCCGCGATTTTCGCGATGGGAAAGCCGGTGGCCTTCGAGGCGAGTGCGGAGCTGCGGCTGACGCGCGGGTTCATCTCGATCACGACCATGCGGCCGGTCTGGGGATCGACCGCGAACTGGATGTTGGAACCGCCGGTCTCGACGCCGACCTCGCGGATGACGGCGAAGGAGGCATCGCGCATCACCTGATATTCCTTGTCGGTGAGCGTCATGGCCGGGGCGACGGTGATGGAATCGCCGGTGTGCACGCCCATGGGGTCGAAGTTCTCGATCGAGCAGATGACGACGCACTGGTCCTTGTGGTCGCGCATGACCTCCATCTCGAATTCCTTCCAGCCGAGGAGGCATTCCTCGACCAGCACCTCGTGGACGGGCGAGAGGTCGAGGCCGTTGGCGGCGATGCGTTCGAACTCCTCGCGGTTGTAGGCGATGCCGCCGCCCTGGCCGCCGAGCGTGAACGACGGGCGGATGATGAGGGGAAAGGCGCCGATCTCGTCGGCCGCCGCGCGCGCCTGTTCGAGGGTGTGCACGGTGCGCGACTTGGGCACGTCCAGGCCGATCCGGATCATGGCCTGCTTGAAGAGCTCGCGGTCCTCGCCCTTGGCGATGGCGGCGGGCTTCGCGCCGATCATCTCCACGCCGTATTTTTCGAGGACGCCCTTCTTGTGCAGCTCCATCGAAAGGTTGAGCGCGGTCTGGCCGCCGAGGGTGGGCAGGAGGGCGGAGGGGCGCTCGACTTCGATGATCTTCTCCAGAAATTCAGCGGTGAGCGGCTCGATGTAGGTCACGTCGGCAAACTCGGGATCGGTCATGATCGTGGCCGGATTGGAGTTCACCAGGATGACGCGAAAGCCTTCTTCGCGGAGGGCCTTGCAGGCTTGCGTGCCGGAATAGTCGAACTCACAGGCCTGGCCGATGACGATGGGGCCGGCGCCGATGATGAGGATGGAGCTGAGATCGGTGCGTTTGGGCATGGACGTGAGCGCTCGTCAGGGTTGCGAGCGCACCGGGGCGGCGCAAGCGGGAAACGCCCGCCGGGCCGGCGGCATCAGCCGAGCTCGCTGGCGTCGATGCCGAGGACCTTGGCCGCCTGCGCCTTGTCGTCGTGGCAGGCGTGCAGCACCATGTCGGTGTATTGCTTGCGCTGGCCGACGAGATATTCCTCCAGGCTGGGCCAGCTCTTCAGCTCGCGCAGGCGCATCGGCAGTTGTTGCGAGGTGACGACGCGGGCTTCGGTGGTGGCGGCGATCTTGGAGACGACCTGGTTGAGTTCGGTGAGGTTGCCCGGCCAGTGATAGGCCGTGAGGGTGGCCATCGCGTCATCGGAAAACTCGATGAGGTTGGTATCGAAAAAGGGATTGGTCGCCTTGGTGATGAAATGTTTGACGAGGAGCGGAACATCCTTGGTGCGCTCACGGAGCGGCGGCAGGTGAACGGGCAGCGAAGCCACGCGATAAAACAGTTCGTCGTGGAACTTGCCTTCGTCAGTCAGCTTTTCCAGATCCTCACTGGTGGTGCAGACCAGGCGGAAGCCCTGTCCGGCGTTGCGCAGCACGCTGACCAGCTCGCGTTGCAGCTCCAACGAGAGGCACTGCGGATGCTGGAGCAAAAGGGTGCCGCCCTTGGCCTGCTGCACCCAGGTGCCGCCGGCGCCGTTCTGGCCGACCAGGCCCTCGCGGAAGCTGTCCTCGGTGCTGAGGGCGCAGTCGATGCGCACGAAGGGCACGTCGCCGCCGGCGCCGCCGGCGGCGTGCAGGAGCTCGGCCACCGTTTTTTTGCCCGTGCCCGACTCGCCCGCGAGCAGCACCGGCGTGCGCACGGTGGCGAGCTTCTTGATCTGCTGGATGAGTTTTTTGATCGGCTGGCTCTGGCCGATGAGGCGCGACTCAACATCGACGGAATAGGTCGCGGGCAGCCCCGATTCGGCGTTGGCACGCTCGGCCTGGAACTGCTTGAATTCCATCCCGCGTTTCAGCGTGGCGATCAGTTCGTCGACCCGAAACGGCTTTTGCAGGTAATCGAAGGCGCCGTACTTCAGCGCCTGCACCGCGCTGTCGGTGCTGGCGTAGGCGGTCATGATGATGATGATGGCCTTCGGATCGTAGAGTTTGAGCTGTTTGAGCAGGGTGATGCCGTCCATCGGCTTCATGTCGATGTCGGCCAGGACGAGATCGAACCGTTCCGCCTTGTAACGAACCAGTCCCTTTTCGCCGTCCGTGGCAAAGGCGGTGGCGAAGCCCGTGGGCTGGATGACAGCCTCGAGCATTTCGTGGATGGACAGCAGATCGTCGACGATGAGGACGGAAGGCATGGCGGGTATATTCCGCGACAATTACCGATGCTAACACAAGGCGGATTTTTCCGCTATTTTTGCAAACCGCCGGCCACCGCGGCCATTTGGAAGATCGGCAAAAACATGGCCATGACGATGCCGCCGACGACCACGCCCAGAAAAACGATGAGCAGCGGCTCGATCAGCGAGGTCAGCGCACCGACAATGGCGTCGCACTCCGTGTCGTAGAAGTCGGCGATCTTGCCCATCATGCCGTCGACGTTGCCGGTGGTCTCGCCGGCCTTGACCATGTGTTTCATCATCGGCGGAAAAAAGGTATTTGTGCCGAGGACTTCCGACACCTGGCCGCCCTGGCTGACATGTTTGGCAATTTCCACACACGCGTCCTCGATCTGCACCTTGTTGCTGGCCGAGGAGACGATTTCCAGTGTGCGCAGAATGGGAACGCCGGAGCGGATGAGCGTGGCATAGGTGCGGCAAAAACGCGAAAGCGCGATCTTGTGGATGAGATTGCCGAAAATCGGCGCACGGACGAGAAGATGGTCCTTTTGCCGGCGGCCGACCGGGGTTTCGCAGTATTTTCCTATTCCATACCCGATGCCGACCAACACCACCAGCAGCACGGCGCCCCGCCAGCTTCCCAGAAAATGGCTCAGATCGATCAGCATCTGCGTCGGCGCCGGGAGCTTGGCGCCGAAATCCTTGAACATGTCGGCAAAGACCGGGATCACAAAAATCAGCAGCACGTTCACCAGGACAATCGCCAGGGCGATGACCGCGATCGGATAGGTCATGGCCGATTTGACTTTTTTCGTGAGCTTCACGCTCGCTTCGAAATAGGACGCGACCTTGTTCAAAATTTCCGCGAGCGCGCCGCTGGCCTCGCCCGCCTCGACCATCGAAACAAAGAGGGTCGGAAAGCTTTTTGGGAATTTTTTCACCGACGCCGAAAAGGAGTTGCCGGCGGAAATTTCTTGCTTCACTTCGCGGATCACGACGCGAAAGACCTGGTCCTCAGTCTGGTCCTGCAAGGCCTCAAGCGACTGCACGAGCGGCAGTCCGGCGTTGAGCAGCGACGCGAGCTGCTGGGTGAAAATGGCCAGTTCCTCCAGCGGAAGTTTGTATTTTTTGGCCCTCTTTTCGAGAGCCTTCTGTTTCGCGATCGATTGCGTCGCCTTGAGACTGAGGCGGCTTTGCGGCTGTGCCTCGGTGCGTAAGGTGCTACTTTGTCCGGATTGAGCCGAGGAAATAAAGGGCATGGTGCCGTGGATGAAAACGTTCCGGCTGCGAGGCCGCAATCCCATTTACGATTGGCACCGTAAAAAATCAGCAAGGATTTTTACGACTCGAAAAATCCGGCCGACCCCGGCGCCAGCCGAAGCTTGACCGCGCCGCCTTCGCCACGAAGCTTGGTGGCGCCTCGCGGCTGTAGTTTAGTGGTAAAACCTCTGCCTTCCAAGCAGGTGTCGTCGGTTCGATTCCGTCCAGCCGCACCAGCCGTGTTTTCGTTGGAAGCAAAAGCCGTGAGGCGCGAGCCTCGGCGCGAAAATCTTCCCCGACTCGCATTGCAAGTCTCAGTTGTCGTGAATCTTATCCTCTTTGAGCTGCATGAAACTACGGCGCCGCTGCGCCGCTCGGACCCCCGAGCCCGCCATCTGCTCGACGTGCTGCGGCGATCCGAAGGCGGCCTGTTCGACGCCGGACTGATCAACGGTCCGCGCGGCCGGGGCCGGATTGAAAAAATCTCCGCGGAAGCGCTCACGCTGTCGTTCGTCTGGGGCGAACCGCCGCCGCCGGCCGATCCCATCCTGCTTCTTGTCGGCCTGCCCCGTCCGCAGACCGCGCGCAAGTTATTGTCGGAAACCACCGCGCTCGGCGTCGCGGCCCTGCACTTTTTTGCCGCCGAAAAAACCGGGCCCGGCTATGCGCGCAGCACGCTCTGGACGAGCGGGGAATGGCGCCGCCAT
>Ga0335085_10018428_pt1 | contig 10032 bp, 12 predicted proteins | sample Lox_Sample_45_FD_206712 | JGI IMG/M metagenome (GOLD analysis project Ga0335085, IMG submission 206712) | Soil microbial communities from Loxahatchee National Wildlife Refuge, Florida, United States - Lox_Sample_4.5 | ecosystem: Environmental > Terrestrial > Soil > Wetlands | place: USA... | reverse complement strand
GTTGCGCTCGAAGGTCTCATCTGTCTGGTAATGGCGGCTCCGATCGCGTGGTTGCTTGCGGTGATGGGTGGCTTCCTTGCGTTCGTGATCCATAATCGGCGTGCGGTGCAGACATACCTCGCTTCGCCCCTGGCCGCGATGCTTTTCGTCTTACCTGTGCTATTCGGAGCCGAACACTTTGGTGCGCCGGCGCTGCCTCGCTTCCAGGTACATACCGGGATAGACATCGCCGCCCCGCCGATGATGGTGTGGAAACGGTTGATTGCATTCCCCGCGATTCCCGTGCCGCAAGAGATGCCGTTCAGTGTGGGGATTGCCTATCCGATTGAAGCTCGTATAAAGGGAGAAGGGCTCGCGGCAGACCGCGAGTGCCGCTTTTCTACGGGAAGTTTCAAGGAACCGATTCTGGCTTGGGAGCCGGGAGAACATTTTGCGTTTGGTGTAGCCGACGAGCCTCTGCTGATGAAGGAACTGTCGCCCTACCGCAATATCAAAGTTCGCCACTTGGAAGACCACGATTTCCAGCCGGAACGGGGAGACTTCGTGCTAACACCGCTGCCCAATGGTGGTACTCATTTGGAAGGCACCACCACTTATCAGAACAAAATGTGGCCGGGGTTTTATTGGCGATTGTGGGCCGACGCCATCGTACATAGGATCCATGAAAGAGTTTTCGTGCAAATCAAAACGCTGGCTGAAGCAGATGCGCAGAAGGTTGAGCAAACGAGCCGGTGGGAGGGGAAGGAACGGCCCCAATGACCCAGGTAACTCAAGTGAACGGTCAGACGCTTGTGATCACCGGCGCGCGGACAGGCTTACCGGTGCGTCCTGATTCGCCAACACGCGTTCGTAGTAGCGCTCGTACATCGGAATTACATCGTTAGCACAGAATTTCTTGCGTGCATCGATTCGCGCTTGTTGGCCCATCTCGCGACCGCGGTCAGCGCGTGAAAGCAGGTCAATGGCGTATTTTCCGGCGCGTTTCACGTCTCCAGGCTCGACCAGATAACCATCCACGCCGTGATCCACAACCTCGGGCACCCCTCCAACGTTAGTCGCAATTACCGGAACTTCGCAGGCCATCGCTTCCAGTGCGGCCAAGCCAAAGGATTCCAGTTGCGAAGGGAGCAGGAACAGGTCCGCCTGGCCGAGTTTTTCACGAATCCCGTTCTGCTTCCCGAGGAAGATTACATCCTTCTCCACTCCCCGCTTCCGCGCCAACTCTTCCGCAGGTTCGCGGTCGGGACCGTCGCCAATCATCACCAGCTTGGCCGGCATTTTCTCCCGCACCATCGCAAAAATCTCGACCGCGTCCAAAATACGCTTCACTGGGCGGAAATTGGATAGGTGCATCAGAATGGGCTCGCCATTGGGCGCCCACTCGGCTCGCAGTTGCGGGTCGGGACGGCGGGTATATAGGTCGCAATTCACAAAATTGGGGATCACTTCGATTGGACGCTTAATCCCAAACTCCTCGACCGTGTGCCGGTAGAGATATTCGGAAATGGAGGTGACACCGTCGCTCTGTTCGATCGAATAGCGGGTAATGGGCAGGAAGTTAGGGTTGTTTCCCACTAGAGTAATGTCCGTGCCATGCAGCGTGGTGATAAATGGTAACCGGCGGGGAGCGGCCATTTGTCTCGCCAACAGAGCGCTAACGGAGTGCGGAATGGCGTAATGGACGTGCAGGATGTCCAAGGATTCCGTCTCAAAGACTTCCAGCATTTTCACGGCAAGGGAAAGGGTATAAGGCGAGTGGTCAAACAAGGGGTATTGCACGACGGCCGCCTGGTGGAAATGAATCCGCGGATCATCAGTCTTCATGCGAATGGGCGGGGCGTAAGTGATGAAGTGGACGTCATGTCCCCGGGCGGCCAGCTCCTGTCCCAACTCGGTCGCCACTACGCCCGAGCCGCCGTATGTCGGATAACCTGTGATGCCGATTCGCATATGGGCCCCTATCCAAACCTCTCTGGCGCTCCGCACAGGTGACGGCCTTGCTTGCGGGGTGGCAAGTCCGAATGCTAGAGTCGCGCGGAACCGCTGGCTGCAGTGTGGCCAGCCAGCGAAATGGTACACCGATTAGACGCAAAGGTGGCAGCCAACGTGACACGGCTCAAAGGTAAAGTGGCGATCGTAACGGGTGCTGGCAGCGGCATCGGCCGAGCAATTGCCTTGGTATTTGGACGCGAGGGCGCCAAGGTGGCGGTTTTGGGCCGCCGCCGGGAACTGTTGCAGGAAGTGGTAGACGAGCTGAATCGATCCGGAGCCGAAGGAGTGGCATTGCCTTGCGATGTTACCGATGCTGGCGACGCTCGCGGCGCCGTGGAGCAGGCCGAGACAAAGTTCGGGCGTTCGAATGTGTTGGTAAATAACGCCGGGATATTGAGCGTGTCCACGGTCGAGAGCATCTCCGAGGAGGAATGGGATCGCGTAATCGACACAAACCTCAAAGGGCCGTTTTTGATGTCTCGAGCAGTGCTCCCGGCATTTCGAAGGGCGGGCGGAGGCACGATCGTGAACATCGGCTCTGTCCTTGGCCTGGTGGCCATGAAAGACCGGGCCGCATATTGCGCTTCGAAGGGGGGTGTGGCCCTGCTCACGAAGGCGATGGCGCTCGACCACGCGCACGAGGGTATCCGAGTCAATTGCGTTTGCCCGGCGATTATTGAGACCGACTTAGTAAAGGGTTTATTCAACGAGTCCGAAGCAGGGCGTGCAGCACGAGATGCCAGGATTGGAACATTGCCGCTGGGGCGATTCGGAAGGCCGGAGGACGTGGCAGAGTTAGCTGCTTTTCTCGCCTCCGAGGAGTCCTCTTGGATTACCGGTGCGGCGATTCCGGTAGACGGCGGACTGACGGCATATTAAGGAGAGCGCGTTCGATGGCACGGAAATTAACAAAAGAAGAGAAGCGCGTCACGGAACTGGTGCGCCAACGCATGAAGGAGAGCAAGTCTTCTGAATTGTTGGGATTCGACGTGGAAAGTGTTCACGACGGGCGGGCTATCTTCCGACTGGACGTCCGCCCGCGCCATAAGCAGATCCACGGCGTGGTTCATGGAGGGATTCTTGCCGCTCTGGCCGACACCACCGCAGCCATCGCTGCCTATACGGTTGTACCTCGTGGCGTGGAGTTGGCCACGTTGGAACTGAAGATCAATTATCTTGAGCCGGTGCCTGGGGGCACCGTAAAGGCAGATGCGCGGGTGCTACGCGCGGGGCGAAATTTCGTCGTTACAGAGTGCGAAATCTTCACTGAATCGGGATCGCTGGCCGCCAAGGCGCTGCTCACCTTTTCAGCCGCCTCAGGGAATATCCTCAGGAAGTAGAGTTACTCGTCGCTCTTGTCCCCGTCTTCGTCTTCTTTATGGACGTAACGGATGTGGCGCTTGAAAACCATCAGGTTGGGCGCGCCTTCTCGTGTCAGCTTGATGCAATCGCGGTCGTACCACTCAATGATGCCGCGCAAGGTTTCGCCGGAGTCCAGCACCACCGACATCGGGGTGCGGCTTTGCATCTGTTTGACCCAATAAAAATTTTCTGCGTGGGTGATTTCGGGTGGGGCGGGCTTCTTGCTTGGCAGGGGGCCACCATTGTGCTGAGGCCGAGGGGCGGCTTGCTCCTTGGCGTCCGCGAAGCTGGGACGGAACATGCGGCGATTCACCATGACTGCTCCTTATTGAACTGAGGGTGTTTCCTGTCCTTTATGATGCGCGGGGCGGTCCTAGGGTTTCGCCTATTATGCCGCACTCCGACAAGTTAGGGGAGAGGAACTATTTTCGAGGCCAGACGGCAAATTCTGGAGGCGCGAGGGAGAGCGCGAGGGCATCCAGGCCGAGCTGTCGATTCAAATTGCGGCGTAGGCCCCCAGCCAATTTGTCCATACCGGAGACGGCTCGCCCAATCCAATCCGCGTCAACCGATTTTGCCAGCGCTTCCAATTCTTTGGAGAGATGCGGATTTCGCATTAGGGGCGAGCGCACTCCGGCATTCAATTCCAATAGGTCGGAAAGCAATCCGTAGAATACACCGAGCAGTTCTTCGAAGGAGGATTCACGATCCTTCGCGAGGGCGGTGGTGTCCGCAAAGAGTTGTGCAAAGCCTTGCCCCTGCGCGGCGCGCTGCAAAATACGCAACGCGGTCCTGCGCTTCTCCACGGCATCTTCCAGATCCAACTCCAGCGCCATTCCCGGGCTGCCTTCGGACAACTGAGCGGCGAGCTTCAATTCCGTGGGCTTTCGATCTGAATGGGCTTTCAGGATCGATTCAACTTCCGCAATGGGAAGCGGTGCGAAATGAAATTGCAGGCAACGTGACAGAATTGTAGGAAGCAAACTGAACGGCGACGGAGCAGTAAGAATCAGGGTCGCGGAGCCGGGGGGTTCTTCCAGGATTTTCAAGAACACATTGGCCACATCGGAACGCATGGTCTCCGCGCCGTCGAGAATAAACACGCGCCGTTTGGCGGACGGCTGGAAATACGCGGCACGCCGAACCGCACGGACTTGGCCGATGCGCAGCATGGGGCGCGCTACGGGACTCTTGAGACGCACCGGGTCAGGGACGATGGCCCATACATCCGGATGGCTTTGCAGGATGAGCGGGACGCGCTCGACGGTCGCGGCATCGGCACTATCGCCACGCTCCGCCAGGCCCTGTTCGATCAATTTCCGAGGGTCCGCAAGCTGTGATATCTGACGGCAGGTTGCGCACTCCCCACAGAAATCGTCGGTCATACGCTCGCAGTTCGCTGCCTGCGCGAACATCCGTGCCAGCGTGTATTTCCCAACGCCCCGTGGCCCAGTGAAGAGCAGCGCATGCGGCACACGAGCGGAGCGAAGCGCCCCGCGCAGGGCGGCTACAATTTTGTCGTTTCCCAGGAATTCTGAAAAACCCATCCGTCAGCCCTTCTTCGTCGAGTCAAGCAGGGGCAATACCGCCGACAGAACTTCACCGGCAATATCCTCGGGTAGGCGCAACGAGTTGTTTTGTGCGTCGTAGCATTGCACCGTGGCCCACGGGCGGCTGCGCGAGAGCATGTCATACATTTCCGCAGCGTCTTCCAGGTGGCGCAAGCTTTTCTCCTGAATGTCATGGGTGGCACGCGTGTATTGGCGCTCCGTTTTGTGGGCGACCAGCTTTTGCGCCTGGCTCGGTGGCACGCGCAGATACAAGATCAGATCTTCACGGGGAAGCCCATAGATCGAATATTCCAGGTGTTCGATCCAGCGTAGGAATTCCGAGCGTTTCTCGGCGTCAGCGCGAGCAACTTGATGGGCCAGGTTGGAGGACACGTAACGGTCCACCAGCACGATTTTGCCTTCGTTGAGAACAGTTTCAAGGCGACTCTTGGCTTCGAAGCGATCTCCCGCATAGAGCAGCGCGGAGAAATGCGGATCGACTGCCTGTAAGGGGCCATAATCCCCGTTCAGGAATTTGCCGACCATGCTACCGAACCAGGAATCGTACTGTGGGAATCCCGTAGCGAAAACGGAATAGCCCTTGGCTGCCAGCGAGTGTTCGAGGAGTTTGGCTTGGGTATGCTTGCCGCTGCCATCGATTCCTTCGATGGCGATGAGTAGTCCGCGTGTGGTCATCTGGTTTCGACGGTGGTGGGGAGCCACTCGTGCTTGTCAGTGTAACCGGAGAATGAATGTCCCTGCAACGAAAGGAGCGGAGCGATAACTAGCCCGGAGGCGGAGCGTGTTACGATTTTGGAGGTGAATTGCGAAACATGGCGCAAACTGCGATCCAGGAAAATTTGCTCAGGGTGCAGGAGCGAATCCTGAAAGCCGCCCATCGCGCGGGCCGCGCGGCCGATGAAATTACCTTGATCGGCGTGTGCAAAACGCATCCCGCGGACGCGATCCAACAGGCCTTTGACGCGGGTTTGCGCCATTTTGGAGAGAATCGCGTGCAGGAGTGGGAAGGGAAGCGGGCGGCGATTGCGAACCTGCCCGCAACGTGGCACCTCATCGGCCATTTGCAAAGCAACAAGGCAGCGAAAGCCGCGAACCTATTCCACACCATTGATGCCGTGGACGACGTTGCACTGGCTCAGAAACTGGACCGCGCTTGCGCGGCCATGCCTGACATCCATCGGTTGCGCGTTCTTCTCGAAGTTCACCTAGGCGACGAAACGACAAAGAGCGGTGTTTCTGAAGGCGATTTGCCCATGCTCGCCGAAACGGTTTTATCCCTGGAGCGACTGGAGCTGGCGGGATTAATGTGCATTCCTCCCTTCCGGGAAAACTCCGAAGAAGTTCGGCCGTATTTTGCGCGGCTGAGAGGTCTGCGTGATCAGTTGGAAGTGCGTTTGGGCCGCAAGCTACCGGCTCTTTCGATGGGTATGTCGCACGATTTTGCCGCGGCAATTTTGGAAGGTGCCACCGAAGTTCGGGTTGGCACCGCACTGTTTGGTACCCGATCCGTTGCGGGTTGAATCGAATGAGGGAGGATAGATTTCAAACATCAAAATGTATCTCTTCACTCCGCTTCGTTTACGTGGCACTGAACTAAAAAACCGAATCATTGTTTCGCCGATGTGCGAGTATTCCGCTGAAGCCGGGCATCCCACGAATTGGCATCTGGTGCACTTGGGTAGCCGCGCCGTGGGTGGAGCGGCGCTCGTGTTCACAGAGGCTACCGCTGTAAGTGCGGTCGGCCGCATCTCTCCCGCCGACACTGGAATTTATTCGGATTCGCATATCGGAGCTTGGCGGGGCATTGTGGAGTTCGTTCATGAGCACGGCGCGGTATCTGGCATTCAGTTGGCCCACGCCGGACGCAAAGCGAGCACCGCCGTCCCCTGGCTTGGTGGGGCGCCGGTTGCCATAAAAGATGGTGGCTGGACACCCGTAGGACCAAGCGCGCTTCCGTTCAACACCGGTTATGCAGTTCCGAAGGAACTCTCAGCCGCAGAGATCGATGAAGTGATCTCCGATTTTGCCGCGGCGGCGGGGCGCGCGTTGCAAGCCGGATTTCAGGTTGCCGAAATTCATTCGGCGCACGGCTACCTGTTGCATCAGTTTCTCTCCCCACTCAGCAATCGTCGTACGGATGAGTTCGGTGGAAGTTTTGAGAATCGCATTCGACTGCCGTTGCTTGTCGTGAAAACGGTGCGGGAAGTCTGGCCCGCGGATCGACCTATTTTTGTGCGCATTTCTGCGACCGATTGGGCAGAGCACGGCTGGGACCTGCAGCAGAGCGTTGAACTGAGCCGGCGGTTGAAGGAAGTTGGGGTGGATCTGGTGGACGTGTCCAGCGGCGGCGCGGTGCCGAACGTACCCATTCCATTTGGGCCCGGGTATCAAACCGGGTTTGCCTCCACGATTCGTAAGGAAGCTGGCATCGCCACCGGCGCAGTGGGTATGATTTCCGACCCTGCCCAGGCCGACACGATTCTATCGACCGGGCAGGCGGACGTGGTCCTTCTAGCCCGGGAGATGTTGCGTGATCCGTATTGGCCGCGCGGCACAGGCGCTCGGTGTGAAAATAAAGCCTCCCGTTCAGTATGAAAGAGCGTGGTAGCGGCGTGGCTTTCCTAGACATTTCTGCGGATGAAACGCGGGGTACGGTTTCCTTCGCGGTCCGGGTTCAACCGCGTGCCGGCCGTGACGAAATTGCTGGTGTGATCCAAGGCGCGATGAAGATCCGTTTGTGCGCCCCAGCTGTTGAAAATCGTGCTAACGATGCCTTGGTGGAGTTCCTCTCCGCGCTTTTGAAAACTTCCAAATCGGCTGTTAGAATCCGAAGCGGCGAGCAAAGTCGCATCAAGCGGGTTGAAGTGTTTGGCGTGACCCGGCAACAGATCGAGAATCTACTTCGCGTCGAAACGTGAGTGCCAGGGGTTTGCTGCCGCAAGAGGGGTTGGTTCATGAACGTCGACATCAGCGAGATGCAGAAAGATCTGCGGGCCGCGAAAGTGGACGGCTGGTTGTTTTACGACTTCCGTGGCCGTGACCCGATTGCTCAGCGGATTCTCGATCTTCCTACCGCCATGCGCACCCGGCGCTGGTTCTATTTCGTTCCCGCAAACGGAAAACCGCGAAAGTTGGTTCACAAGATTGAAACAGGCTCCCTCGCGTCCCTCCCCGGAGAGACCCTTTATTACGCTGGCCAAAAAGAATTGCGCGATGGCCTTAGAAAAGCCCTAGGCAAGGCGAAGAAAGTAGCGATGCAATATTCGCCCAAGAACGCGATTCCGTATGTCGCGATGGTTGACGCCGGAACGATAGAGTTAGTGCGGAGCCTCGGCCCGAAAGTGGTGACTTCGGCGGACCTGGTTCAGAAGTACGAAGCGTGCTGGAGCAAAGATCAACTGGAGTCCCATCTGAGTGCGGGACGCTCCATTGATCGGATCATGCGGCAGGCGTTTGACCATGCCGCACAGTGCGTGAAAGAGAAAAAATCTCTGACGGAATACGAGCTCCAGCAATTCATCCTGCAAAAATTTGACGAAGCTGGCGTGATGACGGAGGAAGGACCGGACGTCGCCGTAAACGCAAATGCCAGTGATCCGCATTATGGACCGACGCCAGAGAAATCCTCACCGATCCGAGAAGGTGATCTGCTGCTCCTCGATGTCTGGGGAAAACAAAAGGCCGCGAACAGCGTGTACTTCGATATTACATGGATTGGCTATATGGGTTCGACGGTCCCTGAAAAGTACGCCAAGGTATTTCGTGTGCTGCGAGAAGCTCGGGATCGCGCCGTTGAATTGATCCGTTCCAGCGTCGAGGCAGGCAAGCCCCTGCGGGGTTGGCAGGTGGATCAGGCTGCCCGCAAGGTGGTGGAGAAGGCCGGTTATGGCAAGTATTTTTTTCACCGGACTGGCCACAATATTGGTACGTCGGTACACGGCAACGGTGTCAATATGGATGGCCTTGAGACTCAGGATGAGCGCCATCTGATTCCGCATACCTGCAATTCCGTGGAGCCGGGAATCTATTTGCCGGAATTCGGCATGCGTACGGAAGTTGATGTGTATGTGGATGAAAAAGAGGCGCGGGTAACTGGAGCAGTGCAAACAGAGATTTTGCCGCTACTCGGCTAGCGATCGGATCGATAAGACTCGCATGCGCGAAGAACACAACGACGCATCACCTCTGCAACCCCCGACCCAAGTCGAAGCGGTGCCACCCAGCACACGCGAAAATGGCGCGTCGGAAGCCAGGGCTTTAGGGATTGCATTTGCCGGTTGGATTCTTCCTGGGCTTGGACATGCCCTGCAACGGATGTGGGGCCGTGCGGTGGTGGTGTTTCTCTGCGTGGGCATACTCGTGCTGGTAGGTGCTACAATGCGCGGCAACCTATTTACTTCGAATGGCAGCGACGCATTTGATTCGTTGGGTTATGTGGCCGACATCGGATCAGGCAGTTTCTACTTTTTAGGGCGCTCGGTAGAGCGAAACGGCGCGGACGTTTCTCACGCGGGCGGTGATTACGGTACCAGATTCCTGGCTACGGCAGGAGTATTGAACCTGTTGGCGGCGTTACATGCGTATGAAGCCGCTCGAGGCCGCAAAGCATGAACTCTGCGTTGCCGTCATGTTGACTCACATTCAGTCTTTCCTGCTGTTTGCCGCGGTTATTTCCGTGGCTTTCGGTTTCCTCGGACGCCGGAGGCCGAAAGACCGGATCAAGTATATTCTCTGGTCGTTTCTTCTTTTTCTTTTGGTAGGAATCGGAATCGGTTGGGCGATGTATCCTTTTTCGCACTAATGGAAGGCGTGGAAATCGCTCACTCGCGTTGAATTGACAGTCATTTTCAGCGAATGCTATCGTGAACAGTAGGCCGAGGTAGCTCAGTGGTAGAGCAGCCGATTCGTAATCGGCAGGTCGAGAGTTCAACTCTCTCCCTCGGCTCCATTATTCGATAACTTACCAAACGTCAGGTTCCTCCCGCTTATTTTCCCGCGCGAATTGACTTCTCCATTCCTCTGGTTTGTTCAAGGTGCGACTCTAATACGATGAAATCGGTTACCGCCCGAATGTGAATGAGATTTTTCTTGTTAGCATAAATAGCTC
>Ga0335085_10018426_pt1 | contig 10033 bp, 4 predicted proteins | sample Lox_Sample_45_FD_206712 | JGI IMG/M metagenome (GOLD analysis project Ga0335085, IMG submission 206712) | Soil microbial communities from Loxahatchee National Wildlife Refuge, Florida, United States - Lox_Sample_4.5 | ecosystem: Environmental > Terrestrial > Soil > Wetlands | place: USA: Florida... | reverse complement strand
GCACGATCCCCGACCTGTCGATCCCGGAGAACCTTGTCAACTGGCGGAAGGCCGAAGCTGCGAAGCATCGGTTGATTTACACGCTTCTTAAGCTGCGTCTCCCGCTTGTCAGCCGCCGTGAGGATCCCAACGGACTGGCGTTCGATTTCCTCGTGGCGGCCGGACAGCCGGTCATGACTGGACATGAAAACGGTCTCATCACGATCAATCTCGCGGAGGCCGACGATTCGGTGCGCGAACGTCAGCGGCAAAATCTGGCGGAACCATACCGCACATTGCTTGGCCATTTCCGTCATGAGGTTGGTCATTACTATTGGGATCAATTTTTCAAGGATAAGCCCGCAATCGAAGGCTTCCATGCTGCCTTTGGCGACGAGCAGCAGGATTATGCAGCTGCGTTTGAGCGCAATTATCGTGAAGGGCCGCCGCCCGATTGGCGCGATCGGTTCGTCTCGTCGTATGCCAGCATTCATCCCTGGGAGGACTTCGCGGAGACCTGGGCGCATTATTTACACATGGTCGACACGCTCGAGACCGCCAACGCCTTTGGTATCCGTGTGCGGCCGCGTTTATCAAACGGCGATGGCTTGACCACGGTTGTCGACTTTGATCCTCATGCGGCCGACATCGAGCGAATTTTGGACGCGTGGCTGCCGCTCACATTTGCCATGAACTCCATCAACCGCAGCATGGGTTTGCCCGACCTCTATCCTTTCGTGCTGCCGCCGGCGGTCATCGCCAAATTGTCGTTCATCCATGCCTGCGTCCATGGCGGGCAGGGCCAACCGGTCGGCGAAACCGGGCGTGACCTGCGCCCAGCCGGCAGCGACCGCCAGAAGCAACCGCTCGCGTCACCATAATTCATTGAATAACTTGAACAATCGAGCCTGGCGGGCTAGCGTTCGCCCGCTCGCGGTCGGCTGGGATACGGCCTGAAATTTGCTTCCTGACAAGGCGTTTCCTCAATCGGCCTGCCTCTTCGGGCAGCAAGGAAATTGTATGTCGGTTCTCGCCAGTCTCCAGCACTCAACCAGATACCACTACGATCGCCCGGTCATGCTCGGGCCGCAGATCATCCGCTTGCGCCCGGCGCCGCATACGAGGACGACGATCGTCAGCTATTCGCTCAAGGTCACGCCGCGCGAGCATTTCGTGAATTGGCAGCAGGACCCGATGGGCAACTGGCTCGCGCGGTTCGTCTTCCCCGAGCGGACCGATCAATTCACGATCGACGTCGATCTGCTCGCCGACATGTCGGTCATCAATCCGTTCGACTTTTTTGTCGAACCTTCGGCGACAAAATTTCCGTTTGAATATGCCGGCGAGTTCAGCGAGGAGCTTGCGCCTTATCTGAACAAGGAGGCGCTTGGGCCGCGCCTGAAGGAATTTCTTTGCTCTATCGACCGTAGCGAGAAGAACACGGTCGATTTCCTCGTCGATCTCAATCAGCGACTGCAGCAACGAGTGCGCTACCTCGTGCGCATGGAACCGGGCGTACAGACAACGGAAGAAACGTTGATAAACGCTTCCGGCTCCTGCCGCGACACGGCTTGGCTGCTGGTGCAGATTCTGCGCCACCTCGGTCTCGCCGCGCGTTTCGTCTCGGGTTACCTGATCCAGCTCAAACCGGACGTGAAGTCGCTCGACGGACCATCAGGCGCGACACAGGATTTCACCGATCTGCACGCATGGTCGGAAGTTTATCTGCCGGGCGCGGGCTGGATCGGACTCGATCCCACCTCCGGGTTGCTCACCGGCGAAGGGCATATTCCGCTCGCGGCCACGCCGCACTACCGCGCGGCGGCGCCGATCAGCGGTGGTGTTGAAGCGGCCAAGGTCGATTTCAACTTCTCCATGAAGCTCACCCGCGTTGACGAGAAGCCGCGCGTCACGCTTCCTTTTTCCGACGACGCCTGGCGTCAGCTCGACGCTCTCGGCGAAAAGCTCGATGCCGATCTTGTTGCGCAGGATGTGCGCTTGACCATGGGTGGCGAGCCGACCTTCGTGTCGATCGACGATTACCAGTCTGCCGAATGGAACACGGCGGCGCTGGGTCCGGCCAAGCGCCTTCTTGCCGAACGCCTGATCCGCCGTCTGCGCGACCGGTTTGCGCCGGGCGGCATGCTGCATTTCGGCCAGGGCAAATGGTACCCGGGCGAACCGCTGCCACGCTGGTCGCTTTCCCTGCTCTGGCGCAAAGACGGCAAGTCGATGTGGCACGATGCCGATCTGATCGCATCATCAGGGCACAGGCACGAGCCGGCATCCGACGACGCTTACAATTTTGGACAAAAGCTGGCTGCCAAGCTCGGCCTCGCGAAGGAGTACGTGCAGCCGGCCTTTGAGGATCCCCTCGAGCATATGTTGAAGGAAGGATCCCTCCCGCCGAATGTCGATCCCTCCGACCCGAAGATCGACGACGCTATCGAGCGGGCGCGCATCATGCGCAGTTTCGAGCGGCAGCTCGGCGTGCCCTCGGGTTATGTGCTGCCGGTGCAGCGCTGGATGGCGGCGGCTGCGCCCGGCTGGCTGAGCGAGGTGTGGCAGACGCGGCGCAAGCGGATTTTTCTGCTGGCAGGCGACTCACCGATCGGCTTCCGTCTGCCGCTCGCCTCGCTGCCCTATCTGCGGCCGGTGGACGAACCTTTCCTCGTGCCGGTCGACCCTTATGCCGAACTGGCGGCTTTGCCCGACCAGGCGACGCTGATGCGCAGCTTTGCCGGCGCCGGCGCTCGTGCCGCGCAGGTGCCGCAAAGCATTGCCGCAGCGACTGCGGGGCAGGGGACGTCGCATCCGGTGCGAACGGCGATGACGATCGAGCCGCGCGACGGCCAGCTCTGCGTGTTCATGCCGCCGACCGAGCGCTTAAACGATTATCTCGAGCTTCTGGCCGCGGTGGAAGGAACGGCGGACGAGCTCGAATTGCCGATCCATATCGAAGGCTACCTGCCGCCCTACGATCCGCGCCTGAACGTCATCAAGGTCACCCCAGATCCCGGCGTTATCGAGGTCAATATTCATCCGTCGACGTCGTGGCGCGACTCCGTCGGCGTGACCCAGGCGCTTTATGAAGAAGCGCGGCTGTGTCGGCTGGGGACCGACAAATTCATGATCGACGGCCGCCATACCGGCACCGGCGGCGGCAATCATGTCGTGCTCGGTGGTCAGTCGACGGCTGATAGTCCGTTTTTGCGACGACCCGATCTGCTCAAGAGCCTGATTCTCTATTTCCAGCGCCATCCCTCGCTGTCTTATCTGTTCTCGACGCTGTTCGTTGGCCCGACCAGCCAGGCGCCGCGCATCGACGAGGCCCGGCACGATCTGCTTTACGAGCTCGAAATCGCCATGAGCATGGTGCCGGCGCCGGGCCAAGGCGAGCCGCCGCGGCCGTGGTTGGTCGACCGACTGTTCCGCAACCTCCTCATCGATGTCACCGGCAATACGCACCGCGCGGAAATCTGCATCGACAAGCTGTTCTCGCCGGAGGGTCCGGCGGGGCGGCTCGGCCTCGTCGAATTCCGCAGCTTCGAAATGCCGCCCGATGCGCGCATGAGCTCGGCACAGCAGCTTTTGCTGCGCGCGCTGGTCGCCTGGTTCTGGCGCGATCCGCAGAACGGCCCGCTCGCTCGCTGGGGCACGATGCTGCACGACCGCTACATGCTCGAGCATTTCGTGTGGGCTGACTTCCTCGATGTCCTGCAAGACCTCCGCCACGCCGGCTATCCGCTGCAGCCGCTGTGGTTCGACGCCCAGCGCGAATTCCGTTTCCCGTTCTACGGTTCGGTGCATCGTGCGGGCGTCGAACTGGAAATCCGCCAGGCACTCGAGCCCTGGCACGTGCTCGGCGAGGAGAGCGTCGGCGGCGGCACCGCGCGCACGGTCGATTCCTCGGTCGAGCGCCTGCAGGTGAAAGCGCAAGGCCTCAATGCAGCGCGCTACGTCGTCGCCTGCAATGGCCGCCGGCTGCCGATGACGCATACCGGGCGCGCCGGCGAATACGTCGCCGGCGTGCGCTTCAAGGCGTGGTCGCTGCCGTCGGCGCTGCAGCCAACGATACCGGTGCAAACGCCGCTGATCTTCGACATTTATGACTCCTGGAACGGTCGGTCGCTGGGCGGCTGCACCTATCACGTCGCGCATCCCGGCGGGCGCAACTACGAGACTTATCCCGTCAATTCCTACGAGGCGCAGGCACGCCGGCTTGCGCGCTTCGAGTCGCGTGGGCACACTCCCGGGTTCTTCGTGATTCCTCGGGAGGAACGGTCGTTGGAATTTCCGACCACGCTCGATCTTAGGCGTTCGACGCAGGTCTGACCGGCATGGCGCTCGTCGACAGCACACCGCAGCCTTCCGAAAACTTCGAATCTTTGCTGTCGAGCTATTACTGTCCGCTGCCGCGCAACTTCGACGAGATGCTGGATCGCGACGGCCACGTTCGCGAGCACTGGCGGCCGTTTCTCAACATGCTCGCCGCGCTTGGGCCTGAGGAGGTCGGGCGACGCTTCGCCGCCGCCGACCGGCAGTTGCACGATTCCGGCGTCTTCTATCGTGTCTACGAAGATCCGGCGAGCGCGGTGCGGGCGTGGCCATTGAGCCATGTGCCGCTGTTGATCGCGCCCTCCGAGTGGCAGCAGCTCAAGGCCGGACTGATCCAACGCGCCGAACTCTTGGAAGCGATCCTTGCCGACATCTACGGTCCAGCGAACCTCGTGCGCGAAGGGCGACTGCCGGCAACCGCGATCGCCGGCAATCCGGAATTCTTGCGGCCGCTGGTCGGCGTCAAGCCGGCGGGCGGCACGCATCTGCGCTTTTATGCTGTCGACGTCGGCCGCTCGCCCGACGGCCGCTGGTGGGTGCTCGGCGACCGCACGCAGGCGCCATCCGGTGTGGGCTACGCCTTGGAAAACCGGCTGGCGCTGTCGCGCGCCTTCCCGAACATCTATCGCGCCTTGCAGGTCGAGCGCGTCGCTTCCTTCTTCCAAGCGTTTCAAGCGGAGTTGTCTTCGCTCAATCGGCGTGACGATTCCCGCGTCTGCGTGCTGACGCCGGGGCCGATGAACGAGACCTATTTCGAGCACGCGTATCTCGCGCGCTATCTCGGCTTCCTCTTGGTCGAGGGCGAGGATCTAACGGTGCGCGAGGACGGCGTGTTCATCCGCACGGTGTCGGGGCTCAAGCGCGCGGAAGTTCTGCTGCGGCGTCTGGATGCCGACTTCGCCGATCCGCTCGAATTGAACGCGCGGTCGCGCCTCGGCGTGCCCGGACTGGTGCAGGCGGTGCGCGACGGCACCGTGTCGATCGCCAACGCGCTGGGCGCGGGCCTCGTCGAGTCACGCACGATGTTGAGTTTTCTGCCGGCGCTGGCGCCGGCGCTGCTCGGGCAGGACCTGCTGCTGCCGAACATCGCCACCTGGTGGCTGGGCGATGCCAAAGTGCGCAAGACGGTCATGGAGCGTTTTGACGATCTGATCATCGCGACGGCCTTCTCCGGCGAGCTACCGGCGCATATTCAGCGCGAGGTCGTGCTGGCCAAGGACCTCGATAGTGCGGCCCGCAGCGCGCTGATCGAGTCGATTGCGCGCCGCGGCGTCGATTTTGTGGCGCAGGAGGCGGTGACGCTGTCGACCACGCCGGTCTGGGAAAATGGCACGTTGGCGCCGCGCCCGTTCATCCTGCGGCTCATGCTCGCGCGGGCCGGAGACGGCTGGCGTGTCATGCCCGGCGGCTTCGTGCGTATTGCCGACGCGCTCGACGCGCGTGCGGTGACATTGCAGCATGGCGGGCGGACGGCGGATGCCTGGGTGTTGTCCGACCGGCCGGTCGCCGAAGTGACGCTGCTGCCGAAGCCGGATGCCGTCGTCGTCAACCGCAACACCGGGCCGTTGCCGAGCCGCGCCGCCGCCAATCTGTTCTGGCTCGGGCGCTACATGGAACGCGCCGAGGCAACCTTGCGTCTGGTGCGCGCGCTGATCAACCGCATCACCGACAATGACGAGGCGCTGGCGAGCGTCAACGCGCGCATCTGCTCCTTGCTCGCAGCGTGGGGTGCGGTGCCAGCCTCGATGTTCAGCATGAGGCCGGGATTGGTCGCCTCGGCCGCCTTGCTGCAACGCGAATATTCCGGCGCACTCCCGGCGCTGGCCGGCGCGGCGCAAGGCGCTGCCTCGGTGATCCGCGACCGCTTTTCCCCGGACGCCTGGCGCGCGCTGACCGATCTTGCCGAATTGATCAATGCACCGCTGCCCGAGGGCCCGACGGAAAGCGCCGTTTTCGAGCGCGTGAATGCGGCGCTGCGCATCATTGCGTCGTTCTCGGGCTTCGCTCAGGAAAACATGAGCCAACTCGCGGGCTGGCGCTATCTCGAGATCGGTCGCCGGATCGAGCGCTCGCTGGCAACCTGCCGTTTCGTTCGTCAGTTCGCCTTCGTCGGCGAGCCGGACGGCTCGCTCGATTGCCTGCTCGAGCTTGCCGACAGTCAGATCACCTATCGACTGCGCTACGTCATGGTCGCGGCGCGCGCCCCGGTCATCGATCTGGTCTTGCTCGACCCCAATAATCCGCGCTCGATCATGCATCAGCTCGCGCGCATCGAGACGCATCTCGCCTTTCTGCCCAAGCGCGGTGAAGACGGCCGACTGTCTCCGGCCGAGCAAGTCGCCAGCGCGCTGGCGACGCGCGTGCGCACCGCCGAGCCGGCGGCGATCGACAAACAAGCCCTCGCCGAGGTGGAAAACGATCTGATGCGCCTGTCGGATGTCGTCGCCTCGACCTATTTCACGTCGCAAGAGCGGACCGACGCCGCCTGGGAGGCGTTGGGATGATTTACGACGTCCGCCAGGTGACAACCTATCATTATGCGTCGTCGGTCGCGTATTCACGCCACGTTCTGCGGCTCACGCCGATCGACCGCGCCGGTCAGCGCGTGCATGCATCGTCGCTTGACATCGATCCGGTACCGATCGAGCGGCGCGAAGGAAACGACTTTTTCGGCAACCGCATCACCTGGATTCTTCTCGACAGCCCGCATGACCAGTTCACCGTTCGGGTGGCCGCGCGCATTGCCGTCGAGCCGCCGCGCGGCGCGCCAAGTCCGACGCCGCCCTGGGAAGAGGTGCGCGAGGCCGCCTATGCCAGCGCGGATTTGTCCTCGCTCGCCCCGGCGCATTTTCTTTTTCCCAGCCGACAGATTTCGCTCGACCCGGAAATTCGCGATTATGCCGCCGCAAGCTTCCCGCCGGGCCGTGCGATCCTCGATGCCGCAAGCGATCTGATGAAACGGATCAAAGCAGAATTCGTCTACGAGGTGGGCGCGACGACGGCGTCGACCACGCCGCCGATGTCGTTCGCCCTGCGGCGCGGGGTTTGCCAAGACTTCACGCACGTGATGATTTCGGGCTTGCGTTCGCTTGGGGTGCCGGCGGCTTACGTCAGCGGCTATCTGCGCACACAATTGCCGGGGCAGGTGCGGCTCACCGGCTCCGACGCCATGCACGCTTGGGCGCTGGTCTGGTGTGGCGAGCAGATCGGGTGGGTTGGACTCGATCCGACAAACGCCGTCTTGGCCGGCGAAGATCACGTTGTTCTGGCAATCGGGCGGGATTACGCCGACGTTTCGCCGCTCGATGGCGTGATCGTTGCCGCCGGTTCGCAGCGTCTCGAAGTTTCCGTGCAAGTGCGGCCGATGAATTGACGAAGGCGTGACTGCCGTGCGCCAGGTGCGGTTACCCGGCCGCGATCGCCGCCTCTTGCTGGAGCAAGGACTTGCCGGGCCGCACACGGCTGAACGTGACTGCTCTACTCGCCACCACCGGTTGATCCTCCGCGAGGCGGACCTCGGTGTAGCATGACGTGCCGAGATCCGAAGTTTGCGGGTAATCCTCGCGGAAATGCGCCCCGCGGCTGTCCCTGCGGAAATCGGCCGCGGCACAGATGGCGCGGCTCACCAGCGTGAGATTCTCGAGATTCAGGCGGTCCATCCAGGTGAGATTGTAGCGGCGGCTGTCGGCGGCAACGCCACAGTCCGCGATCTCGTGCGCCAACGCGTCGAGCGCCGCTTTTGCGCGGGTAAGGCTCTCCGCCGTGCGTAAAATGCCAACGTCGTCCCACATGATGCGGTAGAGACGCTCGCGCATCTCCGGCAGATTGCCTGGCTTGCGTCCGAGCGGGGTAAAGGCGCGTTCGAAGGCGGCCTCCATCGCGCGCTTGTCCGGCTCGGGTAGGGCGCCGGCGCGCATCGTGCGCGCGCCCATCACATCGCCGGCAATGCCGCCGAACACGGTCGAATTGGCGACGCCATTGCCGCCCAGCCGGTTGGCGCCGTGCACGCCGCCGGTATCTTCGCCGGCGGCGTAGAGACGCGGCAACGGCGTGGCGCAGTCGGGAGAAAAGACCACGCCGCCCATCATGTAATGAGCGGTTGGAATGACCTCGACGCGGCTAGCGGCAAGATCGAAGCCGCAGTCGGCGCAGCGCTCGACCATGCCTTTAAACTCGCGCCGCACGCGCTCGGGCCCGAGGTGTCCCATCTCGATATAGACGCCGCCATGCGCTGAGGCGTATCCCTTGCGGATTCGATCCATGATCGAGCGGGAAACGATGTCACGCGTGGCGCGCTCGCCGCGCGCATCGTAATCGAACATGAAACGCTTGCCCTGCCCATCGGTGAGATAGCCGCCGGAGCCGCGCAAGCCCTCCTCCAGCACGGTCCCGGTCATGCGCGTGCCTTCGCCGGCCAAGAGGCCGGTCGGATGGAATTGCACCATCTCGATGTCACGCAGCGGCAGCCCCGCGCGTAGCGCCATGGCGAGTCCGTCGCAAGATTTATCGCCGGACGGCGTGTGATAGCGATACATGGTCGGGCCGCCGCCCGTTGCCAGCAAGGTCGCGCGTGCGCGGACCAGCAGTGGCTCGCCCGAGCGCATGTCGAGCATCAGCACGCCAGCGAGCTCGTCGGCACTGAAAATAAGATCGAGCGCCCGGTGATCCTCGATGCGGCGCACATCGCGCCGCCAGACCTGTTCGGCAAGGCGATTGATAATTTCGATGCCGGTCAGATCGCCCTTGTGCACCGTGCGGTCGAAAGTCTGCCCGGCAAAGGCCTTCTGGTGCACGGTGCCGTCGGGATTGCGATCGAAGAAACAGCCAAGTTCCGTTTCCAGCTCGCGGATGCGCTTGGGGGCGGTCTCGACCAGGAGCCAGGCGAGTTCCTGGTCGTTGAGCCAGCCGCCGCCCTCGATGGTGTCCATGAAATGCCGCTCGACCGAATCCTCGGGCGACAGCGCGACGTTGTAGCCGCCCTGCACCATGCGCGTGCAGCCGCATTTCCCAAGCAGGCCCTTGACCGCGATGGTGACGTCGAGCTCGGGATTGGCCTTCTTCGCGTGCAGGGCCGCGAAAAGGCCGGCGCCGCCGGCGCCGAGGATGAGGATGTCGGTCGCCAGTGTCTGCACTTACGCGCTGCCGATACTGGCGAGCACCGCCGCGCGCCGCGCCACCGCTTCGGCATTCACCTGCGCGTGCAATGAGCCGCCGTGCGAATCCATCGTCACCAGCAGGGGACCGAAGCCCTCGATGCGGAATTTCCACAAGGATTCAGGGTGCAGGTCGTCCATGTCGACGTCCTCGATCTCTGGAATCCAGGTGGTCTCCAATGCGGCCGCCCCGCCGACCACGGCAAGATAGGCGCCGCCGAACGCCTTGAAGGCGTCGAGCGTGGCCTGGCCCATGCCGCCTTTGCCGATGATCAGACGCACGCCCTCGCGTTGCATCAGCGGCCGAGTGAAGCGCTCCATGCGCATTGACGTCGTGGTGCCGATGCAGAGCGGCTCGTAGCCGGAGGTGTTGCCGGGGCGCGGATCGATCTTGCGCACATTGGGCGCGGTATGGACGACCGCATGACCCTTGAGATTGAAACGCGTGGCGCGGCCGCGGTCGAACATGGCGATCAAGGTTGCGTCGCGGATGCCAAACAGCGTCTTTTCCAGGGTGACGGTGTCGCCGACCTTGAGCGCGCGGGCGTGGGCCTCGTCGATCG
>Ga0335085_10018425_pt1 | contig 10033 bp, 9 predicted proteins | sample Lox_Sample_45_FD_206712 | JGI IMG/M metagenome (GOLD analysis project Ga0335085, IMG submission 206712) | Soil microbial communities from Loxahatchee National Wildlife Refuge, Florida, United States - Lox_Sample_4.5 | ecosystem: Environmental > Terrestrial > Soil > Wetlands | place: USA: Florida... | reverse complement strand
CCGATCGGCTTCAGCTTTTTGCTCTCGAGGCAACCGCCGAATTCGGCGCCGAGATCGCGCGAGGCCTGGGCCTCAAGGCTTCGCGTCACGAAGAGCGAACGTTCGAGGACGGCGAATACAAGGTGAGAGCGCTCGAAGCGGTGGCCGGCAACGACGTTTATGTCGTTCAAAGTCTCCATGGCGGGCCCCGGCTGAGCGCGGACGACAAGCTCAATCGCCTGCTCTTCTTCGTCGCTGCGTTGAAGGATGCGGGGGCCAGGCGGGTAACGGCCGTTACTCCCTATCTCTGTTACGCTCGCAAGGACCGCCGCACAAAGTGGCAGGATCCCGTTACGTTGCGCTATGTCGCGAGCCTGTTCGAAGCAGTCCGCACCGATGCGCTGCTCGCCATGGACGTGCACAACGATGCGGCATTCGACAACGCCTTCCGCTGCCGCTCAATCGGGTTGAAAGCCGAGCCGCTGTTCGTCCGCTACGCCAAAAGCCTTTCGGCCGAACGGCTTTGCGTCGTTTCCCCGGACCCGGGCGGCGTGAAGCGGGCCGAGCTTTTTCGCGAAGCGCTCGAAAAGGCGCTCGGTTCTGCGGTCACCAAGGGCATAGTCGACAAGCACCGCAGCGAAGGCAAGGTGAGTGGAGACCTGTTTGCCGGCGACGTCGCCGGCCGGACCGCGCTGATCGTCGACGATCTCATCAGTTCCGGCGGTACGCTTCTGCGTGCGGCAAGAGCGGTGCGCGCGAACGGCGCACAGGGCGTGGTAGCCGTGGCGACACATGGCCTGTTCATGAGCGGGGCGGCCGAGGCTTTGAGCGACCCGGCGATCGACAGGGTCGTCGTGACAGATTGCGTCCCGCGGTTTCGTATCGGCGAGCACCCCGTGCGCCTCAAGATCGACGTGATTCCTTCTGCCGCGCTTTTCGCCGCCGCCATTGCCCGACTGCACGAGGACCGGGGCTTGGATGATCTTGCCGTGCTGTAACGGTCTGCAGGAGCTTGGCCGATTCCTTGCGCGCGATTGCAACGTAGACCAGCGCGAGCGGTCGCCACTTTTCCGGAGTTCGCGGATGAGGGTCCAGCAAGTGGGCCAGGCATAGCCGGGCCCGCAGTGCGGCGCGATATGACTTGTAAAACGCGATCAATGCCTCCGGCGGCGGCACCGGCAGGCTCAGCGCCATACGGCGGAAGAGTTGCGCTCCGATCCAGTCCTGGCCATAGCGCTCGCACTCCACGGCGAGGCAGGCGATCTCTTCGAACGGATCAATGGCGCGCAATCCGTCGCTGAACTCCAGGCAGTCGATGATCGAGATGGTTGCGTTGACGAAGACGTGCTCGGGGCGCAGATCGCCATGCCCATCGACGATACGGCCATCCTGCCGCCGCGCCGTCATCAGCGACACGCAGCGATCAAGAAAGAGCCGCTGGGCGCGGCCGATTGCGAGAATGCTGGCCGCGGGAATTGCGAATTCCCTTCGAAGCAGGACATCCTGGTTTGCGCGCAGCAGACGATGCCACTCTGGGATATTGCGAATGTGCGTCAGCCGCGCTGTCCGTGCGCGCCGATAGAATCGCAGCAAGAGCCTCTCGATCCGCGCCACCCAGGCGGGCTTCACGTGTCCTTCGGCGAGGGCATGCTCCAGGGTGTCGTCGCGGTTGAGCCGGCGCATCACGACCAGCCAGTCCACGACCGCATCGTCCGCCCCCCCGATCGAAAATTTGCCATCGACTACACATAGCGGGCTGACGGCAAGATAGACGCCCGGCGCAAGCCTTCGGTTCAGCGACAATTCCTGGCGGCAGGCGTCTTCGCGTTTGTCGATGGTGGAGAAATCCACATAGGGCAAGCGAACGGATTTCTTAAGTTTGTAGGCTTTGTCGCCCGCCAGAAACACAAACGACATGTGCGTTTCCAGCACCGTGACCTCGCTGCCCGCGGCCCCGTATATCTGCGGCTGCGAGAGTGCGGCGACCTTCTGGGCGAGCGAGCAGGTGGTCGAATCCGGCGATTTTTTCCGTGTCGGCATACGACGCTCCAGCGTGAGCCTATTAACAAGGTAGCCAGTTTGGAAAGGCGTTGAGCGCCATCAATGCACAGGTGCCGATTTTTGGCGTCTGTTCAGGCTTCGGGCGGACGCCGATTATCGAAAGCCCCCTATCGGAGTATGCTGACACTCTGTGGAGACTTGAAGGGCGACCATGATTTTTGCCGACAGGGCCGAGGCCGGGCGCAAGCTTGCGGGGTTTCTCGCGCCTTATGAGACCGAGCAGCCGATCCTCTATGCGCTGCCGCGGGGCGGCGTGGCAGTGGCAGCGGAGGTCGCCCGTGCCCTGAAGGCTCCCCTCGAGCTTCTCCTGGTCCGCAAGATCGGTGTGCCGTGGCAGCCGGAGCTTGCCATGGGTGCAGTCGTCGATGGCAACAAGCCGATCATCGTGCGAAACGCCGAAGTGCTTTCGGTGACCGGTGTCGGCGAGAGGGAGTTCGAGGAGATCTGTTCGCGCGAGCTTGCCGAGATAGGGCGCAGGCGGCAGCTTTATCTGGGCGCGCGGAAATGGCTCGACCCGAAGGGGCGCGTGGCCATTGTGATAGACGACGGGATTGCGACGGGTTCGACCGTTACCGCCGCGCTGCGCGCCATTCGCCTGCACGAACCCAGGAAGCTTGTCCTTGCAGTGCCGGTGGCGCCGCGGGACGCAGTGGAAAAGCTTCGTGCGGAAGCCGATGACGTCATATGCCCGGTCACGCCCGATGATTTTGGCGCGATCGGCTTCTTCTACCGCAATTTCCGCCAGTTGAACGACGAGGACGTGATCTCTCTGCTCGCCTCCACCGCAGCGCCATTAGCCAGCAAGTAATCCCCGCACACGCGCCTTCACAGCGGTCGTGTGGCGCCTGCGGCTTACCTATTCAGAATCGCTGCCTCAGTTCGCGGAATGGCCGGCGCCATTGCCGATCGAACCGAACCCGTTGGCCACGACCTTCCGCGTGACCTCGTTCATGCGAACCGCTTCATCGAAGTAGTCGTGTGCGAGTTCCATCAGCCATTTCTGTTGCGCCGACATTAGCGCGCTCACGTCCTTGCAGGCGCGGCATTGCTCGATGGCTTCGCTGTTGTGCTCCAGGCGCTTGTTGAGAAAGGCAAGCGTCTCTTCGGAAAATTCCTTGTAGCTCGATTCGAAAGCGGCCCGTGCATTCTTCATCAGGGCTCCAAACGCGCCGTCCATCGAGGCCGGATTGTCAAGCCAGAAAGGCATGAAGGGCGTGGAAGACTTCTGCGTAGTGTGCTGAGGCATTGTCCTCTCCTGCGCTGGGGAAGAATTGAACTCAGTATATCGCCCGCCCCTTGGGGGGCGCAATTTTTTCAATGTCAATTTTCTACGAACGTCAGGGCGGCAGCGCCCGGCGCTCCGATCGGGTGAAATTTTCTTGCGGCTGCCGCCGGTCTTGCAACAGGAACAGGCGGCCTTTCAACTCGTTACCGTTGCATCCGCGTGCCGCCGCTGCAGGCTCGATCCTGTGTCCGGCCGAGAATTGATCGGAATCATATTGTCCTCTGCCAGCGCACGGCACAAAATCAAACCACACACTTCAGCGGATAAGTCCCATGCAAACCCCCGTCAATCTTGAAATTCAAGGGCTCGCGGCGTCAGCCCATCTGCGAGATCTGATCGATCGCAACCTTGAAAAGCTCGAGCGTTTCTACGGCCGTATCACAGCCTGTAAAATCGCAATCCGTGCTCCCGATCTTCACCACAAGAAGGGGGAGGGATATTTCGTGACGATCAGGCTGGCAATTCCCGATCGCCAGGATGTCATTGTCAATCCGCCGCCGGATGGCCTCGATAGGCGCCAGGCCGACGTCACGTTTGCAATAAATGACGCTTTCAAGCGCGCCGACCGCCAGTTGAGGCATCACGCTTCCCGGTTGAAGGGCCGGCCCACGGCGCGCGAAGTGCCCCCGACGGGAAAGGTCGTGCGGTTGGCCGAGGATTTCGGGTTCCTCGAAAGTGAAGACGGACAGGAAATCTATTTCCACGCCAACAGCGTCATCGGCGGAAAGTTTTCGCAGCTGAAACCGGGAACGAGCGTCACTTTCCATGAGGAGCGGGGCGAGAAGGGACCGCAAGCGAGCAGCGTGCATCTCCGCGGGAAGACCTGAGGCGGAAGGCGCGAAACGCAGCCCCTTCCGAATCGCAGCGCGCCCCGGCGCGCCAGGGCAGTCGTGCGCGCCTTCGTGCCGAAATGCGCTTCTCGAAAACGAAGCAAGCCGCCGTTTCAGCCCGCAGCTGCGCGCATCGCGTGCGGATGGGTGGTCGTGAAATGCCTGAGTGCCATGAACAGCTCGCTGGCGTGCTGGATGCGGTCGTCATCGAGCGCCTTGCGAATATCGTCGACGATCATGCGCCGGATTTCCATTTCGCCGCCGGCTTCGTGCAGCAGGTAGCTCGCCAGGGCGGCGGCGGCAACTGCAGGAACATGCTCATGCTCGGCGATCGCCTCGACTTCGGCCTCATCGAGTCCGCACATTGCGATGCAATCCTCAAGTGAGATCATCATGTTCGTCTCCCGTGGTGCTTTAAGAAACCATGCACGATGTTTGCCAAGGCTGGCATGACAAAAGTCAAGAATTTTCTGGTCAAAAAGCCATTGAGCAGAATCAATGCCTCAAGCTCCGGCCGCCTTCTATTCTTCGTATGATGAGGCAAGGAGAATGCCATGAGCGACATGAGCGACAGGGATCTTCGCCGGAATGTGTTGGACGAACTGGAGTTCGAGCCCAGCATCGATGCGGCGCGTGTCGGTGTTGCCGTGGAAGACGGTATCGTCACGCTCAGCGGCCATGTCTCAAGCTATGCGCAGAAGCTTGCGGCGGAAGCGGCGGTGCGGCGCGTCAAAGGCGTGCGCGCGATCGCAGAGGAAATCGAGGTTCGCCATCCCGGCGACAAGCAAACCGCTGACGATGAGATCGCCAGGCGCGCAGTGGAAATCCTAAACTGGAATGCGGATGCGCCTCGCGACCGAATATCGATTACCGTGCGGGACGGGTGGGTGACGCTGCAGGGCGAGGTGGACTGGCAATATCAAAAAAGTGCCGCCGAGGAGCAGGTCCGCAGGCTCTCCGGCGTCTCCGGCATCATCAACAACGTGACGATCAAGCCGCGCATTCAGCCGAACGACATCAAGCACAGGATCGAGGACGCATTCCGCCGCCACGCCGAGATCGAAGCCCAAAGGATCAGGGTGCGCGTAGCCGACGGCGGCAGGGTTGCATTGGAAGGCACGGTGCACGATTGGAGCGAACGCCTGGCTGCCGAGCGGGCAGCATGGTCGGCACCGGGTGTGATGGCGGTGGAGGACCGGCTGACCATCGCATGACCGGAATCCGTACGTCGCAATGAGAAATCATATCAGAAGCTAGTCAACGCAAGATCGAAAAATCCGCGTGGGCATGATCACCCGGCGTGGCATTGTAACGCGAGTGCTGTCATGTGCTGTGCCGCAGCGCGACCTGCCGCGGCGGTAATCAGGCGTTCGTCGCGGCCGTAGATGTCGGGCCGAAACGCAATCGCTCCATCGGCGTCGGCAAATGCCGTCCAATAAAGAAGATAGATCGGCAGCGGCTTCTTCAATGGAAGGTGCTGTGTGGTCGGATCGGCAATCGCCGCATTCAGCTTGTCAACCATTGCACTGGCGTCGCCGGAGAGCGCATAGGAGGCGAGCGGCACAATCTGCTGGACGCGCACGCAGCCATGACTCAAGTGGCGCTCGTCGAGATTGAAGGCGGATTTTCCGGGTGTGTCGTGCAAGTAGACGTCGAATCGATTGGGCAGCTCGAGCTTGATTTGGCCCAACGCATTCTTCGGGCCGGGGAGCTGCCTGACGCGATAGGGAAACGTCTTGAGTGCGCGCCAGTTGATGCCGAGGCCGTGAGGATCGCCCGCCGGGCCGTCTACGAGGACCATGTCGTGCGCCAGAAGATAGGTGCCGTGGCGACGCAGCTTCGGCCAGATTTCGCGCCGCGCAATCGGACCGGGAATGTTCCAAGGCGGATTGATCGTCACGGAAATGGCTTGTGCGCGGAGGATCGGTGTGCGGTCGCGCGGGCGCCCGACGATGACGCGCGACGTGAGAACGGCTGCGCCATCGACGATCAGATCCAGGCGTGCGTCCGGCGCATTCACTTCGACATGGACCGGCTCGAGCTGCTCCGGCAGCCAGCGCCAGCGTTCCATGTTGGCGACGATTTCCATCGCGCGCTCGGAAGCCGAGACATTGAGCGCCGCGAGCGTGGTCTGGCCGATCCTGCCGTCGGCAGGGAGCGCGTGCCGCAGCTGAAATCGCTTCACCGCTTCCTCGATGTCGTCGCCGGTGGGCGCAGCCGTAGAGGCAAGGGTGCTGTCTTCGAAGGCGAGGCGCTGTGTCAGCAGCGCACGGTCGACGGATCTGGATTTTCCGGCGATTACGAATGTCAGTTGCGGCCAGTCTCCATTGGCGGCAATTGCGCGATAGTGCGCCAGGGCCGCCTTGAGCTGTGCATACTGCGGATGGGGCGGAGCGAGTTCGTCGAGAAACGCAGGCAGGCGGCCGTTTTGCAGCGCCGCGTCAAGGGCAACCGGAGCAGAGAAAGCTGAGGCCGGCAAATCGACATCTTTGTCGAGCGCGCGCAATTCCGCCCGGCCGCTATGGACATCGTGGGCGTAGCGCAAAATGCCGTCGGTTATCAGAATCTCGCGTTCCGCGGCTTGAACAGGGCTCGTGTCCGTCGACCGCATCAGCGCGTTATCGGCATGGTAATCTTGCGGAACGAGCCCCTCCCGATCGGCGTGTTCCAGGGCAGCAATCGCGCTTAGTGCGGCGGTTTCAGCAACCGGGTTGCCCGACCAACAAGGCTCGCCGTGCCGCAGGCCGTAGAAGAGCTTCAGTGCCGAAGAATTCAAGGACGCCGTGTCGATGTCGGGCGCGGTGGCATCGGCAAGGATTTGCTGAATGGCCGCACCCGTCTCCGCAGGCGTGGCGGCATCGGCCGGACCGTGCATCGTCGCCAGTGCAAGCAGTGCCAAAAGTGTCAACCGTCCCAACTGTTTCACTCGACTGACCCTCACGCCGCTTCCATCTCGCAGACCTCGACCTGGTTCGCCAACCGCTCCACGTCGGCCGGATCGCAAAGCCCTGTGCCGCGAGAAAGGAGGGCGGCACTTCCTGCCGCCACTGCAAGCCGCAGCGCATCTTGCGGCTTTCTGTCCTGTGCCATCGCCCACACGAGCGCGCCCAGAAAGCTGTCGCCGGCCCCCACGGTGCTCACCGCAGCGACGCGCGGCGCCGTGGCACGGATTGCAAAGTCTTCGCCCACGAGAAGCGCGCCTTCTTCTCCAAGCGAAAGCGCTACCTGCCCGCACTGCTTTCTTGCAATCAGCTGATGCGCCGCCGCCAATTGCGCCGTCCCGTCGGCAAGGTCCGAGCCTGCGAGCTGCTCGAATTCACGTAGGCTGGGCTTGATCAGATGAACGCCGCTCCCGAGCGCTGCCTTGAGTGCCGGGCCGGAGCTGTCCAGCACGAATCTCGCGCCCTTTGCGCGCGCCTTTTCGGCCAACAGGCCGTAAAATCGCGGCTCGACGGAAGGCGGCAGGCTGCCGCTCGCAACGAGAATTGTTGCCGCGCCCAGCTCGCGGTCGACGGCTTCGACGCAGGCGCGTTCTTCCGCCTGCGTGAGCAGGGGGCCGGGCAGCACGAAGCGGTACTGGTCCTGGGTCGTGTTTTCGTCGACGGTGAAATCCTCCCGGGTGTCGTCTGCAATCGGCACCGGGATGTACGAGACGCCCTCGACAGCCACGAGCCGCTCAAGCAGTTGCCCGGTCGGGCCGCCGGATGGAAATATCGCGACGGGATCGCCGCCCAGCCGGCGAACTGTCCGCGCAACATTGATGCCGCCTCCGCCGGCGTCTCGGCGCACCAATTGGCATCGTAGCTTGTGAGCCGGGAAAATTCTTTCGACCGTCGCGCAAATGTCGACAGCCGGATTCATTGTCAGGGTCAGGATGCGGCTCATCGGGGCTCTTCGTCTTAACCTTTGAAAGCATGGCAAAATCCGCGCCGGATTGCGTTGATATGCGTCAAACCGGATCGCCGGGCAGGGCAAATTCGTTTTGAGGGAAATCAAGGCGCGCCGCAGGGCCGCATGGTTGATTGCCGGCGATGTTTCAGCCCGAAAGTTGCCAATCCATGTCAAAAATCGATTTAGAGCACGACGCCTGGGTTCTGGTAAGTGACGCGCGCAAGGCGCTGATCCTCCGCAACGCCGGCGACAATGTCTACCCCAAGCTCGAAACCCGGGAGGTGCTCGAACACCCCGATCCGCAGCAGCGCGCGTTGGGAACCGATGTGCCGGGCCGCGTCTTCAGCGGCAAGGATGGCCGCAGGGCCGCGATCGAGCCCCGAGATTTTCAAGCCGAGGCCGAGGCAGCCTTTCTCAAGACTGTTGCCGCCGACATCGGCCGGCGCGTGGCGAGCGGGGAAATCAAGAAGCTGATCGTGGTTGCTCCGCCTCGCGCCATGGGACTGTTGCGCCATGATTTTTCGGCAGCCACACGTGCCGTCGTCAAGGCTGAGCTCGAAAAGGATTATGTGCGCCAGCCCTTATACGAAATCGAGCGTCATCTCACGCAGGCCTGAGCGCCGGCGCTCCCGCGGCTCCCCTGGGGTGTTTGACGGCGGTCAACGACGTTGCCGCCCGGAGTGCGCAAGTGTGGCGCACACTCATGGGCGCGAGCGTCGTGACCGTTCATAACGCGGAGATCGCACAACTTTTCAATCGCTACGCGACCTTGTTGGAAATCGCCGGCGAGAATCCCTTTCGCATCCGCGCGTACAGGAACGCCGCACGCACGATCGAGGGTCTGCCGCGCGATGTGAGCGCCATGCTTGGCGAAGGCTTCGATCTTTCCGATCTGCCCGGGATCGGCGACGATCTGGCACATAAGATATCGGATATCGTCGCAACCGAGAAGTTCGCCCAGCTGGATTCGATCAAGAAAAAAGTTCCGGCGGCGTTGGCCGAGCTTACAGCCGTTCCCGGATTGGGGCCCAAGCGCATCAAGGTTCTGTTCGACAAGCTCAAGGTCAAATCCGTCGACGACCTTGCGGCGGCAGTTCGCGCGGGGCGTCTGGATGGACTGCACGGCTTCGGCCCGACGATCAAACAGGCGATCATCAAAGCAGCCTCCGAGCGGACGACGGCGCCAAAGCGTATGCTGCTCTCCCAGGCCGAGCACATTGCAGAGCCGCTCGTTGCCTGGCTCAAGGCGGTGCCCGGAGCCAAGCACGTAGTATTGGCGGGCAGTTATCGCCGCAGGCGCGAGACGGTGGGCGATCTCGACGTCCTGGTCACCTGCGCCAAAGGCGCGCCGGTCATCGAACGGTTCGCTTCCTACGGCGAGGTAGCGGAAATCCTCGCAAGCGGCACGACGCGTGCGTCCGTACGCCTCAAATCGGGACTGCAGGTCGATTTGCGCGTGGTTCCGCAAAAGAGTTTTGGCGCGGCACTGCTCTATTTCACCGGATCGAAAGCGCACAACATCGCGCTGCGCGCCATGGGGCTCAAGCACGGATTGAAAGTAAACGAATACGGTGTGTTCAGGAAGGATACGCCGGTCGCGGGGAAAACCGAGGCCGAAGTCTATGCGCAGTTTGGTCTTGCGTATATCGAGCCGGAGTTGCGCGAGAACGAAGGCGAGGTGGAGGCGGCGCGCGAAGGTCGTCTGCCAGAACTCGTTACGTTGCGAGATATCAAGGGCGATCTCCATGTCCACACGCGCGAGAGCGACGGCGCGGCGACAATACTTGCAATGGCGGAAGCAGCGAAGGCGCGCGGCCATAGCTATCTCGCCATCTGCGATCACGCGAGCCGCATCGGCGTCACCCATGGACTCGATGCCAAACGTCTGGCTCGACAGATGGCCGAGATCGATAGGTTGAATGCCAAGCTGAAGGGCCTGACCATCCTGAAATCCGCTGAGGTCGATATCCTTCCAGACGGTTCACTG
>Ga0335085_10018424_pt1 | contig 10033 bp, 10 predicted proteins | sample Lox_Sample_45_FD_206712 | JGI IMG/M metagenome (GOLD analysis project Ga0335085, IMG submission 206712) | Soil microbial communities from Loxahatchee National Wildlife Refuge, Florida, United States - Lox_Sample_4.5 | ecosystem: Environmental > Terrestrial > Soil > Wetlands | place: USA... | reverse complement strand
ACCGTCAACAGCGAGCCCGGCACGGTGCCGTTCGCGATCTCCTTCGACCCGTTCGGCCATCTGGTGATCGCCGAGGCCGGGCCGAACGCCCTGGCCGCGTTCTCGCTCAGCCGTAACGGCACGGTCAGCTTGCTCGACCAGGCCGCCACCGGCCAGGCCGCGACCTGCTGGGTCACCCCGGCCGGGCCGTTCCTGTTCGCCTCCAACGCCGGCACACCGTCGGAGAGCGGCTTCACCTCATCGGCCAGCGGGCAGCTGAGCCTGCTCGGCAACACCGCCACCGACCCCGGGGCGGTGGACGCGGCGGCCGCGGCCGGCGGCCGGTTCCTGTACGTGCAGACCGGCGGCAACGGGATCGTCGACGAGTTCGGCGTGGCGGCGACCGGCACCCTGACCAAGATCGGCGCGGTCACCGTGCCGGGCGCGGCCGGCGGCGAGGGGATCGTGGCCTCCTGAGGATCACCAGGCGAGCCGGCCGCGGCCCCACGTCAGGGCCGCGGCCGGCTCACCCTATCCTGGCGGTGATGGATCCCGACTCCGAGCTCCTGCTCCGGCTGCGTTCGGGCGACGAGCGGGCGTTCGTGAGCCTGGTCGAGCGCTACCACGAGCCGATGCTGCGGCTGGCGGCCTCGTTCGTGCCGAACCGCGCCGTCGCCGAGGAGGTCGTCCAGGACACCTGGCTGGCCGTGCTCCGCGGGCTGGACGGCTTCGAGGGCCGCTCGTCGCTGAAGACCTGGCTGTTCCGCATCCTGGTGAACCGGGCCAGGAGCACGGGCAGCCGGGAGCAGCGCAGCGTCCCGGTCGCCGACCCCGGGCCGGCCGTGGATCCGGCCCGGTTCGGCGGAGACGGCGGCTGGGCCGACCCGCCCGAGCACTGGATCGAGGCGGCCGAGGGCCGGATGGAGGCGGGCAAGCTGGCCGACCGCATCCGGGCCTGGATCGGCGAGCTGCCCGCCCGCCAGCGCGAGGTGGTGCTGCTCCGCGACGTGGAGGGGATGAGCAGCGAGGAGGTCTGCGCGGTGCTGGCCCTCAGCGAGGGCAACCAGCGGGTCCTGCTGCATCGCGGCCGGAGCCGGCTCAGGCAGCTGTTCGAGGACGAGTTCCGGGGGGTGCGATGAGGCTCCTGACTCGGTTCCGTAACCCCGATCTGGTCTGCCAGCAGGTCGTCGAGCTGGTCACCGACTACCTCGAGGGGACGCTGAGCCGTTCGGCCCGGCGCCGCTTCGAGGCGCACCTGGCCGGCTGCCCGCACTGCACCGAGTACCTGGCGCAGATGCGCGAGACCATCCGCCTTACCGGCCGGCTCGAGCCCGAGGACCTGACCCCGCAGATGCGGGAGGAGTTCACCGACCTGTACCGGCAGTGGCGCTCCGAGCAGCGCTAACCCGGGCGAACTCAACCAGGTTCGGAACGGCTGGCATCGAGGCCCCCCGGAGTTGGCTAGAAGTGCGCGCGAACGTACTCGAGCGAGGCCGTGACGTTTACCAGCCCGGGACCGGTGGCCAGGTCGGGTCCGGGGGTGGCCTGATGGCCGAACCTGGGATGGCAGTGCCCGGCCTGCACATCGGTCGCCGTCTTGGAGAGCGCCTCGGCGACCTGCGCGGGCGTGAGGCCCGGGTGTGCACCCAGGAGGACCGCGGCCGCGCCGGCGATCTGCGGCGCCGCCGCGGAAGTCCCGGAGAACAAGGCCCATCCGTCGGCTGGGCCGGTGCCGTCGGGGCTGTCGGGCGGTGTCGTGCTGGCCTGGTTCTCGGCGCCGTCGATCTCACCGCCGGGCGGGACGGGAAGCATGAGGTACTGCGCTCGTGGCCGCAGGCCGACCAGGCCGCAGACGGTCGGGACGACCAGGTCCGCGAACCACGGGCTCGCATAGCCGCTGGCGTAGTCGGAGGCCTGCAGCGTGATGCCGGCATCGGCAAAGACCCCGCCGGCTGAGATCACGCCGGGAGCCTGGGGTTCGACCGAGAAATGCCCGTTGCCGGCCGAGAACACGACCACGATGCCCTGCTGGACGGCATCCATGATCTCCAGCACCCAGGCACGCTCGTCCGCGGGAAGCGGGCCGGCGGGCGGGTAGTCCAGGTCGCCACCCCAGGAACTGGTGAGCACGTGCGGGTGATCTGCCTTGGCCCGCAGGAACGCGGTGATGGCGGCGGTGAGGTTCCCGTTGTCGTCGCTAGCCCGATACGGCTGCAGCGTGGCAGCGGGGGCGACGGCGAAGATGTTGGCCGACTCGCCCGTGCCGTGACCGACCGGGTCCTTCGCCGGATTGGTGCCGGGAACGACGGCGATGGCCGGCCGCACCTGGTAGCCGTGCACGGCGAAGTAGGGATGCGCGTACTGGCCCGTGTCCACCATCGCCACCGTCACCCCGGCGCCCGAGATGCCGTCCCGCTGGGCCGGCCCGGCGCCAAGCAAGCCGCCCACATCGCCGGGCAGCCGCAGGTGGAACTTGGTCACGTTCGGCGGAAGAGGCGACGGGAAGACAGCATGGGACGAGCGCGGACTCTCCAGGATGACCGCCTCTATCGCATCTCCCCGTGCGTGCCCGACACCGGGGTCCGCGGGCTGATCAGAGCCGACGATGTCCAGGTGGGTAACGTACTGCGAGCGGCCCATCTCGGTTCGCTGCAGCCGTTCCCTGGCGATGATGCTGCCGCCGGTCAGCTCCGTGTAGGCCCCCGGGGGCCCGGCGACGGTAAACCCGAGCCGGCTCTCGGCGGTGATGCTGAGCCCGGCCCGCTCGGCCTGCTGCCGCGCGGCCGAGGTCACCTCACCGGCAGAGTAGAAGGATTCAACCGACGTGGCCGCCGTCAGCTCCGCCTCGGGTATGGCCACGCCACCCTGCGACCGCGGGGACACGTACCCGAAGATCATGTCGGGAGGCGCCTCGTTCAGGCTGAACTCAGATGGCAGGCTCATGGCGGTCCTTTCGCGCGGGCGCGGCTCAGCCGTGGAAACGGCCTGAACCTGGTGGTGGGAAGCGCCTAGTCCTGGTGCAGGTGCGGGACAGGCATGACGATCATGGACTGCACGACGTCGCTCAGCTCCGCGGGCGGCGTCAGGCGGCTGGACCGGGTGCGAGCAGGCAACTCCTGTCCCAGTGCGGCCCGGAACCGGTCGCGTGATCCGGAAATGAGCACGCCCTCGACCATCGGGCTGCAGGTGAGGTGGCGTGCCGCGCACCAGTCGGTCAGAGCTGGCCTTCCTCCAGGTGAACGCAGTTCGGCGATCACCTCGACGTAATCCCCGCCAGCATCCTCGGGGACCTGCATGCCACCTCCAGCCCACCACGTCCTGCCGCCATACTCGTCGTCGAAGTCGTGTCCGGTCAAGGCGGCGCCCTGATCCTGCTTCAGGGTGCTACCGCCGCAGCCAGCCGGGGCGGGGAGCGTCATGCGAACCCCAATCTGATCCGGATCGGGTTTCTTCTAACGATGCGGCGCGGACCTGCTGGCGCGCTTCGGGGATCTCCCTACAGTTGCGGCCCGCGGTTCCTTCTCGCCGGGGCGGCCCCGGCTACTGGAGCCCGGCCCGGACGGACGTGATGCGCTGCGTGTTGAAGCCGAGCCAGTGCATCCGGCCCACGTACCGCGCGTGCTCCACCTTGAGGCAGCGGTCCATGATCACCGTCGCGCCGCCGTCCTCGGCGATCCGCGCGGCCTCTTCGTTGATCACGCCGAACTGGCACCAGAGGGCGCCGGCCCCGATCGCCACGGCGTCCCGCGCGATCGGCGGCAGTGCGTCCGGCGCGCGGAAGACGTTCACGATGTCCACCGGCTCGGGTACGTCGAGCAGGCTCGGGTAGCACTTCTGGCCGAGGATCTCCGTCTGGCGGGGATTCACCGGGATCACCCGGTAGCCGTGTCGCTTGAGGTAGTAGCCGACGAAGTTGCTGGCCCGCAGCTCGTTGTCTGACAAGCCCACGATCGCGATCGTGCTGGCCGTGTGCAGCAGCCGCTGGATCGTCAGCGGGTCCTGGTACTGCCTGAGATCGGTCATGCCGTGGCTACCTTCTGCTCTGCGGTCGCGGCGACGAGCGCGAAACCCTGCTCCAGATCCCAGATCAGGTCCGCGACGGACTCGGTGCCGACCGATAGCCGGACCGTCCCCGGCCCGACGCCGGCCGCCCGCAGCTCGTCGTCGCTCAGCTGCCGGTGCGTCGTGCTGGCGGGGTGGATGATCAGGCTCTTCGCGTCGCCGACGTTCGCCAGGTGGGACCAGAGCGACATGCCGCGGATGAGGTCCTGCCCGCCGGCCCGGCCGCCGGCGCAGTCGAACGAGAACACCGCGCCGGGCCCGCGCGGCAGGTATTTCTCCACCAGCGGCCGGTACCTGCTCGCCGGCAGGCCGGGGTAGGTAACATTCGACGCCAGCTCGCGCGATTCGAGGTACGCCGCGACCGCCCGCGCGTTGTCGACGTGGCGTTCCATCCGCAGCGACAGCGTCTCGAGCCCCTGCAGGAACAGGAAGGCGTTGAACGGAGACAGCGCCGCGCCGAGGTCGCGCAGGGTCTCGGCCCGGAGCTTCATCAGGTAGCCGTACGTCCCGAAGGTCTCGTGGAACTGCAGGCCGTGATAGGCCGGCGACGGGTCCGCGACCACGGGAAACCGCCCGTTGGACCAGTCGAACGTGCCCGCCTCGACCACGACGCCGCCGATGCTCGTGCCGTGACCGCCGATGAACTTGGTCGCCGAGTGGATCACGATATCGGCGCCCCATTCGATCGGGCGGCACAGGTACGGCGTGGCGAACGTGTTGTCCACGATCAGCGGCAGCTCGCAGGAGTGCGCGATGGCCGCCACCGTCTCGATATCCAGCACGTTCCCGCCCGGGTTGCCGATCGTCTCGCCGAAGAACGCCTTCGTGTTCGCCCGGACCGCCTGCCGCCAGGCGTCTGGATCGTCGGGGTCGACCCAGGTCAGCTCCACGTTCATCTTGCGCAGCCAGTGCTTGAACTGGTTGACGGTCCCGCCGTAGAGGGCCGCGGACGAAACCACGTGGTCGCCCGGCTGCAGCAGCGTGAAGAGCGCGCCGGCCTGCGCGGCGATCCCGCTGGCGAACGCCACCGCGCCGCAGCCGCCCTCGAGGTTCGCCACTCGCTCCTCGAACACCGCGACGGTCGGGTTCATGATGCGCGAGTACGTGTTCCCGTACTCCTGCAGGTTGAAGTACGCCGCCGCCGATTCCGGGTCCTCGAACACGTAGCTGGTGGTCTGGAAGATCGGCACCGCGCGCGCGCCGGTGTTCGGGTCGGGCCGCTGCCCGGCATGCAGTTGCCGGGTCTCGAATCCGAACGCGCGGTCTTGCTCGACACGGGACGGCTTTTCTGTCATGTCTGTCATGCGGGCATCCCCAGGAAACGACGGATGATGGGCGTCTGCCGCGCTTCCTCGAGCAGGAAGCAGTCGTGGCCGTACGGAGCCTCGATCACATGGAGCTCCGCCTGCTTGCCGAGAGCGCCAAGCGCGTCGGCGATCTCCCTCGACGCGGACGGCGGGTACAGCCAATCCGAACTGAACGCGATCAGCAGCGTCCGCGCCGAGACGTCGGCGAGCGCCCGGGTGAGCGATCCGCCGCCGTACTGGCGCGCCAGATCGAAGTACGTCAGCGCGCGCGACGTGTAGAGATAGGTGTTGGCGTCGAAGCGCTTGACGAACGTCTCGGCCTGGTGCCGGAGGTAGCTCTCGACCTGGAACTCCGGTTCGGTGATCGTGTAGCGGATGTCGTCGGCGAACTGCAGCCTGCGGCCGAACTTGCCGTCCAGGGCCGGGGCGGACAGGTACGTGACGTGGCCGAGCATCCGCGCCACGCCCATGCCGGCATCGGGCCTGCGGCCGGTACCGTAGTAGCGCCCGCCCTGCCAGGCCGGATCGCCCATGATCGAGTTACGCGCGATCGCGTTCCAGGCCACGCCCTGCGGGTGGAGGGCGTGCGTGCTGGCGATCGCCACCACGGCGTCGACCTGATCAGGGAACAGGACCGCCCATTCGAACGCCTGCATCCCGCCGAGGGAGCCTCCGGTCACCGCCGCGAGCCGCTCGATGCCGAGCACGTCCAGGAAGGCGCGTTCGGTCCGCACCATGTCCGCCACCGTGATCACGGGGAAGTCCGGCCCGTACGGCCTGCCCGTCGCCGGGTTGGCCGACGACGGTCCCGTCGTCCCGCGGCAGCCGCCGAGCAGGTTCGTGGAGACGACGAAGAAGCGGTCGGTGTCGAACGCCTTGCCGGGGCCGATCATCCCGTCCCACCAGCCGAGCCCCTTCCCGGCCGTGCCGTCGCGGTCGGTGGCCCCGAATCCGTCGCGGGTGCTCTCGGCAGGCGGCTCCTGGGCGAAGCCCGCCGCGTGGGCGTCGCCGCTGAGGGCGTGGCAGACCAGGATGACGTTGTCGCGCCGGGGCGAGAGGGTCCCGTAGGTCTCATAGGCCACGCGGACCGGGTCCAGGTCCCGCCCGCAGTCGAGCCGCACCGGCTCCGGTAGGTCGAGGTACTGCGTTTCGACCGTGCCGACCGTGCCGGCTGGGCCGACAGTGCCGGCTGGGCCGGCTGCGCCGGCGGGGCCGGCCGCGAGCGTCGGGGCTGGCTCCGCCATGGGGGCTATCTTAGCTGCTCCCGGCAGGTATATTGTCAATCATCCCAATAGGGAATACGGGAGCAGGAGGGGAGTCAAACGAGATGACTACGGTAACCAACGGTGTCAACGTGCAGGCGCTGCTCGAGGCGCGCGAAGTGCTGAAGGGTGCGCCCGAGGCCGCCCAGTTCACCTGGCGGGCGTCCGCCTCGTGGCAGAACGGCGTGCACAGCCAGATCAAGGTCCAGAGCTTTTTCGGCCTCGGCGAGGAGCAGGCCCACAAGCAGGAGGCGGTCTTCCAAGCCGATCACCCCGAGGTCTTCGCGGCGACGGATAACGGCATTACGCCGATCGAGTACCTCATCGTCGGCCTGGCGAGCTGCCTGACGGCGGGCGTGGCGTCCGTCGCGGAAAACCGCGGCATCCAGCTGCGCTCGGTCGAGTCGACGGTCGAGGGCGCACACGACATCCGGGGCATCCTCGGGGCCGACAGCGACGTCCGCAACGGCTTCAACGACATCAAGGTGACGTTCCACATCGACGCGGACGCGTCGAAGGAGGACATCGAGGCGCTGGTGGCCCAGTCCCAGAAGCGGTCGGCCGTGTTCGACGCCCTGACGAACCCGACGAACGTCGTCGTCGAAGTCGCCTGAGGGGCCGGGTCATCGAGCGCATTACCGCGGTTGTCGTCGGCGCGGGGCACGCGGGCCTCGCCGCCAGCCATTTCCTGAGCAACCGGTCGATCGACCACGTCGTGCTCGAGCGCGGTGAGGTGGCGAACTCCTGGCGCCGCGAACGCTGGGACTCGCTGCGGCTGCTCACGCCCAGCCGGCAGAGCCGCCTGCCGGGCGTTCGCTACGAAGGTCCGGACCCGGACGGGTACATGACCGCCGGTGAAGTGGCCGACCTCATCGAGGGCTTCGCCGCGGTCTCCCGCGCCCCCGTCCGGACCGGCGAGAACGTCACGTCGGTACGGCGTGCCGACGACGGTTACCTGGTCACGGCGAGCGGCGGCGAGATCGCCTGCCGGGCCGTGGTCATCGCGAGCGGCGCCTGCAACCGGCCCTCGGTGCCGCGGTTCTCAGGCGAGGTGCCCGCGTCCGTCGAGCAGCTGACGCCGTTCGACTACCGTGACCCGGCCAAGCTCCCCGACGGCGGCGTACTCGTCGTCGGAGCCTCGGCGACCGGCGTGCAGCTGGCCGCCGAGCTGCAGCGGTCGGGACGGCCGGTGACCCTCTCGGTGGGGGAGCACGTGCGGTTGCCGCGCACGTACCGCGGGCGTGACGTGCTGTGGTGGATGGACGCGTCGGGCCTGTGGGACCAGCGGTACGACGAGATCGACGACCTCACCCGGGCCCGGCGGCTGCCGTCGCCCCAGCTCGTCGGGACACCCGAGCGGGCGACGCTCGATCTCAACGCGCTCACCGCGATGGGGGTCGAGCTGGTGGGCCGGTGGGCGATGGTCCGCGACGGCCGCGCGCTGTTCTCCGGCGGCCTGCGGAACATGTTCTCGCTGGCGGACCTCAAGATGAACCGCCTGCTCGACACGTTCGACGAGTGGGCTCTGGTGAGCGGGCGTGACGCTGAGTTCGCCGCCCCGGAGCGCTCCGCACCGACCCGCGTGCCCGACACGGCCCGGCTCCAGCTGGACCTGGGCAGCGGCGAGATCCGGTCGATCGTGTGGGCGACGGGTTTCCGGCCCGATTACGGGTGGCTCGACGTGCCCGTGGTCGATGCGAAGGGCCAGCTCCGGCACGAGGGCGGCGTGGTCGGCAGCCCGGGCCTTTACGCCCTGGGACTGCCCGTACTGCGGCGGCGCCGGTCCACCTTCATCTGCGGCGTCGAGGACGACGCCCGTGAGGTGATCGAGCACCTCGCGGGGTACCTGGCCGGGCGCTAGGCTTCCCGCTGCTGGGTGACCTCGCGGCCGAACCTCTCCCGGACCCAGGCGACGATCTCGGTGGTGGGCGCGCCCGGGGTGAAGATGCGGGCCACCCCCATCCGGGACAGTTCCTCGATGTCCTCGTCGGGGATGATGCCGCCGCCGAACACCACGATGTCGGCCGCGTCGCGCTCCTGGAGCAGCTCGACCACGCGGCCGAAGAGCGTCATGTGCGCGCCGGAGAGGATGGACAGGCCGATCGCGTCCACGTCCTCCTGGATGTGCTCCGGCGTCTGGTGCAGCCCGGTGTAGATGACCTCCACGCCGGCGTCGCGCAGCGCCCGGGCCACGACCTTCGCGCCGCGGTCGTGGCCGTCGAGCCCGGCCTTCGCGACGATCACCCGGATCTTCCCCATGGCGGCCAGCCTAGTCCACGCAGGGAATGCCGTTCTTCGCGATCACCGCGCCGCCCTGCGCGCCGGTGGTGGGCAGGGCGGCCGGGGAGCTGGAGGCGGACGGCGAGGCACCGGGGACGCTGGCATTCCCGCCCAGGTTCACCTGGACGTGCCCGGCCGCCACCGCGGCGCTCGCCGTCGCGGTGACGCCGAACAGGGACCCGATCCTGGCTCCGCTCGCCGCCGCCCCGGTGCCGTAGAGCACCTGGGTCGTGGCCAGGGCGGTGGTGTTCGAGACCTGCCCGGCCCTGAACCCGTCCTTGACCAGGGCGGCCGAAACCTGCCCGGCCAGCCCCTGGGTGCTGCCTCCGTTGAACACGTCGACGGTGGTCGCGGCGGCCTCGGCCGCGCTGACCGTGGCCGTGGCGGTCGGCTTCGGCTTGGCCGAGCCGGAAGCACCGGGGGCCGGGTAGAAGGTGTTGTGGATGAGCTGCTGGATATAAGGCACGTTGACCTGGTTGACGGACTGGCCGGCGATGGTCGCGTAGCCTGCGATCGGCAGCGTATGGAAGCTCAGGTTGCCGCTGGTCAGGCTGCGCATCTGGGTGGCGAAGTCGAGCAGGTTCCAGCCTGAGTCGGTGATCACGTACTGCTTGGCCACCGACAGCAGGGAGTTGATCTTGGTCAGGTCGCCGAGCACGCCGTCGGTGCGCAACTGCTGCATGACCGAGTCGAGGAACGCCTGCTGGCGGTGGGTACGGTCCAGGTCGCCGTTGATCAGGCCGTGCCGCTGGCGGACGAACGCCAGCGCCATCTTGGCGTTCAGATGCTGGTAGCCGGCCTTCTTGGCGTAGAAGCCCGAGTAGGTGTCGAGCGGGACCGGATGGTTGAGGCAGACCTGCACGCCGCCGAGCACCTTGGCCAGTTCGTAGAACCCGTCCAGGTTGACCTCGGCGAAATGGTCGATGTGCACCCCGGTGAACGACTCCACGGTGGCCACCGCGGCCGCCCGGCCCGCCTCGTTGCCCTGGAACGCCACCTGGTTCTGGCTCATGCCGGGGTTCTGCTGCCTGACCTGGGATTCCTTTTCGGCCAGGGCGTCTCCGTAGGCCTGGTCGATCTTGCCCTGGGTCTGCCCGTCGTAGGTCTGGGGGAACGTGACCCAGTCGTCGCGCGGGATCGAGA
>Ga0335085_10018423_pt1 | contig 10034 bp, 9 predicted proteins | sample Lox_Sample_45_FD_206712 | JGI IMG/M metagenome (GOLD analysis project Ga0335085, IMG submission 206712) | Soil microbial communities from Loxahatchee National Wildlife Refuge, Florida, United States - Lox_Sample_4.5 | ecosystem: Environmental > Terrestrial > Soil > Wetlands | place: USA: Florida... | reverse complement strand
TTAATGGTGTCGCCGCCAGCCTCGCAATAGTACAAAAATAGTAGGAACCATCGCCGCAGATAGTAGTTTCATACGATTGACCCCACCCGGCCGTACCGACAATAATCGCCCCACTTTTTGTGGAGTCTTAAAATTTTCCGGCGGTAGAGCGTTGTAGCCCGCCGGTTCGTAGTCCCAGGATTCAATCCATATCCCTGTTGTAAAGGCTTGCGACCTATGGCGGCTTTCAGAAAGTCTGTTTGTCTTGTTGTCTGTCTCGCGGCCGTCTGGCCGGCGATGGCCCAGCAAATTACCGGCAATATCCGGGGAACAGTCATTGACCCGACGGGCGCAATCGTGCGCGGCGCGACTGTCAGCGCCACTCGCATCGAAACCGGACTCGTGCGTACCACGGCCACGGATATCGCCGGCGCCTACATTCTGCTTGAACTGCCTGTCGGCCACTATCAGCTGCAGGTGGAGGCCAAAGGCTTCCAGAAATATCTTCAGCAGGGAATCTCGCTCAACGTCAACGAGACCGCCGAAATCCCGGTCCATCTCGCGGTCGGTACAGAAAACGAGCAGATCGAAGTGAAAGCCGACGCGCAGCTGATTCAGCAAACCGTAACCAGCCTCGGCAAAACCGTCCAGGAGCGGGAAGTTCTCGATCTCCCCCTCAACGGCCGCAACTTCACCCAACTCGGCGTGCTGCAACCCGGCGTCGTTCCTCTCACGCCCGGCCTCGCCGAAGCGGGCGGAGCGCTGCGTGACGGTCAGCCATACTCCGTCAACGGCCAGCGTCCGGAGTCCAACAACTTTCTCATTGATGGCGCCAACAACTTCAACGGCGTGGACGGGGGCTTCGTCCTCAAGCCTCCGGTGGACGCCATCAGCGAATTCCGCATTCTCACTCACAGCGCCAACGCCGAGTTCGGCAATGCGCTCGGCTCGACCACCAACATCATCACCCGCTCCGGCACCAACAATTTTCACGGAGCCTTGTGGGAATTCATTCGCAACGATGCCCTCGACGCCACCAACTATTTCGCCACCAACACTGAGCCTTTAAAGCAGAATCAGTTCGGCGGAACCCTGGGTGGTCCAATCCGCAAAGACAAGACATTTTTCTTCGGCTTCTACGAAGGCTTCCGCAACCGTCAGGGTGAGACCCAGCTCTCCACCGTGCCTTCCCTGCAGGAGCGCCAGGGTAACTTCGCCCAGCTCTGCGCCAGCGGATTCGACAGCAACGGTTTCTGCCAGGACCCCGATCCCAGCCATCAGCTTTTTAACATCATCGCTAACTCACCGGTTCCCTACAACCAGCTTTCTCCGGACATGATCGATCCGCTGTCGCAGAGCCTGCTTACGTTATTTCCCCAGCCGAACGACGGGCCTAATTTCCTGAACTCCACCCAAACCCTGCAGCAGAATAGCGACCAGTTCGGCATTAAGATTGACCACTATCTATCTTCCGCCGACACTCTGAACTTCCGCTATCTCTACAGCAACGGTAACGAACTCGATCCTCTATCTCCGGCCGGTGCCAGCGTTCCCGGCTATCCCGTAGGCGTCGATCAGCGCGCCCAGAACTTCGTCCTGCAGGAAACCCATACCTTCTCGCCAAACTTGATCGGTGTGGGCCGATTTTCTTTCCTGCGCAACAAATTCCTGTTCGGGTTGCGCACCAACCACACCAACCCGTCGGATCTCGGGTTCGCCTACGACCCCAGCCTGGAAGTTGCCATTGGCCCGCCTTTTATCCAGGTGAACGGCTATACCAGTGTCGGCGATCCCATTACCGGGCCGCGTAACAGCTACGAAGACGCCTTCGATTATTCCGGATCCATCAGCTGGGTGCATGGCAAGCACGAGGTGAAATTCGGTGGCGGCGGCCAGCACCAGCAGGTCAACGCCCTGCAAGGCATTGCCACCAATGGCTTCTTCGTCTTCGCTCCCTTTCCGATTACCGATGCCTTCGCCAGCTTCCTGACGGGCGCTCCTGTCGTTTTCCTGCAAGGGCGCGGCAGCTTTGACCGGGGCATCCGCGGCAATTCCTTGAACGGCTATGCTCAGGACACCTACAAGGCCACCAAGCGCCTCACCTTGAACCTTGGCCTGCGCTACGACCTGCCATTTCCCTACACAGAAATTCACAACCGCCAAACCCTCTGGATTCCCGGCCGTCAATCCACGGTCATGCCCAGCGCGCCGGAGGGCCTGCTTTATCCCGGCGACGCCGGGGTTCCCGCAGGCTTGATTCCCACGTTTCACAAAGGGTTCGCGCCGCGTGTGGGTATCGCCTGGGATCCCACCGGCGGCGCCAAATGGCTGGTGACTTCCTCCTACGGAATGTTCTACGAGCCTTACTACACCGGCCAGGGGGGCCCGTTGCAATCGCCCATCAGCGCTCCGCCGTATCTGCAGACCGCGCAGGTCAGTTGCTTTGCAGCTTACTGCCCCGCCCCCTTCGCGGGTACGTTTGCCGATCCCTTCAACGGCAATCCTCCGGCTCCGGGCGCGTTCGCCACGCCGCTAACCAATCTCACCCTTTCCCCGAATTTGTCTTTGCCTTATTCGCAGGATTGGGACCTCAATCTGCAGCGCTCCTTCGGTTCCGACTTCCTGTTCGAGGTCGGCTACGTCGGCACCAAGGGAACTAAGCTGCCGCGCTTCATCGAAGCCAATCCTACCGTGTACATTCCCGGCTTCGACAACGAAGACCCGCCTCAGCCGCTCTCCACTTCGAGCAATGCCGATCAGCGGCGGCTCTACTCCGGCTGCACCCTGAACGATCCCGCCAGCAGCTGCATTTACTCATCCACCGGCTTGATCGCGGGCATCGCCAACTCCGAGTACAGCGCGCTTGAGACCAGCCTCAAAAAGCGCTTCGGTCGCGGCATCTCCTTCCTGGCTTCCTACACCTGGTCGAAGGATATTGACGACGCGTCCTCCTTCAACATGACCGGATCGGCCTCCAAACCCGTAGCCGGAGAGAACGATCTGGCCCAGGATCCCAGAAACCTCGCCGCCGAGCGCGGCCTTTCCATGTTTGATGTGCGCAACCGCTTCGTTTTCAGCTACGAGTGGAATCTGCCTCTCTGGCGTCAGCCCCGCAACTGGTACCAGCAAGTCGTCGGCAACTGGCAGGTCAACGGTATTCTCACTCTGATGAGCGGAAGCCCCTTCACCGTATTCGACTCCAATGACGTCTCCCAGCAGGGCAGCGCGCCGGAGATCACCGGCTTCTCCGCCAACCGGCCCAATCTCGTCGCCGGCCAGGATCCCAACGCCGGCCCGCGCACCGTCAATGCCTGGCTCAACCCTGCCGCCTTCCAGCGCATCACTCCCGATCCCAATTCTCCCGTGCAGCAGTTCGGCAGCGCCGGCCGCAATATCGCTATTGGTCCCGGTTACGCCGATTGGGATTTCTCCGCCTTCAAGAACATCCGCGTGGCGGAGGCTAAGGAATTCCAGTTTCGCGCCGAGTTCTTCAACTTCTTGAATCACGCGAACTTCCGTCTGCCCGACAGCGACATCAGTTCGCCCACGTTTAATCAGATTCTGGCCGCGCAGCCGCCGCGGCTGGTGCAGTTCGCCTTGAAGTTCTTGTTCTAAGATCACGCGAAGGGAGTTAACCCATGCCGCACATCCACCTGCCCGAAGGCTTGCCGGGAATCCTCGGCCCCATGGCTTTTAGTCCCGAAACCACCAAGCCGCTGAACGAGCTGGCGGAAGTGCTGCTCCGCGGACCCAACACGTTATCTCGCGGCGATCGCGAGATGATCGCCGCTTTCGTTTCTTCCCGGAACGATTGTTTCTTCTGCCACAGCGTTCACGGCGCCGTGGCCGCACACCATCTCGGCGGAGACGAAGTGCTGGTCCAGTCGGTCAAGGTGAATTTTGAAGAAGCGCCGGTCTCGGAAAAGCTGAAAGCGCTGCTGGCGATTGCCGCCCAGGTGCAGAAGGGCGGGAAGAATGTCACCCAGGAGCACATCGCGCGCGCCCGCCAGCAAGGCGCCACCGATAAAGAGATTCACGATACCGTCCTGATTGCGGCCGCCTTTTGTATGTTCAACCGTTATGTGGATGGTCTGGCCACCTGGGCCCCCGCCGACTCCATGATTTACCGTGAGAGTGGCAAACGCCTGGCCGAGCAGGGCTATACTGCATCTACCGAGATGCTCAAAAAACAACATGCATGAACTGTGTGGAAGAAGCCCTCGCCCGCGAAAAACTGGCCTCTTTGATTGTTGAGAGTGAGTGATGCCCAACCTCTTTAAGCGCTTTTCGTTGAGTCCCCGCACCCGTCGCTGGATTGCCGGCAGTCTCGCAACTGTGGCAGTTCTCTGGCTCGGCTGCGCCGCATTCATCTGGCACGCCATGCATGAGCCGCCGGAGGAATTCGGCCGCGTGATGATGAAGCTTCCCGGCCCGGTTCCATTCCTGCTTTTCCCTTTCGAAACCATGTGGCTGCGCGCCCGCGCCGGGACTCTGCACATCGGCGATCCCGCGCCGAATTTCACGTTGACGAAAGTAGACAAGTCCGCCCAGGTCGAGCTTTCCGCCCTCAATCAGCAGAAGCCGGTGGTGCTCATCTTCGGCAGCTACACCTGACCGCCTTTCCGGCGGGAGGCTCCCGCCCTCAACAAGCTCTACCAGCAATATGCGGACCGCGTCGCTTTTCTGGTCGTCTACATCACCGAGGCCCATCCCAGCGACGTTTGGCAAATGGAGAGCAACGTCAAAGACAAAGTCGTCTTCGCCAGCCCGAAGGATGAAGAAGAGCGCGCCTATCTCGCCGGCGCATGCGTGCGCAAGCTCGGCCTGACTATGCCCGCCGTTCTCGACGAGTTTGGCAATTCCACCGAGCGCGCCTACACCGGCTGGCCCGACCGTCTTTATTTAATAGATGCCCGCGGCCGCGTCGCCTACAAGAGCAAGCCCGGCCCTTTCGGCTTCAAGCCCGACGACCTGAAAGCCGCGCTTCTTCGGGAACTGGGGACCGTAGCCAGAAAGTAGGGAAGAACGGAGTCTTTTGTTTCCAGATTATAGTCTGGATCGCGGCCGAGGCCCTTGCAGGAGTTCCCGAGTCTCAACTTTCTGCGGCTTTGCACACCGGCCCCTCATCTGATTGGTAATTCATCCTCGTAGGAGCAACCAAAATGGCCGACGCGCGATATCCCATCGGGAAATTTGTCTACGATGGTCCGCCTTCCGAACAGGAACGCAAGCGGCTCATCGACATCCTCGCCCAGGCTCCCGCCGCTCTGCGCACCGCGGTGACGGGCCTTTCACCGCAGCAAATGGATGCACCATACCGCGACGGCGGATGGACCGTTCGGCAGGTTGTGCATCACCTGCCCGACAGTCACATGAATGCTTATGTACGCTTCAAGCTCGCGCTCACCGAAGAGGAACCCACGATCAAGCCTTATGCCGAAGCCCTCTGGGCGGAACTCCCGGACAACCATACCACCCCCGCCGAGACTTCGCTGGCCATGATGGAGAACCTGCATGGACGCTGGGTCCAGTTGCTAGTTGGACTCACGCCGGAACAATGGAAGCGGAGCTTTCGCCATCCCGAGATGGGAGTGGTCCCCTTGGAAAAGAGCCTGGCGCTTTACGCCTGGCACAGTCGCCACCACGTGGCCCACATCACAGAACTGAGAAGGAAGATGGGCTGGTAGGTTTACCTGCGCGGTCACAGCGGAATGTGCAGTTTCCAAACCAGATAACCGGCAGCCTCGTGCAGCACGGCAAGAAAGCGCTGCGATTGGGTGTGCGGTATGGAATCCGGCCGGGGCGCGACGTAGACCTGTATCCCTTCATGCTCCAGCATCTGCCGGATGCGGAAAACGTGGTAGGCATCACTGACGGCCAGGCAGCTGTGCAGATGGTTGGTCCGCATGATCACCCCAACCCGCTGCGATGACTCCGCCGTATCGGTTCCCTGAGTTTCGGCGATGAGGGCGGTTTCCGGAACGCCGAGGCGCATCAGGTAGTCGTGGCCCACCTGGCCTTCGTTGTAGCTAGGGTCTCCGCCGGAGCCACCGGTGGTGATGATCACCGGCGCAAGGCCTCGCCGGTACAACTCAAAGGCGTGATCCAGCCGGGCCTTCAGCACCGGCGACGGGCGGCCGGAGTACTCGGCGGCTCCGAACACCACAATGGCGTCGGCCCGATGCAGTTCCTCCAAGCCGGACTCGTGGAGGATGGCTCGTGAGATGAATCCGAGAGCGACCGCCATGGCTGTTACTGTCAGCCCCAGCAGCCAAAGTGGCAGGTGGGATCGCCGACGTTCAGCTGCAGACCTGGTCATCCCTGCGCAAAGAACTCCGAAATTTCCGCCGAGGGAATGGCTCCCTCGCGCAACACGCGCCAGCGTGCTTCTTCATCGGTGAGGTCCACAATGGTGGAAGCTATATCGCGCGGCGAAGTTCCGCCATCCACAATAATACCGATGCGGTCCTGCAATTGATCACGCACCGCTACCGCCGTGGTGCACTCCGTTTCTCCGCTCAAATTCGCCGAGGTTGCGGTGATCGGAATCCTGGCGGCCTGTACCACCGCCAGCGGAATCTGCGCTTTGGGGACTCGTAGGGCCACGTTCCCCGTATTGGCCGTGACTTTCAGCGGCAGGCGAGACGAGGCTTTCACAATAATCGTTAAGGGGCCCGGCCAGTACCTTTTGGCCAAAATGTAGAACTCTTCCGGCAGGGGCTGGGCGAGCTCTTCGGCCTGATCCACGCTTTCGATGAGCAGTGACAACGGTTTGTGGCGGGAACGCGATTTGATTTCGTAAACCCGGTCCACGGCGCGCAGGTTAAACGGATCAGCCGCCAGGCCATAGAACGTATCGGTGGGCATGCCCAGCACCTGGCCGGAGCGGATCTGGTCCGCCGCATAGCGGATAAGGGATACTTCGGGTTTTTCGCTGTTAATTTTAACGATTTCCGGGCGCACTTCTTACCTTCCCCAGCAAGACTGTAAAAACTGCGAAACTTAACATACCACGACGGGACATCGCAAGCCGAGGGGGAACGCGTATGATTCTGCTGGGATGCTCACCCTGTGAAACCTGATGCCACGAGTCCCTTCGCCCGCCTGCGCCCCGTTGAGGGCCGGCACAACCCGCTGGTGAAGGAGCTGCGGCAGGCGTTTGCCCATGCCGAACTCACCCCGGAAGGCTACTGCGCCATTGAGGGCGTTCGCATCCTGGACGAAGCCATTCGCAGCGGCCTGAAGTTTGGGGCTGTTTTTTTCAGCAGTTCCGCCCAGGGGAAAGCGGATCGCCTGCTGCCCCAGATTGGCAATCGGGTCCAGACGCTCTTGCTGCCGGACAAGCTGTTTGCCGATGCCGTCCCCAGCGAGACCCCGCAGGGAGTGGCCGCGCTGGTGAGATGCAAACCGCACACTTTGGCGGAGGTTTTGCTCAATTCTGCGAAGGGCCCTTTGATCGCGGTGGCCGGTGTGCAGGACCCGGGAAATCTCGGCACCATCTTGCGTTCGGCCGAGGCCTTTGGGGCAGGCGGAGTCCTGCTCGGAGAAGGAACCGTGAGTCCCTACAATTCCAAAGTGATCAGAGCGTCGGCCGGTTCGGTCTTTCGGATTCCCTTCGCGCGGGCAAAGGTGACGGAAGCCTTGGGAGCGATGCGGCGGGAGAAGTTGCGCCTGCTCGCTACCTCCTCCCATAAAGGCACGCCATTGCCGGAAGCCCGGCTCTCCGGGCCTCTTGTCATTTTCATCGGCAACGAAGGCGCAGGCCTGCCGCGCGACCTGATGGCGCAAATGGATGAGTTGGTCGCCATCCCGCATTCGCCACAGGTCGAGTCGTTGAACGCCGGGGTAGCGGCAAGCATTGTGCTCTACGAAGCGGCAAGACAGAAGAGCTGAGAGGCTTTTCACCACCGAGACACAGAGAAAAACAAAAAGGACAAAAAGCAAAAGCTGTGATTCACCAGGGAAACAGGAGGCAGAAACAAACCCAAATCAGGCTTGATTTGGCTTTTCTCTGTGCCTCTGTGTCTCTGTGGTGAAATGATTCCGGACTTTCCAGCCGGGTATTTTATGCGAATTTCTACCACCGAGGCACAGAGACGCAGAGAAAGCGAAGACGGGAAGGATGCCAGAACCAGCCCCATCATCGGTGCCGCAATCGAAGTTCATCGTCACCTGGGACCAGGGCTTCTTGAATCAGCATACGAAGAATGTCTCTGTCATGAATTGCATCTTCGAAGATTGGAATTAAAACGCCAGGTAGACCTTCCCGTGCTCCACAAGGGAATCAAGTTGGACTGCGGATACAAGCTCGATGTGGTCGTGCAGGATACCGTCGTTCTGGAGTTGAAGGTTGTCGACAGATTGCACCCCAATCCACGAAGCGCAGCTTCTGACTTACCTGCGCATGACGGACAAACCTGTCGGCCTGCTTATCAATTTCAACGTTCCCTTGCTGACTCAGGGCATAATCCGGATGGTTCTTTGAGTGATCTAGGTTTTCTCTGTGCCTCTGTGTCTCTGTGGTGAAATGATTCTTTATGGGGCTTTTCCAAACTACACCCAGTCCGGATGGTCCCGTCGATCGCAGCCGTCCTCTCGCCGACCGCATGCGCCCCCGCACGCTCGATGAATTTGTTGGACAGGAGCATCTGGTCGCGCCCGGCAAGCCGCTGCGCACCCAGATCGAGCGCGACGATCTCGGCTCTTTGATCTTCTGGGGCCCCCCCGGCACCGGCAAAACCACACTGGCGCAGATCATCGCCCGCATGACCAAGGCCGAGTTCGTCGAGTTCTCGGCGGTTCTCACCGGCATCAAGGAAATCAAGCAGGTGATGGCCGATGCCGACCGCGCCCGGCAATACGGCACGCGGACCATCGTATTCATTGACGAAATCCACCGCTTCAACAAAGCCCAGCAGGACGCGTTTCTTCCCCACGTGGAGAAGGGGAGCATTCGCCTGATTGGGGCGACCACGGAGAATCCCTCGTTCGAGATCATCTCCGCGCTGCTTTCGCGCAGCCGCGTCTACGTGCTCAACCCGCTGACCGAAGAGCAGATCGTTCTATTGCTCAAGCGCGCGCTCGCCGACGAAGAGCGTGGCCTGGGCGCGATGAAGCTGACGGCGCCCGACGAAGTGCTCGCCAAAATTGCCGCCTACTCCAGCGGCGACGCCCGCAGCTCTTATAACGTGCTGGAGGTCGCTGCATCGCTGGCCCTCGGCCGTGCGGCCAAATCTTCCGGAGCGGAGATTACGGACGACCTCATCCAGGACGCGTTGCAGAAGCGCGTCCTGCTCTACGACAAGGCCGGCGAAGAACACTACAACCTGATTTCGGCGCTGCACAAGTCGGTGCGCAACAGCGATCCCGACGCCGCCCTCTACTGGCTGGGGCGCATGCTGGAAGCCGGCGAAGACCCGCTGTACGTCGCTCGCCGCGTGGTTCGCATGGCGGTCGAAGATATCGGGCTCGCCGAACCGAATGCCCTCGCCCTATGCATGGCTGCCCGCGACGCCGTGGATTTCCTCGGCATGCCGGAAGGCAATCTGGCGCTGGCGCAAGCCGTGGTCTATCTCTCCGTCGCGCCGAAATCCAACGCACTTTACACCGCCTACGGCGCTGTTCAGCAGGACGTCGAACGCACCGCCGCTGCGCCGGTGCCGCTGCATCTGCGCAACGCCCCCACCAACCTGATGAAAGGGCTCGGTTACGGGCAGGGCTATCAATACGCCCACGATCTCGAGGACAAAGTTGCCGACATGCAATGCCTGCCCGGCAACCTGCGCAATCGGACTTACTATCATCCGACCGAAGAAGGTGTGGAGAAGCGCATCCGTGAGCGCATGGAGGAAATTAAGCGAAGGCGCGGCAACCGCACCGGCGGGGAAAAACCCTAAGGGTGCTTCTTGTTTCGCTTCACCGCTTCCTTCTCGGCTTCTTCGATAACTTTGCGGAACTTCTCCACGGCGGGGACTGCCGGCGCATTGAGCGCATCTTTCGCCATATAACGCCAGATGGGGGCTGAGGTCACTGGGCAGCCGTCGAAGCCACTGCCA
>Ga0335085_10018422_pt1 | contig 10034 bp, 8 predicted proteins | sample Lox_Sample_45_FD_206712 | JGI IMG/M metagenome (GOLD analysis project Ga0335085, IMG submission 206712) | Soil microbial communities from Loxahatchee National Wildlife Refuge, Florida, United States - Lox_Sample_4.5 | ecosystem: Environmental > Terrestrial > Soil > Wetlands | place: USA: Florida... | reverse complement strand
TCTTCGGCGAACTCACGGCGGGCGGTGGCCAGCGGATCCTCGCCCGCTTCGCACTCCCCCTTGGGAATCGACCAGCCCCGCGCGTCACGCCGTACCCAGAACGGGCCGCCCATGTGCGCGACCAGGACCTCCAGTCCGTCCTCGGCGCTCAGCCGGTAGACCAGCAGGGCGGCACTGCGCTTAGCCACGGCGCGATCTTACCCAGCCCGGGGCAGCCGCCCGGGCCGGCCCGTACCCGCGCCGGGAAGTCACTACAGTTGGCTTCCGTGCGTCTCGTCATCGCCCGGTGCAGCGTCGACTACGCCGGCCGGCTTTCCGCCCGGCTGGCCTCCGCGACCCGGCTCATCGTGATCAAAGCGGACGGTTCGGTGCTGGTGCACTCGGACGGCGGCAGCTACAAGCCGCTGAATTGGATGTCACCGCCCTGCCGGCTGGCCGAGGAACCAGGCCGCTGGGTGGTGACCGGCAAATCGGGCGAGACACTGACCATCACCCTGGAGGAGATCCTCAGCGACACGGCCTTCGATCTGGGCGTGGACCCCGGGCTGGTCAAGGACGGCGTGGAAGCACATCTGCAGGAGCTGCTGGCGGCCCAGGTGGGCCTGCTCGGCGAGGGCTGGCGGCTGGTCCGCCGGGAGTACCCGACCGCCATCGGCCCGGTCGACCTGATGTGCCGGGACGCCACCGGGGGCTCGGTGGCCGTCGAGATCAAGCGGCGCGGCGAGATCGACGGGGTGGAACAGCTCACCCGCTATCTCGACCTGCTGAACCGGGACCCGCTGCTCTCTCCGGTCCAGGGCGTGTTCGCCGCGCAGGAGATCAAGCCGCAGGCCCGGGTGCTGGCCGAGGACCGGGGCATCCGATGCCTCATACTGGACTACGAGGCCATGCGCGGGGCCGACGACGGGGCGCTGCGCCTGTTCTGAGCGCGGGAACGGCCGGAAGTGGTCCGCGATGTGCCGCAACTGCGGGCAAAAGGTTTCCCGGCTGGTTAGGATGGCCCGGTTATGGGTATTGATCAGGACCCCGCACCTGGCCTTTCCGGCGGCGAGCCGGGCCTGCCTACGCGCGATCCAGGGCTGCCCCGGCGTGATCCCGGGCTTCCTAAGCGTGATCCGGGGCTGCCCAAGCGTGATTCCGGGCTGCCCGCGGGTGAATCGCCGTCGCCGGGCAACGGTGCCGCGCGGCCACCCAGGGAGTCGCCGCTGCCTACCCGTGGTTCCGGGCTCCCGGCCCGCGAGACCCCGCTGCCCACCCGTGGTTCCGGGCTGCCAAGCCGCAACTCGGCGCTGCCGATGCGGACCACACGCACCCGCCCGCCGGGCCGGCACCGCAGCCCGGACCGGCTGTCCGTGCCGCCGGACGCACCCGCGCTGGTATTGGCCGTGCCCGGCGCGGTCACCGAGAGCAGCATCGAGGTCGCGGCCGGCGTTATCGAGGTGGCCACCCAGTCCTGCCCCGGGGTCACCGTCCGGGCCGGGTTCACCGAGGGCCCCGAGGAAAGCCTCGGTGCGGTCCTGGCCGACTGCCAGGTTCCTGACGGCCTGCCTGCCGCGGTCGTGGTGCCGCTGCTCATCTGCCCGCAGGCGGACGTCACGGCCGCTATCGCCGCTACCATCGCGGCCGCGCCGGTGCCCGCGCTGCAGGCCGAGCCGCTCGGCGTGCACCCGCTGCTGGCCGGGGCGCTGCACGCCCGGCTGGCCGAGTCGGGACTGGCCCGCGGTGACCGGATCGGCCGGATCAGCATCGTGACCACGGCGGCCGAGGGTCTGCTGGTGGCCGCGGTCGGTGAGGACGCGGAGGCCGCCGCGGGCACGGTGGCGGTACTGCTGGCCGCGCGGCTCGCGGTCCCGGTGGCCGCCGCCTCGTTCGGCAGCGCGAGCAGCATCCGCAACGCCGCGACCCGCCTGATGGACGCCGGTGTGGCCGGCCTGGCCCTGGCCCCGTGCGTGATCGGCCCGGAGATCGGCCATCTCGACCTGACCGCGGTAGCCAGCGCGGCCGGGATGAAGACGGCCCAGCCGCTCGGCGCCCAGACCGCTATCGGCCAGCTGGCTGCGGTGCGTTACGGCGCTGCCCTGCAGGATCCGCAGCTCGCCGGCGCCTCCGGCTGACCCAGCGTCCAGCTGACCCAGCGGCCAGCGCCTCGGCGACCGGCCCGGCCCGGGCTGGGTCGGCGGTACGCAGGTGGCCGAGCCAGTCGTGGATCTCGTCAGACATCCGCAGCTGATAGCCCATGATCAGTCCTCCCGGCCAGCGGAGCCGCCCAGCACCGTGGCGTTCACGGCGCGGGCCTCAGCGGCCAGCTCCGGGATCTCCAGCACCGTGACACCGGCCGCGCGGAGCAGTTCCGCGCCACCACCCGGCGCCAGCACCGGCGGCTCCAGCCAGCCGATCACCACCCGGCGCAGGCCGGCCATGATGATCAGCTCGGCGCACGGCACCGGACGCGACGCGCGGAACCGGCACGGCTCCAGCGAGCTGTACAGGGTGGCCGAGGCCAGCCGGGGGTCGGCCGGATCCACCCGGGACAGCGCGACTTCCTCGGCGTGATCGTGCGGGGCGCGCTCACGGGAGAAGCCCGTGGCCAGAACGGACCCGTCGATGTCAACCAGCACCGCCCCGACGCAGTACGCGGACGCCGACGGAAGGCACTGCTGGGAGAGCCCGATGGCCTCTCGCAGCCAGTGCTGGTCGGCCGCGTTCAGGTGGCCATCCGGGCCTGGCGCCAGGTCCGGGTTCCGCTCGCTCACGTCAGCCACCCTCCCATCCCGGTGGGTCAAGGAGGTTTTCCGGGGGGTCGCCCCCCGGACCGGCCAGATAGCGGAGCAGGACTACGTCACCCACCGGGCGGGCCTCGGCCAGGGCCAGCGGGCGGCCGGGCCCGGCTGGGTAGCGGCCCGGCCCGGCGAATCGTGGCGCGGCCGGGTCCCCCACGAAGAACGGCGCCACCGCGAGCTGGAGTTCATCCACCAGCCCGGCGGTCAGGAACCCGGTGCCGAGCCGGGCACCACCCTCCACCATGACCCGGCCGACACCGCGCCGGGCCAGGTCCGCCAGCACGCCGCCGAGCCGCGGCCCGCCGCCCGGCGCCACCACCTCGGCCCGGCCATCGAGCCGGCCGCGCAGCGCGGCCACGGCCTGGCTGGGGGCGTAGACCAGCCGCTGGGCGGCGGCTGCCGGGACCGGCCCGGCCTCGCCCGCCCGGGTGAAGAACCGGGCCCGCGGGTCCAGGTCGCCGCTGGCCGTGATGGTCACGCCCAGTGGGTGCTCGGGCCGCCCCTGGGCCAGCCGGGCGGCCCGCCGGGCCGGCGAGCGGATCAGCAGCCGGGGGTTGTCCCGCCGGACCGTCCCCGCGCCCACCAGGATCGCGTCGGCGGCGGCCCGCTCCGCGTCGACCCGGTCAAGATCCTCGGCCCCGGACAGCACCAGGCGCTCAGGACCGGTCGAGTCGAGGCAGCCGTCCAGCGAGATGGCGCAGCTGAGCACGACGTAGGGACGTTCGGTCATCAATGGACTCCGGTGCGGCGGCCAATGCGCCGCCAATGGTGCTCCCACGCTACCTGGCGGGCGCTGGGCGATGATTTACTGAGCGGCAAAGCGCGCGATCCGGGCGGAATTCCACCGATCGCGGGCAGGGGCCACAACGCGCGGGTGAGGGTAATGGGCACGTCGGTTTGGGAACAGGGCCAGTCCTGGGTCGCGACGAATTTCGACTCGGTCAATCCGGCTACCTCCGAGGTCATCGGGACGTTCCCGGTGCATGGGCGGAGCGAGGTGGACGCGGCCGTCGAGCGGGCCGGCCAGGCCGCGGCATGGTGGGCCGGGCTCGGCCACGCGCAGCGGCGCACCCGGCTGCTGGCCTGGAAATCGCACCTCACCCGGTATCTGCCCCGGCTGGCCGAGCTGGTGCATACCGAGACGGGAAAGCCGCTGGCCGATGCTCAGCTGGAAATCCTGCTGGCCATCGTGCACATTGACTGGGCCGCGAAGCACGCACGGAAGGTGCTCGGCCCGCGCCGGGTGCGCAGCGGGCTGATCGCCATCAACCAGACGTCGCTGCTGGAATACCAGCCGCTGGGCGTGGTCGGCGTGATCGGGCCGTGGAATTACCCGGTGTTCACCCCCATGGGCTCGATCGTCTACGCGCTGGCCGCTGGTAACGCGGTGGTGTTCAAGCCGAGCGAGCTTACCCCGGCGGTCGGCGGCTGGCTGGTCAGTTCGTTCGGCGAGGTGGTGCCCGAGCAGCCGGTGCTGCAGTTGATCACCGGCGGCGGTGAGACCGGGCAGGCGCTGGCCCTGAGCGCGGTCAACAAGATCGCTTTCACCGGGTCCGCGCGCACCGCGAAGATGGTCATGGCGGCGTGTGCGGAGAACCTGACCCCGCTGGTGGCCGAGTGCGGTGGCAAGGACGCCATGCTGGTCGGTTCGGACGCCGACCTGGACGCCGCGGCCGACGCGGCTGCCTGGGGCGCGATGTCCAACGCCGGGCAGACCTGCGTGGGCATCGAGCGGGCGTACGTGGCCGACGAGGTGTACCACACGTTCCTGGAGAAGGTGGCCGAGCGGGCCGCCGCGGTCCGGCCCGGCGACGACCGGGAGGCGGACTACGGCCCGATGACCCTGCCCGGCCAGGTCGAGATCATCGAGGAACACATCGCGGACGCGCTGGCCCGGGGCGGCCGCCCGGTGGTGGGCGGGCTGAGCAGCATCCAGCGGCCCTATGTCGGCCCGGTCATCCTGGCCGACGTGCCCGAGGAGAGCCGGGCCGTCACCGAGGAGACGTTCGGGCCGACGCTCACCGTGACCCGGGTGGCCGACCTGGACGAGGCCGTGCGGCTGGCCAACGCCAGCCGGTACGCGCTGGGCTCGTCGGTGTTCAGCAAGAACGGCAAGCGGGCGCTGAGCCTGGCCCGCGCCCTGCGCAGCGGGATGACCTCAATCAACGGGGTCATCATGTTCGCCGGCGTGCCCGCGCTGCCGTTCGGCGGCAGCGGCGATTCCGGGTTCGGCCGGATTCACGGCGCGGACGGGCTACGCGAGTTCTCCCGGGCCAAGGCCATCACCAGGCAGCGGATGCGCCCGGTCGCGGACCTGACCACGCTGAATCGCAGCGACAAGGACCTCAACCGCGTCCTGCGCCTGGTCACCATCCTGCACGGCAAGCGCTACCGCTGACCGGGCGCGCCCGCTGGCCAGGCACAGCTGGCCAGGCACAGCTAGCGGGCGCTGGCGGCGGCGGTGGGGTCGGGGGCGAGGACCGGGTCGACCGGGGCCAGTGGGGCGCGGCCGCAGATGAGGTCGGCGGCCCGCTCGGCGATCGCGATGACCGGGGCGTTGGTGTTGCCGCGCGGCACCACCGGCATCACCGACGCGTCCACCACCCGGAGCCCGTCCACTCCCCTGACCCGCAGTTCCGGGTCGACCACGCTGGTGAGCTTGCTGAACGCGAGCCGCGAGTCGCCGCCCATGGCGCACGTGCCAACCGGGTGATACAGCGTGCCCAGGTCCTGCCGGACGAACTCGCGCAGCTCGGCGTCGGTGCGCACGCCGGGGCCGGGTGCCAGTTCCACCGTGCAGTGCCGGGCCAGCGGCCCGGCCGCGGCGAACTCACGGGCCATCCGGATCCCGCTGACCAGTGGCTCGATGTCTTCGGTGGCATACAGATAGCCCGGGTCGATGGCCGGCTTGTGCCGCGGGTCGGCGCTGCGCAGCCGCACCGCGCCCCGGCTGGCCACGCTGACCAGGCCGATCAGGATGGAGATGGCACGGACGGCCGGGTCGGCCAGGCCCTGCCGCTGGTACGGCGCGGGCAGCACATGCCACTGCAGGTCCGGCGCGGGCAGCGAGGGCATGGTCCGGGTGAAGCCGCCTGCCTCGGCGATGTTGGACGTCAGCGGCCCGGAGTGCAGGTACTTCCACCGGGCCAGGTTGACCGGTCCGGCCTGCTCCCACAGCCCGGTGTCTTTCGGGGTGTGCCACATGGCCGTCACGATCGGGTGGTCGGACAGGTTCGCGCCCACTCCCGGGTTGTCCGCCACTACCCGGATGCCGTGCTCGATCAGGTGTTCCGCCGGGCCGATGCCGGACAGCAGCAGCAGGTGCGGGCTGCCGATCGCGCCGGCCGACAAGATGACCTCGGCGCTGGCCCGGGCCTCCTCCTCGGCACCGCGGTGCAGGTAGCGCACGCCCGCGGCCCGGCCCGCCTCGACCAGCACGCCGGTGGCCAGTGCGTCCGTGTGCACGGTGAGGTTGGGCCGCTCCTGGGCCGGCCGGAGGTACGCGTCAGCCGCGGACCAGCGCCGACCGTCCCGCTGGGTGACCTGATAGAAACCGGTGCCGTCCTGCGTCGCCCCGTTGAAGTCGTCGTTGGCCGGCAGCCCGCACTCCCGGGTGGCCGCCACGAACGCCCGGGTCAGCGGGGACTTGTGCTTGAGGTCCTGCACGCTGAGCGGGCCACCCGCGCCGTGGTAGGCCGACTGGCCGCGGGAATTGTCCTCGGCCCGGAGGAAGTACGGGACTATGTCCGGGTAGCCCCACCCGGCGGCGCCGTAGTCGTCCCGCCAGGTGTCGTAGTCCAGCCGGTTGCCCCGCATGTAGATCATCGCGTTCATGGACGACGAGCCGCCCAGGGTGCGCCCACGGGGCCAGTAGATCGAGCGGGCCGCCGCACGCTCCTGCGGCACGGTCTGGAAGTTCCAGTCGTACTGGCTCTGGAACAGCATGTTCATCCCGGCCGGGAGATGGATCTCGTCCGCGTCATCCGGTGGGCCAGCCTCCAGCAGCAGCACCCGGGTGCTCGGGTTCTCGGTGAGCCGCGAGGCCAGCACGCATCCAGCGCTCCCGGCGCCCACGATGACATAGTCGTACACAGCGGACACCCTACTAGGGCCGGAAACCACTGCGTGGCAAGCTGAGCGCGCTCCCGGCCAGATGGGCCGGGAGCGCGCTCTCCCAGGGCCACCGCGGGCTCTGGCGGGCCCCCGAGATCCGCCAGGCACCAGAGGCAGCGGCCTCATGTCGGGCGCGGCGGGTCATGCCGCCGCTTGGTTACTCTTCGCTCCTATACGATGCCACATTGTGGTCAGTATGTGAATACCCCGAGGTCAGGACATTGATCATCCTTGCCAGTACGGCCTCCTGGTACCCGCACCGAACCGGGCCGCTACCGTGGAAACCATGCCAGCTGACCGCAGTGACCAGCCCGTCGTGCTCTCCCGCATCTACACCCGCACCGGGGACGACGGCGGCACCGCGCTGGGCGACATGAGCCGGGTGCCCAAGACCGATTCCCGGCTGGCGGCCTACGCCGATGTGGACGAGGCCAACTGCGCCATCGGCATGGCCATCACCATGGGCGACCTGCCCGCCAGCACCGCCGCGCTGCTGTCCCGGGTGCAGAACGAGCTGTTCGACGTGGGCGCGGACCTGTGCAACCCGGTGACCGAGAATCCGGCCTATCCCCCGCTGCGGGTCACCCCGGACTACATCGAACGGCTCGAGCAGGACTGCGACCACAGCAACGAGGGGCTCCCGGTACTGCGCAGCTTCATCCTGCCCGGCGGCACCCCCGGGGCCGCGCTGCTGCACATGGCCCGGACCGTCACCCGGCGGGCGGAGCGGACGGCCTGGGCCGCGCTCGGTGAGCACGGCGACTCGATGAACCCGCTCACCGCCAGGTACCTGAACCGGCTGTCGGACCTGCTGTTCATCCTGGCCAGGCGGGCCAACGAGGAGCACGGGGACGTGCTGTGGAAGCCCGGCGGCGAGCGCTGAGCGCGCCGCAGCGGGATTAACTCGCCCGGCCCAGATACGAGCCCGGTGGCGCCGCCTCCAGCCAGGCCAGGAAGCCGGTAAGCGCCGCCTCGCCCATGGCCAGCTCCACCGTGCCCGGGCGCTCGGCGATCTGGCAGCGCACCACCACGGTCCCCTCGCCCAGGCTGGCCACCTCGGCCGGCTCGGTGGGCCGCCGGTCCAGCACGACCAGCGTGCGGCGGCCGAACACCTTGTTGGGCCGGAGCAGAAAACCGAACACCTGGAACCAGCTCAGCTCATCCAGCTGATAACCGGCCACCCCCAGCCGCCAGGGCCCGCCCGGCATGCGCAGCGCGCACTCCACCGTGCCGCCGCCCCGTTCCAGCAGATACCGGCGCAGCGTGACGCCGATGGCCAGCAGCACCACGACGACCAGGAAGACCGCGAAGGTCCATGCCGCATCGAAGGCCAGGTCGTCGCTCATCCCGGGGCCCCCGTGCGGCCCGCGTCAGGAGCCGTCGCCGGCGGCGCGCAGCCTGGCCCGGGAGTACTTCACCTCGGTCGTCTCCTCCTCGCCCGCGCTGACCTCGCTAACCGAGGCGTCGAGCTCGGCCCGTACCGCGGCCTGGTCCACCTGGGTGCCCAGTTCCGCCTGGCGGGCCAGAATGGACACCCGGTCGTCGTGCACGGACAGGAAACCGCTGCTCACCGCGGCCCGGACCTCGCCCGCATCGGCTGCACCCTGCTCCGGGTCCAGGATCCGCACCACGCTGCCCTCGGCCAGGATGCCGAGCACGTCGGGGTGCGAGGTCAGGATGCCGACGTCGCCTTCCAGCGTCTTGGCGATGACCATCCGGGCATGGCCGGACCAGATCTCGCCGTCCGGCACGACCAGCTCCACCCGCAGGGTCACAGTCTCACCTTGTCCGCTTCTCCGCCCGCCGCACGCACGTCGCTCACTGCTTCTCCAGTTCCGCGGCCTTCTTCTCCAGGTCGTCGACCCCGCCGACCATGAAGAACGCCTGCTCGGGCAGGTTGTCGTACTTGCCTTCGGTGAGCGCCTTGAACGAGGCCACGGTCTCGCTGAGCGGCACGAACACGCCGGGCTGCCCAGTGAACTGCTCGGCCACGAACATCGGATGCGACAGGAACCGCTCGATGCGCCGCGCCCGGCGCACCGTGACCTGGTCCTCCTCGGACAGCTCGTCGATGCCGAGCAGCGCGATGATGTCCTGCAGCTCCTGGTAGCGCTGCAGGATCCGGAGGACCTCACGGGCCACGTCGTAGTGCTCCTGGCCGATGTACTTGGCGTCCAGGATGCGGGAGGTGGAGGCGAGCGGGTCCACCGCCGGGAAGATGCCCTTCTCGGTGATGGCCCGTGACAGCGCGGTGGTCGCGTCCAGGTGGGCGAACGTGGTGGCCGGGGCCGGGTCGGTGTAGTCGTCCGCGGGCACGTAGATCGCCTGCATCGAGGTGATCGCGTGCCCACGGGTCGAGGTGATCCGCTCCTGCAGCTGGCCCATCTCGTCGGCCAGCGTGGGCTGGTAACCCACCGCCGACGGCATCCGGCCGAGCAGCGTGGACACCTCGGAGCCGGCCTGGGTGAACCGGAAGATGTTGTCGATGAACAGCAGCACGTCCTGGCCCTGCACATCGCGGAAGTACTCGGCCATGGTCAGCGCGGCCAGGCCGACCCGCAGCCGGGTGCCCGGCGGCTCGTCCATCTGGCCGAACACCAGCGCGGTGTCGTTGATGACGCCGGACTCCGTCATCTCGACGAACAGGTCGTTGCCCTCACGAGTCCGCTCGCCCACCCCGGCGAACACGGAGACGCCACCGAAGTTCTTGGCCACCCGGGTGATCATCTCCTGGATGAGCACCGTCTTGCCCACGCCCGCGCCGCCGAACAGGCCGATCTTGCCGCCCTGCACGTACGGGGTGAGCAGGTCGAGCACCTTGATGCCGGTCTCCAGGATCTGGGTCCGCGGCTCCAGCTGGTCGAACGGTGGCGGGTCACGGTGGATCGACCAGCGGTCCTTGACCTCCAGCGACGAGGCCGGCACGTCCAGCGGCACACCGAGCACGTTGAACACGTGCCCCTTGGTCACGTCGCCCACCGGGACCGAGATGGGGCCGCCGGTGTCGGTCACCTCCGCCCCGCGGACCAGGCCGTCGGTCGGCTGCATGGAGATGGCGCGCACCGTGTTGTCGCCCAGGTGCTGCTCGACCTCCATGGTCAGCGTCTTGGTCTCGCCGCCCAGGGTGACGTCCACCTGCAG
>Ga0335085_10018421_pt1 | contig 10034 bp, 13 predicted proteins | sample Lox_Sample_45_FD_206712 | JGI IMG/M metagenome (GOLD analysis project Ga0335085, IMG submission 206712) | Soil microbial communities from Loxahatchee National Wildlife Refuge, Florida, United States - Lox_Sample_4.5 | ecosystem: Environmental > Terrestrial > Soil > Wetlands | place: USA... | reverse complement strand
TTTTTGGACTCTAGATGGGCGAGATGCGCGTAGGCGTATTTCTTCCGGCATTGCATCCAGGCCCGGAGCTTGGTGGAATCGAGGAGGAGGGTATTATCCATTTGTGGATTCCAATTCCATTTGGAGGGCTTCGGCAAGGTTGAGGAATTGAATAACAGAATCTTCTCTTATTGTTTGACCATCTGTATAGGATAAAATCTCCCAAGCTCTATACAGGGCTACCCCAGCATAAGTATAATTCCTGCCCCCAATCCTGAGAGAAAATCCTGAGAATATGCTATATTTATATATATCCTGCGTAATTCTCACGAGTTCATCGAAATCTTGCAATTTTATTTGTTTGGTCATTTAAGTCTCCCAAGGAAGGTCATCCGGAATAGTGGAGGCCTCCACCACAGGCTCCGTATTCTTGGCTTTCTTTGCTCTTGGCTTTGCGGGAGCCTTGGGGGCTTTTGGAGCCTTGGCTTTCTTCTCAATGCCCTTTACGAGATTCCCCTTCTCATCCACCCTCGATCCCATCAAATCCGCAAGGGCCTTCTTGCCCCGCTTCTTGACCCCGGATTCCTCCGCCTCAATCCAGGAGGCCCGATTCACCCGCTCCGCATACACGAGCTTCGCCCAATCTTCCTTAGTGGGCGCTTGGGTATCACGGATTTTCGCCCATACCTCCTCAATCGAGGTTTCCCAATTATCGATAAGTTCCTGCTTGGCGGCAGGGATGGGGGCATCGGCGCAGGCGGCGGCAGGGATGGGGGGCTGGGCCATTTATATTCCTAAACTTTTAAGGTGATTCTCCCAACACTATGGCATAGCGGATTCGGGGAGTCAAGATTTATTGAGAATCATTAGATTCCTTGATTTCTTCCTCAATGTGCTGAACATCGGTTTGGATTTTCGCCAGGAGTTGCTCGGCCTGCTCGGTCTGTATGATCTGCACCTCCATCATGGCATGGAGGGCGGATGTCATCTCATGAACCTCCCGGATCATCTCCCGATAGTTGGCTTCATGGGCGGCATGGATTTTGGCTGATTCGGCCTGAAGGGCATCATTCTCCCGCTGCGCGGTCATGATGATGATATTCTGCATATAAGAGAACACAGTTAGGAGGCACATCAGGCCAGTGAAGGGGTATTGGTCCCAGGCCTCCCGAGAGGTAGAGTTATATGAGATATAGAGGGTGCAGAATAGGGTTGTGGCCCAGAATCCAGGCCAGCTCCGGGTTGTGATATCGAGAAGGCGGAATCCCAGCCTTGCGCTTGTGGCTTTTAGTCTTCCAAGCACAGAAGGGCCTTAGTGCCGGAAAATCGAATAGGCGAGACCCCCAATACCAACCAGACCCAGAACCGCCTGCCAGAAGAGATTTTGGCGATTGATGCGATTCGCCTCAGTGGCCGGGACGGCATTCAAGGCATCGCGGAGGAGTCCATTCACGGCTCCATCGACATCAGCCTTTGTGGCGGTAAGGCTTAAGCGGGTTTGGAGGGCCTCAAGTTTAATTGTGAACTGGGTGTGATGTTCCCGGAGGGTTTGGATCGCGGCATCATGTCGGCTCAATTGATCCCTGTGCTGACCCAACTGCCCCGCATGCTTCTCACTGGTATCTTCCAGTTCTGCGAGTTTAGCGACAATGGCGGGGTGAATTTCGGGTGGCATCGGCATAATGGGTCCTTCTAGGGAGGCAAGGAATCTGAGGGCTCGATATCATAACCCTAAAGTAAGAATTTGGTAATACAGAATATCAGAAGGATGGGGATTCCAATTAGAAGCGTAAAGGCCCGGATATAGGAGAGCCACCCCATGGGCTGACTTGAGAGGGTCTTCTGACAATGCTGGCATTGGACTAAAATAGACAAGAGAAAGCAAGTTGCTTTGGCAAACCGGGATCCCGCCTGCGCGGAGTGAGCTGCCCACATGCTGATTGTCTGGCCAGCGGGTGCGCCCAATATGGCCCCCTCCAGTCTATCGAGTGCCAAGCCCCAAGCCTTAGCCGCGCTGGCGAGATTCGCAAAATACCCCATTAGGGTATCTCGATATTGGCATTGGGCCAGGTGGGGGTTTGCCCAGCGGCCAGGGAGGCTGCGGCGAGCTTACAGGCCGCCACATATTGGGCGGATGCCTTTGCGAAGGCGAGGAATTGGCCCGTGCTGGAGAAGGTGGTGGTCTGCCCATTAAGCAGAGGCCACACCAGCCCACTCGCTGTGCCGTTGGTGAATTCCCCGAAATTATTGATAAACGCCACCTCAGCATTGATTTCGGAGGTATTGCTATCCCCAGCAGCATTCGGGATGGAGGAGATTCCGAAGACTCCCATAAGGCCACCGGTTTGGCTCGTAACGGTGAGGCCACTGGCGATTATTGTTGCATACTGGGCAGCGGCTTGTTGAGCGGGATTCGAAACCTGAACAGCGGGCGCGGAGAATGCACCGCCACTGTATGTCCAACCCACCGCAACGCCGGGCATGTTGTCGCACTCAACAAGAGTGGCGACGAATGTTGGCGTGAACATGGTGGAGATCGATGTGGTTGCGCTAATAAGTTCCACTACTATATCATCCTCAATCCGAGCATACTGGGTCATTTATGCGTACTCCCAGACAATGACTACGCCTGCCGTTCCATTCCCCCCCGGCGAACCGGCTTCAGACGCATATTGAGAGCATCCACCGCCACCCGCGCCGAAGCCGGTGCCCGCATTGCCACCTGTACCCGTTGCGGGTGGACCGCCATCACCTAATGGTGACGATCCTCCTCCGCCCCCCAAAACTTGGCCCGCACCAAGACCAAGAACCACAAACCCCGGCCCTGAAACAGATATTTTGGAGATTAAGTTGGCCCCAGTCGGCGCGCTACCTGCGGTCGGAGGTGCGGCCTGCGTTGTGGTTGGCGAAGCGATACCCGCTGTGCCCCCCGAGCCTCCGGGAGCCGTTAACAGTGAACCGAAGGATGAGGTTCCACCAGAATTGCCGGGATTCGACCCCGTTGCGCCACCAGAGCCAGCGGCACCGACCGTCACAATAACGCCGCTAAACCCTGATGTGTACCTGCCCATGCCGTAGGCACCACATTGGCCGCCGCCAGCCTGGGCCTGTTGTGAGGACGATGTGGATGGGCAACCACCACCCCCGCCTCCTCCACCCTGCACCTCGACGATAACGCTCTGCGTTCCTGACGTGGGTGTGTATATGCTGCTCGATGTAAATGTCTGAACATTGAGTAGGCGGCCAGAGGCCTGCGCGAGAGTCATAAGTTGATTTGAATTCGTAGCACCACTGGCCGTAATGCTATAAGGGGTCTGCACTCCACCACTGGCCGAGATCGAAAGCGGGCTCGGGGGAGTCCCGTTGGCATTCCAGACTATTGGGGCAGCAGCAGCCTCAATGAAGGTTTCCCAAAAAATACCATTAGAACGTACACCGAAGGCCATATTGGGAAGGATCGAGATTGAAGTTCCGCTCGCCCCGGGCCCGCCAAGACCACTAATAAGATCCGTACCATTACCCGCAACAGTGGCGTATCCGGATGTAATCCGCCCAAAGAAATAATATTCATAGCCATTGGATTGGGCCGCAAGGGGTAGGGTCGCCGTAACACCACTTGTGGTGAACTCATAGACGAGGCCCGCGCCGGATCGTGTTAAAGTTGTGGATCCCGTCACCGAAATGGCCTGGCTAGTCTGTATCTCACTGGAGGGAATCTGGTTTGCATAATTGAGGGCCGAGAGGCTGATTGAGGATTGCCCCGCCGTAAGGGTCAGGCGGGCGAGCTCAAAGGTGCTGGTGTTGTTTGCGGCCCCGCTGGAGCCCGCAATGGCGATCGAATCAACCGTCTCTGAATACCACTGGAATTGAGTGAAGGTGGGGTTGTAGGCGGGATTGCCTTGCGGGGGTCCGACGATTGTTTCCGGAGTAAGGCTAAGCTGATTGTAGCTGGCAAGGATATAGACGGTGGCGGAACCGGCCCCAGGTACAAAAGAACTAAGATTGATATTATAGGTTGAGCCCGTGGCCCCGTTGGTGGTGCCGAGGGCCTGTGCGACGACTCCGCTAGCGAATTGAACTGCAAAGGGGGCTGGGCAGGTGGCGGTCACGACAAGACCACTAGTGGCCCAGCCAATCGCCTCTGGATGAATTAGACCCGGCAAATCCCACCGATTCGCTATCTGCTGAATGCTAGAATTCGCATCCGCGCTCAGGGTGTTGAGGGCTACCTGATCGACGAATTGACCATTTGTATAGGTGGCTTGACGCATAGCCGGAAGATAGCCGAATCAACCCACAAGCCCTAGGGACGATTAAAGGCTAGAAGGGAAAGCCAAGCTGAATCTGGCCATTAAGTAGCGGGTCTTGGAGGAGGATTTCCGATACAAGGGGTTGAATGTTATTGGTGGAGGAATTGAGATTCAAGCTATAAGCTTGCGCCCCGGTGCCGAGGTAGGCCCCCGCAAAGCCACTTGCGCCCACATAGGAGTAAGTTCCCAGCATCAGGGGGGAGGTCGTGATCTGCACATTGAATGGGATTCCAGCGGGCCTAATCCTCGCTAGATTCGAGAGCCAATTGGAGATTGCAGTGGTGGGGAGAGAGACTGGAATCTGAATTGTATAACTTGCGGTAGCGAGATTCTCCACCACATAAATGCTTTGGGTGCCGAGAATGAATCGACTCCAGGTTTGAATCCCTTGTGGGGTCCCGACCGGGGCCACAAGGGTCTGTTGGACCCTCAAGGAATAGAAGAAATCTGATTCATTTGGATTCCGGGGGATTCCGAGAATTTCCCCCCATACCCCAAGCCAACCATTGAGGCTGGTTGGCATCGATAGCTCGAATTGGATTCCATCAGAGGCTGTGGTGTAGAGAGCCTCGGAGCCCGCCAGGCTTGCCATGATCTGGGCATAGATGGAACCAGGCCGCATAAACGGTGCGGGAAGGTCGAGGAGCTGGGAGAGAACTAGGGCGGGGGTCATCGGTTAGCTGATATTGAGGGTGAGATTGGAGAGGACAACCCGGCCAGAGACAGAACCGCTGATATAGGAGACTCCCGTCGCACCGCTTGTGTAGGAGAGCACGAGGGAGAAGGAGCCCAACTGCCCTTCCCCGGCATTCCCTACCACAGCCGAAAGAGTGCCCTGATAGAGATCCTGATTAAATACCAGACCCCCGACATAGCTCACCAAGGCCCCACTAATAGCAGTGCTGGTTGTACCACTGGCGGCATCGTATTGGGGTAGCATCGCGCCTGTGACTGCCACGGTGGCATAGATGGGTGTAGCCCCGCTTACGATATACGGCACACCAGCGGGACGGAAACCGGGATTTCCACTAATAGCGGATTCCACCGCCGCGACAAGGCCGCTGGAGGCAGATCCCGTGCCGTCATCGAGATAGAGGGTGAAGCCCGCCCCAGCGGAGGGATTCGTGATCCAGGGCTCCAGACAATTCGAATACTTGACTGATTCCGCCCCATAAGAGATTCCAATTGCACCATTCGCCACCGCTACAGGGCTCGCGAGGCCTGGAGCCGCCACTGCTGCTGCAAATCTCGCGAGAGTTCCGGCAAGCGATTCGGCATTCGCACCGCCAGCAGTCGGCAGAGGATTTACGACATACAAGGGATACCCGAGTCCGCTGAGGATTTGAATAATCCCACTAGCGACGACATTCCCGGCGGTTCCCCCGCTGACGGCCTGGACGCCAGCAGTAGTGGTCGAGGCCCCACTAGCCAATACCACAGAAGCGACGGTTTGGAATTGGACCCCACCATTGGTTTGGAGGAGGGTTCCTTGGGGGATCGAGACTGCTTGAGTGGCGGGGCCGGGACTGGTGAATGTAACGGTTCCGGTCGCGGCAGTCGCGGCAAGGGGTATGATTCCGAAGGCCGCCATAGCGCCATAAACCATGCTCTGATAGGCGAGGGTCTGCTCCGCCACACCTTGGAGCTCAACCGGGCTGCCAAGGCTCTCGGCTAGGGTCCGAATCAACGATCCTTCATTATAATCACTAAGGATTCCAGACTGCGCGCCCATAAGAGCAAGGATGCTTGTGGCGATATCGAGAGTGGTCGGATAGACGGGAACCGTGGGCTGGAGGGCCGAGGAGAGCGCGAGACCACTGGCGGAAAGGGTGCTGGACATTCCCGGAACCTAGCATAAGCCCATGGGATTGCTTATGGTTGACTTCTAGGGACTCAGCACCTCATTCAGCCCAATTGGCTGAAGGCCCGGCCCAATCGGCTGCACAGTGGCGTTGAATTGCACGGCATTTGGAGCGCCATTGATAGTTGTGGTGGTGGCGCTGAGGATTGATTGGGTTCGGGGGTCTGCGCTAATGGCTGCCTGCCCATAGGCAGTTATGAGGGCCGATCCGCCAATAGTCAGTATCTCCCCAATCTCCGGAGGAATCCGACTACCATAAGTCTGATGATAGATCAAAGAGCCTAGAGTGGTGGCAAGCCTCCTTCCTAGGCTTGCGCGGAAATTTGATATCCCGGTATTGGTTTGGAAATCCCCGGTCCAAGTCGGGATGGGCTGATTCTGCGCGCCGAAATTCAAATCGGTTCCGAGAATCTGTGCCTGCGTGAGGGCAGGGCTTCCGCTCGCAAGGGTAATGTAGGTTCCTGGATTCAGAGCCCCCGCGCCCCAGGGGGCCGGGACCGTACCGGCAAGCTGATTCCAGCGCTCAAAATTGCCAAGATTCTGCGCCGCCACATCCATGAGGCCTTGACCTTGTTGGGTAATGATAGCAAGACCGCTAGAGCCACCCGCCGAGCTTGCTAGACCCTTGGCGAGGATCGAGAAACCCGCCACCTGTTCCGCCATTGTGATTAGGAAGGATCGGGCCGCCATAGAATTCTGATCACTTGCAAGGGCGGGGCTGGGCGATATCAGCCTTGTGGCAGCGAGAGTGGCGGGGAGTGCATAGGCGGTATTCCACACCAGCAAGGGACTCAGTTGGCTTGTGGTGGCGTCTTGGATCGAGAGACTTTGGAGAATTGTGGAGGCCGCAAGGGAGCCCTGTGCAGCCCGTACAACTCCATCCAGAACCGTGGTGGGGCTATTGCCCAGATAGGATGCATAGCCGCTTACAAGGGCTACCCAGTTTTGTTGATTCCCACTCGCATAGGGGGTGAGATTCCCAGCCGTATAGCCGCCTGGAGTTGGCTCCCCAGTCCAGGCTCCAAGAATCGATACGAGATTGATATCGGGGATCGCCACCTGGCCGAGATTCAGATAGCCACTTGCCGCCCCACTGATGAAGGTCGGTAGGGTGGATTGGAGGGTGACTTGGAGATTTGCCAAGCCTGTTATTCGATTATCGATGGTCTGCGCCATTCCGCTCGTATAGGTGATGGGGATTGCGGCGGCCTGTTGGAGGAGGGGGTAGTCATTATTGACCCCGGCTTGGATATTTAGGCCATTGATGATTTCCACCCCATTGAGGAGGGTGTTGAGGACTAGATTGGCCTGGGTCGAGAGGGAGGCTGGATTCCCGGAGGCACTAGCAGGGCTGATAACAGAATCCAGCCACACAAGAGCCGCATAGCCTTGTTGGTAGATTTGATTGATGAGAGTGCCGTATGGCGGGGGGCTTTGCGAAAACATCAGAGCGGGCCAGGGCTGAAGGGGCTATAGGAGCCTAGGACATTGCCGAGGCTGGATTCCATGTTCGAGATACCGGTTCCGATCGGACCACTTATGGCCCCCACAATCGAATCCACGGCATTCGTGAGTGGCTGGAGAATATTGTAGATTGCCGCCAGGCGAAATTGATAATTGAGGAGCTGGGGGCGGGATTGATTTTGACTAATCCCCTGCGGCCCGACCGGCACTACCTGATAGAATTCCGAGGAATAGAAATCATAGAACTCTAGCCTTGGGAGATTCTTGGTCTGCGCCCCTCCGGCACTTGAGGCTGCTACAAGACTGAAATACTGGGCGATGGCGGCCTGGAGGATTTGAATGGATTCCAAGCCCGTGGTGAGGAAATTATCGGTGGAGTGATATTTGACTCCGGTAGTTCCAGCAATTGTATAGGTTGGGAGGGTCAGACCATAGACATCCGCGATTCTCGTCACACCATTGGTCTGGGCGGGTCCCGCCACATCGTAGATATTTGCCATCCCGGCCACATCCTTGCGGAGATCGGCGGGGCTGATCGGGAAGGTGTAGATGAAAAGGGGTAGATATGGGGTACTGCCCTGGCGGATTGCGAGGGAGAAGAGGCTCGCGGGTGTGATGGCGGGTTGGGTGCGGAATGGGCCACTATTGGCTAGGAGGGCCGCCGCAGCGGGACCAAGGGCATTGGCGGCGGCCTGTCCTACATTCCCAAGGATCCCCGGCCCCGCAGATGATAGATTCGGCCCAATCGAGCTAATGATACTCATTGGGGGAATTTAGGCTGTATTGGGCTCTAGGCCGAGGGATGACTTATGGAGGTTGGGCACCCGAGCCCTGATGGAACCAACAAGCAGTATAGATGCACATGCTGCCTGCCGACCCGGTGGGATTTCCCGGAAACGTCACTGTATGGTAGTGGTCCCGATAGTTTCTACGTAGTCGAATCCCTTGAGTGTGTCAAGTATGAGCCATTAATCTGCCATAAGGCTTTTAATGGCTCATATATGAACCCTAATCAGTCCAAGCCCCAAAGCGCACAGGCCTCTCACTCAAATTAATCTCAAAGGAATGACTAATCATCGATTCCTTATGCATGCAGAGAAGCCATTGTTTGGCGGAATCCGGCAGGCATCGAAGATCACGGGCATACTCTGAGAATCCAGCCAGGGTACCATTCGCATAACCACGTTCAAGCTTCAGGCTCGTGTGGAAATGTCCTGTGAGGATGAGATCGATCCTTTGTCCGGTTAAGTTCCAATCTCGCTGGATCTTAAAATGTCCCTTAGCGATATTAGCCGCAGGCCCAATAAATCCCGTACCCCCGCGAGCGCCGATTTTATCCCCATGACTCATCAGGAGATTCCAGCCCTCCACATTGAAAAGAGCATCTGTGCTATTGGGGGTCCAAAATGTAACATTGGGGTCTTGCTCAAAGGCTGTTGCGAGCCACCATGAAAGCATTGTCTCGAAATTGAGATGAGCATAGCCTTTAGAGTGGCTCTTATGGGTGCAGCGGCCATGGTTGCCCGGAAGGCTGATGACCGAAACTCTACCAAATTCCTCTTTAAGACGCTTGATCCCCTCACGTTCCTGCTGAAAGAGTAATCGGCAGGCAGGGATGGCACTGAGATCGTTGGTTTCCGCAAGTTCTTCATGGATCGAATTACTGATCGCATCCCCACCCCGAAGATACACAATCCGAGGGAATTCCGTAGCGCCAGTATTTTCCTTGGTGAGATGGATGGTTTTCTCAATAAGTTTCTGATACCTCTCTACAAAGATATCCATATTATAGGCATTCATGCCGTCGATTTCTTCGGCCTTGATGACCTCCCCAACTTGGAAATCCGAAGTAAAGAGTACCGGCGTGAGAGAAAGCTGACCTTTGATATGCGGAATCGGGAGCCAAGAATTCGGCTCTACGCGAGCCTTATGGAGTTTATTGTGCTGATCAATGACATCTTGGGCTTTGATGAGATCGGTCTCCAGGGCCTTGATTCGTGCCTGGAGGGCATCGACCTGGTTCTTTTTGCGGCGAGCATCAAGAGGATCTTCAGGCTCTGGTGCTGGCTTAATGGGGATCTTTACCCCGAACCACCCCTCCTTGGATTCATCTTTCTTAGTGAGAATCTGCCAAGCCCTCTGCATCGTCTTACTCTCAGCCCAGACATGCTCGGGGGATTCTTTTTCTACCTTCAGCTTCTCACTCAATGTGCCGCGAGAGCAACCGAGGGCCTGTGCGGCCTTACGGGTAGTGCCACAAAATTCAACAACTTGTGCGAAAAGGCCCAAGGGATACCTCCTATAGGGGATTCTGATAATCCCCGTCTATGGCCGATAATTAATTGTCATGCAAGCACTTTTTAAGGAGAATCCCGTCTTTTTAGGCTATTTTGGCAGATAGGCTTCCTCGTAGAGAGAGA
>Ga0335085_10018420_pt1 | contig 10035 bp, 9 predicted proteins | sample Lox_Sample_45_FD_206712 | JGI IMG/M metagenome (GOLD analysis project Ga0335085, IMG submission 206712) | Soil microbial communities from Loxahatchee National Wildlife Refuge, Florida, United States - Lox_Sample_4.5 | ecosystem: Environmental > Terrestrial > Soil > Wetlands | place: USA: Florida... | reverse complement strand
TCCTTGCGAGTGGCATCGAGGCAGAGGGCGGCAGAAGCAGGCACACCTGCGCACTCATAGGCGATATCCACCCCCTCCCCTTTAGTGCAGTCGCGAATCGCCGCGACCAGATCTTCGTGCGAAATGTTCACGGTTCGGTAAACACCTAACTCCCGCGCAAATGCAAGCCGGCGCTCGTCCCTGTCGATACCGGCAACGATCACCCGAGCGCAACTCATTTGTGCAAGTTGCGCCGTGAGCAGGCCGACACATCCTGGTCCAGAGACCAAAACTGTATCGCCGGGGCGAACCATGCTCCGCTCCAGGACGGCGCGTACCGCCACCGCCAAAGGCTCTCCCAAGGCGGCCTGGCGAAAGCTGACTTGTGAAGGCAGCAGGTGACATTGCAGCGCCGGGATGCAGAAGTACTCGGCAAAGGCGCCATCAACCATGTAGCCAGCGGAAACCCGGGCCGGGCACATGAAGGAATTGCCATGCCGACAGTGAAGACAAGCTCCACAAGTCCGCACCGGGTTGGAGCCCAGCACGCGATCTCCGGTCTTCAGCGTTGTTACCCGCGAGCCCACTTCCACGACCGTTCCGCAGAATTCGTGACCTACAACCACGGGAACCATGCATGGCCAGTTTCCATCAAGGATGTGCAGGTCGGTGCCACAGATTCCCGCCGCCGCGATCCTCAGTTTGATTTCGTCGGGAGCAGGCACAGGCTCCGGCCAGTCTCTGAACTCAAGCTTGCCCTTCCCTTCGGATGTCTTGACAAGAGCCTTCGTAACACCCTCCAGTACTTGCAGAATGAACTTTCCTATGATGAGACGACTGTACGGCAGGTCCGCACAATTTCCTCTTCAGACACCATCACTGCCCGCTGCAGGTCAGGAGCGACCGGCATTGATACATCCTTGCCGCAGACCCTCTGGATGGGCGCGTCCAGATCGAACAATGCCTCCTCCGCAATCATCGCCATAATTTCCGCCGCATACCCACAGGTGCGCCATCCATCGCCAGCAACCACCACCCGGTTCGTCTTCTTCACCGAGTTCAAGATGGTGGCCTTGTCGAGCGGCTTCAAGGTACGAGGGTCGATAACCTCCACATCCACGCCCTCCGCCTCCAACCTTTGAGCAGCCGACAACGACATGGGAACCGTGCGCCCGGTGGCGATGATAGAAAGATCCTTTCCAGGGCGCTTGACCTCCGCAGATCCTAGGGGTATCAGGAAGTTCTGGTCATCGGGCACCGGACCGACGTCACTATAAAGGAGACGGTGCTCAAGAAAAAGAACGGGGTTGTCATCGCGAATGGCGCTTTTCAGCAGGCCCTTGGCGTCAGACGGTGTAGAGGGCATGACCACCTTAAGCCCGGGAACGTGAACGAACCAGGCCTCCAACGATTGCGAATGCTGAGCCCCAAGTCCGACTCCGGCCCCCACCGGGGCTCGCAACACCATAGGCACAGAAACGGATCCCGCCGTCATGTAACGGAGCTTGGCAGCGTGGTTGACCACCTGGTCCATGCCAAGGGTTATGAAATCGAGGAACTGAAATTCGATCACCGGACGGGTCCCGACTAATGCGGAGCCTACTCCCGCACCGGCAATCGCAGCCTCTGAGATAGGCGCATCGATGACGCGGCTAGGTCCAAATTCCTCGAGCAGCCCGACAGTGACCTTGAAAAGGCCGCCCATTCTCCCGACATCTTCGCCCAGGATGAAAACGCAGCGGTCACGCTGCATCTCCTCACGCAGACCCTGGTTCAAGGCCGCAGCGAATGTGAGCCTGCTCATAACGTTCTCATACCTCGACGTCTTCCAGAGCAGTGGCTGGCTTGGGCATGGGGCTGGCTTTGGCAAACTCAGCCGCACTTGCCATAACTTGCAATACCTCTGCCTGAATCTCGTCCAGCTGGCCGGAAACCGTGATCTTCCGCTCCAACAGGCGCCTCCTGTAACGCTCGATCGGATCTCTCTTCTTCCATTCCTGCACTTCGCGTTGTGGCCTGAGCTCACCGCGAGTAAACAGAGAATGTGGCTCCCAACGGTAAGTCAGACATTCGATGATTGACGGACCCTCCCCCCTTCGTGAGCGATTCGCCGCATGCTCAACCACCTCGTAGACAGCTTCCACATCATTGCCGTCAACCTGTTCACCAGGGATTCCATACGCCACTGCCCTTTTGGCCACGCTTTTCCCCGCTGTGGTTTCCACAAAGGGAGCACTCAGCGCCCACAGATTGTTCTCACAAATGAAGACGACCGCCAGTTGCAAAACGGCGGCGAGATTGATCGCCTCATGGAAAGAGCCCTGGTTGGCTGCTCCATCTCCGAAAAAACAGAAAATTACTCCATTGCTTCCTTTTATTCGGATCCCCAATGCTGCTCCCACAGCAATGGGAATTCCCCCGCCGACAATGCCATCGGCTCCAAGCACGCCGCGGGAGATGTCGGCGATGTGCATGCTGCCGCCTTTGCCATGGCAGTAGCCATCAGCTCGTCCCAGGATCTCCGCCATCATGCGTCCAGGGTCGAGGTCGCGAGCGATGCAGTGCCCATGGCCGCGATGCGTGCTGGTTAGCAAATCCCCCTGCTTCATGGCAGCACAGCTACCAACCGCTATGGCTTCCATGCCCACATAGAGATGGGCGGTACCCGGGATGAGGCCGCCGCGGTTGAGTTCATCCACCTTCTGCTCGAAGGCGCGGATGAGACACATGCGACGGTACCAGTGGAGACAAGTTCGCTCTGAAATCTGCAGCGGAGACGTTTGCATTCTTGCGCCGGACACGTTTGATGGCAAACAGGACTTCACGAGCTCCAAAGCTTGTGTGTGCCAAGGCAAGACCGGGATTTCCTCAAGCTGCGCGCCCCGGCCACATTCTCAGCACGGACGATTTGACTGCGCGTTCCGCAAGCAGCTCTGCACGTGTGATCAGTATGATGAACTCCGCGCAACCGGCCCCGGCGGGAACAAGCATATATAATATAGGTTCGGCTAAGACGAAGGCAACCGCTGCCAGGATTGGTCGCCGCACCCAATTTTTTACCATCCAGGAATCAGCCAAGATTCTATCTCTTCCCTCCCAGCTATCATATATGATATATGATTGTTTCAGGTTTTCGGAAACTCTTCGCACCGGCGTGTTGGCTGGCTCCTACAGCAAACCAGTGTCTTCGGGGACAGAACCCGCTGTACAGCAGGTTAAATAGCCCTGCCGACGAACCGGTTCCGCGAGCAACTGGATCTGGAGTGCAACCGGCACTGAGGAGATCGCCATTTCTACCTCTCGACGTTCCTTCATTAGTCATTCCGCCGCAGCCTTTGGCGGATCGTTATTGTCTGCATCGCCCCTGTTCGCTCAGTTGCGTTCGCCCCGGCCTCACACGCATGCCTCTGTGGAACATATTCCCATTCCAGTGATGGTCTCCCAGAGCTTCAGGGAGAAACTCGAGCCTGCCTATCTGTGCAATGGAATGATCGGCATTCGACCAGGGCCAAATCCTTTGGTTCAGGCGAATACTGAAGTGAGCGGTTTTGTGTCGTCGACCTACGGCCCACACCTGGTCGAAGGGCAGTGCCCAGCACCTTACCCGTTCGGCGTCGACCTCAGAGTGGACGACGTAAGCTTGCTCGAAAATCCGGATCGGGTCAAGGTGGAACGACAAACAATGGATCTGACCTGCGGTGAGCTAGTTACCCGCATGGTCTTCTCACCCTCGGGAGAAAAGACTCTTAATCTCGGTACCCTTCAATTTGCTTCTCGCTCCGTTCCATGCCTGCTCTGCCAGGAAGTCAGCATCACGCCTTCAACCGACATGTCGGTCGAAGTCGTTGCTCGCATCGATCTGGGGGGCGTTCCCGGCCGGGTCTATTTCAGTCACGCCGCGGCACGCAGCGATATTGATCTGACGCTTGGCTTTGCCAGTCCGCAAGATCACAGCAGGCTTGGCATCGCGGTTGTTGTAGTCAACCCGGAGGGGTTCCAACGGATCGGCGAACAAGGAGTCGGAGAACAGGCGATCACTCGGAGGTTTAGGCTTCAGGCCAAGGCGGGCCAGACCTATACATTCCGTGGCGTAGCAGCAATGGTCTCCCATTTCTACCATCCCGCGCCGGAACTGCAGGCCTATCGCATGGCAAAGTGGGGAGAAACCCTGGGCTTTGAGACTTTACGCCAGGAAAATCGAGCTCGCTGGCAGGAGCTTTGGATGTCCCGCGTTAAGGTTTCGGGCGACGAGGAGGCCCAGCGGATTCTGGATGCGGCCTTCTTTTATCTCCAATCCAGCGTCCATGTTTCTAATCAGAATGGACTCAGCCCTTTCGGATTGTCTCATTTTCTCGACTATGGTGGGCATAGTTTCTGGGACACCGAGACCAACTGCTTTCTGCCCATTCTGATGGCTGCTCCCGCCACGGCGCGATCACTGCTTGAGTTCCGTGTGAGGGGACTGGACAGCGCCAGAAAGCTGGCCGACCTTTATGGTTATCGCGGGGCACATTTCCCCTGGGAGGCCAGCCCCATTGATGGGGCCGAGACCACCCCGACCTGGGCTGCTACGGGATGGGAGGAACAGCACATCACGCCCGATGTCGCCATAGCCTTCTGGGAATACCAAGTGGCCACGGGTGATGTTTCCTTTCTTCACAAAGGAACCTGGCCTGTGCTCAAGGCCGTTGCAGAGTGGATTGAGAGCCGCGGTGTCTACACATCCAGAGGCTTTGAAATCCGACATATCATGGGATCCGACGAGGGATCGTCGAAGTCGAACAACAATTCCTACGTGAACATCGCGTGCAAAATGGCACTTCTCGCCGCCATCAATTGCGCACGGGCAGTCGGCTTAGTTCCCCCGAGTGCCTGGACAAAGATGATAAACAGTCTTGTTGTGCCAACGAACTCGACCAAGGGAATCATACTGCCAGCTGACAATGTCACCGAAGGTCCCACCTATCCGCAGGTAAACCTCGACTTTCTCACGGTTCACGACATACCTGCCCCCACAGCTTTGCTTCGCAGTACGTACGAATACGAAATGAAGGCACGGGGAACAAGAAAGATGTTTGGAACCCTCCCCGTTGGCATCGGTTTCGCCACGGCGGCGGTTGCAGCCACGGCCGCGCGGTTCGGAGACAGGGCTGGCGCGGCTAGGTTGTTTCATCAATCGTGGGATGGTATTTGGATCGAGCCGTTCGGCCTCAGCCGAGAAGTCCCGTGGCAACCGTATGGTTGTTTCTTGACAAACTACGGCGGGATTCTGCAAACAGCGATGCTGGGCTTCACTGGGCTACGAATCCGGCCAGGTGACTGGCGGAAGTATCCGGCTACACTTCCGCAGGGCTGGAAGCGAATCGAGATCGATCGAATCTGGATTAGAGGTACGCCATTCCACCTGGCGGCCGAGGACGGTCGCCTTGCAGTGCTTACGCAGGGTTAGCGGGTGGCTTCGAGGGAGTTGTCATTTTGTTGCCACGTCTTGCATTTTCTGAAGCTCCGCTTCAAAGGCGCGCGATGCTTGCCCCTCACGGTCGCTCCCGGACCTCACTTCTTACCTGCGTTGCCGGCCAATAACATCCAGTCCCACTGCTGACACCAGTACAACACCCTTAACAATGTCCTGGATGAAATCGGGTACATTTTGCAATGACATGCCATTGTCCAAACTCGCCATGAACAGAGCCCCAAGGCAGGCCCCCAGGACGCTGCCTCGGCCGCCCATGAGGCTTGCTCCACCAATGACACAGGCGGCAATCGCATCGAGCTCTAGTAGCGTGCCGGCATCCGGGCCAGCGCTACCAACGCGGGCCGCGTAGATGATGCCTGCCACGGCGGACAGTGCTCCCATGATGATGAATACACCTAATCGGTGAAGTGGAAGGCGAACTCCGGAAAGTTGTGCCGCTTCCGCATTGCCACCGATCGCATATAAGTGACGGCCGAAGACCGTGTGCTGCATGAGAACGGTTCCCACCAGGGCGACGCACAAGAGCACCAGAACCGGAACTGGGACACCCGCATACCCGTTCAGTATGCCAACAAACAAAGCTGCGAGCAGGCTGGGGCCTGCGATCCGCAAAACGATGGACCATCCCACCCTCTGCACTAGGCCGTGATGACGCCGTGCGCGAACATCGCGCACCACCCACCAGCCGGCGATGGCGATCCACAGTGCGACGAGCACTATCCCTGCTTCAGCACTCAGATAGGATTGGCCGATGCTCTTGAAAAAATAATCCTCGACGGGATAGGTATTGCCTCCACTGAGACCTTTTGTGACCCCGCGCCAGACCAACAGACCGCCCAGCGTCACAATGAAGGACGGAACATTTGCATATGCCACGAGCGCACCTTGCAGGGCACCGACAATTATTCCTACAAGAATTCCCATCAGCAAAGAGGCAACCCAGTTCCACTGCAGCGCGGTCTGCATCAGCACCGCAACCATGCCACAGACACCTACAAGCGATCCCACCGAGAGATCGATTTCACCCGTCACAATCACCATCAGCATGCCCACTGACAACACGCCTGTCACACACGTTTGTCGTACCAGGTTGGAAAAGTTGCGCGTTCCGAGAAATAGTCCGCCACTGAGGAAAAAAAACACTGACCACTGAACCAGTAGGACCAGGAACATGCCGTGTTTGCGTGTGATGTGGAGAGGGAATTTTGGCGTGATCGGCGTGGCGGCACTCATCATGTTTGATTCTTTCGTAGGAAAACTGCTCTGCCCTCCGGAGGAAGAGACGTTATATCCAGTCAGGCAGGCCTTGTGGCACCCGATGCCGCAGCCATCACCGCCTCAGCAGTGGCGTTCGCGCGTGTGAACCGCGTCACGATCCCTCCCCCGGCCATTACAAGGACATGGTCGGAAAGACTAAGAATCTCCGGCAATTCCGAAGAAACCATAATCACTGCCATGCCGGCGCGCGCCAGCCTTTCGATTTCTGCATAGATTTCCTGCTTTGCGCCCACGTCGACGCCGCGGGTTGGTTCGTCCAGCAGCAAAACTCTCGGTTTTGTAAGCAGACACTTGGCGAGAACTACCTTCTGCTGATTCCCCCCCGAAAGTGACCCGACGGAAGCGAACATGGACGCGCCCTTGATGCCCAATCTCTGGAACATCGCTGAGCACGCCGCAATCTCTCGCGCCTGGTCGATGACGAAGCCTCGAGAAAACTCGGACAATGCCGGCATCGTCATGTTATGCAAGATGCTGTGCTCCAACACCAGGCCATACCGTTTGCGATCTTCGCTGACTAGGCTCATGCCATTCCGAATTGCCTCTGATGGTCTCGTAATGGACACCTTCTTGCCGTCCACCAGGAGCTGACCAGTAACGCACCCCGGATAAGCCCCATAGAGACACATCAGCAACTCACTCCTTCCCGCGCCTACCAGTCCGGCGATTCCGAGTATCTCGCCTTCTCGAACCGTCAAACTTACGTCATCAACAACCATTCGATTTGTGGTGCGGTCCCTCGCGGTAATGTTCCGCGCCTCAAAAACCACCTTTTTCAAACCACGCATTGGGGCGGTGAACGTACCGGCCAAGTCTCGGCCCACCATCATTCTGATCACGTCATCGTGGCCGATCTCTGTTGTAGAGTGAGTACCGATCAAGCATCCGTCCCGCAGAACGGTAATCCGATCACTGAGTCGGAAAACCTCTTCCAGACGATGCGATATGTAGATAATTCCCAAGCCGCGTTCGCGAAGGTCAGAAAGAAGGGCGAATAGACCCTTCGCTTCCGCGAAGCCCAGCGCTGCCGTTGGTTCATCCAGCACGAGGATGTTTGCATGCCGCGACAATGCTTTCGCGATCTCGATCATTTGCTTGAGCCCGACTCCAAGACCACCAACCGGCAGCCGCGTGTCGAGTTTCAGTCCCAGTTCCGCTAGAATTTTCGCGGCGGTGGTGTAAAGCTCGTTCCACTGCACGATTCCCATTCGTTGGGAAGTGCGACCCAGCAGCACATTCTCGGCAATACTCATCTCTGGCACCGTGGGAATTTCCTGGTGCACGACCGCAACTCCGGCTTTCGCCGAGTCCCGCACTCCGCGGAACTTCCTAGCAGCGCCCCGGATTCGAATCTCCCCCTCGTGCTCGGCGCTCGGGTATACACCGGCTAAAATTTTGATCAGAGTGGACTTGCCGGCACCATTCTCCCCTACCAGCGCGTGAATCTCCCCGGGTTGCAGGTCGAAGGACACGCGATTGAGAGCGCGGCTTCCAGAAAAACTCTTGCCGATATTGCACATCTGCAGGAGCGGGACACTAGAGTTGGAGGAGGATTGCGTGGATTGCACCGTTTCTAGTTGCCTTTTGTGCGGGGCCACTGTTCCCGCGGGACATTGCGGTAAACCGCATCCAGAGTGAGGAAACGTTCCTTCGACACGATGCTTGCCAGATTGTTCTGGTCGATCACAATCGAGTCAAGCAACAGCGCAGGCACGTCTTTGAACCCGTTGTTCACCGTCGTCGAAGCCGCCACCACCTGGTGTTTCGCGAGAGTCACAGCGATCTCTGCCGCCTTGGTGGCCAGGGCCACGCTAGGCTTGTAGACCGTCATGGCCTGGGTGCCTTCTGCGATTCTCTGACAGGCCGCCAACTCAGCATCCTGGCCGGAAACCAGTACCTTTCCAGCAAGTCTTTGCTCCTGCAGGGCCTGAACAACTCCCCCGGCGGTGCTGTCATTCGAAGCGACAACGGCAACCACCGAATTCCTGGCTTGCGTCAGGGCGTTTTCGGTGTGCCGCAGAGCCTCGCTGGGCAACCAGTCCTTCGCCCATTGATCGGCAACAATGCGAATCTCATGACGGTCCACGGCGGGCTGGAGAACCCTCATTTGCCCTTCACGCAGCAGGCGGGCGTTTTCATCGGAAGGCGCACCTCCAATCAGCACATAGTTTCCTCTGGGGGCGCGCGTCAGGAGATACTCGGCTTGCTGCTGACCTACTTTGACGTTGTCGAAGGAAATGTAAAAGTCCACATCGGAGTCACGAATCATGCGATCATACGCGATTACCGGTACCTTTTGTCGTTTGGCATTCTCCACGATCGAACTGGCTACCAGCCCGTTATGCGGCACCACGACCAGAACGTCCACTCCTTGTGTCAGCAGGTTCTCTGCTTGTCGAACCTGCAGGGCGTCATTCCCGTCGGCCGACTGAGCCAAGACCACCGCGCCCAATTCCTGGGCTCTCGCCGTAAAAGCATCTAAGTCGCGGTGCCAGCGCTCGTGCCGGAGCGACTCCAGACAAAAACCGATTCGTAACTTGTGAGAGTTGTCTGGCTTCTTGCCGGCACATCCGGCAGTTACAATGCCTGCGAGCAGAACGGACGTGCCTCGCAAAACCAGCCAGCGAAGTGAACGCCATGGTCGCGGATGAGCGATGTCGAATTGCGTAATCAAATCCTGAGTGTTCCGCAAGCCCAGCCTCCAATCGCTACCCCTGATTGCCGCCTTTATTCGACAAGCGCGGCTCGAATCGGACTCCCCTCCGCGCCCACAATCTTCAATGGCATTGCAATTAGCTGGTAGTTTCCGGCGCCGACCGCGCTCAGGTCCAGGCCTTCCAATATCACCACCCCAGCCCCGAGCAGGATACGGTGTATCGTCCTCTCTTGCCTCGTGAACCTGTCTACCGAAAAGTAATCGATACCTACAAGTTTGACGCCATTCCGCACCAGCAAGGCCGCGAGCTCTTCCGACAATGCCACAAACTCCGCATGGAATTCCCTTTGCCCCAACAACTTGCTGTTCAGAGTTTTGAAGAGCACACGCTCGGCGGGAGGATCGTTCATAATGCTTGCAGGGATTTCTGCCCGATCAGGCGCGAGGAATTCCACGACGCGACAGGGACCGCAGGTGACGGACAAGGGAAGTTCGTCCACCGTCATTCCGTTGGCGACAAAATGAGCAGGCGCATCGGCATGGGTGCCGAAGTGGATATCCATGCTCAAGCTGTGACAGGTACAGATGTCACCGCGCGAAAGACTCCGGGTAGCGGTCAGGACGGGGGGCGTCTTGCCGGGCCAGT
>Ga0335085_10018419_pt1 | contig 10035 bp, 10 predicted proteins | sample Lox_Sample_45_FD_206712 | JGI IMG/M metagenome (GOLD analysis project Ga0335085, IMG submission 206712) | Soil microbial communities from Loxahatchee National Wildlife Refuge, Florida, United States - Lox_Sample_4.5 | ecosystem: Environmental > Terrestrial > Soil > Wetlands | place: USA... | reverse complement strand
GTTCGACCCCCTGCTCAGTAATACTGGTACAACCTGCTGAACTTCGCCCGCAACTCCGGGCTGACCTCTTCCAGCCTCGATAAATAAAACTCCCGCATCTGGGCCTGATCGGAAAGCGACAGCGCCCGATACAAACCTCGCGCCGTCTTCCCCGACTTCTTCAGTTCCTCGTCGCGATCCAGCACGCCCTTCGCCAGCACGCCATCCAGGTCGCGAACCCTCAGGTCATTGCTTCGCAGCTGCTTCAGATAGCGTTCGACCCTCTTAGGATCGAATCGGCGGACGATCGCGGCTTTCAGCTCCGCGAACTCCGCTTCTTTCTCAACCTTGATCGTCGCCTGCTCGAAGCTCATACCAGTATGGAGCGGGAGACGGGAATCGAACCCGCGACCAACAGCTTGGAAGGCTGTGACTCTACCACTGAGTTACTCCCGCCCGTAAATCAGCTTTCAGCCGTCAGCTCTCAGCTAAAAACCACAACGCCTCAACTCTGGAGCCGATGATCAGGATTGAACTGATGACCTCTCCCTTACCAAGGGAGTGCTCTACCAACTGAGCTACATCGGCCCGCAACTCCCAAACGTCGCGACTACGATGGATGATCGGCGCTCTCGTCCGGCGATTGCTCCACCGGCCCGGCATCGTGCCGCCGCACCCAGGTCTTCAGCGCGAACATGCCCAAAATCGCCAGCGTCACCAGTCGAACCCTGGAATCGCTCAGCGTGGTCCACGCCAGAATCCCCAGCGCAACGAACGCGGCCATCGCGAGCAGGAGACGTTTCACCGGTCTGCTCCATTCACCCCGCTCACAACCACCTGCTTCCTACTCAACACTGGTGCACAGGGAAGGATTCGAACCTTCGTACCTCGCTAGGAGGAGCAGATTTACAGTCTGCCGGCTTTAACCACTCACCCACCTGTGCGGAAACGCAGCACCTTCGCCGCCTCAGCATCCTTAGCAAGAATCTACGCTAGGCGACGGGCGCGGCCGCCTGCCGCGCACACCAAAACCCGCTTTAATCAGCGCAATGGGAAAGCTTTCCGCCAGGAGTGCCTTCAGAAAACCGCTGTGCCGCCTTCCGGATCGTTACCTGGAGCTGGCGAAGGGATTCGAACCCCTGACCCTCTGATTACAAATCAGATGCTCTACCGGCTGAGCTACGCCAGCAATCTGGGACACTCACCCTTCACAGGGCGAGCCAAGCCCTCTGATCCCTTCCATATATCCGGGACAATTCTAAAAGTTACCATAATGGCATGGCCCGTGCAACCGAAAGCCCCCGCTCCCAAGGCTACTCGTAGGCCAAGGCATCCACCGGGTCTTTTCTGGCCGCCTTATAGGCCGGATATAAAGCTCCGATGATCGAACTGGTGATGGCAATCAAAGTAGCCCAAAGGACCCAAATCGCGCTGATTTCAATCTGCGTCAGCGGCTTCGCCCGCCGCAACCCGAACCGGGCAAGCACGCTGAAGATAATTCCCACCACCACCCCGGCGATGGCCAGCAATATGGTTTCGCGCAGGATGACCTGCACGATGTATAGCTTCGACGCGCCCATGGACTTGAGGATACCGATCTCCCGCGTGCGCTCCATGACCGCGGCGTACATGGCCTGGAAGATCACAATGAACCCGATCACCATGGAGATGCCGATCACCACCTCGATAAAGCTCTTCAGCAACGGGGTATTGCTGGGCGTGAAAAACGTCAGGTAATCGGCCATGGAGAGCGCGCGATACCCCTCCAGGCCTCGCACCTGGCTAATTTCCTTGCTCACCAGCCCGGCGTTCTGCGGTTTGTCGGCCTTGACATAAAAGATAGAAGCCTTGCCCTGTGCGCCGAGAAGGTCCTGCATGGTGGCCAGCGGGATGAACTTGCGCGCCCCTTTGCCATGCTCGACGATTCCCGAAACCTGAAAAGAATGGCTCAGAACGCTGATGGTGTCGCCCACCTTGATCTTGTTGGATCGCGCGATCAGATCATCCACCAGTGCGTCGTAAGGGCCCTGGAACGGCCCGCCGCTTAGGTAGAGAAAGGGGCCACCCAGCTTTTCATAGCTATCCAGATCGATGCCCGAGATGATTTCCAGAGACCCGTTGGTAGAAACATCCTGCACTACCGGAGAAACCACGGCAACGTGCGGCAGGGCGCGCAGCTTGTCGCCAATTTTGATGGACATGGGCGCCCCGGTGATCCCCATGAAAAACGACGAGCCCGGCGGCATCACAATCACATCCGCTCCAATACCGGCCTGCCGTTGACCGTTGTCGTGAAGCATGCCCAGCGACAATCCCACAATCAGCAGAATGAGCGTGACTTCCAGAGCAATGGCGATCACGCTGATCAGCGACCGGAGCGGCCGGTGCACCAGGTTGGCGGCAATCATGCGGTTCATCATGGCAGGATTTGGCAATCAGCCGTTAGAAATTGACCTTACTACGGCTGGAGCGCCGATTTATCGCCTCGCTTCTTCTCGTCTGGCCCGCAGGCTGCTTTGCGGCTGGTCGAGATGGATAACCTTCGCCCCCGGCGGCTCCTGTAGTTGGAATTGCTGATCGCTGAGTTGGGGGTTGATCTGCAGCTTCACGATGTGAAGCACGATGTCATACTCCTCCTGCGGCCTGCGGATCTCGATTTGGGAAGGATAGTTGACGTCATCGTAGTCCTTGTAATTCTCGTAGCGCGCATCCGTGACCTGATTCCCGTTCTCGTCGTACACAATCTGGCGGTGAGGCAGCAGGTCGGTGCGGCTGAAGATAATTTTGCGGGATAGAAACCAGCCCTTGTCATCATCCTTGCGGATGACATCAATTTCGTAGTCCGGCTGTTCGACCTTCTTCCCTTTGGGCCCGGCCACCAGTTCGAAGTTGTTCTCCATCACCGCGATCTCGTCATTATGATCGATCTCCGGGAGCAGCAGAGCGTCGTAGATTTGCTGCGGGCGCAGGTTCTCCAGGGGCTGCTTGGCGTCGGGCGTGGGAACATCGTTGGCCCCTTCAAGAAATCGGTTCTTGGGAGGAATGGAAAGCTTGAAAGTCGCGCCGTTGCTCACCATGTCGAACGCATGCGTGCGCACCACCGGCATGAGCCCGATCATGCGCAGCATCTTGGGCTTGCGCGCCAGCACGTAGCCACGAATTTCCGGGTATTCGGTAATCTTCCCCTTCTTCGCGCCCCCCACCGAGGTATCGATATCCACGGTCGCGTTCATGGAGCGTATTTTTTCCGCCTGAGTGTTGATGTAGTCAATCAAGTCGGCTTGCGTGGCGGTTTTCAGCGGTGCAGTGCTCACCTGGCGCTCCACCGTGCGGGAGTGGAACAGGCACCCGCTCAGCGGGAACGTGGCCAGCAGCAGGATCAAAATGCGATAAGGGGCCCTTAAGGTCATGAAAACGATCTATCCCGGAAATTTCCTAGTATAAGCCATAGATGAGTGCAGCCCGGGCGGGGGTTCTATCTTAATAACAGGGAACCGCTTCCCGTCATGTGATGCAAGGCGCGGTCAAAGGTCACCAGAGTCAAATCCGCGATCTGCGCGAAAGCGGAAAGGTAGGCATCCGGCCATTGCTTGGATGAAGCACGCTGCCCGGCGGTCAACCTGCGCAGTATGAATTCCAGTTGCTCAGCGTCTGGTTCGAGACAGAAAGAAATACGTTCATCGCTGAGGAATCTGTCGTACGTCCCCCAGGCCTCGCTTTGACTCTTCGTGTCTTCGCCCATCACGTTGGGATGGGTGATAAGGCGCAGAAAGCTAAGCTGCGTTACTCGGCAGAAATATGCGATTTCGCTCTGGAGCCCGTCAAACCAGGTTACGGCCGCCAAATGGTGCTCATGGCCAAGATAAGACAGGGCGAGCCAGACGTTGACATCAGGGAAAAAGGATTTCATTGAGCAGTTCGTTCGTGAGCTTTAAGCGGCCGGGCTTCTTTGAATGAATAAGGGGCAGTCCGATCCTTCCCGCTTTTCTCCCGCCCCTGCCACTTAGTTCCGTTTCGACACCCCGCACAATCAAATCCTTGACAGAACAGCCGCGAGTTGCCGCGGCAGATTTGAGGCGACGATACAAAGGATCCGGAATATCAACGGTGGTCCTCATGCTCCACTTATCCTACCATAACTCCATATTTATGCCTTTATGCATGGAACTACGGATGCCGCTTTGAGTGGGTTAGTGCTAGTTGGGGCGCTGCTCGGAGCTGGCTTAGGATCGGGCGCTTATCGACTTTGCATAACGCGGCGGTATTGGGCCACGTTCTTATTATGCTCTTCCAGATTCTCCGCGAAGCGGTGGTGGCCGCTCCCGTCGGCGACGAAATAAAAATAATCCGTCTGCGCCGGATGCATGGCCGCCTCCAGCGAGCTCTTGCCGGGATTGCCAATCGGTCCCGGCGGCAGCCCGGGATGCCGGTAGGTGTTGTAGGGCGAGTCGTCCTGCATATCCGCGTGATGCAGCGCGCCCTGATAGCTCCCCTGCAGCAGTTCGGCGTAAATCACGCTGGGGTCAGCCTGCAGAGCAATCTTCTTGGCAATGCGATTGTAGTAAACGCTGGCGACGATGGGGCGCTCTTCCGGAACCGCAGTTTCCTTTTCGATAATCGAAGCCAAAGTCACAATTTGCGGCAGATCGCGCCCCTCGGCGGACTCGTTCGACAGTCCAATTTCTTGAGCCACGCGGCGGAACTCCTTTACCATGGCGGCCACCATGTCATCGTCGGTTTGGGTGCGGGTAAATTCGTAAGTCGCTGGAAAGAGATATCCTTCCAGAGTCCGGGCACCCGGCGCCAAATCGGAGATCAGCGCGGTATCGGCTTTGGCGGAATTCAGAAAATCTTCGCTGGAGCCCAGTCCCGCCTCCTGCACGGCGCGGGCGATGTCAAACATGGTGTAGCCTTCCGGCACCACCACCTCGCGAAAGTAGATGTCCCCGCGTACCAGACGAGAGTGAATTTCCCGCGCATCGGCGCTTTTTTCGAACAGATACTCGCCCGCCTTCAAGAAGTGCTTCCTATGGAGTGCGTGCCAAACAAGAAACGCATCGGCGCTGCGGATCACGCCGGCGGATTGCAGTTCGCGGGCGATGCGGCGGGTGGAAAATCCGGGGCGCAGAAGAACAATCTTCTGCCCCTGCGGAGTGACCGGCAGCAGCAGCCCCCACGCCAGCCAGCCCCCCACTCCCAGGACAAGCAGCAAAACGAGTGTGAAAAACGTGCGCAAGGTAGCAACAGTCTACAAGGAGGGATGCCGCTGGACCGAAAGCCGTTGGACGATGGCCTTCCGGAACAATTCTTAGGAAGGACAGCGTCCCCCGAAGCATAACTCTCAAGATCAGCACTGTCCCTGCGCACCCCATGTTTACCTGTTTTTGGCAAACTGGGGACCCCGCTCGAAGGACGGGTCATTCGGCACACGTGGCAAATCACTCGTCGCGGCGAAGTATGTTCCGGCGCCGGTCACCTTCTCTGGCCCGCCTGACCTTACCGGCAGACTTTCCTCAATCTGCCCACGCCAGATAACCGGGAACCACCAAATTCGCCAACGGAACGATCGTAAGAATTCCCCACCATTCCGGCTTGCGGACAGCCTGGGCGATGCCCATCCAAACCATGACCACGATCACGATGTTCACCAGCGGAATCAGGAAAAGAACAAACCACCACAACGGCTTCTTGGCGATATCCAACATCAGAAAAGCATTGGCCAGGGGAATCCACGCCAGCCAGGCATTTTGTGTTCCCGTCTTATTGGCGATGGTCTGCAGCGCGAGCGCCATATAGACATAAATCGCCAGGCCGAAGATTAAGGCAATCAGCAGAAAGACTCCGGCAGCCGCCATGCCAGCCATGGAATCCGTCGAGGACTGCCCCCACGCCGTCCCCGCCCCCAGCACCACCGCGACAAACGCTCCCCCTAACGCCACCACCGGCCCCGGGCCGAATCTTGCTTTCATAGCGAAGCCTCCTTGAAAAACGGAGGAATAGTACATCACCCGGCTCCGGCATGCGCAGAAAAACTCGCAAGGGGATCTGGTACCCCAGGTTTACGAGCCGATCTTCGTGCTAAAACCTGGACTATCCGTCACGTGCGCCGGAAACGAATCCGCATGACGTTAACGCTGCGTGGCCTAAAGGGTGTCTCTGTGGGAGACACGCACCCCCACCGCACGGATCTTGCGCCTTGGTCTGTCCCCTTTTCGAAGACGATCTTCTTCACCGGAGAGAGGCGCATGCCCCGGCCAAGGTACGCCCTACGCTACTTTACTGCGGGATGTGGACAATCCCGGCGATCTTGGCTATTGGATCGTAAGTTCCTGCTGGCCCTTTTTAATTCGGAACGTTTTCGAGGTGCGACCCCTCTGCACTTTCAAGGAGAATTCGCCGTCTGACTCCACTGAAATATGGAGTCTGTTTGTATCGTCTGGCTTCGCAATCAACGAGACCACATGACCGTTGAATCGGAAGCGCTCGCAGCCTCGGCGGCCGCCCGACCTAAGCTCCCAGAATAGCTGGTTGTGAGCCGCGTCCGGTCTCAGCCCGATGGCATACTCGATCAAATACAGGATGGGGCCAATCCCGCTCCAGCCCACGAAATCCGGCTTCGAAAGCCGGCCATGGGTGGGCTCGTCTGGAGCATAGTTTTCCCATATCGTCCCGGTTTTCTGGTAGACGTCGGCTACCAGATTCAAGTGTTCGATGGCCAGTTGGCGAGCCAGATCGTGATACCCATACGCCGACAGCCCGCGAATCACCATCGTCTCGGTAGGCGCCCACACCGAGCCCTTCCAGTATCCGCCCTCGGGATCGTAAAGCGGCTCATCCGCGGCAAGAGTAGGCACGCCACTTGGGCGTCCAAATGTTTTTGGATTCCTCAATTCAGAAACCAGATATCTCGCTTGCCTTGCGCTCGCTACGTGGGCAACCAAGGTCCAATAGGCGGCGATAGTCTTGACGGGCGCGTACTGATCGTCCAGAGTCAGATCAAAATAGAAGTTTCGGTGCTTGTTCCACATCCTTTGCCGGATTGTGGCGCTGAGCGCTTCGGCGTCACGCGAGTACTGTTTGCTTTCGCTATCTTTTCCCAGAATGCCCGCGATTTCGGCCAGATTGCGGGCAAAAAGCACCATCTCGGATGAAATATCAACTCCCGTTCCCCCGCCTTTCAAATACGGATTGCGCGGCGAATTGTCCATGCTGGCCCAGTCGGTCACGTACAGGCCGTTGCCTTGTCGAAGGTATTTCTGTAACGCTGCGTAATAGTGCACCAGTGGTTCCCAGACCATTGCCAAGCGATTTCGATCCCCCGTCACCCTGTAGCTTTCTATTTCAGCCCACGCCAGGATTGGATGATCAAGCGCATCCAGCGTGAAAATGGGATTCGGGTTCGGAGGCGTGCGCCCCCGATACGTAAAGTCCGTGTGGTAGGAAACCACCCCATCGGTCCAGCCGTCGCGGCTGAACAGAGATCTGCCTTCGTGATTGACCCAGGGGTCGTAGTACTTGCCCGTGTCGCGGATGTATTCCCGCTCGATTTCGCCATCGGGTTCCTGCTTCGCGTAGAAATTATCGAGAGTAGAAATTCCCGGCACCAGAGGAGCGCCAAACGTAGTGAACATGGTCATGAAACTGCTGTCATAGAGAAAAATATTCTGGCTGAAGGCCGCATCGATGAACTGTGAGACGAAGCCACTGCCCGGCTTGGGTTCGTGAAAATTCCTGGACGCCAGCTCCCACGCTTTCCAATAGATCGAAATCCACAATGGATTGTCATCGTAAATCGGCGAAGGCAAGCGGTCCTTAATGTCTGCATACTGGGGCAGCGGCGCGGGGACATAAGTCTTCTTGGAAAAGTACATCCCCTGCGGTTGCGCAGGCTCATCGGCAAGTCCTGAAGCAGCCTTGCAAATGAACGTCAACACCAGGATGAATAATCTGAAACTTCTGCTTCTTAAACAAGGCATCGAGCGGCTCCAGAAATTCTCCCTCTTGCAGCCCAGCCGTGGGTGTAGTGCTCTTGCTACAGAATGCGGAGAATGATGTCAGGGGTGAATGAGACTTTGCGATCTTAACTTCATGAATCGCATTCCGGCAAATTCTTCGCCTTCACTTTGGCTCCTGCTGAGCAGCCGGAGATGTGGGATTCGAAAACAAAGACACTGAACCGCGTCTTTGAAGATGACATTCGCTGTGGGGGCCCGACCTAAACCTCGTCAACCATTCTCGAGGGTGCCCTGTCCAAGCTTTCGCTTGGACGGGGATTTTGACGTTGGCCTGAGTGGGAATGTGTATCTCGGGAAAAGCAAGATACCGATCGACAACTCTTTCAAAAATGAGGTTCTCTGTGCCTCTGTGTCTCTGTGGTGAGAGACCCCGCCGGGGCGGCGCCCCACTCCTACTGATTCAGCCACACCTTCGGTTCCACCGACATGCCGGGCCGCAGTTCGTGCCCCTTGATTTCGTTGGGATCGAAGGTGATCTTTATAGGAATGCGCTGCACAACTTTCACGTAGTTGCCGGTGGCGTTTTCCGGAGGCAGCAGGCTGAACACCGCGCCGCTGGCTCCCGCGAAGCTCTGCACCTTCCCTTTGTAATCCTTGCCGGTGGCGTCCACGTGGATGGTGACCGGCTGGCCTACTTTCATTCCCTGCAATTGAGTTTCTTTGAAATCGGCCACCACCCAGATGTCGTCGAGATTGACGACTTCCATCAGTTCCTGGCCCGGTTGCACGTTTTGCCCCAGTTCGACGGTGCGGTTGCTGACCACGCCATCGACCGGCGACACAATCAGCGTGTAGCTCAGGTTGAGCTGCGCCTGGTCCAACGCCGCTTTCTTGGTCTGGACCTCGGCCTCTGCGGATTGCGCCCGCGACCGGATTGCCTGCACTTGCTGGGGACCGGTTGCGGCGGAACGCAAGTTGGCTTCCGCCTGCGCCAGCTTGGATTGCGCCTGCCGGACCTGCTGTTCCGCCGCCGAGGCGGAAGCCTTGGCGGCACTCACCGCAGCGGCGCTGGCCTTGGCGGCCGCTAGCGCCTGGTCGAACTGTTGCTCTGAAATTTCCTGCTTGGCGACCAGTTCTTTGTAGCGCAGCAGATCGCTTTGCGCTTTGGCGTTGTTGGCTTCGTCCGCCTGTTGTTCGGCGAGCGCGGCATTTACCTGCTGACGGGCCGCCGTGATTGCCGAACGCGCGCCCTCCACGTCGGCCTGAGCGGCACTCACCTGGCTCCCGGTGCTGACGCTGGTAATCGGGACGTTCACCCGGGCCGCGCCCGCCAGTGCAACCGCGTTGTCGTAGTCGGCTTTAGCTCGCTCCAGAGCAATCTGGTAATCCTTGGGATCAATTTGAACCAGTGGCGTACCAATCTTGACGTATTGGTTATCGCGCACCAGCAGGTTTTGCACCTGCCCACCGACCCTGGCGCTAATCGGACTTAAGTAGCCATTGATCTGGGCGTCGTCGGTAGACTCATAACTGGAGAGATAGCGCCACACCAGGACGCCAATGGCCACCACCACGATTCCACCAATCAGCAGGAGCAGGCGAAGGCGCGGGTTCTTGTGGTGAAGCTGCCGCCACGATGCTTCCCTCGATGGCGGGTCCGCAGGTGGATTTGGCGTCCGGACCTGCTGGGCGTCGGCGTCCCGGTCAACTGTTTCGGTCTTTTCATTCATATCATCGGCTCTGCAAGTACTGTTTGACCCCTTGTTCAGCATAGCCCATGGTGTAGACGAGGGCTATTTTGGCGACATTGTGGGCGTACAAACTCGAGATGTAGTTCTCGTTGGCCACGGCCAACGCCTCCTGCGCCTGAATGACTTCGAGGTTGTCGCTCACTCCGGCGGCAAACCGGTCTTTGGCTTGATTCAGAGTTTGCCCGGCAAGATTCACAGAACTGCGCGCGACCTCGACCTGATCGGCGGCAGAAGATAGATCCAGCAGAGCGCTGCGCACCTGATAGTCAATCTGTCCCCGCAGGTTGTCCATTTGCTGCTTCGCCTGGCGCAGCGATGCTTCCGCTTCCAGCGCATCGGCGTGCGCCTTG
>Ga0335085_10018418_pt1 | contig 10035 bp, 8 predicted proteins | sample Lox_Sample_45_FD_206712 | JGI IMG/M metagenome (GOLD analysis project Ga0335085, IMG submission 206712) | Soil microbial communities from Loxahatchee National Wildlife Refuge, Florida, United States - Lox_Sample_4.5 | ecosystem: Environmental > Terrestrial > Soil > Wetlands | place: USA: Florida... | reverse complement strand
AACGTCAAGGGTACTGGAGGGGCTTTCCAGCTTATTTTGCTTGATCCATGGCAATGATTTCTCCTGACCACAGGTGGTGGGTATGCAGAATGGCACAGGCGAACTCCCCCACCAAAAGAGGACGCGGTAAATAATGCCCACAAGGAACGTGCCAAAAGCTACATAGGGGATGAGAACCCCAAAGAGGAAGTGCAGGCTGGCCCCTTTCACGCCAATGAAGGCGATAAGTGTAAGTATAATCACTGCAAAAAACGCAAATACGGATCCCATGGTATTACCTCTTGTTATCCTCGGTTAACAACATTATCACCTACTCAGTCCGATTGTTCCTTTTGCCCCTCAGATACCAGATTCGCCATCTGAAGCAGCCTGAAGGTCCTGTTTTTTACTTCGTTCGACTTGAGTTCATACACCTTTTCCCTGCATTTCACAAAGATATCAAAGGAGATGAGGGCAATGGCATCTATCCTGGACTCAAGTGTCGCCATCTCCGCGGAGAATTCCTTTGCCTCTGATGCCAGCTCTTCCCTGATCGCATTCCTCAGGTGAAACACAAAGGAGAGAGCCTGCGACGGTCTCAGATCCTGCACAGCCCTGATCCGCACAATACCTTCGAGAAAGGGAACCATCCCCTCAAAGTCTGGCCCTTTTTCATCAATGAGCTTGTCAAGAATGTTTTCCAATCCATGGGAAATTGTGTATCCTACCGGATTGGTGAACTGTTTTTTTTCATTTTTCAAAAGGCCTGCGGTATCCGAAGGATATGGCTCCATGGCGATATCAAACCATCTCTTCACAAGAGCGGATTTTTTCTGGGCCAGGAAATCCCAGAGAGTCACGACGTCACCAATGTGGGAATTGATAACGGTGATATGAAGAAAATACTCGGAGGAACAGCAAACATCGAATCAGACATATGTTTCTACTCTTGCCCCTCCCCTTTTATTTGAAAAATACGAGATAGGGTGAGATAGGAGACCCCTATCTCACCATTCGCAGCGCGTATCTGTCTATACACATCCTGTCGGCTTCGGAAGTCCGGCAATCTTACATGCCTGTTTTGCAGGCCCGCCCGGATACAGCTCGTAGAGATACTTAGTATTCCCTTTTTCCGGACCCATAACCTTTCCAAGTTCCTTTACCAGAATCTTTATCATGGGTGCAATCTGGTACTTCTGGTAATAATCCCTAAGGAAATTGACCACCTCCCAGTGGGCGTCGGTCATCTGGACGTCTTCTAATTTTGCAATGTGATCTGCCAGTTCCTTGTTCCAGTCATCGAGGTTTATAAGGTAACCATCCTCGTCAATCTCATACTGTTTGCCCTGAAATTCCATCATTGGCATAACAAATTCCTCCTTTCTACCTTTTATCTCATTTGATTCTTCTCACTCGAAGGGAGCCCCTCCTTGTATATCCGCGATTGATAATTGCTGAGAAAGCTCACTCACAAGAAGTGTTACACAATAATACAATGGACCACCCATGGTCAAATAAAAATAACTTATTGGCAAATTTGTGTCATTTATCATTTTGGCCCGACCTTTATGAGGATGATCTTGCCTGTATAATCCCTTCGCATATCCCTTATTTCCCACATCCTATGCGTTCTCATATCATAGTTACGCACCGCTTCATGAAAGCTCTCGGCATCAAGGGATTGCACCTTATTCCAATCCCCGCCGGATGCGTAGATCAGCGCGTCAAGGTATGCCTCGCCCACATTATGCCCGGTCGGGTCACATGCATAGACAGCCCCGCACTCACATTTCCCTCCGATGAATTCCCCCGTATCAGTCCTGATCGTTTCTGGCATAGGCAGTGTTCCGCTACAAAAGGGACATCGAGCCGATTCATCCTTGTCTTCTCTTATCCTTGGCTTCAATCAAACCTCCATATTACGATGGATGATTTACGTGCAGCCCAGTCCATCCAATACCCTTTGTGCAGTATCACCTATTGTCTTCTCAACCAATTCGCGGCCCTCATACACCCTGAAGCGCTCCCCGTCACGAATCAGGAAGTTCACCTTGTCGTTCATTATGTTGAACGTTGAAACAGCAGAGAGTGCAAGCCCCCTCACCAACGGGCTTCTGTGTGAGAGGGACTGTATCACGAGTTCCTCAGCACCCTCTCCATTGTTCATCCCGGCCCCTGCAATCCTTCCTATCGCCCAGAGGACTCCCGGAAGAAAGCTTTCTTCATCCTTAAATGAGAGGAGTATGGGCGGGATATCTCTACAAGTTTCGGGAGTATTGATGACAATCTCTCCTAGCATCTCGGCAGCACTCCATCCAATGCCTCCGGACTCCTCGCCCATGGACCATAGAAGACGCTGGACGATATTTCTCACTGTTGACGGATCCCTCTCTGCAACAGCGCCCGCAGCAATCCCCATGGCTTCGATAGCTCTCCAGCATAAAACGCTTTCCTTATCATACGTGAATGAGATCAATATACTGAAGACTTTTTTGTTTTCCAAGGCACGCTGCACAACCTTTGCAAAATCCTCTTCAAAGAGTGCATCTCTTATCTCTTCCTTCAACAGCCCCACTCGTAGACTCTCGATACCCTGTGATACATAACGCATAAATTGTCACTCCCTGTGCGCCGGTAATACATTTTTTCTTATGAGTATCTCCTCACGGTTTTTTTCTCATCAAACCCACCGGTCTTAATGGCCCCTCAACAAACCCTTCAGGCACTGAGCGAAGTCCGGGTTTTGCTGAATTTCTTCGCCAGCCTTACCATCGCCTCAACCCAATCCGGTGCACCATACGCATGCAGGTGGGTGTAAGTGGCAAACACATTCTTATACAATAGACCATCCACGCCACCGCCGATTCCATTCCCTCTCCTCATCCTGAACGCTGTAGGGAGCATATCATCCCCAGGGGGGTTCAGAACAGCAGAATAATGGAATTCATGTCCATGCATGATGGTTCCCACCGGATAAAAAGGATTCTGTTGTTCCACCTCTACAACGGTATATCCATGGGCCTGCGGCCTGGTCCTCATCTCGAACATAAGGGGGAAGACGCCTGCCATGGGATACTTCTCTCCATTCACCACAAGGGCGTCACCAAGGAACATAAGCCCTCCACATTCAGCATACACGGGAAGCCCTTCTTCGATAGCGCTGCGAAGGGCATTTTTGAATTTTACGTTTCGCGCAAGGGCTAAGGCATGGGTTTCCGGGAACCCTCCCCCTATGTAAAGGGCATGGATGTCAGGAAGCAGGTCATCTTCCAGCGAGTTTATTTCCACAATCAGAGCTCCCTTTTTCTCAAGTTCCTCAAAGTTTTCCGGATAATAGAACTGGAATGCGGTGTCCCGAATCACTCCGATCTTTACGTTCCTTTCATCAGCATTCCACTTGAACCCTGCACGATCTTTATCTGGCAGCGGTTCTGCTTCGTTCGCGACCTTTAGAATCCCTTCAATGTCAAGATACTTTATTGCCATGCCCTCTAGCACCGATATCGCGCGGTCCGTATCATCGTGTTCCTGGTAGGGAGTCAGCCCCATATGGCGTTCGGGGAGGTCTCCAGAGCGCAGTCTCGGCACCGCCCCCAGCACAGGCAATGCACAGTATTTCTCAATGGATTTTCTGACTACCGCCTCATGTCTGCCTCCTGATATCTGGTTCAGGACTACTCCCTTAATGCTGACTTGCGTATCCAGGTGCATACAGCCCAATACTAACGCGGCGGCTGTTCTCGTCATCTTAGTGCAATCTATGACCAGGATCACGGGAGACTTCAACAGCTTTGAGACCTCTGCAGTACTGTATGAGCCTTCTTCATCCACGCCGTCATACAGTCCTCTGTTGCCTTCGATTACCGCAACATCGCCGTCAAAATGGGAGACAAACGATTCCAATGCCTTTTCTCTAGGCATGAGAAAGGGGTCAAGGTTATAGCATGGCTTGCCAGCGGCATGGGCGAGCCACCCCGCATCTATATAGTCAGGACCCTTTTTGTACGGAATAACCCTTAATCCCTTGTGGGACTTCAATGCAGCAACAAGACCCAGGCTAATAGTGGTTTTCCCTGACCCACCCTTAAGCCCGGCAATAACCAGTCTGGGATAATTACGCATTTTTTATTATAACACCAAGATGCATAAAGGAGAGAGGAACTGCAGCAGGCAAAGAGTATTCTCCTGTGGGAAAAATGAAGAACTCTGGGGCGAGACCGCAGGGTATCTTAACCTAAGGAATTGTTCTCTGTTATATTCGCTCGTTAACCCAGCAGTCCGCCCGAGGCGGACGGGGGACTGCGCTCGCTATCCGTTTCAAGAAAGGGGGAGGAGGACGCTGTCCTCCCCCCCCTTTCTTATCTGCTTTCGCTAATCGGTTCGATACGGACCGCACAGCTCGGGACTGCACCGTCGTGGGCAATACCCGTGAGGTTATTCACATTCGCTAAAGGGAAGTGGATGGGGACATAGGCCACGCCGGGTTTTGCGTCACTGGTAATGTGCGCTTTTATCACTATTGAACCGTGGCGTGAGGTGACGGTAACAAACCGGTTGTTCTGGATACCATAACGGACAGCATCCTTCTCGCTCACCTCAATAAACCCTTCTGGCTTGACCTTTCTGAGATTTCTCGAAGCGAGGGAAAGCGTCCCGGAGTGCTGCATGAGGGTTACGGTGATCATGAGAATGGGGTACTTTTCGTCCGGGCTCTCAAGCTGACGAAACTCGGTAGGTACCAACCTCGGCAAATCAGCATAGGCGTCCACCTCAATTCTTGCTATCTCCTCCCTGAGGGAATGAAAGTCATTCTTGCCCACACTGGGGTCAAAGAGACGCGCAAGCTCATTGAGCGCCTGCCATGCAGGCTGCGCCTCGCCAGGGGGGGTGAGCATCTTCCTTGTCATCTGCGAAATATCGGCCGCGTTCACGTATGTCCCGTCCGTCTCTACCCACACGGCAGTGGGCAACACCACATGGGCAAGCTTAGCGGTCTCTGTGAGCCGTTCGTCCTGGACAACGAGAAAATCGAGGGCGCTTATCATCTGCTTCACCCGGCTCGCATTGGGAAAATTGACCACTGGGTCTTCCCCCATTACGAACAGGGCATTTATCCGGTCTGGTTCATAGAGCATCTGGAAGGCGTCCTTGCCACCAGGGGTGAGCTTCTGAAACCCAGGGAGACGGTCAGGTGCAACCCCCATCTTCCACATGCCGAAACTATTGTTATATTCACACGGTATTTGAAGACCACGTGGGCCTTCGCCAGTGAGCATGAGGAGATTTGCCGCGGTAAGCACCGTATTTTTTCCCTTCTCGTTTTCGTTCGCCCCAAGGCTCATCGCAATAACCCGTGGAGACGATTCAAGAAAGAGCGAGGCAGTGTCCACCACCTCTTTTTCCGATAGGCCGGTCGCAGATGCCACATATGATGGCGTAAAAGAACTTACAGAAGCGGCAAGCTCATTAAAGTGGGGGATTGAAGGAGCGTCCTTCTTGAGATGGGTTCCTTGAGCAAGAGCGAGATGGATAATACCCTTGAGAAGCGCCTCTGAAGTGGACGGGTTAACAGAAAGCCACTGGTCTGCATGTATGGCTAATTTTGTTCTCCTTGGCTGGACCGCGATGAGCTTCGTCCCCTGGTGCTTCGCCCTGATGAAATTTAATGACCATACAGGGTGGGTAGTATCCAATTCAGACTCTATAACCATTACTACGCCTGCACCTATTGGCGCGGTCTGCTCAACAGAGAGAGCGGTAAGGCCAAAGACCTCTTCCACAGCCTCCTGCATCTTTGCGAACCCAAAACGCGCGATAGAGTCAATGTTGTGGCTTTCCAGCACCTGGCGCATGAATTTCTGGAGCATGTAGTTGTCTTCGTTACTGAACCGCGGAGAACCAATGGCGCCGATACGCTCTGCCCCCTTCTTCTCCTTTATCCATCGGAGAGACTCTGCGATATGGTCAAGGGCTTCTTCCCACGAGGCACGCTGAAGCATTCCCTCGCGTCGAATAAGAGGTGTGGTGAGCCGGTCATCGGTGTAAATAAAGTCATAGCCATAGCGGCCCTTTGCACAGAGGTTTCCCCTGTTCACCCCATGAGGATACCTGCCACGGGAGCGGATGATGGTCTGGTCGTGGATGTCCAGGTCAAGGGTGCAGCCCACACTGCAGAAGGGGCAAATGGCATGGCGGCTCTCCATAAACCAGACGCGCGAGCGGTGTTTGGAGGGCCTTGGAGTGAGGGCGCCTACAGGACAGACATCCATGCACTGACCGCAGAACTCGCAATTGAGGGTCTCGTTAAATGCCGTGGAGACTATGGTAGTGGCGCCCCGATGCTGGAAGTTGAGGGCGCCCACGCCCTGCTGCTCCCAGCAGATCCTCACGCACTTTCCGCAAAGGACGCACCGGTTGGTGTTGGTGTCCACAAGAGGGTTTTCGTGCTGCGGCGCGTTGTTACGAAGCGATTTGAAGCGGCCCTTTGTCGACCCGTACTTATATGCGAGATCCTGGAGAACACATTCGCCTGCTTTATCGCATGTCGGGCAGTCCAGGGGATGGCTGGCGAGCATCAGTTCAAGCATGGTCTGACGAAGTTTATTCACCTGGGGGGTGTGGGTGTGTACTTTCATCCCGTTGTCAACAGGGGTCGAGCACGAGGCAAAGAGCCGGGGCTGACCCTCGAGTTCGACGAGACACATCCTGCATCCGCCATGACGCTCGAGCCTTGGGTCATAGCACAAATGGGGGATGAAAATGCCATGGTCTAGGGCAGCCTTAAGTATCGACGTCCCTTTCGGAACAGACAGAGCCTTACCGTCTATGGTCAACTCTATCATGCCGGCACCTCCTTGCTCGCAAAATGGGCGCCCGGGCCGATATGGATGGCTCCGAACTTGCAGGTTTCGTAACACATGCGGCAGGTGATGCATCTGGATTGATCGATATGGTGGGGTTTCTTCTTTTCTCCAGAGATTGCGGTCACAGGGCACTTCAATGCGCACGCGGTACATCCCGTGCACTTTTCCGGGTCAATATGGAAGGTGGTAAGCTCACGGCATGCACCGGTAGAACAGCGTTTATTGAGAATGTGCTCCTCATATTCATGCCGGAAATAGCGGATCGTGCTGAGTACGGGGTTGGGGGCTGTCTGACCCAGGCCGCAAAGGGAGGACTTGCGCACATCATTTGCGAGATCCTCCAATGTGTTGAGGTCATCGAGCGTGGCACGCCCCTCGGTGATATCTTCAAGAATGGTCAGCATCACCTTTGTCCCTTCCCTGCAGGCAACACACTTCCCGCACGATTCGTCTTTGGTGAACCCAATGAAGAACTTCGCCACATCCACCATGCAACTCCGGTCACTCATCACCACCATGCCGCCTGAGCCCACAATCGCCCCCGTCTTTACGATGTCTTCGTACGTGACCGGTGTATCAAGCATATCATGGGGGATGCAGCCGCCCGAAGGGCCGCCGAGCTGCACGGCCTTCAGTTTCCTGCCCTTCGGCACACCACCGCCTATGTCCTCGATGATCTGTTTCAGCGGGATTCCCATCGGAATCTCTATGAGCCCGATGTTCTGGATGTCCCCCGTGAGAGCGAAGACCTTCGTGCCGGTGGATCTTTCTGTTCCGACACTCTTGAACCAGTCCGCCCCTCTCAGGATTATCTGGGGTATGTTAGCCAGGGTTTCGACATTGTTGATAACGGTAGGCCTTTCCCATAGGCCCTTATGCACGGGAAAGGGGGGCTTCGGAACCGGGTTGCCACGATCGCCCTCGATAGAGGAGATCAGCGCCGTCTCTTCACCGCACACAAAGGCCCCTGCGCCCTTATATATCTCGATGTCTATGGAAAAATCGGTTCCGAAAAGGTTTGCACCGAGCAGACCGTATGCTCTCGCCTGCCTCAGCGCAGCCTCCAGTGTCTCTATTGCGAGGGGGTACTCGGCACGCACATAGATGTACCCTTTGCGGGAGCCTATGGCCCTTGCAGCGATGATCATTCCCTCGATGACCGCATGGGGGTCTGATTCCATCACCCCCCTGTCCATAAACGCCCCTGGATCTCCTTCATCACCATTACAAATAATATACTTGAGACTGCCAGGGCTCTTTGCGCACAGTTCCCATTTCAGGCCGGTAAGAAAACCCGCACCGCCGCGGCCGCGAATCCCTGACAATCTCACTTCGGAGACGATCTGTTCCGGCGTCATATGGAGAATGGCTTTGACAGCCGCCTGGTAGCCGTCACGGGCGATATAGTGGTTGATGCTGAAAGGATCGATACGACCGAGATTGCGCAGGACGCGTATCTCCTGTTTCTTAAAAAACGGGATATCCCTCATCAGCGGGACTCTCGCTTTTGTGGCGGGGTCAAGGTACATGAGTTTCTCTATCGGCCGATTATTCAGTATATGCTCTTCCACAATCAGCGGGGCATCTTCGGCTTTGACCTTCTGATAAAAGTATCCTCCGGGATCGACCACGAGTGTGGGACCATTTGCGCAGAACCCCTTGCATCCGGTGAGTGTTATGGCTGTATCCGTAATGCCTCGTTTCTTCAGCTCCTCTTCGAAGGAATCTCTTACCGCAGCGCTCTTTGTGGCCCGGCAGCCGGTTCCACCGCACAAGAGGAGATTTACACCGACATGATGCCGCAGCTCGAAATCTTCCTTGATCCTCTCCAGGTCCGATTCGCTCCGTATCAGCATTATGCACCTCTCCTGGTCTGATCGATTATTTTTGTTATCGCATCCGGAGTGAGAAGTCCTTCGATCGCTCCGTCGAAATCCGTCACAGGGGCAAGACTGCACGCACCCACGCATCGCACCGTCTCAACGGAGAAGAACTTGTCCTTTGTCATTGTCTCGTCATCCTGCATGCCAAGGTAGCCCTTCACCCTCCGGTAGTTCTGTTCAGCTCCCTTCACGTGACAGGCAGTGCCGGTACAGATTCTTATCTTGTGCTTGCCTTTGGGCGTCATGGTAAACATGAAGTAGAAGGTGACCACACCGGAGACCTTGCTAATCGGGACATTCAGTTCTCTGCTCACCAGTTTTTGCAGCGAAGGGGGCAGGTAGCCGGTAATCTCCTGGATATCCTGGAGCACCGGGATGAGCCGCTCAGGCCGGTTCTTGTTCTCCTGCAGAATCGCATTAATTTTCTTCATATCGAATTCGTCCTGAGCCGCATACACCTGGGCAGTCTTTCTGTAGGAAAGCGCCTTTGCCACCACATCACCCAGGACCTCGGGGAAAAAGGGCTTGGCGAGAAAGTCAATTGCCCCCACCTGAAGCGCATGCCGTATCGCTTCCGGAGAGGGATAGCCGGTGAGTACTACCACACCAATGGAGGGGTTGATAATCTTGGCATTGCGAATGAGCCGAATACCGTCAAGTTTCAGCATCACCAGTTCGGTGATCATGAGATCATACGAAACCGTTTTCAGCTTCTCCAGAGCCCGTTCGGCATCTATCTCGCCGTCCACTTCGTATCCATGGCTCTCAAGGGCATGTTTGCTGCTTTTCACCATTGTTTCGTCATCGTCTACAAGCAGAATCCGTGTTTTCATAGTGTCCTCCCGTTCATTACAGGCCCTCCTCTTTTAGCTCGTTCTATTATTGGCTTGGTTATGTTGTTGAGCATACTTGCCATACTCATATACAAACGCATTCCTTCCGATTTCCTATTGTGCGTTCCCGGATACCCTCTCTTTACCTTAAATGGGACAATAGCAGGCTTGTCAACTTGAAAACATAAGTTTAGCCAATCAGATAATTCTTTTTTGAGGGGAAAAGGCAGGTGGGACTTGTTCAATAAAGTTGTCACGAAAAGAGCATCAGGAAGCTCACCGCGTTTACACAATGATCGGCACATGAAGTGTCAGGCATACCTCTGCTTTCACATTAGTCAGGATCAATAATAATCAAAAAGGAACCTCTGTTTCTGACAAAACAGAATATAAAAAAGGCAGTTCATCTATCGAATGGACTGCCTTTCTAATGAATTACAGGAGCTGAGCCTTCTATTTTGGCGGAATCTCTACGAA
>Ga0335085_10018417_pt1 | contig 10037 bp, 9 predicted proteins | sample Lox_Sample_45_FD_206712 | JGI IMG/M metagenome (GOLD analysis project Ga0335085, IMG submission 206712) | Soil microbial communities from Loxahatchee National Wildlife Refuge, Florida, United States - Lox_Sample_4.5 | ecosystem: Environmental > Terrestrial > Soil > Wetlands | place: USA: Florida... | reverse complement strand
CACGTTATGGATATCGTTTTCCAGCGCGTCGCGCAAAGCCTCCCTGAACTCAACCGTGCCCGGTTGGCCCTTCTTGATAGCAATTGGAATAGCCACCTCGAGCAGCTTGACAGCATCCCAAACGTGACCGGCATACTGTGAAATTGATCCTGGGCCGTATTTGGACTCGTAGAGTTTTAAAAATGCCACCCCGGCCTTTTTGGTGGGGTAGCCATCCGGTAACTGCTCGGAAATTACCATCGGAGGAGATGGGGAGTAGATGCCCTCCACGGCGCTTCCCCCGACACGCAGGAAGTCGGCATTCACCATCCCGCCGGTATGAAAAATCAGCCCTTTGTAACCGAGCTGGGCCAAGTCTTTGTTCGGGGTGTCGGCTGCCGTTCCCACGGCGGAAATCACGATTGCATCCGCATGGCTGCTCATGGCACGCAATGCCTGGGCAGTGGCGCTGGTATCGTCCCGATTAAACTTTTCCACGCTGAGAATTTTTATTCCTTTGGGAGCGGCCTCATCGGTAATGATCTTGGTCCAACTCTCCCCGTAAGGATCGTTCACCACGATCAGGCTTATGGTCTTGACGCCCTTGGCGGCCATCTCATTGACCAGTGCTGTGCAAAAGATATTGTCGTTAGGGGTGGTCTTGAATACCCATTTCTTTTGCGCGTCCATGGGAAGAACGAGACGGGTGGTTGACCCAAAGGTGATCATGGGCACTTTGGCTTCAGCAATGGTTTCAATAGCCCCGATGGTGGTTGGGGTAACGCTCGGACCGATGAGAACATCGATGTTGTCCTGAGAAATCAGGCGCTTCACATTCTGCACCGCAGTAGCAGGATCGGAAGCGTCATCCAAGATAACATAGTTGACTTTTTGGCCCCCAAGCACGTGAGGGGCGAGTCCCATGGCTCTCATGTTGGGAATTCCAAGAGAGGCCGAGGGCCCGGTAGTGGAAAAATCAACGCCAATGGTAATTTCTTTCGCTTGCGCCCGTGCAAAAGCAGCAAACAGCAGGAAGGCGCAAATAATTGCGAGCGATCGTTTCATTGAGTTTCCTCCAGTTTGGCAGTAAGTACCCCCGTAAGACACTCTAGCCCCTCTCTGTCCAAGTCACCTCAAGAGGGAGCTGCCTGCAACTTCTTCCGAATTGAACCCCAAACATTCTGATTCTGCACGCTGACTGTGTCAAGTCGCCTTTTGATTTGTTGCCTCTGAGCAAGCAACTAAGGAACCGCATCGTTATAGAAGCCAGCGGCTACGGGCGCCGAGCGAAGACAGAAGATTGGCGCGCTTTCCACCGCTTTCCTATTGCTCCTTCCCCTTTGGAAACCTCGCGCAGGTAGGGTCATACTTCAGGACCATTGAGCCTTGTCGACCCTTCTGCACCTCGGAGGAATCTCCGGTTTCGGGACAAACTATTTATAGAAAAAGCGAGTTTTCTGTGGGTATCCCTCGCCGCGGTGAAGCGAATGCGAATTCGCCTGGCGAGCAAAATACCATCTTCGATGCCAATGCCTCCGATTGAAAGCGACCGTAGCTTGTGCCGATAGTAGCCGTTGTACAGGGCTCTATGTCGATAAGAATTTCGGTGAACATCATAACGAATTCGCCGACTGAAGGGACCTGATTCGCGTCCAAGGCAGGGAGCAATTTAGGCTGACGTAGGTTTATAAACTTTTCTCGGCCTCTTGGCGCGCTGGCTAACTCAACAGGGAAAATGGCGATGAGCGCCCTTCAACACACTCCGCAGGCATTTGCGTCACCAACGGTCACGCATGCGTTCGTGTCCGTTTTTGTTTTCCCATTGCATTCGATCGCGCCTTTTACGCCGGAGCCTCTTGTTGGGACGAAAAAAACAGGTAAAGGTACCGCGCAAGGTCTGGCGCCGGCACACGGCGTCGTCGTCATGAAGCATCATGTCAAAATCCTGCTCACCACTGGGATTGGAAAGAGCACAACCCTCTATATCAATTTGCCCTTTAAGCCGGAGGGCGCGGAGAAGGAATAGTAATGCCCAAGCGTCTGCTCTTTGTCGATGACGAACCACTGGTGCTCGACGGGCTGCGCTGTGCTCTGCGCGACATGCGGTTCGAGTGGGAAATGAAGTTTGTAGACAGCGGATCTCGTGCTTTGGAGGAGCTTGATCGGGAGCCCTACGATGCCATCATCACGGACATGGGCATGCCTGCTATGGATGGCGCACAGTTGTTGGAAGCGGTGCAAGAACGCCATGAAGACATGGTGCGGATTGTACTATCAGAACATTCCAGCGAGAGTTCCGTCCTGAGCTCGATCGCGCCGACTCATCAGTCCTTGTCGAAACCCTGCGATACTGAGGAGCTTAAACTTCGTTTGAGTCTCGCGCTTAGTATGCGCGACGCTTTGACCAACAGAACATTGAAGGCGCTCATTGCACGCTTGCGTTCGATCCCAAGCCTGCCAATTCTTTATGACGAGTTAACGGCGGCGCTCGCATCGACAAGCACATCACTCAGCCAGTTGGAGCGCATCGTCGAGAAGGACGTGGGAATGGCCGCAAAGATCCTGCAACTGGCGAACTCGGCATTCATCGGAGCACGAAGCGAAGTATCGAGTCTGAGGCAGGCTGTTTCGCTCATCGGGACAGAGCCGATCCGGACACTTGTGATGTCCGTTCACATCTTCTCGCAATTTGATCGCATTCCGGCAGTTCGGACATACCTGCCTACCTTGTGGGGGCACAGCGTTGAGGTTGCGGCTCTAGCGCGCCAAATAGCTTCAGCGGAAAACCAGCCGGGCAATGTAAGGGAGGAGAGTTTTACGGGTGGGCTGCTCCATGATATCGGCAGAGCTATTCTACTTTCTGAACTCCCCACAGACTATCTTCCAATTCTTAAGCAGGCCAGCACTGGCGGGTGCATGACTTTGCAGCTTGAAATTGAAAAGTTCGGTTGCACCCACGCTCAAATAGGCGCCTACCTGATGAGCGTTTGGGGCCTGCCTTCAGCGCTTGTGCATGCCGTCTCACTTCACCATCGGTCGCGCCAGGGAGCGCAGCCGCGTTTCTCTCCGCTTACCGCGGTCCATTGCGCAGATGTTATCGCTACGATGAATGAGAGCCCCTCGATCATGTGTGATGGCGAATTGGACCTAGAGTATCTGAAACAGCTCGGCATGCGCGAGAGGTTTGAAGTCTGGTGTGGACTTCATCATGGATCAGCCACACGGGAGTCATGATAGGCGCCCTGTCTTAACGCGCGAGTTACTCGATAAGATTCCAAAACCTGAAGAAGCCATCTGACGCTTCGATCCCTCCACTAACCCCTGGTTTTTCGGCGGCGAAGCCTGAATCTCGCCATTGCAGCCTCCGCGGCTAGACCAGACATTGGCCTACCGGGCGCAACTCCTCAAACTTAAGTCATGGCCTGACGGCGCCTGGCCGCCCTATAAGTCCAGCTTTCCTGTAAGATGCCAGTCCCTACTCAAAAAATTCGTGAATCGGCCTAGAATTTCGAATTCGAGGGGCCGATAGATTGCGCGTAACGCCCACCACCTGCTCCATGCAGCTTCTGGCCTTTGACGGAACTGGGTCGGTGCAGGCGGAATTCAAAAAAGGAGCTACAATATGCTGACAATTCTCAATAGCATTTCTTCTCTGAATGCTGAGAACGCACTGTCTTCGACCCAGGCAAGCCTGCAGAAGACGCTGTCGCAACTTTCAACCGGCCTTCGGGTCAATTCTGGATCCGACGATGCCGCCGGCCTCTCCATCGCCGATAACCTGCAGGCGAACATCGCTGCCCTCACCCAGTCCTCTAACAACGCTTCAGACGGCGTAGGCCTTCTACAGACCGCCGACGGCGCATTGTCTCAGGTCACTACGATGTTGAACCGCGCTGTCACGCTGGCCACCGAAGCTTCGAACGGCGGCTTGTCGACTTCGCAGGCAGCCGCTCTGCAAAACGAGTACACCTCGATCCAGTCCGAAATCGACTCGATCGGCACGACAACCAATTACAACGGCACGGCGGTCTTTGGTTCCGACAGCACCGTATTCACAAGTGACGGAACCAGCACGGGCTCAGCGACCATCGATACCTCGGTTGGCGATCTTTCGAGTGCCTCGCTCGGCCTGACCTCGAGCGGCGATCCTCTCGAAACCACCTCGGGTGCGACTGCCGAGTTGGCGCTGCTTTCCAAAGCGATCAGCACGATCGCTGCCGACCGCGGCACTATTGGCGCGACGGTAAACCAGCTGAACGACGCCGCGAACGTCCAGAGCACCGAAACCACGAACCTGCAAAGCGCAGTAAACAACATCAAGGATGCGGATGTGGGCCAGACGGTTTCGCAAATGACGCAGTACAGCGTACTGGAGCAGACCGGTATGGCGGCCCTCTCGCAGTCGAACCAGATTCAGCAGAACGTCCTGAAGCTGTTGCAGTAACCCTCCTTACACTAAACCTCAACCCCGGAGCGGCGGTGGCAAGTTAAGCACCGCCGCTTTTTGTCTTCCAAGTAACTGAAATTCAAGGCGCAAAGTGTCGATAATATCTTGCGGCCTGGAACCCTTAGGCCGGGCTCTCAAAGCTGCGATTCGAGGTTGAGGATAAGGCACAATTATGAGCACATCAGCGTCCACCCTCAGTTCCCTATTATCGTCATCGTCATCCAGCCTCGACATCAGCGCCATACTTGAAGCCGCTTTTGGAGCCTCCTCGTCGGGCATCGATGTGACGTCCGCGGTTAACTCAGCGGTGAGCGCTGCAGAGCAGCCGGAACAAGCATGGGAGACACAGGAGAGCACCCTGGAAAGCCAGGTGAGCGCCTTGACCAAAATCCAGACAGATGTGTCAACTCTCGATGACGACATGCAAAACCTCAACAGCGTCACCGGCCCCTTGTCGGCGATGACGGTCAGTTCCTCTGACTCAAGCGTCGTCACTGCTTCCGCTGCCTCGGGCAGTTCGGTAGGGAATCACGTGGTCGTGGTCAACAACCTGGCAACCACCGCTTCCTGGACATCGGGAGTTTACGCCGACAGTTCGACAGCCTTGGACGCAGGCAGCTTCACGATCACTACCGGGGACGGAAATACGGCAACGATAACAACTGATGGCACAGAGACGCTGTCGGACGTTGCCAGTAAGATCAATTCCGACGATCTGGGAGTCTCCGCAAGCGTGATTACCGATGCATCCGGATCGCGTCTCGCTATCGTTGCAGATTCCTCGGGGTCCGCCGCGAACTTCACGATTTCCACATCTGGCTCGACGGACTACGGGTTTACCCAAGCGGTTACGGGCAGCAATGCTTCGCTGACCGTGGATGGAATCAGCATTTCAAGCGCATCGAACTCGGTAACAGGAGTGATCCCCGGCGTAACTCTTAGCCTGCTCAGTGCCGATTCCGGCACTGAGGTCAGTCTCGGCATCACACCCGACTCATCGCAGATTGTCAGCGCGCTTCAGCAGTTTGTGACGGATTACAACACGGTCGTTTCCGATCTGAGCTCCCAGTTCACGTTTAGCGGCACGAGCGAAGGCGTTCTCGCTACCGACTCGACTGTCCGCAACCTGCAAAGTGATGTGCTGAGCGCATTGGATTACACCAATACGCCGGCGTCGGGCACAACCACCGTGCCCAATCTAAGTTCACTGGGCATTTCAGTAGACAACACTGGCAAGCTGAGCCTGGATACATCGACTTTGGAAAGCGCCCTGGATAATAATTTCTCCGACGTGCAGTCCTTCTTCCAGGGCACTGCGCTCAACGGCTTTGCCAACTCGTTTGATCAGCAACTGACCAGCTTTATTAGCCCCAGCGATGGAGCTTTTACGGTTGACTTGCAAAGCATGAATAGCCAAATCACCACCCTCGAGAACAACGTAAGCAATTTCGAAACGAACTATATTGATCCGCTGAAGACGCGCTTGCAAAGCGACTATAGTCAGGCTGAAATTGCCTTGCAGGAGCTGCCGAACGAGCAAAAGCAGATTAATGAGGAATTGGGTCTAAACTCTTCAAGCTAAACAGGGTAAATCATAATGAACCGCACGGACATGGCATATCGCAAATCCGCAGTCGAAGGCGCAAGCGGATTTGGCTTGTTGATCGCACTATACGACACACTTGCCGGCGACCTTCGTCGCGCGGCAGCCGCGCAAAGAGCGAACGATATTGAAGCTCGATGCCGCGAAGCCAGGCACGCGTTCACAGTGATTGGCTATCTCGACAACTGCGTATCTTGCGGCCCTGGCGGCGAGCTCGCACAGAAGCTTTCGGCATTTTACTCAACTTTAAGACAGAAGATTATCGAGGCTCAGGTAAAGCAATCGGCAGAGGCCCTCGAACAACAGATGAAGACGATCCTGACGATTCGAGAACAGTGGCAAAGGATGGACTTCCGCGGCCCTGCAGCGGGGAATGCTGTTCTGCAGGCCTCAGGAGTTATGCACGCTGGCGGGCATCCACCGGTGCAAACCCAGCAGAGCGCCTGAGGCCGGCCAGCCTCGAGATAGCCACCCGGCTACTTGCTGATCACCGTAAATCGCTAATGATGTATGCACTCGGGACGCACTCGCGCGGGTGCACTGTTGCGGACCGATGGTGCGACAACTTTCAAGCGCGTGTCGCCGCAATTCCTATTGCGATGGAACCAGGTAATTCAAGAGCGTATTCGGTAGAACCTTTGCCGCGGCAGCTTCGGCGGCACTATTGGCAGTTTCAGCCTGACTGAGCTCAGTCGCCGCCTGGGCTTCATCCACACCGACAAGTGAATTCTGCTGCGACGTTAGATTGACCGTTTCCTGCTGAAGATTGGTTTCCTGAGAGTCCAATTGACTCTCCGTATTGGAGTAAAATACTTGCTGCTGAGACACGAAGTTCAATGCCGTGCTCACCGCTGCCGTTGCACTTTCAATATCCGTCGTGCTGCCGCTTTGAAGCGCCGACACAAGCGAACTCAACGAGCCGAGGACATCGCTGCCGGAGCTGGAGAAGATCTGGCTTCCGGGCAGATTCACCTGAATGCTCATATCATCGCCAACAGCAACAGAATTCACGTTGTCGTTGCCGTTATAGGTATAGCCGGATGACGACGAGGAACTCGCTGTATAGGGTGCTGAAGAATTTTCAGTGCCGCCAAAAAGATAAGATCCCTGATACGAAGTGTTGGCCTGGGACACAACACTTTCTAAAATTCCCTGCACTTCCTCGGCGATCGACTGCAGATCAGAAGCGCTGGTCGTGCCGTTGGCTCCTTCTGTGCCAAGTGAAACGGCTTTGGTCAGCGAAGTGACGACGGATCCGAGAGCTGAATCAGCGGTCTGCACCATGGACAAAACACCGGTCACGTTTTTGGTGTATTGGTCCACATTGGCAGTTTCGATTGTATTCTGCACCATTTCAGCGGACGCCGCAGGGTTGTCAGAAGGCACGGTGACGCTCTTGCCCGTTGCCACTTGCTGCAACGCGGTATTTACCGCCGACTGACTCTGCTGCATGTCAGCGAGGATATCGGGAACCATGTTTGGATTTACGCGCATAGTAATTGCTCTACTAAGAAACCATATTAATGGTCACTTGACCGAGTTGTTGGATTGTGCTCACGATTCTAGCTGCAGCCTCGTAAGCAGTCTGGTAGCGAATCAGATTCGTCGTCTCTTCGTCAATGCTGACGCCTGAGACCGCACTCTGCTGGTCGGTAAGTCGTGTAATGTTCTGGCCGATCGCGGTTGACTGCGTGCTGGCGTTGGACGCGTCATCTCCTACCTGATAAACCAGGTCGGAATAGGTCTGAGATGGAGTCTCCCCGGATGAAAGCTCGTTCGTCAAAGCTGCCGACAAGTTAGCGACATTACCATTGCTGCCAGCGCTTCCGTCTGAACTGATCGCGATCTCCGAAGGATCGGTGATGGACACGGTGATTCCGACGGCGGCGCCACTACTGGGAACACTGAAGAAATCCTCGCCAACGTTTCCGTTCGAGTCGTAACCTTCTGCCTGTGCCGCATTGAAAGCGGAGGCAAAATCACTGGCGAGCGTATTCAGCGACGTCAGGTAGCCGGGAATCACCTGATCGCGGATCTGAATCGCACCTCCCAGTTGCCCTCCCTGAAGCGTACTGGTGATGTCGTTGCCGTTGGAATCGAGAACATGCTGCGTCCCATCACTGCCTGTGGTCGTTTGCAGCGAGTAGCTCTTATTGCCCATCACGAGGGCCGTCCCATTGCCGGTGGTAATCACCTCACCGTCGCTGCTCTGTGTAATGGAGATCCCAGTCAACTTCGACAATTGCTGAACATCTTCGTCAAGCTGGTCTTCGACCGTACCGCCGTCCTGGCCGGCAGCAGTCAACTGGGAGAGTTGTCCATTGAGCTTCGCGATCTGCTGCGTCAGGGAGTTGATCTGAGCCACCGTCTGCGTAACTTTTGTATTCATTCCAGACTGCACGGTAGTCAAACCGTTCGCAGCCGTGTTGAACGCCTTAGCGAGATCCTGGCCGCTTGAGATCACGCCTTCCTGGGCCGTCGTGCTGGAGGGACTGGCGGAGAGTTGAGTAAGACTGCTCGAGAAGTTCGAGAGTGCGCTTGCAATGTCGTTTCCTGAGGATGATGAGCTCGAAGTCGGAAAATACGTCTGAATCTGATCCAGCGCCGATGACTCAGTATCCGCACTGCTTTGCGCCGAGGTTTGCTGCTGAATCTGCAGATTGAGCAATTCATCGCGCACGCTTTCGAGGTCGTTGAGGCTTACGCCCCCGCCCGTAACTGTGTTGCCGGAAACAGTCTCGGGGTTCTCAGTGATTTGAGGAACCTCTCGCGTGTAGCCAGCAGTGTCGGAGTTGGCGATATTGTTACTCGTGGCATCGAGCGCACTTTGGCTGACGTTGAGCGCCTCCAAGCCGATTAAGAGCGAAGTGTTCAGGCCACCCATAGCGATTAAATCTGGCATGACCAGGTATGGAACTTCAACCTGGAACCAGAATCCTCCTGGAATCTTCCTTGATAAGAACCGAAAAGCGAAACCATCAAGGCAACTGAATGGCTGGAGAACTTGAGCAATGCCGCATAACGACGATTCAAGGATTGCAAAATGCCCGCTGCAACCTTGACCTCGCTTATCAGGCCTTCATCTTCGGCAATCGGATCGTTTTGCGAGTCAGGTTGACCTCGTTCGCTCAGATCGTCTGCAAGTTCGAGCAGACGCGCGCTGAATGCCTCCTGATTGGCGAGGCTCTCTTCGAGCGATTTAACGGAATTCTTGGTGATTGCCGACATGGCGCGCTCAAGTTCAAACGCCATGGAGTGCAACAGCTGAAGATACTCCTCCAGCTTTCCGTTCCGGTCCTGAACGCTAATCGAGATCATCCCTCGCAATCCTCCGCGCACAGTCCTCAGGCTCCAGAGCCTGACATGATTCGGAGCTTAGGCTTGCTCGTCAATCATTGAAGCGGCAATCTTAGCCGGGTCAAGCTCGTAGCTCCCGTTGCTGATTGCCTGCGTTAGACTGTCCACTCGATCCTGTCGAATCTCCGGTGAGCTCATGGCTGTGCTCACCAGTTCGCTGAGAGATTGCTGGGTGGAGGTAAGCGTGGTTCGATCGCCGCCATCGGCAATATCAGTCGCAGCGATGTTCTCGGCGTTTACCTGCTTCGGACTTGGTTCGCTCGCTATCTGGCTTGCTGACGCTTGGGTTAGGTCGATCCTCATCTCAACTCCTTCTTTTTGGCCTGTGTCACTATCGGCACATCGCCTGGAAAAGTTTAATGCAATTCTCAGACAATTTCTTAATCTTTTTGGCCGTCGGCTTGGCCGATGGACTGGACAGCCTGCGCCTTATCTGCCGCAGAATGAAGGGCTTTAGTGATCATCGCAGCAATCCCGATACCTCCCGATGCCACCAGGGAGGTAGCCAGCGACTGCACACCCAGGCTCATCATCTGGTCCCGCCCTGTGTCGCCGTCCTCATCATCATCCGCCCCCGGAACACTCGCCATGGACTGTTCGGCCTGTTGCAGCCAGTTATTCAGGAGCATCGCCTCAAATTCTTTGGCGCTC
>Ga0335085_10018414_pt1 | contig 10037 bp, 14 predicted proteins | sample Lox_Sample_45_FD_206712 | JGI IMG/M metagenome (GOLD analysis project Ga0335085, IMG submission 206712) | Soil microbial communities from Loxahatchee National Wildlife Refuge, Florida, United States - Lox_Sample_4.5 | ecosystem: Environmental > Terrestrial > Soil > Wetlands | place: USA... | reverse complement strand
TCCTCGATCGATACGTCGAGAAGAGCTTCCCGGCGGCGGACGTCCCGGGCCTCGGCGTGGCCTCGCTCGGCGTCCGCACCCAGGCGTTGCGGGTCTCGCTCTTCCAGCGCGAGACGCTGGCCGGGCTTGGCACCATCGTGAGCGTGCAGATGGACGAGGCGACAGCCCTGGCGCAGGGCCTGACCGCCCGGGGCTTCGAGCACGTCGTGTACCGACAGGTACTCGGGCGCATCCTCTCGGTGATCTACTTCCCGCTCTGGGTGGTCGAGCTGGCGCAGGACACCGAGCGCTGGCTCACGGTGGTGGACGCGGTGGCCGAGACCGTGGTCCAGCCGCGCGCCCCCCTCGCTCTGTACGATGCGCTCGCGGGGCGCGCGACTGGGGAGTCTCGCACGGTGGGGCTGCGGCCGCTCGTGTGCCCGAACTGCGGCTGGACGCTCCCGCCCGAGGCGGACGACGTCATCTTTTTCTGCGTGTCGTGTAGCCGGGCCTGGCAGATCCATGGAGCGGATCTGACCGAGATACCTCACGAGATCGCCGAGGTTGCGACAGTCTCCTCCCGACCCACCGACCTCGTCTACCTGCCGTTCTGGCAACTCGATCCCGCCGCCGGCGGACCGGAGGGCCGCGCCTGCGTCCCCGCCTTTCGCTGTCGGCGGCTCAAGATCCTCAACGACCTCGCTTCGCGGTTCACCGCGAAGCCCCCGGTCTACCAGCCGGCTACCGGCGAGCGACCCACCGTCCACAGCTGCTTCTACGACGCCGAGGATGCAGTGCTGCTCGCGCGATTCGCCGCGGCGGGCCGGCGTCGGAGTCCGGGCGCGGTGAAGGCGGCGGCGGCCGACGAGCCGATCTTCGCGGGCGCCCGCCTCACCTGGTTCCCGTTCAAGCGAGAGGGCCAGTCGCTGCTCGATCCCTTTTCCGGCCTGGCTCTCCAGGAGGCACTACTTGGCTAAGACCAGGACGAGCCCGCTCCGACGCCTCCTGACTCCGGCGTTTCTCGCGCGCGGGGTCCTCCTCGTACTGCTCGGCGCCGGACTCGGCGTGGCCGGCTTCCAGGCGATCCGATTCGCACGATCCTGCATGGGTATCGACGGCGCCCGCGCCGCGATCGAGGCCCACGTCAAAGACAAGCACGTGCGGCGGATGGCGCGGGTGCTCAAGGCGGCCGATCGGGGCGTGCTGGCCGCCCGCACCGCGGTGCGCGTGACCACGCTCACCTGTGGGCCCAGCCTGCTCGGCGGCATGACCTGTCGCGCGCGCTACCTGATGAATGGCCAGAGCGTGGGGATGGACTCCACCGACCACTATTTCCGGATGGGCTACTCGCTGCTGGGCGGCTGGCAGGTCGCGAGCGTGAGCGAGACCTCGGGGCTACGCTACTCGCTCACGCCGTGTCGGTGCTCCTGGGGCGGCGCCGACGGGCGATAGCCCCGCGGATCGCCGGCCGGCCGCGGCCGCCGCTGATCGCGGCCGTCGTCGCGGCGACCGTGCATCCGCGCCGCCGGCTTGCGTGACCGGTCCGGGACGCCGAGCGGCGCGGACCCATTCCGCGATCCGAGAATCGGAAAGATCTCCCGGACGAGCCCTTCGTACTCCTCCACCGTGCGCCGGTACACGTCGAGGCCGGGCACCAGGTGGAGGTCGAGCGTGACCGGCGGGAGGCCCTGGGGCAACGCCGACACATGCACGGCCTGGAAGCACGAACGGCCAGCCTCGGGACGATCCGTCACGATGATCTCGTAGAGCTCGGGCCACTGCTGAGCAACCTCGGGCGAGCGCGAAGGCGAGTCGTGGCGCAGATACTCGTCCAGATCGGCGCGGTACTTCACCTGGATGGCGAGCAGGCGGTAAGAATGGTGGCCCAGACTCGGCTCGTCGAGCGTCCGCCACACCACGAAGTCCGGCATGAACTCGCCACGGCCGCTCCGCATCAGCGCCGGCATCTGCGTCTCACGCCCCACCCGCGCCACCGTGTACTGCGCACGCTTGAAGATGCCTTCCACCAGTGCTTCCGCCATGCGGCCCTTCAGGTGCGTGATCGGATCCATGGCTCAGTGCTTGGCGTCCGAGATCTTGGTGGAGAGCTCCCGCAGCCGCTGTAACGTCTCCGGGCGCAGCATCGCGGCGAAACCAGCCGGATCGGACTTGGCCTGCTCGAGCGCTTCGTTCATGCGCTTGGGGTCGCCCCCCGAGTTCCGGGCCAGGTCCGCGAAGACCTCGGCCGCGAGGCCGTAGACCTCCTGCGCGAGTGCCGAGCCGGCCATGCCCTGCACCTGCTTGTCGATCTCGGCGGCGGCGGGATCGGTGGCAATGATCTGGCCCCGCGAAGCCGGATCGGCCAGCATCCGGAGGGTCGTGGCCAGCGCACTGGCCGCCGCCGGATCGAGCGTCTGGGGGCGGACCGACGTGGCGGTGAGGGCCAGCACTAGGAGCGTGGCGAGACCGGCGGTCGCGAATCTTTTGATCATGCCCTCGGGAATCAGCAAGAGTCGGACCATGGCCAGAACCTCCAGATCCGTCGAGAAACTGCGCACTTGGCGCCCCGCCTCGCCGCTCCGTTGACAGCCGGTGTCACGCCGGCTCTCACCGCGGACGCGGCTTGACCCGCCCGGGCGCGCCGGAGAATAATCCACGGGCGACGCCACCCACCCAACAGGAGGATATGACGATGGCCACCGCCGCTCACCGGGAAGAGATCTGGGTACCGGGCATGCCCGAGCCGATCAGCCACTTCGTCCACGTCGTCCGCGCCGGGCGGATCGTCTTCGTGTCGGGCTGTGTGGCGAGCGACGACCAGGGCCGGACGGTGGGCGGCGGTGACATCGTCGCCCAGACCCGCCAGGTGCACGAGAACATCAAGCGCTGCCTGGCCGCGGCCGGGGCCACCTTCGCCGACGTGTGCAAGGTGACCGTGTACCTTAAGAACGTCAGCGACCGGGAGAAGGTGAACACGGTGCGGAAGGAGTACTTCGGAGCGAGTCGGCCCGCGAGCACCCTTATCGAGATCTCCCAGTTCGTGCGCCCGGACCTGCTCATCGAGGTCGAGGCGGTGGCGGTGCTACCCGAGCGGGCCCCGAGGACCGCTCGCCGGCGGAAGCCCGCGCGCGCACCCTCCCGGAAGTCACGGCGCCGCTGAGCCGCGCTCAGCCCTTGTCGTGGCCCACCATGATGTGGTGAGGAACACGAGCAGGAAGGTCTGCCGGCCCGCGATTCGATGGTCGAGTGTGAGGATCCGGTGCCGGCTACACCGAAGGCGCGTTGACACCGGGAGACCCCGTCGGTAGCATCCGGCCGATGATGGTCCGCGCCCGCTTTCTGCTCCGATGCCGCCGCCGATCCGCATCCGAGTAGGCCCGCTCGCGTTTACCGCCCGCTGGGAAGAGGCCGCGGCGCCGCGCACCTGCGCCGCGTTCCGCCGGCTCCTGCCTTACCGGCAGCGGATCATCCAGGCTCGCTGGAGCGGGGAAGCGGGCTGGATCCCGCTGGGCGACTTCGACCTCGGTGTGGGCGCGGAGAACGCCACCCGCGAGCCGGCGCCCGGAGCGCTGCTCTTCCACCCCGCGGGGATCAGCGAGACCGAGATCCTCTTCCCGTACGGGACCGCCCGGTTCGCGAGCGTGAAGGGTCCGCTCTCCGGTAACCACTTCCTCACGATCGTCGACGGGCGTGGGCAGTTTCCCGAGCTCGGGCGGCTCCTCTGCTGGGAAGGCGCCCAGGCGATCACCTTCGAGGCGTAGCGGCGGCCGCCTCCGGGTTCTCCACCCCGGGGCGCCACTCCTTCACCATCTCGTCGGCACGCGCGACCTGCTCCGGCGTCAGCATGGCCTTGATCGAGTCGCGTGCCTGGCGGGCGGTGTCAGCTTCCTTCCCGAGCAGACCCTGCGCGGCGAGGCTGAACCAGAGGTACGCGAGCTGCGGATCGCGCTCGACTCCCTGCCCGTTGGCGTAGCGCACGCCCAGGTTGAACTGCGCGAAGGGCACGCCCTGGTCGGCCGCGCGCCGGTACCACTTGGCGGCCTCCTCGAAATCCTTGGTCACTCCGTCACCGTTGGCGTAGCGCAGCGCGAGCTGGTACTGCGCGGGGGGGAGCCCCTGTTCGGCGGCCTTCCGGTACCAGCGGGCCGCCTCGTCGGGATCCCGCGGCACCCCCTCGCCGTTGGCGTACCGCAGACCGAGCTGGTACTGCGCGAGGGCGGCGCCGCGCTCGGCCGCGCCGCGGAGCTGCAGCACCTCGCGTGAGCCGGTGGTGGGCCCCGCCACCCGCCCTTCCGCGCGGAGCTGCTCCAGCGCGGCCCGCGCGGCCTCGTTGCCACGCTCCGCGGCGCGCGCATACCACTCGGCGGCCTCCACGTCATCGCGCTCCACTCCGCGGCCGTAGGCGTAGAGGAACCCGAGACGGAACTGCGCGTGGACGTCGCCCTGCTGCGCGGCGCGGCGGTACCAGGTCAGCGCCGCGGCGGGATCCGCGGGACGCCCCTGACCGCGCTCGAGCATGAAGCCCACCAGGAACTGGGCACCAGTATCGCCCGCCTCGGCGAGCGGCAGCCACTCGAGGTAGGCGGTGGCGTAGTCGGCCCGGGAGTAGGCGCGCCGACCGTCGTCGAAGCCGGCCGCGGCAGGCGCGGCGGCCAGCAGGGCCGAGAGGGCGGCTCGGGAGAGAAGCGCGAGCGGTCGGCCTAGCGCCAGCGCACCTGCACCTTGATCTTCGGGTACTCCGGCTCGCGGCCTTCCACGTCGACGATGCGCAGGATGCCGTCGCTCGACTCCAGCAGGAGGTTGTTGTTGGAGAAGCCGACGAGCTTGCCCCACGCGCGCGGGACGCTCACGTCGTACTTGGCGGGCGTCTCGGCCACCGCCACCGAGGGCCTGGTCTGGGAGATCCAGAGATTGGCCGCGATGGCTACCAGGGCCACCGCGATCACGGTGAGCAGAGCCTTGACGTAACGATCCGCGAGCATGCGCTCCTCCTTCGCCGGCGACGCGCCGGGGCTAGAGCAGGCCGGGGACGAAGGCGTCGCGACCCCGCACGTAGGTGGCCTGACGCTGGGCCGCGTTGCGGTTGACCAGCGGGCGCATGTACATCGGATGCGTCGCGCAGCGGACCTCGTGCTCGAGCTCGGAGAGCTGCTTGCCGCTGTCCGGGTCCACGATCACCTGGAACCGGTACTGGTACGGGTTGCTCTCTTCGGTGACGAGCCCCCGCTCCTGCAGCCACGCGTGCGGACCCGAGAAGTCTGCGATGTAGATCGCGATGTGGTGACCGTCGTACGGCGCGAAGGCGGCGTCGGTCTCACGGAACACCACCTCCTGGTGGTACCCCATGCTCACGTGGGCCGCCGCGCCTCGGTCGTCCTGGCTCACGGTGGCGGACGCGCGCAGCGCCTTCTGGTAGAAGCGTGCGATGCCCGCCGCCGCACCGCGAGCGACCGGAACTTCCACGCGCCCGATGCCGAGTGTCATCTCGCCCCACTCCGGGCCGGGGCCGACGCAGCGGAACTGGTTACCCCAGGGGCAGGTCACGGCCACGTGCTTGTCCCGGACCTCGAAGGCGAAGGCGGTGCCGGCGAGCGCCTCGCGGACCGAGGACAGCCGCCGGGTGAGCGCGTCGAGGTTGGGGACCACCAGCTCAACGTGACCCTGCACGACCTGTGGCTTCGCGGTGGGCAGGTGGAACTGGGTCTGCCCCGCGTTGGCCCACATGTTGTCGACGCTCACCATCAGGTAGGGATCGCGCGTCAGCCCGAGTCCCGCGATGTAGAAGAGCGTGGCCGCCTGCTGGTCCGGCACGCGCACGTTGACGTGCTCCAGAAAGATGATGTTACCGAGATCCTGCTCCCGCCGATCGTAGGTCATCGCCGCCATGGCCCCGGGCCCTCCTCTGCCCTGCGGGCAAGCATACTACCTCAGCGGGCGACCCGCACTCCTGCATTGCGGACCCGGACCGCGTCCTCCCGGACCAGCCAGTGCCCGACCCGGATGAGGCCCGCGCCGAGCCGCCGGGACAGCCGGGGGCCGGGCTGGACCGCCCGGAGAAGCGCCAGCCGTGCACTGCGCCTCCGAAGCTCCGCGAGCCGGTCTTCCATGATCCGCTCGACCGCATACAGATTGAAGTCCATCGCTCTCCTCCTCCTCAGGCCGCCCGGGTGAGCCGGCCGGCCGGGCGCGTCGATCCGACGGCCGTCGGGCGGCGCACTGGCCGCGGCTCCTGCGGGACGAGCAGCAGGTGTACGCGCGGGGGCTCCAGCCGGTCGAGTCGGCGGAACAGATCGTGGGTGATCCGACTGATGCTGCCCACCAGAGCCTCCCGATGCAGCGGCAGCCGGACCGAGACGATCCAGGCGCCCCCCCAGCCCCGCCACACCTCCGGCGCCGCCACCGCCCCCAGCTCGCGGTGGATGGCGTCGGTCAGCGCGATCTGCCGGGCCACGCGCGCTTCGCGCGCCTCGGCGACGCGTCGCGACACCACGAGCAGGGCCCACACCGCCAGGAATGGAATCACCGCGATCATGATCGTCGCCTCCGTCTCCGTGATCATCGTGTCCTCCTCCGTGGTCGTCCGTTTCGTTCACCGGATGAGACACCGGGGCCCACGCGGCGTGAAACGAGGCGGGCCGAGCCGGAGGGGCGCGGCTATGCGGGGAGCGGATGCAGATCGGGCCGGCAGCTCGAGCAGGGCGCGAGCCCGGCGGCCTCGGCGCGCTCACGCGTGCCGAACAGGGTGAGGACGGACAGGGGCTTGGACGAGAGCGAGCCGCAGGTCGGCACGCAGTACTCGCGCTCGCCGTCCATCAGCGTGTACATCGCCTCGCGCGGAACCCGGAAGTCGTGGTGCGCGGCCACCGTCTTGACACCTTCCACCGCGAGCAGGCGCTGCTTCAGCTCGACGCGCTTGCCCGCGTACCCGACGAGCGCGCCGGTGCTGCCGATCACCCGATGGCAGGGAATCACGATCGGCAGCGGATTCCAGCGGAGCGCCTGCGCCACCGACCGCGCCGCCGACGGGGCGCCGATCCGGGCGGCGATGCCCGCGTAGGAGGCGACCGCGCCGTACGGCAGGGCCGAGGTGGCCTCCAGTACCCGGCGCTGGAAATCGCTGCGCATCCGCCGCAGGTCGAGCGGCCAGTCCAGGCGCGCTCGCCGACCCTCGAGATACTCCTCGAGCTCAGCGCGCAGCCCCTCGGTGGCGCTCCGGTCCTCCACCGCATCATCCCCGAGCAGCCGGCGCACGCTCGCGGTGAGCGAGCCCGAGGCGGAAAGATACTGCACCAGCGCGACACCCTGCTCGGAGCGGCCGATCAGCACCGGACCGAGCCGGGACGGGAAGATCCCGAAGCTCACCACGCGCGAGCGCAGGTCCGCCAGCCTCGCGGTGAGCTGCGCGCGGGCCAGGGTCGCGTCGTCGCCGACCATCGGCGCCCCGCGGAGGGAGTGGACCATGCCGTCGACCGCCCGGTACTGGCCGAGCTCCTCCCGGCAGGAGCGGCAGATCGCCACGTGCCCTTCCACCCGCTCGGCGGCGCGCCGGTCCGCTTCCCCGGTGGCCACCGCCAAGAGATGCGGCTCGATCTCCCGGCAGACCGCAGGCCGCTTGCTCATGCTTGAGACTCCGTTCCCGCCGCGAGGTGACCGTCGAGGCCGCGCCGGATCTTCCGGAGCGCCTGGAAGACGTTCGCGCGGGCGCTCTCTTCCGAGCACCGAAGGCTCGTCCCGATCTCCGCGTACTCGAGCTCGTGCATCTTTCTCATGATGAATGCCAGCCGCTGCTTCTCGGGCAGCCCGTCGATCACCCGCTCGATCCGCGCCCGCGCCTGCTCGGCCATCACCTGTCCGTCCGCGTGGGCGGGGGCGCCCACCGGCATCTCCAGCGCCGCGGCCGCGTAAGCCTTCCGCCGCCGCGACTGCGCGCGGAAGTGATTCCGCCCGAGATTCGTCGCGATCGTGAACAGCCAGGCCCGCACATTCGCGCCATCCGGGAGCGCGCGGTAGGCCCGGAACGCGCGAAGGAAGGTCTCCTGCGAGAGGTCGTCGGCGTCGCTGGCGCGCGCCGTGACCCGCAGCAGGTAGCGCCGTATCTCCGCGTGATGGGCTCCCACCACCGCCTCGAAGGCATCCTCTGCCATCACCCTGCCTATTGAGACCCCGGTCCCCACCGGTTGTGAAAGCAGCCCGTCCATGGGGCTAAGTGCTCACCGGAACACGCGCCTTGTCGGCCGCCTCGGCCGCCTGCTGCTCGCGCACGAAGCGCATGGCGACCACGGTGGCGACGGCCAGGCTCATTGCGAGGGACACCAGCAGGGTGGCCCCCAGGGTCAGGAGCACGGCGCGCTGGGACCCCAGGATCTGATGGACCGAGCCCAGCAGCACCAGATTGACCCGCAGCGTCGGCATCACCGCCTGGGTCACGAGCCAGTCACCGTCGTCCATCTCCACGATCCCCGTCCCGTTCCGGCGGGACAGCTCCCGCACGACCGGATGGCCCTTCCAGTCCTCCTGGGTGACCTGGCGGGTCTTCGGGTCGAGGTAGATCGCCCGGTTGTCGCTATCGATCATCACGAGCCACCCGCCGGGACCGGCCGCGGCCTGCTCGATGGCCTCGATGGAGGCCTGCAGGCGGATGCTGCCGAGCAGGTAGGCGACGGTCTGCTGGTCCATCTGGATCGGCACCGCCGCCCCCACGATGAAATCGCGGGTGGCCCGCCCGAAGATGATGCCGGAGATGGCCGGCCGCTGGGTGCGGATCGCCTCCTGGAGGAGCGGGCGGTCCGAGTACCGCAGATCCAGGTTGGAGCTGCCGTCGGGCGCGGTCATCGGGCTGAACGCGAGCGGCCGGCCGTCAGGCGCCACCACGAACAGGGTGGGCATCTGCAGCATCGCCCGCACGCCGTCGATCTCGCGCTGCAGCGCGCGCGGCTCGTGCGAGGCCCAGATCTGGGCCAGATGTCCCGCCACCGGCCCGAGCGCGTCGAGCTTGTCGCGCACCTGCGCGTCGGCCAGACGCGCGAGCACCCGCACGGTCTCCTGCCGCTGGGCGCGCGCGTCCGCCAGCGCCTGCGGCTTGAGTCGCGTGGTCCACGCGAGGCCCACCACCATGAGCGCCAGGAAGGACACCAGGGCCCACGTCGATCCGAGGAAGATCACGTGCGGCCAGCGCAGTCCCGCCATCGGGCCCCCATGGGGCCTGATGATACCGCGCTTGACAGGGCCCCGGCGCCGCCGCATCATCGGCCGCGCAGCGCCCGGACCCCGAGAGGCCACGCATGACCGACGGCGTCAAGATCGACACGGTGCGATCCGGCTCGAGTGGCGTGCTCGGCCGCTCGCTCAACAGCGCCCGGCACCAGCACTTCGTCCTGGACTCACCGTCCGGGCCCAACGAGGCGATCACCAACGGCGAGGCGTTCCTCGCCGGCATCTCCTCGTGCGGGGTCACCCTGATCGAGAAGCACGCCCACGATACCGGAGTGCCGCTCAAGAGCATGGAGGTGCTGATCGAGGGCATCCGCAGCAACGCGGCGCCCAACCGGTTCCAGGCCATCCACGTGAAGTTCGCGCTGCGCGGAGTCGACCAGGTCACCGCGCGGGCCCTGGTCGAGACGTGGCAGGACCGGTGACCGCTCTATCGCACGGTCGCGGTCGCGACCGAGGTCGAGGTGGACGTCACCGCCGTTCCCTAACTCTCCAAAGAAGGAGATCGCCGTGAAAGCCGCCGTTCTCTACAAGGCCAATACCCCGCTCGAGGTCGTGGAGCTCACCCAGGAAGGTCCGAAGGTCGGCGAAGCCCGCGTCAAGGTCAAGGCCGCCGGCGTCTGCCACAGCGACTGGCACATCATGAACGGTGACTGGACGCCGCCGCTCCCGATGGTGCTGGGCCACGAGGCGGCCGGCATCGTCGAGGAGGTGGGCCCGGGCGTCACCAACGTGAAGCCCGGCGACCACATCATCTTCTCGTTCCGGCCCCATTGCGGCCACTGCCTCTACTGCTCGATGGGCCGCTCCATCCTGTGCGATGGCCACGCCTCGCCGCGCTGGGGCAT
>Ga0335085_10018413_pt1 | contig 10038 bp, 10 predicted proteins | sample Lox_Sample_45_FD_206712 | JGI IMG/M metagenome (GOLD analysis project Ga0335085, IMG submission 206712) | Soil microbial communities from Loxahatchee National Wildlife Refuge, Florida, United States - Lox_Sample_4.5 | ecosystem: Environmental > Terrestrial > Soil > Wetlands | place: USA... | reverse complement strand
TCATGGCCGGTGACGACTCGGCGAATCGTTCTGGGTATTGCTCCCTCCCTCGCGTTTCAAAACTGAACCACCAAGGCACGAAGACACCAAGATTAGGAATCACAATGAGGCGGTGAGGAGCTGAGAAAGATTTTGCGCGCGAAGCGCGCGCCCCTCATTTTCTCATCGCCTCATTGTGATTCTTCTTGGTGTCTTTGTGTCTTGGTGGTCCGCCTTGTTTTCGGTCAGCCGAGCGCCGGCGCTTTGTCGCGCTCGCTTTTCCTGAGCTTGATGCTGTCGGATTTGAGCTGGCCGCAGGCGGCGAGGATGTCGCGGCCGCGCGGCGTCCGGACCGGCGAGGCGTAGCCGGCAGCGTTGACGATATCGGCGAAGGTCGCGATCGCCTGATCGCTCGAGCACTCGAAGGGCGCGCCCGGCCAGGGATTGAACGGGATGAGATTGACCTTCGCCGGAATGCCTTCGAGGAGCTTCACCAGCGCGCGCGCCTCGGCCGGCGAATCGTTCACGCCTTTCAGCATCACATATTCGAAGGTGATGCGCCGCGCATTGCTGAGACCGGGATAGTCGCGGCAGGCCTGCATCAGCTCCGCGATCGGGTATTTCTTGTTGAGCGGCACCAGCACGTCGCGCAATTCGTCGGTGACGGCATGGAGCGAGATCGCGAGATTGACGCCGAGCTCGGCGCCGGCGCGCTCGATCATCGGCACGACGCCGGCGGTCGAGAGCGTGATCTTGCGCTTGGAAACCGACAGGCCTTCGCCGTCCATGATGATCTTCACGGCCTTGGCGACATTGTCGTAATTGTAGAGCGGCTCGCCCATGCCCATGAGCACGATGTTCGTGATCTGGCGATCGTCCGGCGGCGAGGGCCATTCGCCGAGCGCGTCGCGCGCCAGCATGACCTGGCCGACGATCTCCGCGGCCTCGAGATTGCGCACCAGGCGCTGCGTGCCGGTGTGGCAGAATTTGCAGGTCAGCGTGCAGCCGACCTGGGAGGAGACGCAGAGCGTGCCGCGATCCTCTTCCGGGATGTGCACGCATTCGGCTTCCTGGCCGTCGGCGAATTTCAGCAGCCATTTGCGCGTGCCGTCATTCGAGAGCTGCGCCCGCGATTCGAGCGGCCGCGCGACGACGTAATGTTGAGCAAGCTGGGCGCGAAATTCCTTCGCCAAGGTCGTCATCAGCGCGAAATCGGTCGTGCCGCGGTGATAGATCCAGTGCCAGAGCTGGCGCGCGCGGAAGGGCGCGGCGCCGAGCGTCGCCAATTCGGCCGCCAGCTCGTCGCGCGACAGGCCGACGAGGTTCTTCTTCGAAGACTCGCTCATTCAGTGCTTAACGTTGCACGCCTTGTCGATCAGCGCCAGCGCCTGTCCGAACCCTTCGAGCGAATAGGTGTCGGTCGAGGTGTTGTTGTGTTCCGACACCGCCTTGATCACCGCCTGCTTGCCCTTGGAAAGCGCCAGCGTGACGTTTTTGTCGGTCGCGGCGTCGGCGGCCCAGGCGCCCTGCTTGGCGGTGAAGAGATCGAATTTCTTGCCGTCGATCGTCAGCTCGGCGCTCGAGCCGGGCTTGGTCTCGTAGCCGAGCTGGAAGTTCACGGTGTAGTAGGTGTTCTCGCCCGGGCGATGGGTGACATTGGCCGCGACCCGGCCGCGCTGGACGTGCTCGGGCAGGGTCTTCACCGGCTTGCCGACGAGGTAGCAGACCAGGGTCTTGCCGCTGCCGGCGCTGAAGGCGCTCCAGTTCTTCGTCGAGCCGAGCGATTTCGGCGCCGAAGCGCTGGCTTGAGCCTTTTGCGGGTGGGTCTCGGCGGCGGCGAGGGTGAAAGGCGTCAGCGCCACGAGCAGCGCCGCCGGAAGGGGCAGGAATCGCATAGCGCACCATAACCAAACCGGGCGCGCTCTGCCAAGCTTGAGCGTGTCCGCGCTCGGCACGCTCAAAAGCGGAACGCCGCCACCGAGCCCGCGAAATTTCGCCACAGAGAAGACAAAAAATCCTCCCAAGCGGGCGCCGCCGGTCTTATGATGTTTTGGTTAATGCGGGAGGCCCCGAGAATGGATTCGGTTCGGCCGGCGAAGCTGGAAGACGCACGGGCGATCGCTCGGATCGAGGTCGAGACCTGGCGTTCGACCTATGCCGGCATGCTGCCCGACCGCGTGCTTCTCAATATGTCCGAGCGCCGCCAGACCGGCTCTTGGGCGAGCTTCCTGCGCCACCGTCCGGAAGACGTCGTCGTCGCCCAAAGCAACGGCCAGATCGTCGGCTTCGGCAATTGCGGCACGCAGCGCGACAGCACCATCCGCTTCGCCGGCGAGGTCTACACCCTCTATGTCAGCCCCGATCGCCAAGGCGCGGGTTTCGGCCGCCAATTGCTGGTGTCGCTGTTCCAGCGGCTGGTCAATACCGGCCACGCGACGGCGCTGGTCTGGGTGGTGCGCGCCAATCCCGGCCGCTTCTTCTACGAGCGGCTCGGCGGCCAGATGATCATGCATCGCAAGATCCCGGTCGGCGGCCAGCCGGTCGAAGCGGTGGCCTATGGCTGGCGCGATCTCGGCCAGGTGCTGGCGAAGACCGAGAAGAGCGGCGAGAAAAGCGACGACGGCCTGACCGGCGACTCGCCGCTTCACTAAGACTTCCGCGACATCAGCCTCGCTCTATTCCGCCGCGAGTCGCGGGGAAAAAGCCGTTTGCGGCGCGTTGAGGCGCGCGGCGAGCGCGCGCGCCAGGCGGCGATAGGTGCCCTCGTCGTAGCGGAACGTGCCGAAGAAATGGACGAACACCGCCGCCGCGGTCAGCGCCTCGCCGCCGAAATTGCGATAGCGAAGATAGGGCAGCAGGATGCCGTTCGGATCGCGCGCGACGAGGAAATTCGACGAGACCTGCTCCGTGCCCCATTCGCGCCAGCGCGGGCCGAGCAGTTTTTCCATCGCCGCCGAGAAACGATCGAGCGCCGCCCGGCGCTGCGGATCGGGGGCGAAGCCGGCAAAGCCCGAGCAGCCGCAGCCGTAGCGCGTCGCGATCGCCGGATCGAGCGCATCGAGGACGCCTTCGGCGACGAGCTGGACGTGATCGCCGCGATGGATCGTGTTGGCAAGCTCGGCGAGCTGCTTGACCGGCAGCATTTCCGCCGTATGGCCGGCCCTGAGCGTGAAGGAATGGCCGCGCGCGACGCAGGCCTTCACCTCGTCGAGCGGCGCGCAAGTCACGGTATCGGCGTCCAGCTGGATGACGAAATCGCGCTCGGCGAGATCGCAGATCGTGATCAGCCGCTCCCAGGTGCCACCGACTGGCAGATCGCCGTAATGCACCTCGCTCATGGTGCGAAATTGGAGCCGCGGCAGATGCGCGCGCAGCAGCGCGCGGTCCTCGGCGGTGAGCGTCCCGTCATCGAGCAGGACGAAACGGCCATAGCCGGTCCAATGCGCGAAGGATTTCGCCGCGACGAGATAGGCGAGCACGTCCTTGTGCTGAAGCTGCGAGAAGACGACGGCGCCGTCATCGCTGCCGGTCATCGGCGGCGTCTGCAAGATGCGGGCGAAATCGGGACGCGCCCGCCAAAACTGGCTCGCGCGCCGCAGGCGAAAGAGCATGGGCGCCGCCTCTAGCCGCTCAGAATGCGACCAGCTTGGTCTCGGGGCAGATGGTCGAGCGCAGCTTGCGGAACGCGGCGACGCTGCCCCAGGACATGCGGCGCTCGCGCATCTCGGCATCGCGGCCGGTGGCCATGTGGAAGCTGCGGCGCAGACCGCGCAGCGCAAAGCTCGAGAGGTAGCGCGACGGGCGCGGGCCGAGCGGCGCGTAGGCTTTGTTCTTCATCAGGAAGTCGGTGACCTTATAGACGGTCGGCCAGCCGGTATCGTGGAAGGCGCAGATGCCGCCCTCTTTCAGCAGCAGATCGGCATAGAAGAAATCGAGGAAGGTGTAATCGAAGGAATGATAGCCGTCGATGAACACCATATCGAACTGCGCCTTCTCGGCGACGAGGTGCGGCAGCGCGATGTAGTCGTATTCCTCCATCAGGCGATGCATCGAAGCAAGGCCCGCGGCGGCGACGTTGCGCACGCCCTGCCCGCCGATGCCGTAATCGATGCCGTTCTCGCCCTTGTTCTGGAACGGGTCGATCGAGGTGACGTGGCCGCCGCCGGTCTCGGCGAGGGTCTTGAGCAAAGCGACGGTGCTCGAGCCGTTGGCCATGCCGATCTCGAGGATCGTCTTGCACTTTTCCTCGCGCGCGATGCGGCAGAGCATCGCGATCTCGCGCGCCTGCATGCCGTGCGGGCGATCGACGGCGGCGGTCGTCGCGGTCGTGGTGTTGGCGGGCGTGGTCGGCTCGGCGTAAGCGACGGACATAAGGTTCCTTTCGCGCGGCCGATACGCTTCGGCGCGGCTCTATGTCGGTAGCGAGATTTTGTTAATCAGCGGCGAATGATCGGATTTTATCTAAGTGCTGCCAATCGGCGAAGCACTATCTATCGTTAACGCACGGCGTTAACGACGATTGTTGGACGCCGATAGCGCATGGACCCGCGGAACAAGTCCGCGGATGACGTACAATTTTTGGCGGAGCTAAAGCCGGGGGTTTTCTACGCCCGGCGGCGGAGCGCGGGCGCCGGGGCTTCGTCTTCGTCGAAGAGCTCGGCGAGCTTGTCGAGCATCGCGCCGCCCAATTGCTCGGCGTCGACGATGGTGACGGCGCGGCGATAGTAGCGCGTCACGTCGTGGCCGATGCCGATCGCGACCAGCTTCACCGGCGAGTTGCGCTCGATCTCGGCGATGACCTCGCGCAGATGGCGCTCGAGGTAGTTGCCGGGGTTGACCGAGAGCGTCGAATCGTCGACCGGCGCGCCGTCCGAAATCACCATCAGGATGCGGCGCTGCTCGGTGCGCGCGAGCAGACGGTTATGCGCCCAGATCAGCGCCTCGCCGTCGATATTCTCCTTGAGGATGCCTTCGCGCAGCATCAGGCCGAGGCTCTTGCGCGCGCGGCGCCACGGCGCGTCGGCCGGCTTGTAGACGATATGCCTGAGATCGTTGAGCCGGCCGGGATTGGCGGGCTTGCCGGCGGCGATCCAGCGCTCGCGCGCCTGGCCGCCCTTCCACGCGCGGGTGGTGAAGCCGAGGATCTCGACCTTGACGCCGCAGCGCTCGAGCGTGCGCGCGAGGATGTCGGCGCTCATCGCCGCGACCGTGATCGGCCGGCCGCGCATCGAGCCCGAATTGTCGATCAGCAAGGTCACCACCGTGTCGCGGAATTCGGTCTCTTTCTCGTGCTTATAGGAGAGCGGATAGGTCGGGTTGGTGACGACGCGCGCCAGCCGCGCGGTGTCGAGGATGCCCTCGTCGAGATCGAATTCCCAGGCGCGCGCCTGTTTCGCGAGCAAGCGGCGCTGCAGACGGTTGGCGAGGCGGCTGATGACGCTTTGCAGATGCGCGAGCTGCTGGTCGAGCAGGCTGCGCAGCCGCGTCAGCTCGTCGGCATCGCACAGCGCGTCGGCCTCGACGACCTCGTCGAATTCGGCGGTGAAGGCGCGATAGATCGCGGGATCGTCGTTGAGGCCCTGGCGCCGCGGCAGGACGCCGGGCCGGCCCGGGCGGCCCGGATCTTCATCGCCGGTGCCGGGCATCATCTCGCCGGCGACTTCCTCGGCGCCGCCTTCGTCGTCGCCGTCCTTGTCCTGCTCGGGCACGCCGCCTTCGAGCGAGCCTTCGGAGCCCGACGCCTTGCCCTCGCCGCCCTCGCTCTGGCCCTCGTTCTCGTCGGCGTTCTCGCTCTCGCCTTCGGAATTCTCGGACTGTTCGCCCTCTTCGGACTCGCCGAGATCCATATCGAGATCGGTCAGCAATTGCCGCGCCTGGGTGGCGTAGGCGTCCTGATCCTCGACCAGCTTGCCGAGTTCCATGAGATCGCGGGCGATGCGGCTCTCGATCACCGGCCGCCACAGATCGACGACCTTCTTCGCCGCGCGCGGCGGCGGCATCTGCGTCAGCGCCTCGCGCGCCAGGAGGCGGATCGCCTCGACCAGCGTCGTGTCGTTGCGCTCGGTCATGTGCTCGTAGCCTTGCCGGCGGTATTTCTCCTCGAGCATCGCGCCGAGATTGGCGGCGACACCGGCCATGCGCCGCGTGCCGAGCGCCTCGACCCGGGCCTGCTCGACGCCTTCGAAGATCGCGCGCGCGGTCTCGCCCAGCGGCGCGCGCCGCGCATGCACGGCGGTGTCGTGATAGCGCAGCTTCAACGCCATCGCGTCGGCGGCGCCGCGCACCGGCCCGGCTTCGGCATCCGAGAGGTCGCGCGCCGGCAACGGCAGGCGCAGCCGCGTCCCCGCGGCGCCGGCGGGCTCGGCGCCATAGCTGACCGTGACGTCGTCGCGCTCGGCGATGGCGCGCACCGTCGCGGCGGTGGCGCGCTTGAAGGCTTCGACGGGGGTTTCGGCTTCGGCCATCGATCTGCCTTTAGGCCGAGGCCGTGCGGACTCCGGTTTCCTTCAACTCGGTGCCGAAGCAGCGCTGGTAGTATTCGGCCACCGTCGCGCGCTCGACCTCGTCGCATTTGTTGAGGAACGTGACCCTGAACGCAAAAGCGAGATCGTTGAAGATGCGCGAATTCTCGGCCCAGGTGATGACGGTGCGCGGCGACATGACGGTCGAGATATCGCCGTTCATGAAGCCCGAGCGCGTCAGGTCGGCGAGCGCGACCATGGCGCTGATCGTCTTGCGCCCCTCGTCGTTGTCGAAGCTCGGCGATTTCGCGAGCACGATCTCGACCTCGGCGTCGTGCGGCAGGTAGTTCAGGGTCGCGACGATGTTCCAGCGGTCCATCTGGCCCTGGTTGATCTGCTGCGTGCCGTGATAGAGGCCGGTGGTGTCGCCGAGACCGACGGTGTTGGTGGTCGAGAACAGGCGGAACGCCTTGTGCGGGCGGATGACGCGGTTCTGGTCGAGCAAGGTGAGCTTGCCTTCGACCTCGAGCACGCGCTGGATCACGAACATCACGTCCGGACGGCCGGCATCGTATTCGTCGAACACCAGCGCGGTCGGGTGCTGCAGCGCCCAGGGCAGCAGGCCTTCGCGGAATTCCGTCACCTGCATGCCGTCGCGCAGCACGATCGCGTCCTTGCCGATGAGATCGATGCGGCTGATATGGCTGTCGAGATTGACGCGGATGCACGGCCAGTTGAGCCGCGCCGCGACCTGCTCGATATGGGTCGACTTGCCGGTGCCGTGATAGCCCTGGATCATGACGCGGCGGTTATGCGCGAAGCCCGCGAGGATCGCGAGCGTCGTATCGCGGTCGAAGCGATACGCATCGTCGATATCCGGCACGTAGTCGTTGCTTTTCGAGAACGCCGGCACCTGGAGATCGCTGTCGATGCCGAAGGTCTGGCGCACCGACACGGTGATGTCGGGCATGCCGGTCGGCATATCGTTCTGGTACTTATCGGTCGCAGTCGCGGTTTCGGGCATAATCTTTATCGTCTTCTTTCGGGCTTCGGGCTGTGGAGAAAGGTCAGCTCGGGAAGTAGCTGGCCTTGAGGGTCGAATAGGCGAGGTTGATCTCTTTCAATTTTTCCTCGGCCTCTTTATCGCCGCCATGCACGTCGGGGTGATGGCGCTTCACCAGCTCTTTATAGCGCATCTTGAGACCCGCCAAAGTGAGCGGCGGCGTCAGGTCGAACAGGGTCAGCGCCTTCTCCTGGATCGAGCGCGGGCGTTTCGGCGCCTGCGGCCGCGGCGCCTCCTCGTCGAGATCGAACAGGCCGAAACCGCGCCATTTCGCGCCGTGCAGATGGCCGATTCGCGTCCCCAGCGGCCAGGTCGGGCGCTGCCAGACCGTGTCGTGGCGGATATGGGCCTCGACCTCGGCGCTGCTCATCCCGGCGTAGTAGTTCCAGGAGGCGTTATATTCGCGGACGTGGTTGAGGCAGAACCAGTAGAAATCGTCGAGCGTCGCCCGCGAGCGCGGGGCGCGGAATTCGCCCGAGCCGGCGCAACCGGGATGGTCGCAAGGCCGCGGCGGAACCGGCGCCGGATCATCGCTATAAGAAAAGCGCGGACGGGGCATGATCTGAGTATGGGGGCTGGGGGAAGAAGTGACAAGCCGGGCCGATTGCCGCTAAGAGCGCATCCCAGCGAGACTTTTTGGGCCAAGAGGCCGCCCCATTCGAGTGGGATCGAGGATGAGCACTGCCGACCGAATTCGCCAAAAGCTGGAGGCCGCGCTGCAGCCGGCGCGGCTGGAAATCCACAATGATTCCCACCTCCATGCCGGCCACCACGCCGGCGCCCATGCCGGCGAGGAGACGCATTTCCGGGTCGAGATCGTCGCCGCCGGCTTTGCCGGGGAGAACCGCGTCGCCCGTCAGCGCCGCGTCTACGCCATCCTCGCCGACGAGCTGGCCGGCGGCGTCCACGCGCTGCAGCTCAGCGCCCTGACCCCCGAAGAAGACCGCCGTAAACCCTGAAATAGGGAACATCGCCGGATCTACCCGCGGGCAGCGTGCAGCAGCGCCGATAAATTCTCGATCGTGATGCTGCCACGGCAGGCGGCTTTGAGGATCAGCCGGGTGCCCTGGCCGCGCGCGCCGGCCGCGATGAGGTTCCGGCCGAGCCGGCCATAACGCTGCGCCAGGATGTGCCGCCGCTCCGCCCCGCTGAGCCGCGCACCCAGCGTCGCAAGATGCCGCCGCACCATACCGAGCACGATCTGCGCCTGATCCTCGGCATAGGCCGCCGAATAGGAAGCGTGGCGGTAGTGATAGATGGCGAGCGCCTCGGGCAGCACGACGACTTCGCCGCGCAAGGCGAGACGGATGAAGAGATCTTGATCCTCGCCGACCGCGAGGCTCGCATCGAAACCGCCGATCTCTTCGACAAGCGCACGCGGCGCGAGCGCCGCCGAGGTGCCGATGAAGGACGACGCGAGCAATGCCTTCCATGCCGCCACTCCGGCGCTCGGCGCCTGGCGGGTGAAGACGGACGTGCCCGCGCTGCCATCCGCGCGGACCGCGGACATGTCGCAGACGACGAGCGCCGCCGCGGGATGCTGCGCCAGCGCCGCGACCTGACGCGCTAGCTTCTCCGGCCGCCATTCGTCATCGGCATCGAGCAGCGCAATCACCTCGCCGCGCGCCGCCGCGATGCCGTCATTCCGGGCGCGCGACGGGCCGCCGCGCGCGGTTCGGCGGAGGAGCCGGCAGCGCGGATCGCGACGCGACGCGACCAGCGCCGCGGTGTCGTCGCTGCTGGCATCGTCGATGACGATCGCTTCCCAATGGGGATAGGTCTGCGCCGCCACGGAATCGAGCGCGCGGCCGAGCGTCGCGCCGGCGTTGAGCGCGGGAATGATCACCGATACCTGAGGCGCGACGCGCGGTGATGCGGCCATCGTCTCTCATCCCACGATTATGGGTAAGAATTCGTTAATCCGGGCCGGCGAGCACGCTCGTCCGGCGCTGCGCAACATCGCCGAATTACCGGCCTCTTAACCAATGAACGTTATTGATTAAGCATCGATCCGGCCGAGGTTTTTCCGAAGGTTTGATGCCGTGCGCTCCCTGTTCCTGATGGTCATCATCGTCGCGCTGTTGCCCTCAGCGTTCATCACGCCGTTCATCGGCGTGCTCGTCTGGTCGTGGATTTCGTTCATGAACCCGCATCGTCTCGTCTACGGCATCGGCGAGACACTGCCGTGGGCCGTGATCGTCGGCGGCGTCGGCATCGTCGGCTGGCTCGTCAGCGAGCGGCGCCGTATCCCGATGGATGCGACGACCGTCCTGCTCGCCCTGCTCGCCATCCTCTTCACGATCAGCACCTACTATTCCCTCGTCCCCGATCTGTCGTGGCCGAAATGGGAAGCGATCTTGAAAGAGTTCGTCTTCTTCTTCATCACCGCGGCGCTGGTCACCAACCGCGTGCGCGTCCACGCGCTGATGTGGATCATGGTGATCTCGATCGCGTATTACGGGATCAAGGGCGGCGTCTTCACCCTGCTCACCGGCGGTAACTACCGCGTGTGGGGCCCGGCCGACTCCGAAATCG
>Ga0335085_10018412_pt1 | contig 10038 bp, 9 predicted proteins | sample Lox_Sample_45_FD_206712 | JGI IMG/M metagenome (GOLD analysis project Ga0335085, IMG submission 206712) | Soil microbial communities from Loxahatchee National Wildlife Refuge, Florida, United States - Lox_Sample_4.5 | ecosystem: Environmental > Terrestrial > Soil > Wetlands | place: USA: Florida... | reverse complement strand
ATGGCCGGCTGCGCCGCCACGCGCTCGCGCATGCGCGCGAGCAGCCGATCGGCGGAATCGACGTCCGAGCGCGCGAGCAGCCGCAGCAGCGAGCGGATAGCGGCCTCGCGCACCGCGCGCGCCGGTCCGTCGAGCCCCTTCAGCAGGGCCTGCACGGCGCCCTCGTCGTCCGGCAGCCGACCGATCACCTCGAGCGCGACCGGCCGCAGCATCGGGTCGGAGAGCGCGCCGGCCAGATCCGACGCCGAGATCGGCACGTCCTGCGCGGCGAGCGCGTGGAGCGCCGAGAAGCGCACCAGCGCGTCCTCGTCGTCCGAGCGCGCGACCTGGCACAGCGCCGCGGCCGCCGCGGGTCCCCCGATCGCGCCCAGCGCGTCGGCCACCGACGCTCGCACGTTCGTGTCGGCGTCGCGCAGCCGGATCAGCAGATCCGGGATCGCGCGCGCGTCTCCGATGCCGCCGAGCGCGTCCACCGCGAACTTCCGGACGTCGGGATCGGGGTCGCGCGTCGTCTCGATCAGGCGCGGCAGCGCGGCGGCGCCGCGACGCACGAGCGCGTCGACGGCCGCGTTGCGCCGCCCGGGGTTCTCGCCGTCGGCCAGCGCGAGGCAGAGCGCCTTGGCGACGGCATCGGCGTCGGGCCACGCGGCCAGCCGCTCGACCGCGGACTTGCGCACGCGCCACGACGAGTCGGCGAGGCACTCGACCAGCCGCGGCACGACCTCGTCCACGGCGAGCAGCGCCATGCGCTCGACCGCCAGGCGGCGGACCTCCTCGTCCGCGCTCGCGAGGTCGCGCGCGATGGCAAGGCGCTCGCGCTCCGCGTCGGTACTCATCCCGCCATCCCCCGTTGCCGCGCGACGCGCAGCAGCTCGCGCTGCAGGAACTCGTCCGCGGTGCCGACGCGCGGGTCGATCCGGGATCCGAAGAGCGCGCGGCCCTCCTCGAGCTCGACGTCGAGCGCAGAGATCACGTCGCCAGCGCGCACGCCGGCCTCGAACTTCTCCGCGTTGTAGAGCACGATGTCCGACACGATGATGCGTGCGAGGCGCTCCGCCTGCGCGCGCGCCTCGTCGAGCCCGTCGCCGGACGGCATGCGCGGCGCGGCAGCGGGCGCGGGGGCCCGCGCGGGCGCCGGACGCGCCGGCGCTCGTGGCGCGGGCGACGGTGGCGACGCCGCGGCCGGGGCCGCCGGCTCGGAGAGCGGCAGCAGGCGCCGCGGCGTCGGCTCGGGTCGCGGCTCCGCGCCCTGGATCGCGAGGCCGAGGCCCGCGAGGATCGGGCCGAGCGCTTCCGGCAGCTCGGGTCGCTCGACGTAGGCGTCGGCGCCGTAGAGCTCGCCCGGAGGTCGGCGGTAGCGCGAGGGGTCGTGGATCGCGCCGACGAGCACGACGGAGATCGAGCGCAGGCTCTCGTTGCGCTTGATCAGCTCGCAGACCTGGAAGCCGAACATCTTCGGCAGCGCCGCGTCGAGCACGACCACGCGCGGCAGCGAGCGCTGCACCGTCAGGATCGCCTCGACGCCGTCGTGGACGAGCAGCGACTCGAAGCCCCAGCGGCCGAGCGCCGCGCAGACGCTCTTGCCGCTCGCCACGTCCGGGTTCGCGACCAGGACGAGCCGCGAGGTGTCGCGCACAGGCGCATCGGGGGCGGGCGCGGGCTCGCGCGACGGGGGCGGAGGCGCCTCGACGCGCGTGGGCGCGGCCGCAGCCGGCGCCGCGGCGGGGCGCGCGCTGCTCGCGTCGGCCGGTCGTGCGCCGCTGGCGTCGGCCGGCGGGCGCACGCGGAACACCGCCTCGCAGCGCGCGCAGCGCAGCCGCGCACCGTCGGCCGGGAGCTTCGCGACGTCGATGCGATAGCGCGCTCCGCAGGTCGGACACGCGGCGATCATCGGGCCCTCCTGGCTGCCTCGGCAGCCGCTGCGGGATGCGCGGGCTCCGCCGCGCCCTCCTCGACCGGCAGCGCCGACCGGTACACGCATTCGAGCACGTGGTCGAGCGCGACCACGAGGATCGGGGACGCGTCCGGCCGCCGCAGCACGGCGCGCGCGGCGTCGTAGCCCGCTTGCGAGGCGAGCGCCGGCGGATCGCAGAGCGCCTGCGTGTCCGCGGATACCACCTCGCTCGCGGCGTCGACGGCGAGCCCCACCACGAGCCCATCGATCTCGGCGATCGCGATGCGCGTACGCTTGCCGGGCGTGATGCGCGTGCCGCGCAGCAGCCGCCCGAGATCCACGACGGGCACGATCGCGCCGCGCAGGTCGATCACGCCCTCGATCAGCTCGGGCGCGCGCGGCAGCGGCGTGACCGCCTGCCAGCGCACCACCTCGCGCAGCTGCGTCACGTCGAGCGCATAGCAGTCGCCCGCCACCTCGAAGCAGGCCAGCGTGATGTGGCTCGCGTTGGATTCATGCGTCGACATGGAGATCCAGCACCCTCTCGAGGTCGATCAACGAGACGAAGGCGTCACCGCGGCGTACGAGGCCTGCCACCATGCCATCGCCGCCGCCCTGGAGCTGGAGCGACGACTGGGCCGTGCGCAGCACCTCGCGCACGCCATCGACGAGCAGCCCCGCCACGCCGGACTCCTCCCCCTGCACCACCACGATGCGCGCGCGCCGCGTGGGCGCGCTCGGCGCGAGGCCGATGCGCCGGCGCAGGTCGATCACCTGGAGGATCTCTCCGCGCAGCGAGATCACGCCGCACACGGACTCCGGAGCGCGCGGGATCGGCGTGGTCGGGCGTTGGCGCACGATCTCGCGCACGCACTCGACCGGCAGCGCGTAGCTCGCGTCGGCCACCTGGAAGACCAGCAGCTGGCGCATCTCCTCGGCGGGCGCCTCGTCGACGCCGCGCGCCGCGTCCCGCGCCAGCGCCTGCCAGTCCGCGCGCTCGGTCGGCGCCGCCATCACGCCGCCTCCCGACGCCGCGTGGCGTCGTCGACGATGGCCGAGGCGTCGAGCACGAGCACCGGCTGCTGGTCGCCGAGGTCGGTGCCGCCCGCGATGCCGTGCAGCGCGCCGAGGGGACCCTGGATCGGCTTGATCACCGTGTCCTGCTGCCCATAGAGGCGGTCGACGGCGAGGCCGACGCGCTGCTCGCCGATGCCGAGCACGATCACGTAGAGGTTCTCGCCCGCCGGCTCGGCGGCGAGGTCGAACTCGCGCGCGAGGTGGCGGAGCAGCAGCGGCTCGCCGCGCAGGTCGATCAGCTCGCGCCCTTCGCTGCGCTGGATCGCCGTGCGCGGGAGCAGCAAGGTCTCCAGCACCGACGAGAGCGGGATCGCGAAGCGGCGCTCCCCGACGCCGACGATCAGCGACTGGATGATCGCGAGCGTGATCGGCACCGTCATCGTGATCGTGGTGCCGCGGCCCGGCGTCGACTCGACGTCCACCACGCCGCCGAGCGCGGCCAGGTTCGAGCGCACGACGTCCATGCCGACGCCGCGCCCGCTCGTCTCGGTGACCTCGACGCGTGTCGAGAGTCCCGGCTCGAAGATCAGCTCCAGCGTCTCGCGCTCTGAGAGCACCTGCCCGGCCTGGATCAGCCCGCGCGCCTCGGCGTGGGCGCGCAGCGCGGGGGCGTCGATGCCGCGCCCGTCGTCGCGCACCGCGATCACCACGTGATTGCCGCGCTGGAACGCCTCGATCGAGAGCGTGCCCTCGGGATCCTTGCCCGCCGCGCGCCGCTCCTCCGGCGACTCGATCGCGTGGTCGAGCGCGTTTCGCACCACGTGCATCAGCGGGTCGACGAGCGCCTCGACGATCAGCTTGTCGAGCTCCGTGTCGGCCCCGCGCAGGTCGAGCCGGACGTCGCGGCCGAGCTCGCGGCGGAGCCTGCGGATCACGCGCGCGACCTTCTCGAACACCTGGCGCAGCGGCACCATGCGCACGTCGAGCACGGCCGACTGGAGATCGCGCAGCTTGCGCTCGAGCGCCTTGTGTAGCTTCGCGAGCTCGCCGCCGACGCGCGCGGTCGCCGCGTTCTCCTGCAGCCGCAGGGTCAGCTCGCCGAGCACGCCGCGCGCGATCACGAGCTCGCCGACGAGGTTCATCAGTTCGTCGAGCTTGCGGATGTCGACGCGCACCGTGTCGCTGATCGAGCGCAGCGACTCGAGCTCGCCCGTGGGCTCGCCGGGCGCAGGCTCGAGGGCCTGCGGCTCGTCCCCCGGCTCGGGCGCGGGCGCCTCGGTCTCCGCCGCCGGCACGGCCTGCGCGCGCGGCGCCGACTCGCCCGCCAGCACGCTGCGCACCGACGCCTTCGGGAAGTCGAGCGCCGCGAGCAGCTCGTTCGCGGGCAGCTCCGAGGCCACGAGCAGCGAGAAGTTGATCTGCGACTCCGGCGCCGCGCCGGGCGCCGGCAAGGTCGAGATCAGCTCGCCGTGCTCGCGGATCGCGGCCGTCAGCTCCGAGAGTCCCTCCTCGAACGAGAGGATCTCGAAGGTCGAGTCGACGAGCGCGATGTGGCGGCCGCGCCGCACGCTCTCGCGCAGCCGGTGCTCCTCGTACTCGGTCAGCGCGCGCAGCAGCGAGGCGTCGACGGAGAGCCGCGCGAGCGGATCCGCTTCGACGGCCGGCGGCGCCGCCGCGGCCGCGATGCGGCGCGAGAGATCCGCGATCGACGGCTCGGACTCTGCGAGCGCCTGCGCGTCGCCGACCCGCTCGAGCAGGCTCGCGAAGGTCGCGATCGACTCCTCGAGCAGCGCGCACAGCGACGCGTCGACCCGCACGCGGTCGAGGCGCAGCCCGTCGAGGATGTCCTCGAGCCGGTGACCGAGGTCGCGGATCGGATCGAAACGGAACATGCCGGCGAGCGCCTTCAGCGAGTGCGCCGCGCGGAAGAGGCGGTTCACCAGCTCGGGGTCCGGTCCGCGCGACCCCTGCAGCGAGTCGCCCAGATCGGCCACCCCGGCGCGCATCGCGTCGAGGATCTCCTCCGCCTCCGAGACGAACTCGCGGTCCGCCTTCGAACGGCGCTTCGCGCGCGGCCGTCGCGTCGCCACGCTAGTCCTTTCGCGCGCGCGATCGCGCCAGCAGCTCTGCGGCGATCTCGCGCAGATCGCCGGGCTCGAACGGCTTCACGAGGTACGCGTCCGCGCCGAGCTCCAGGCCCTTGGCGCGGTCGCGCTCGGAGCCCTCGGTCGAGACGATGATCAGCGGAACGTGTCGATAGGCGCCGTTGCCCTTGGCGAAGGCGACGAGCTCGAGACCGTTGATGTCCGGCATGTTGACATCTGTAACGATCAGGTCCCAGCGCTCGCGTGGCAGCACGCGCAGCGCCTCGAAGCCGCTCTCGGCCTCGGTGATCTTCACCGACCCTCCGAGCTCCTCGAGCGCGGAGGCGAGCAGCGCGCGCATCGTCGGCGAGTCTTCGACGATCAGGATCCGCGGCAAAGTGGGTCCCCTCCGCGCTTGGAGACAACGGCCTATCGGCGCGCGGAGACGCTTTCTTGAGTCACTCGGCGGACTTGGCGAGCGGGTCTACCCACGCGGTGCGATCGCCTGCGGTTCCAGCGGCAGCGGACGCCTGCCGTGGGGCGCGAGGCCTCAGGCCCCCGAGAGCGCGCGCTCGAGCGACGCCCGGTCGAGCGCGAGCCCGGCCTCGTGCAGCACGATCTCGAGCGCGGTGGTGTCGCCGAGGGCAGCGCCGTCCGGCAGGTTGTCGGCGTAGAGGAGAGCCACCACGCAGCCGGCGCTCTCGATCGGCGCGAGGTAGACCTCGCTCGGGCATGTCGCTCCGAGCCGCGCCAGAAAGGCTCGGTCGCGGGCGCTCGCGGGCGCCGCTCGCAGCGCCCGCCGCTCGCGCAGTACGCGCGCGACGATCTCCGGTCGCTCCGAGGCCACGAGCTGCAGCGAGCGCACGTCCTGCGGCCCTCCCGCCCGGTCGAGCCCGCGCGCCCCGATGCCTTCCACGACCTCGTCGCGCAGCATGAAGAGCGCGGTGCGGGAGAAGCTCTGGGCCGCGAAATCCAGCGCCAGCGTGAGGATCTCGCCCGGCGCGACCTCGTCGCGCAGCCGCTCGCTGGCAGCTTTTACACTGGCGAGCGACGGCCCGCCGCGCGGGGGCGCCGCCACGGGCGACCTTCCGCGATAGCCCTCGAGCGCGCGGCGCACCCGCTCCGCGGCCAGCCGGTGCACATCCCAGCTCGCGGGATCGAGCCCGGGCGAGACGGGCCGCGCCAGCGCGGCGTCGACTCCGGGCGGCGCCTCGGCCTCCTTGCCCGGTCCGACCAGCGCGACCACCGGCATGCGCGGCGCGAGCGCGCGCAGGCGCGCGACCATCGCGTCGGCGCCCGCGACTCCGGCGGCGGCGTCGGGCTGCATGCGGCTCGAGATCGCGACCACCGGCAGTACGCCGCGCCGCAGGTACTGACACACGCGCTCGAGCGCGGCGCCCGCGTGCTGGAAGATGTGGACGCGCCGGAAGATCCCCTCGACGGAGGCCTTCAGCCACTCGAGCGCGCCGAGGTCGGCGTCGAGCGCGACGAGGTGCAGCTCGGAGGCGCCCGGCGCCGACGGCACGGCCGACGCCGCATCGAGTCGCACGGCGACCGGAGCCGGCTCGGACAGCTCCTCGGAGACGAGGATCTCCGCGGCCATCTCCGGCTCGGGCTCGACCTCGGCATCGACCGATCCCGCGCTCGCGAGCGCGAGGCGGTGCGTCGCGGCCGCGCGGGTCGCGTCGGACCCCGCGTCGTCGGCGGGCTCCGCCTCGCCGCTGAAGAGCAGCGCGTCCGCGGCCGGCTCGCCCTCGTCCTCGACGGGGAGCGCCTCTTCCGGCTCGCGCGAGAGCTCGTCGCCGAGGCGGGTCGCCTCCATCGCGAGGTACTGCGTGTTGAGCCCGATCGCGAGCAGCGAGCCCCGCTCGCTCGCGTCGATGTCTTCGCGCACCTCGAAGCGGAACTCGCCGCTTCGCCAGCCGAACATGCGCATGACCGCGCGCTCGACTCCGCCGCGCCGCGCCGCCTGGAGCGAGTCGCTGGTGACGGCTCCCGAGCCGAGCAGCGCCGCCTCGAGCTGCCGCTCCTCGCCCTTCGCGTCGCGCGCCGCGCGGTCGAAGACCTCGGCCTCGACGGCGCCCGCCCCGACCAGCAGCGCGCGCAGCCCCTCGCTCTGGCCCTTCACCGCGGCGCCGCGCACCAGGCCGTCCTGGAGCGCGATCCAGCCCTCGCCGTCGTCCGAGCGCAGCAGCAGACGCCCCGACTTCCGCGCCAGGCTGACGATCTGGAGGATGTCGGCGAGGCCCAGATCCTCGAGGCTTCCCACGAGACTCATCCGCGACTCCGAAGGGAGGCCGCGCGGCCGCAGCCTCCCCCGAACGACAAGAATCGGCCGTCCAGACCGTTACTTGATGCGGATGCGCGCGATCGACGCGCGGCCGGGCGAAGCGGGCCGCATCGGCGAGGGGAGATCCGCCGCGGCGAGCGGCGCGCCGAGGCCCACGCCGTGCGGCAGCTCGCACCGCCGCAGGACCTGCGCGAGCGCCGCCGCCTCGGAGGCGGAGGCGCAGAGCCAGACCCGGGCGACGCCTTCGCTCGCCTCGGATGCGCGGTCGAGCCCCGAGAGCAGCGCCACGGCCTGCCGCGAGGCTTCGACCTCGATGCGCTCCGGCCAGCCGAGGGCGAGGCTGCGCGCGCGAAGCCTCGCCGCCCGGTGGACGGCCTCGGCGGCGAAGCGTGCGAGCGCCGCGTCATCGAACTCCGCGCGCGACCCGAGGCCGAGCGCCATCACGCGCGGGGCCGCGATGCCGCCGCCGGAGGGCACGAGCGCCGCCTCGCCCGCCGTCCCGCAGAGATGACCCGCCGCGTACAGCCGCGAGAGCGCGCCGCAAAGCCGCCAGTCGGCGCGCCCCGCGGCGCCCGGCAGCGGCCGGTCCTCCGAGAAGACCGGCACCACCGCGAGATCCGCAGCCACAGCCTCGAGCGGCGCGCCCGCGATCTCGAGCACGAGCGCGCTCACGCGTCCGCACCTCGCGGCGGCAGCGCTTCGCCCCCGCGCACGCCGCGCGCGACCGCGTCGAGCACGCCGTTCACGAAGGCGGGCGACGGCTCGCTGCCGAACTCGCGCGCGAGCTCGACCGCCTCGTCGATCACGACGGTGTAGGGCGTATCGCTGTGGAGCAGCTCGTAGGTCGCGAGCCGCAGCACGTTGCGGTCGACCGCCGCCATGCGCTCGAGCCGCCAGTTGCGCGCGCAGGCCGCGATGTGCGCATCGATCTCGGCGCGGTGCGCCTCGACCCCGAGCGCGAGCTCGCGCGCGAAGGCGTGGGCGCCACCGCGCAGCTCGAAGTGCGACGCCACGCCCTCGAAGACGTCGGAGGCCGAGGGGCTCGCGTCCCCGCGCGCGCCGACGTCGACGGCGTAGAGCACCTGGAGCGCCGCGCGGCGCGACTGGTGGCGCGGGGCGGGCCGTCGCTCGCTCACGTCGCGCTCTCCGGGGCTACGGCCAGGCGCGGCGCCAGCCGCGCCATTTCGATCGCGCAGAGCGCCGCCTCGGCGCCCTTGTTGCCGTGCGCACCGCCCGCACGCTCGAGCGCCTGCTCGAGGTCGTCGGTCGTCAGCACGCCGAAGGCGACCGGCACGCCGGTGTCGCGCATCACCGCCTGGACGCCGTCGCTGACACCGCGACACACGTACTCGAAGTGCGGGGTGCCGCCGCGGATCACGACGCCGAGCGCGACGATCGCGTCGTAGCGGCCGCTCTTCGCGAGCGCGCGCGCCGCGAGCGGCAGCTCGTAGGCGCCCGGCACCCAGGCCACGTGCACGTCCTCGCTGGCGGCGCCGCGCCGCAGGAGCTCGGTCGTGCAGGCGTCGAGCAGGCGCACCGACACCAGGTGGTTGAAGCGCGAGACCACCACGCCAAAGCGCAGCGCCGCCGCGTCGACGCGCGACTCGTAGAGCTTCACGCGGAGCGCTCCGGCCGCGCGATCAGGTGGAGGTCCGCGCCTTCGCGCCGCAGCGCGAGCAGGCGCAGGGCGGGCGCGTCGCGGAGCGCGCGCAGCGAGAGCGGGCCGACGGCGGCGCGCCCGTCCCCGCCGAGCAGGCGCGGGGCCGCGAACCAGTGCAGCTCGTCCACCAGGTCCTCCCGCAGCAGCGACGCGGCCAGCTCGCCGCCGCCCTCCACCAGCAGCTCCGTCAGCCCCCTGCGCGCCAGCTCGCGCAGCGCGGCGCGCAGGTCCAGCCGACCCCGCTGCAGCGGGGTCGGGATCAGCACCGCGCCGCGCCGAGAGAGCTCGCGGCGGCGGCCGGCAGGCGCCGACCTTGCGCAGAGTACCCAGGCGGAGCCCGGCGCGCCGCGGAAGAGCCGCGCCGCCGGCGGCACGCGAAGCTGCGCGTCCGCGACCACGCGCACCGGTCGGTGCAGCACGCGCCGGCCGCGGCGCGCCGTCAGCGCCGGATCGTCGGCGCGGGCGGTGCCGCCGCCGACGAGGATCGCGTCGGCCGAGTTGCGCAGGCGGTGCGCGGCCTCGCGCGCCGGCGCGCCCGTGATCCAGCGCGATTCGCCGGAAGCGGTCGCGATGCGGCCGTCGAGGCTGGCGGCGAGTTTCAGCACGACGAAGGGCCGACCGCGCAGCACGGCGGACAGGAAGCCGCGGTGCTGCTCGACGCATTCGGCCTCGAGCACGCCGACCTCGACCGCGACGCCCGCGCGCCGCAGCCTCGCGATGCCGCGACCGCACACGCGCGCGTGCGGATCGGGGTGACCGACGAAGACGCGCGCGAGACCCGCTGCGATCACGCACTCGCTGCACGGTCCCGTGCGTCCCGTGTGGTCGCAGGGCTCGAGCGTGACCGCGAGCGAAGCCCCGCGCACCGCGCGCTCGCCGTGCGCGCGCAGCGCGCGCTCGATCGCGACGACCTCGGCGTGCTTTCCGGGCGGAGGCTGGGTGCGGCCGCGCCCGAGCACGCGGTCGCCGCGGAAGACGACCGCGCCGACGGGAGGATTCGGCCAGGTGCGCCCGCGCGCGCCGCGCGCCTGCGCGAGCGCGGCGCGCATCGCCGCCTCGGGCGTCACGACGCGGCGCCGCGCCGCGTCGCTGC
>Ga0335085_10018411_pt1 | contig 10038 bp, 7 predicted proteins | sample Lox_Sample_45_FD_206712 | JGI IMG/M metagenome (GOLD analysis project Ga0335085, IMG submission 206712) | Soil microbial communities from Loxahatchee National Wildlife Refuge, Florida, United States - Lox_Sample_4.5 | ecosystem: Environmental > Terrestrial > Soil > Wetlands | place: USA: Florida... | reverse complement strand
GACCTGAAGCGCGTCGTCGAGATCGCGTGCGTCGATCAGGTAGAAGCCGGCGAGCTGTTCCTTGGTCTCGGCGAACGGCCCGTCGGTGGTCGAGACCTTGCCGTTGCGCACGCGCACCGTGGTCGCGGTGTGCACGGGATGCAGCGCCTCGGCGGCGACGATGCGTCCATTCTTGTGCAACGGTGCGCTGAACGCACGGCACTCGCTGTCGGCGATCGAGCCGAGCGTGCTTTCTTCCATGTAGACGAGGCAGAGATATTTCATGGCAATTCCTCAAGGATACGTGCCGGAGCGCAGGCCGAGGGCGTCGAGCGTACGGGCGTCTTCGGCGATCGGACGCAATTCCACGCAGCCGATCCACGCGCCGGGGATTCGCGCGGCGACCTGGATCGCCTCGTTCAGGTCGTGCGCCTCGATGACGTAGTACCCGCCGAGCTGTTCCTTGGTCTCGACGTAAGGACCATCGGTCACCGTGACGTTGCCCTGGCGCACGCGGATCGTGGTTGCGCTGTCGGCGGGCAGCAGCCGGTTGCACGACACCAAGTGCCCGCTCTCGCGGATATCGCGCGTGAATTCACGGTAGTCCTCGAAGTGCTGCGCGGCGAACTCGGACGTCATGGTTTCCATGACCCTTTCGGCGCAGATGAGGCAGAGGTATTTCACGTTCGCTCCTGGAGGCTAAGCCCCTCCCCCGCTGCGCGGGGCAGGGTTAGAGGGTGGGGGTCGCAAAGCACCGTATCAAGCGAAGTGCACTGGCTTTCGTATCGACGAGCATTGCGGTTGAAATCGCGCGCCTTCGCCCCCCACCCCGGCATAGCCGCGCGCTGGCAGGCGCGCGTCGCTCCGGCGGCGCAAAGCTTCGCTTTGCGAAACCCCGCCTCCGCCCCCGCAGGCGGGGGAGGGAGATGTACATAGTCGCGCGGTACCCACCGATTTCGACATCACTCCGCCAACTCCCGCAGCCTCCCCTCCAAGAACCTCCGCTCCGGTTCCAGCCGGCACAGATCGAGCGCACGCTGGTACGAAGTCCGGGCTTGCTCCGTCCGCCCGAGCCGCCGGCACAGGTCGGCGCGCGCCGAATGCGCCAGGTGATAGTCGGCGAGGTCGCCGCGCCCGAGGATCGCATCGATCAGCGCGAGGCCGCGCTCCGGACCGTCGCGCATGGCCACGGCCACGGCACGATTGAGCTCGATCACCGGCGAGGGATCGGCACGCAGCAGCACGTCGTAGAGCCCGACGATTTCGGTCCAGTCCGTCGAGGCGAAATCCGGTGCCTCCGCGTGTACGGCCGCGATCGCCGCCTGGAGCGAGTACGGGCCGAACCGGCGTGAGGTCAGCGCACGCTGTACCAGTTGCGATCCCTCTTCGATGCGCGCGCGATCCCAAAGCGTGCGGTCCTGCGCCTCGAGCAGGATCAGCTCGCCGCTGTCCGAAGTGCGCGCCGCGCGCCGCGACTCGTGCAGCAGCATCAGCGCGAGCAGTCCCATCGCCTCGGGCTCGGGCAGCAGGTCGACCAGCAGCCGTCCCAGGCGCGCCGCTTCGGCCGATACGTCGTGGCGCGTCAGCGATCCGCCCGACGAGGCCGAATAGCCTTCGTTGAACACCAGGTAGATCACGCGCAGCACCGCGTCGAGGCGCTCCGGCAACGCATCGCGCGCTGGCACCGCGTAGGGAATGCGTGCTGCGCGGATCTTCGCCTTCGCGCGCACGATCCGTTGTGCAAGGGTCGCCGGCGTGGTGAGAAACGCGCGGGCGATCTCCTCGGTCGTCAGCCCGCACACTTCGCGCAACGTCAGCGCGATCTGCGCATCGGGGGCGAGCGCCGGGTGACAGCACGTGAAGATCAGGCGCAACCGGTCGTCCTCGACCGACTCGCCTGCGAAATCGCCGGGAGATCCATCGACGACGAAGCGCTCGAGATCGGCTTGCGTCAGCGCACCCGTCGCGGGCGATGCGTCGGATTCGGCCTCTGCACCGTCCAGCCCTTCGATCACATCGGTCGGCAGCGTAACGAACCGCGACCGCCGGCGGATGCCGTCGATCGCCTTGAAGCGCCCGGTGGAAACCAGCCATGCGCGCGGATTGCCCGGCACGCCATCGCGCGGCCATTGCTCGAGCGCCGCGCGGAAGGCGTCGTGCAACGCTTCCTCCGCGATGTCGAAGTCGCCGAGCAACCGCACCAGCGTGGCGAACACGCGGCGCGAATCGCTGCGATAGACCGCGTCGACAGTGGCGGCAATCGACGGAGACGATTCGTCTGTCATCGGGCAGACCATACCCGATCCGAGGCGAGCGCCTGCGCGCTACGCCGCCTGCAGGACGGTGGCCAGGCTGCGCGCGATGTCGCGCGACACGAGCGGCTTGCTGAGCACCTCGCGCACCCCGGCGTCGCGCGCGCGCGTCGTGAGCGAGCCGGTCACGTAGCCGCTCATCAGCACGATCGGGATGTCGGGCCGGATGCGCAAGACTTCGCGCGCCAGTTCCGATCCCGTGAGGTCGGGCATCGATTCATCGGAGAGGATCGCCTGGAAGCGCTCCGGCTCGGCACGAAAAGTCTGCAGCGCTGCGACGCTCGACGTGAAGCCCACCGGCTCGTAGCCGAGCTCCGCGATCATCTCTTCCCCGAGACGCACCAGAGCGTCCTCATCGTCGACCAGCAGGATCGTCTCGCCTGCGCCGCCGGGCACGGCGATTTCCACCTTCGGCACGGCGGTGACACTGCACTGCCACGGCAGGTACACGACGAAGGTCGCGCCTTTGCCGATCTGGCTCTCGATGTCGATGCCGCCGCCGAGTTCGGTCACGATGCCGTGCACGAGCGATAACCCGAGTCCGGTGCCGACGCCGACCTCCTTGGTCGTGAAGAAGGGATCGAACATGCGCTCGCGGATCTGCGGCGCGATGCCCGAGCCGGTATCGCTCACGCACAGCCGCAGGTAGCTGCCCTGTCCGAGCGTGCTGGTCGCGACGATCGTATCCGTCATCTCGACGACATCGAGCGTCACGGTCAGCGTCCCGCTCGCTTTGATAGCCTGGACCGCGTTCGCGCACAGGTTCATCACCACCTGGTGTACCTGTGTCGGATCGCCGATGACGCCTGCGTCGCCCGCGGCGAGCCGGCGTTCGAGCTTGATGCCGGCAGGCAGCGACGCCGCGACCAGGTCGAGCGCCTCGTTCACCACCGATTGAACGTGCACGGGCGCGCGCTCGGCGACACCGCCGCGGCTGAACGCCAGGATGCGTTCGACCAGCGACTTCGCGCGCGCGCCCGCGCTCATCGCGGCGTCGACGTGACGGCGCAGGCGCGTTCCTTCTTCGGCGTCGCGCTGTGCCAGCTCGCCATAACCGAGGATGGCGGCGAGGATGTTGTTGAAGTCGTGCGCGATGCCGCCGGCGAGCGTGCCGATCGCCTCCAGCTTCTGTGCCTGGCGCAGTTGCAGTTCGAGCCGGTCGCGTTCGGCCTCGGCGCGCTTGCTCTCCGAGATGTCCTCCATCGAACCCGCCATCCGGTAGGGGCGGCCGTTCTCGTCGCGCAGCGCGATGCCGCGCTCGCGGCACCACTGCCACGGGCCCGAAGGCGAATGGCGGAGCCGGTATTCGACCGAAAAGTGATCGGTCGCGCCGCGCATGTGCGCCGAGATAGCGCGCCGCATCGTTTCCACGTCGTCGGGGTGATAGTCGAACTGCGCGATCCATTCGCGGCGCGAGCGGATCGGCTCGCCGGCCGGAAGGCCCTTCATCTCCTGCGCGCGCGGCGAGAGATAGAGCTTGTCCGTCGTGAGGTCCCAGTCCCACAGCCCCTGATTGGCACCAAGCACGGCGAGCTGGTAACGCTCTTCCGATTCGCGCAACGCCTGCGCGGCGCGTTTCTGCGCGTCGATATCGGTCACCGATCCGGCGAAGCGAATCGGATTGCCTGCCGCGTCGCGCACGCACATGCCGCGCAGGCGTACCCAGCGATAGACGCCATCGGGATGCAGCACGCGATGCTCGCCGTCGCGCACCTCGGTGCGGCCCGCGAGATGGCGCCGCCACTCGTCGTCGTACTGCGCGAAGTCGTCGGGATGGATCTTCAGCAGCTTCACCCACTCGGCGCGCGTGCGCAGCGTGACAGTGGACTGCACGCCCGCGATGCGCATGGCGCGCTCGGAGGTGAACATGCGATCGTTGACGATGTCCCAATCGAGGATGCCGTCGCTCGATCCGGCCACGGCAAGCGCAAAGCGCTCCTCGGATTCGCGCAGCGAGTCCTCCGCGCGCTTGCGCGCGTCGATGTCGGCGACGGAGCCTGCCATGCGATAAGGATTGCCGGTGGCATCGCGCACGCACAGGCCGCGGAAGCGAACCCACCGGAAGCTGCCGTCGCGCTGCCTGACGCGGTGCTCACCCTGATAGAACGGCGTCACGCCACACAGATGCGCCTTGATCGCCGCCTCGTGTTCGCGCTCGTCGGCGGAGTGGAACTGGAACGACGTCTTCCACGCCTCCAGTCGCTGCATGTCCGGCCCGGCGGGCAGGCCGAGGATCTCGCGGCAACGCGCTGAGACGAACACGCGGCTGGCGGCGAAGTCGATGTCCCATAGTCCATCGTCCGAGCCCGCGACCGCGAGCGCGAAGCGCTCGCGCGAGACTTCGAGCGACTCACGCGCCTTGTTCAGGCGCGTGACCTGGCGCAACGCGACCAGCAGCAGCAACGTCGCGAGTCCGCCGAGGGCAAGCGTGCGCACCGCCGTGCCGATCGCCTGCTTGCGCCACGCCGCCAGCGCGACCGAGACATCCTGCACGACCGTGATCGACATCGGATACCCGGCAACCGCCTGCATCACGGCGAAACGCTCGACGCCGTCGAGCGGACTGATTGCGCGTACCGGCTCGGGACGGCCCGCGTCGTAGGCGGCCCGCGCCTGCTCGTACTTCGCGACCGGTGCGCCGAGCGCCGTTTCGAGCTCGGGATAGCGCGCGAGCAGGGTTCCATCGTCGAGCACCACCGTCACCTTTGTGCCGCGGTCCAGGCGCAGGTCCTTGTAGAAGTCCTGGAAGTACTCGACACGCCCGCGCGCAGCGACGGCGCCGGCGAAGTGTCCGTGCTCGTTGGCGAGGCGGCGCGCCAAGGGAAAGATCCACTGCTTGTCGATACTGCTCTTGCGCGCGGGACCGACGTAGACCGCCGTCCTGGGGCCGTTCTGCAGCTCGTGGAACTGCGGCCACGAGCTCACGTTCACAGTCGCCTCCTGCTCGGGGGTCATGTAGGAGCTGCCGCGGATCGTTCCGTCGGCATTCAAGACGAGCAAGCCATCGACCTGCACGAGGCCCACCGACTGCTCCTGCAGGTAGGTATGCAGGTCGACACCTCGGCTCGCAAGACGCCCGTCGCCGACCTGCTCGACCAGATGTCGCAATACGAGGTCGACGGTCTGCAGCGAGCGCGACGTCTGCTCCGCGATCACGACCGCCTGGCTTTCGAGCCGGCGCCCCGTGTCGCTGACCGCTGCGCGATAGCCGAGGAATATGTCGCACGCGGTAAGCCCGACGAATATCGCGATGAACAGGCCGCCGAGCCACAGGATGCTGCGCGGTTTCCAGCGCTGCGATGCGGTCGGCGGCGCGGGAGGACGAATCGGGAGCAACTGCGCCGGCCGGCTCCATGTGCCGGTATCGCCGCAGTCGAAATTCTCCTCGGGCACGGTCGCCATCTGATCTGATCGTCTCGGCGGGGAATCGCGCGATTTCGCCTACCAGGGGTTTCACATCCATGTCGCGCCGCGTGCTGCGGATTACGTTTGAAACATTGGTCGCGGCACACATGCAACGCGGTCGTATTTCGTTTCATTTGTTACGGCCGGCGGGTCGTGCGCAATCGTCATCCAACACGTTGCCTCCAAAGTGCCGTCCATCGCGTATTTGACGCATGGATGTTCGAAGCCTCCTGGAGCAATGCGGTGCTGGACGATCTTCCCCTCGGAGCGCATCTCACGTCGCCACGGCGGGGCTATCTCCATCACGGCGTCTACGCGGGCAATGGCAGGGTGATCCACTACGGCGGATTCAATCGGCTGTTCGTCTCGAGTCCGGTCGAGGAGGTTTCGCTCGAGGAATTCACACTGGGCCGCGGCGTCGCGGTCAAGGCGTGGGTCGCGCCTAGGTTCTTGGGCAACGACGTGGTCGAGCGCGCACGCTCACGCATCGGCGAAAACCGCTACCGCCTGTTCTCCAACAACTGTGAGCACTTCACCGAGTGGTGCATCGGTGGCAGGAGCCGCAGCCGGCAGGTCGAAGCGCTGGGCGCCAGGCTGACGCGCGGATTTTCACGTCTTCGCAAGATCAGCGCGTTCGGCGGCAGCGGTTCGAACGCGCTGCCGGCGTAACGCAACACTTGCCCCCACCCAAGCCCTCCCCCGCAGGCGGGGGAGGGAACTGACTCCCTCCCTTGCGAAGCGGGGGAGGGCTTGAGGTGGGGGCTGGTACAGCACTTAGTCCGCATACACACCCGCAGTGCGGATGATCGGCCCCCACCTGTCGATCTCCTGCTTGAGCAGTACGCGCAACCCGTCCGGCGTCTGCTTCGACTCGGGCACGATCTCGGCCGCGAGGTCCGTCATGCGCGCAATCACCATGGGATCTTTCAGCGCAGTGCGCAGCGCGACGTTGAGCTTCTCGATGACCGCGGAAGGCGTGCCCTTGGGCGCGTAGATGCCGTGCCAGACTTTCACCTCGAAGTCCTTCAGTCCCGCTTCGTTCAGGCTCGGCGTATCGGGCAGCGCCTGGATCCGCTCGCGCGTCGTCACGCCGTACAGCTTCACCGTGCCGCCCTTGATGTGCGACATCGTCTGCGTGGTCTCGTCGCACAGGATGTCGACCTGTCCGCCGAGCAGCGCGTTGAGCGCAGGCGCAGTGCCCTGGAACGGCACGGTGGTCAGGTCGACCCCGAGTGCGCGCTGCAACAGCATGCCGCACAGACGCGAAACCGCGCCGACCCCGGCGCTCGCGAGGTTCACCGTCTTCGCATTCGCCTTCACGTAGGCGGCGAGCTCGGCGAAATTGTTGGGCGGCAGATCCTTGCGCGCGAGCAATGTCATCGGCACGTCGAGCACCTGACCGACGTAGTCGTAGTCGGTGAGCGGGTTAAAGGGCAGCCTGCGATAGAGTGCCGGCGCGGTCGCCATGCCGGTGTGATGAATCAGGAGCGTGTAGCCGTCGGGCGCTGCCTTGGCGACGTAGTTGGCGGCGATCGTGCCGCCCGCGCCGAGCTTGTTCTCGACCACGACCGTCTGGCCGAGCGATTTGCTCATTGCGATCGCGATCGTGCGCCCGACCAGATCGGTCGGACCACCCTCGGCGAACGGCACGACCAGCGTGATCGGCTGCGCGGGATAGGCCTGTGCAAGCGCGACGCTCGACGCTGTCGCGCCTGCACAGCCCAGTATTCCCAGCAACAGGGTCCTTCGAAGCAGATTCAATGCCTTCTCCTGGTCTTGCTTCAAGGCTGTATCAATTCGGAGATCTCGATCAGGTTGAGATCGGGATCGCGCACGTAGACCGACCGCAGCCGGGACGTCGCCCCGGTCCGTTCCACCGGTCCTTCGACGATCGGCCAGTTGCACGCGCGCAGATGCGCGATCACCCCATCGAGTGGCCGATCGGCAATGAAACACAGGTCCAGCGCACCGGGCACCGGCAGGTGCGCCTTGGGTTCGAACTCGCGACCGCGTTCGTGGACGTTGATCTTCTGGTTCCCGAAACGCAGCGCGAAGCGACCTCCCGCGAAGGTCTCCACTGTCATGCCGAGCACGCGGGTATAAAAATCGACGCACGCGGCCCGATCAATGGTGGTAAGTACCAAATGATCGAGGTGATCGATCACCGCGGCGCCTTGCTGCGTGCCTCCGCTTCGTCGACGATCGCCTGCGCGCGCAGCATGACGGGCCGGTCGATCATCCTGCCATCCAGCGCGACCGCCGCGCCGTTCGCCTGTGCAGCCGCATCGAGCACGCGCCGCGCCCAGGCGAGTTCCTGCGCGGTCGGAGCGAAGCCGCGATTGACCGCCTCGACCTGGCGCGGATGAATGCACAACTTGGCGCCGAATCCGAGCCGTCGCGCACGCGCGGTATCGCGCTCGACCGCCTCGACATCGTCGATCGACGTGGTCACGCCATCGGCCGGCGGCCCGAGTTTGGCGAGGCGCGAGACCAGGACGAGTTGCGAACGAAACGCGACCAGTTCGTCGTCGCCCTGCATGCCGAGATCGAGCTGGAAGTCGATCGACCCGAAGACGAGACGCTGCACGCCCTCGACGCTTGCCAGCGCGCGGGCGTTGTCGAAGCCGGACGCCGTTTCGATCAGCGGCAGCAGCGGGCTTCCCACGGCGACGGTTGCGATCCGCTGCAAGTCGGCAACCCTTTCGGCCTTCGGCACCATCACCGCCGCGACACCTGCAAGCGCGCACAGCGCGACGTCCTCGCCAAACCACAACGTCCCCGGCGCGTTGATCCGCACCACGACCTCGCGATCCGGCGCAAGCCAGCGCGCGAGCGCGGCACGCGCTTCCGCTTTGCTCTCCGGCGGCACGGCGTCTTCGAGGTCGATGATGACGGCATCCGCCCCGGATGCGAGCGCCTTGTCGAAGCGCTCCGGACGATTGCCGGGCACGAACAGATAGGAACGGGGCAGCAGCGGCTTCACGGACGATGTCATGGCGCGAGCCACCGATCCACCGTCGGTGCGCGCGCGAGCGCCCAGATGCGCTCGATCACCTTCCGCATCTCGGATTCGCCTGCGCCGTCGCGATAGCGCGCGAGGCGGATCGCCTTCTCTTCGATCTCGGCGCGGCTGAGCGTGTTGCCGGGATCGCCCTTCGGTTCGTCGACCCGCGCCTCGAGTTGCCGCCCGTCGTTCGTCTGCACGATCACCTTGCCGATCCAGCGCGCCGGATAGGCGGCGTCGACCTCCGCGTCGCGTTCCATCCGGACGCGATCGCGGAACGCAATCACGGCGGGATCGTCGAGCGCGGCGTCGAACTCGCCGAGGCCCGCGCGACCCTTCAGCGCGATCAGCGCGAGCACGGTGCCCATCGAGAATTTCGCCTGATGCACCGTCTGCGGATCGACCACCGGACCGAGCACATCGAGCGCGCCCTGGTGCACGCGCGCGATCACCTGCCTGATGTCGCTCGCTTCGAGGCGATGCGTGCGCATCACGTGCAGCAGCGCGTCGGCTGCGGGATGCGTATGGCGGCACGACGCGTGAAACTTGAACGACGTTTCCGCGAGCGCCCAGCGCGTGCCGAGGCCCGCGATCAGCTTGTCCGGGTTCGCATCGCTCGACATGCCTGCTGCCATGCCCTGCACGCCTTCGAGGATGCGCCGGGCGCCGGTTAGCCCAGCGCTTGCGAGATAGGCAGCCGAGAGCCCGGCGCCGGCCGCGTGCGCGGTGTGCAGCTGCTTCGAGTCGGCGGCGTCGCGCAGGAATTCCCACAGGCCTGCGGCCTGCGTACCGGCCGACCCGAATGCGTGTTGCATCCGATCGGGCGTCAAGCGCAGGAGACTGCCCACCGCTGCGGCAGCGGCGAGCGTGCCGGCAGTTCCGGTCGTGTGGAAGATCCTGTAGTGCGACCGGCCGAGGAACTCGCCGACGCGAATCCCGACTTCGTAGCCCACCACGCTCGCGAGCAGGAATGCGCGGCCCGAAGAACGCAACGACTGCGCGGTAGCAAGTGCGGCAGGAAACACGACAGCGGCAGGATGGAACACCGCGCCGTTGTGCACGTCGTCCTGTTCGGCGAAATGCGAAGCGGCCGCGTTCACGTACGCCGCGACGAGCGGGCTGCTGCCGCGGCGATGGATCAGGATCTCTGCCGGCCCGTCGGCGGGACCCATCGCGGTGAAGAAGCGCGCGATCGCCTCGACCGGTGGCGCGCCCTTGCCTGCGAGCGCGGAGCCGAACCAGTCGAGGAAGAGATCCTCGGCGCGGCGCACGACCGCGTCGGGGATCGTCTCGAACTGGAGCGTCGCGGCGAAATGCGCCAGCGTCTGGGTTGGGCTT
>Ga0335085_10018410_pt1 | contig 10038 bp, 9 predicted proteins | sample Lox_Sample_45_FD_206712 | JGI IMG/M metagenome (GOLD analysis project Ga0335085, IMG submission 206712) | Soil microbial communities from Loxahatchee National Wildlife Refuge, Florida, United States - Lox_Sample_4.5 | ecosystem: Environmental > Terrestrial > Soil > Wetlands | place: USA: Florida... | reverse complement strand
GCGGGCCGCTGGAACCGGCGGTCCTTCCTCTACCTGCGGCAAAGCCAAGGCGATCGCACGAAGTTCGGCGAGTCCGATCATTTTGAGATCTCCTGTTGCGGAATGGTCAGGGAATGCAACGGGCTCAGTTCCTGATGCGGGAATAGCGTATCACTGGCATGGGTTCAGGCCTGAACTGTGTTAGAGGTGAACCGGGGCTAGACGCGAAGCAAAGTGTGAACAGATTCCGCCGCTGAAACCGTCGTGGCAAGTAAGGGCAGGGATTCCGGAGATAGAATTTCGGAATTGGAAGCGATTGGCTGTGCAAGGCGCGCCGGTGACGAGGGCCCTTCGCCTTTCATCTTCAATCGAAGGATTCTACTGATGATCGGCATGCAGCATTGGTCCGTGGTTCTGATGGCCGCGCTGGTCGCGCCGACGGCGATCCATGCCGGTGGGGCGGCCGATCTTCAGGATGAGCCGGCTGCTGTGATCGCGACGGGAGATTTCAACGGGGATGGGATAGCGGACGTGGTGAAGTCGGTGCAGCGCGAGGGAGGCTCCGCGGGGCCGCATGTGCTCGAGATGCTTCTGGGCAGGCCGGACGGATCGTTTGCGGCCGGAGAGTCGTATGGCTTGCCTGGCGGAGAGCCGAGCGCGCTGGTGGTAGGCGACTTCAACGGAGACGGAAGCCTCGACGTGATTGTGGGCAACAGTGATGGGGCGCTGCTGGAGTTCGATGGAGATGGTAGGGGACATTTGAAGCCGGCGGAAAAGGTAGCGTCGGTGGGTTCGGTGGTGTCGATCGCGGTGGGGCGCTTTACTCGCGGCCGGAACCTCGATCTCGTCGTGTCGGATCTGGAGTCGAATTCCGCCATTATTTTTCTTGGGGAGGGGAATGGATCGTTCCGGGAGACATGGTCGTTTCAACTGCCGCAGAAAGGTGTGGAGTTTCAGGTGGCGACGGCGGATTTCAATCGGGACGGTATTGCGGACATCGTGATTTCGACTGGTGAGGATGACTGGAACTACGAGGTGATGCTCGGCAACGGGAATGGGACATTCACCTATGCTCCGCTATTGAGTCATCTGCGGGATCCCAACTCGTATTGTCCGACGTGAGGAGCGCGGGAGGAGCCGGGACAGAGTTTCGATCTGCAGAGAATATTCGCTAAAGCTTCGCTTGTAGTGCAGGTCATGTTTCAAGGACCGGCGGGATCGCAATGCAACTTCACGGTGCGGTGCAGGGGGTGCCGGGAGCATGTACCCGCGCCGCGAGAAACGGCGCCGGATCGTGGGTGATTGCAGTTTGTCGGCTATGCGGATGCAAGCGCAGGTATCTGCGAATGAGATATTTCGAGGCCGCACAGGTTGGCCAGGCCGCGAGTGCGCGAATGGGCTGAAAAGACAACGGAATCTTTATGAGGCGCCCCGTAGATTGAGGAACAGGGCCCCAGATTTTGGAAGCATCGCATTTTCGAAGTGAGCGAGGCCAGACAGTCTGTGGTAAGGGAAGCGAGAGCGAAAGGCGCCGGCGGGGAACGGCCCGTGCGGAGGGGAGTTTCCGGTTGCTGGAAGCAAGGCGGCAGGATAATCTAAGAATTGAATGAGTGAGTAATCGCTCATCTATTTTCTTTGAAGAATTTCCAAGGCTGAAACGCGAGCATGTCTCGACCCAAGAGTGACGGCAAGCGGCAGGCAATTTTGAAGGCAGCGTTCGAGGTGTTTGCCGAGCGCGGTGTGCAGAACGGGCCGACTGCGGCGATCTCGCTCAAGGCGGGAGTAGCAGAAGGCAGCCTGTTCCGGTATTTCAAAACGAAGGACGAGTTGCTGAACGAGCTTTACCTGGAGATGCGGCGGGACTTTGACCGCGATCTGCAGGAGTTTCCCAGGGGAGCGGATGCCAGGACGAGGATGCGGCACATCTGGGACGTCTTTGTGAATCTGGGACTGCGGCAGCCGGCACGGTTGACGGTGATGCGGCAGTTGCGCGCGACGGGCAAGCTGCTGAAGGAACGCGAGCAGGCCGGACTGATGGTGCTGGAGACGCTGAAGGCGACACAGGAAGCGGTGGAGACGAGTCCGTTCCGTGAAGCGCCGCTGGAGTTCATGGTGCTGTTGTTGAGGGCACACGCGGAGGCGACGATCGAGTTCATCGTGGCGCATCCCGAGCAGGAGAAGGCGTGCCGCGAGCTGGGATTCGATGTGATCTGGCGCGGATTGTCTGGAATTGGAAAATGACCCCGGGGTATCCGGGAACTTATTGTCAGTAAGAAAGGCAGACTGTAGTTTTGCATCACTGGCAGTCAATTGAAGGAGTTACGGCAATTAAAGCAGGGCAGGTTTCCCCAAGATTGAAATGGTCGCAGGCCGAGATTCCGGCGCAACATGGAAAGCTGGCGATTGTGACGGGCGGCTCGAGCGGGCTGGGCTTCGAGACAGCGATTGGTCTGGCGCAGGCCGGGGCGGACGTGGTGCTGGCCAACCGCAATGAGTCGCAGGGCCGCTGGGCCGCGGGGAGGATTCGTCCTCTGGCACCAACGTCGCTGGTGCGCTATGAGTATCTGGACCTGGCGAACCTGGCATCAGTGTCTGACTTTGCGAGCCGGATCGAGCGGATGGAAAGGCCGGTTGATCTGCTGGTGAATAACGCCGGGGTGATGGCCCTGCCGCGGCGAGGCGTGACGGCAGATGGCTTTGAGATGCATCTGGGGACAAATTACCTGGGCCACTACGCGCTTACGGCACTCCTACTGCCGCTGTTGCGGAAGGGCATGCATCCGCGGGTTGTGCAGGTGAGCAGCATCTCGCACCGGATGGGATCGATGCACTGGGACGATCTTCAACTGGAGCGGAACTATACGCCGATGCGCGCGTATGCCCAGTCGAAGTTGGCGTTGCTCCTGTTCACGCTGGAGTTACAACGGCGCAGTGAACAGAACGGATGGGGCTTGATGAGTGTGGCGGCGCATCCAGGCTATGCGCGGACCGCGCTGTTTTCGACAGGACCCGGCCGGCAGAGCGTGCTGCACCGGCTGCACCAGAGCGTGGGGCGCATGCTGAGCCAGTCTGCTGCTTCGGGCGCGCTGCCGATCCTGTTTGCAGTGACGTCAGTGAAGGCGCGGCCGGGGGACTACTATGGGCCGAAGGGCGTGGGCGAATTGGCCGGGCCGTCAGGGCGTGCAGGGATATCGAGCCGTGCGCAGGACCCGGAGACAGCGCGGCGCTTGTGGGAGCGTTCCGCCGAGTTGACCGGAGTGGCGTGGCCGGAAGAACAAGAAGCAAACGGCCGATCGTTACTGGGCGCTCTCTGAGGCGGCGGGCGGCGGAACCGGGCGGTGTTTCGCGCGCAGGTAGGTGACGACCTGGGCGATCTCGGGATCGCTGAGCGAGTCGCCGAAGGGCGGCATCCTGGCGCCGCCATTCAAAATCTGATTTGTGATTTTTTCAGAAGGCCACTGCTTGTCGCTGCGGATGTCGGCGAGGGCGGGGCCCTTTTTTGTGCCTTCGAGATCAGCGCCGTGACAGTGAGCGCAGCCTTTGTCGCGATAGAGAACGGCGCCGGCAAGGGCATCGGCGTCTTCTTTTGATGCAGCGGCAACCGGAGGCGCCGGTAGAGCAGTGAATGCGAGGAGGACGAATGCGGCGAATAGAGCGATGGGTCGGGGCAGCGAGTTGATCACGGAGATATTTTCGCATTGCGCAGCGGGCGGCGGGTCGATCAAAAAGGAGGAACTGGAAGAAGGGGTAAGCTGGCAGGGATGGCGATGGAAGGGATCGATTTCGGCGCGGCACTGCGACTGGAACTGGCGGAGCGAAACCGCATCTATGCGCAGGGACGCGAGCACGTGGAGAGTTATGGGACACCGCCGGTGATTGTGTATCCGGCGGATGGCGAGCGGCATGGAAATTTCTTGGATGCGGCGTATGCGGCGATCTGTGCGCGGCCGGAGTGGCTGCGGCGGCTGGATAAGGTGCATGCCCAGGCGGCGCGCTCACTGCCAAAGCCGCCGGATCCGCACAGGAAGTGGAGAGAGCTGGATTCTTCGACGAGCTCGGACGCGCTGCTGATGAATGTTTTTTGCACGCCGGGCGTGGTGGAGGCAACTGCGGTGCGGCGAACCCTTGGAATCGAAGGCGAGGACTCGCTGCCCATGTTTGGGTGGAAGGCGCGCGTGCCGTTGAAGAATGGGCGGTTTGACCGGACTGAAGTGGACATGTCGTTGGGTGGATTGCTGGTTGAGGCCAAGCTGACAGAAGGGGACTTTCAGAACTGCAAGGTTGAGGTGGTGGAGGCGTACTGGGACTTCGATGCCGTGTTTGACCGGGAGCGACTGCCGAAGGTGGAGATTCCCGTTGCGCGGCGGAGGGAGCCGGCGGAGTTTCCCGAGGAGTACACGCAGGAGGAAGTGCGCGTTCCGGCCGAGGAGTGGGTGCAGACGCTGATCGAGAAACCGCGAGAGACTGTGACCGGTTATGCGAGCTACCAGCTGATACGGAACGTACTGGCGGCTGAAGCGCTGGGGATGAGCTTTTGCGTAATCCACGACGCGCGAAGGCCAGACCTGCGCGAGGCGTGGTTTGCGGTGATGGCGGCGGTGCGCAGAGCGGAGCTGCGGGTCAGGCTGAAGGTGCTGACGTGGCAGGAATTGACGACGGTGCTACCGGAGGGACTGCGGGAGTTTCTGGATGTGAAGTACGGGATTGTTGCGCCGGGGCGGGTGGCTTCTGCTGCGGTTTCGGGCGTGGATGGAACGGGAAAGAGTTAGAAAATCATTGAATAATGTGGTATATCATTCTCATAAATAAATAGATAGTATCCAGCGCAAATTTTCATCGGAATCCCCGCAGAATTTACTTGACGGCATACACTGTATGTTACACAGTATATGGAGTACAGTGTACGAGGTACAGGATGACTGTTACGGAGAACCTGTTTGAGAACCTTCGCCTGGAGCTGCGGCGTGGCTGTCTGACGCTGGCAGTGTTGGCGGCTCTCAGGCAGGAGCACTACGGATACACCTTGCGGAAGACTCTGGCCGAGCGCGGGCTGGAGATCGACGAGAGCACGTTGTATCCGCTGCTGCGCCGGCTTGAGGCTCAGGGGCTGCTGATGAGCCAGTGGCGGGAAGAGGACAAGCGGAACAAGCGCTTCTACCGGCTTTCGGCCGACGGAGAAGAGATTCTCGTGAAACTGCTGGGTGAGTGGAGCGAACTGAACCAGTCAATTGAAAACATCTTGAAAGCCACAACTTTGAGTTGAACGAAGGAAGACGCCATGGAACTACTCGATCGCTATCTGCAAGCCGTGAGGAAGCACCTGCCGTGGAAGCGGCAGGACGACATTGTGGCCGAGCTGCGCGCGAATCTTGAATCGCAGCTGGAGGAGAAGGAGGCCGAGCTGGGCAGGCCGCTGAGTGCGAAGGAAGCCGAGGAGTGGTTGAAACCCTTCGGGCATCCGATCGTGATGGCGGCGAAGTATCAGCCGGTGCAGTACCTGATCGGGCCGGGACTGTTTCCGATGTATCTCTACGTGATGAAGCTTGCGCTGCTGTGGGCGTCGATTGTGTACGCGGTGGTGAGCGCAGTGGTGCTGCCGCTGACGACGAAGGATCCCGGAACTGTGGTTGGCGCGATCGCGCAGTGGCCCTCGGTGCTGTTTACGACGGCGGCATGGGTGACGCTGGTGTTTGCCGTGCTGGAGTTGTTGGCGCGGACGTGTCCGGGGACGATTCCGCAGCTGGATGCGGTTACGAGGGACTGGAAGCCGGGCTCGCTGCCACCGATCGAGAGGGACCCGGGGCCGGGACGCAAACCGCGCAGCTATGTGACGGCTGTGGCCGAGGTGGTGTTTGGTTTTCTGGTGCTGGCATGGCTGCTGCTGATTCCGCACTACCCGTTTTTGCTGATGGGGCCGGGGGAGGTGGTTCTATATAAGTGGCCGCTTCAGCTGGCGCCGGTATGGTGGTGGTTCTACTGGAGTGTCGTAGGGCTGAACGTGGTGCAGCTGACGTGGCGTTGCGTGGACCTGATGCGCGAGACGTGGCATCGGGACCGGACGGTGCAGAATCTCGTGAACAAGACGATGGGTGTTGTGCCGCTGATAATCCTGATCAGCGCGCCGGGGCAGGTGCTTGTCGAGATGCGCAATCCGGTCACGGACGCGGCGCAGTATGGCAAGGTAGTCGACCAGATCAACAAGAGTGCGCATCTTGGATTCCTGGTGGTCCTGGCCATTGTGCTGATCCAGCTGCTGTGGGACCTAGGACAGTTGGGGATGAAGGCTTATCGGTCGAGGGCTCTGTGAAGTGTCAAGCCGAGGCTGGTTCGAGGACGGCGGTGCGGGTGACGGTGATGACGCTGATATCGTCCTGCTGGCCGAAGGACTGGGCGGTGTCTGCGATCTGCGCTGCGCTTCTGGCGGTCTGGAGCAGTTCGTGAATGCGATCGAAGCCGAAGAGGTGGCCGTCGGGGTCGGTAGCTTCAGCGATACCGTCGGAGAGGACCATGAGGCGATCTCCAGGCTGCAATGTGAAATGCAGAAGTGAGAACTCGGGGGCCTCGAGCATACCCAGCGGCAGAGAGCCTTCGAGGGCGATGGCGGCGCCGTTGAGGTAGGGCGCGAGGTGTCCCGCGTTGGCCAGGGTGACGGAGCCGTCGGCGGCGATGCGCAGAGCGAGGCAGGTGGCGAAGGCGTCGCCGCGGCCGAGGAGACGCTTGTTGAGGGCGTCGAGCACGACAAGCGGGTCGGGTTTGAATTGCGCGGCAGTGCGGATGGCGCCAACGAGCAGAGCGACCAGCATGCCTGCCTGGAGACCCTTGCCGGCCACGTCTCCGGCGACGATGAGAAGGCTGCCGTCGGTGGGGTGCGGGATGACCTGGAAGAAGTCGCCGCCGACTTCAAGGGCGGGGCGATATTCGCTTTCAATTTCATAACCGGGAAAGGCGGTGTGGGCTTCTGGCAGGATAACCTGCTGGACCTCCTGGGCTTGTTTGACGTCGAGGGCCATCTGGCGCTGGCGGCGGATGCTGTTGACGAGGCGTCGGAGCAGAAGCAGGGAGAGCGCAAAGATGAGCAGCAGATCGGCGATCTGGCGCGTGGTGAACTGGATGCCGAAGGGAAACCAGATGTTGAGGATCTGCGCGAAGTTGAGCTCGTTGGAGAACTCGGCGACGGCGGCGAGGAGGACGGCGGGGATGGCGATCCAGCCTTCGAGGCCCTGCTCAAGGATGCCCTGAAAGACAGTCCAGAGCAGCAAGGCGGCGATGGCCAGGCGCGAGGCGAGGGAGATGAGCTGGAAGGTGTGTTCCACGCGGGTGGAAACGACGACGATGAAGAGATTCTGTCCGATGGAGAGGGAGAGGATGGTGAGGAGCAACAGGCCGAGGAGCAGCCACGGCACCCATTTGGGGCGGCGGAGGCGGAACCAGACGCGCCAGACCATGACCCAGCCGGTAAAGATGAGCGGAAGAAGAATTGTCAGCCGAAAGGGCGCGGTGATGAAGTAGGAGATCGATTCGGTCCAAGTACTGAGGACCACGATCCAGGCGCTGGCGGCTGTGGCCAGGAGGAGAAAACCGATCCAGAGGTAGACGCGATCGGTGCGATCGAAGAGCATGAGACTGAAGGCCACGACGCCGAGCAGGGTGAAGAGAGCGGCTTCAAGGAGGCTGCCGAGGTAGGAACGGTAGAGCTCGTCCCACTTGATCTGATACTGCGCGGTGACAGCGGAAAGTTCGCCGACGAAGGGCGGGTTGTGGATGCCGCCGACGTCGTCAAGCTGATTGAGGGTGTAGGGCTCCATGTAGACGCGAATGGAGAGGACCCGCGTGGAGGCGGCAGAACTGTTGTCCGCGGGCAGAGGGAACATCTCAGGCCGTGTTGTGAAGATCGAAGGCGAGGAGCCGGAGAAGTCGCCGAAAGAGCCGATGAGGGCGCCGTTGTCGAAGGCCTGGTAGATGTCGTCGACGTCAGAGGGGCCGGCGAGGGCGAGCTTTGTGCCAGGGTGGGCCTCGACCTGGACGCGTATGCGGTACCAGGCATAGCCCCAGTAGCCAGGATGACCTTTGGCGGTCCAGCCGGGAAGATAGCCGGAGGTGCCGGCGATGGGATCGTAGGAACCGGGCGGCACGGTGAGGTCGAGAGACTCCCAGGAGGAGTCGTCGAAGCCGGGTTCGGACCAGAGGAGCTTGCCGGTTGCAGGATCTGTGGGCGAATCGCCGACATGAAAGCGCCAGGGACCGTTGAGGGCGACCACGCTGTCGCCGAGGTGAATCTGCGTAACCGGTGCGGCGGGAGGAGCGGATGTTTTTGGGGAAGCGGCGGCCGCGTGCGATGTCGCAATTAGAGAGACGGTCAGTGAGGCAACGAGGAAGGCGGCAAGGCGCGGCCTTGGCAAGAGAACGACCTCCAAATCGCGGGGAAGCGCTTGTTGGCACTATAGCTTGTGAATGAAAGAACGGGAAGAGCCTCGTGGGGAGCGCCGTGCGGTATTTTGCTTGACTTGGGCTGAACGGGACGGCATGGTAGAGCGCATGCTGCGACTTCCCATCATCCTTGCGTGTGTGAGTTTGTGTGCATTGCCGGTGGTTGGACAACCAGGAGAGGGCGATCCGCTGGCGCCGTATATCTCGGTTGCGGATCCCGTCGTGGCGCTGACGCATGTCGAAGTGATCGACGGAACCGGTGCCGCGCCGGTGCAGGACCAGACGCTGATAATCGATCACGGCAAGATTGCGTGGCTGGGCGCGAGTGAGGGCGCGGCGATTCCACCGAGTGCGAAGATTCTGGATCTGCACGGGCACACGGTCTATCCGGGATTGGTGGGGATGCACGAGCATCTTTTCTACTCTGAGCCGACGAGCCCTGCGCTGCAGGGGCTAGTGGGCGGCGAACTGGTGGATACGGCGCCTCGGCTCTATCTTGCGGCAGGTGTGACGACGGCAAGGACGACGGGGAGCATTGCGCCCTACACAGATCTGAATATCAAGAAGGACATTGATGCGGGAAAAGAGCCGGGACCGGACCTTGACGTGACAGGGCCGTATCTCGAAGGGAATCCGCCGCTGATTCCGCAGATGCATATTCTCACCGGGCCTGAGGACGCACGGAAGATGGTGGACTACTGGGTGGGCGAGGGCGTGACGTCGTGGAAAGCGTACATGCACATTTCGCCGGAGGAGCTGAAGGCGGCCATCGACGAAGTGCACAAGCGTGGCGAGAAGATTACCGGGCATCTGTGTTCGGTGGGATTCACCGAGGCCGCGGAGATGGGAATCGACAACCTCGAGCACGGGATCGTGGTGGATACGGAGTTTGATCCGGCCAAGAAAGAGGGCGAGTGTCCGGCGGGAGCTGCGCGCGAGATGGCGGAGAAGCTCGATATACAGAGCGAGCCAGTGATGACGATGATCCACGAGCTGGTGAGCCATCATGTCGCGGTGACCTCGACGCTGGCGGTGTTTGAGAGTCTGATGCCGGGAAGGCCGCCGATGCAATTCCTGCTGCACGAGAAGGACTCGATGCTGCCCGAGGCCTATGCGAGCGTGCTGACGACGCGGTCGTTGATCCTGGAAAGATCGGCAAAGTCGCCCATGGCTGGACTGCTGACGAAAGAATTTCAGTTTGAGCGGGAGTTTGTAGCCGCGGGTGGGTTAATGATGGCGGGCTGCGATCCGACGGCATATGGCGCGGTGCTGCCGGGGTTCGGCGACGAGCGCAATCTCGAATTGCTGGTGGAAGCAGGATTCACGCCGGAGCAGGCGATCGAGATTGCGACGCTGAATGGCGCGAAGTATCTGGGGCGCGCGGATCGGGTGGGGTCAATTGCCGTGGGGAAGCAGGCGGACCTGGTGGTGGTGGAGGGCGATGCGGCGAAGGACATCACGGCGGTGGAGCACGTGGAGACGGTGTTCAAGAACGGAACCGGCTACGACTCGCGGAAGCTGATCGAGTCAGTGCGCGGGATGGTGGGCGTGCGGTAGAAATCACCCCACCGCGCTACATGCCGGCGCCGGGGATGTAGTGGTACTCGATCTTGGTGGGGCGCTTAATGGGAT
>Ga0335085_10018409_pt1 | contig 10038 bp, 9 predicted proteins | sample Lox_Sample_45_FD_206712 | JGI IMG/M metagenome (GOLD analysis project Ga0335085, IMG submission 206712) | Soil microbial communities from Loxahatchee National Wildlife Refuge, Florida, United States - Lox_Sample_4.5 | ecosystem: Environmental > Terrestrial > Soil > Wetlands | place: USA: Florida... | reverse complement strand
ACCGCCCCGACTCGATCAACAACTTCCAGTCCCTTCTCTCGGTTGACCAACCGCTTTACGACGCCGGACAGACCCGCATCGCGGTGAAATCGGCCGATCTCTCGCGGCAGATGACTCTGGAAGAACAACGGCGGATAGAGATGCAGGTCATCTCGGGTGTCGTCAAAGCCTATTACGGCGCCGCCCTGGCAGCCGAGAGCCTCAAAACCGCGGAGCAGGCCCTGCGATCGGCCCAGGCCGACTTACAGCGGGCCGAATCGGTGCGCGCCGCCGGCATGTCGACCGACGTGGATGTGCTCTCGATCCGGGTACATCTCGCGGCGGTAACCGAACAACGCATTCAACGCTCCGCGGACCTGGATGTGACGCGATCGGCGCTAAACGACGCGCTCGGGCTTCCGTTGGACGCGCGTCACACGCTCACCACGACGCTCACCCGGTTGGACCTGCCGGACCTGGAACTGGCTTCCTCGGAGCGGGACGCTTCCATGGCCCGGCCTGAGGCTCGCGCAACCCATTTGGAAGCAGACCTGGCGAAGGCACAAATGGATTCAGCGCGGAGCGCACTGCTGCCCCAGGTGGGCTTGCATGCCGCGTTCGAGGCCGACCGCCAACAGTTCATCAATAAGGGCGGCGCCAGTTGGCTGGCTTCGATCGGCCTCCATTGGAACCTTTTTAACGGCAACGGAGATAAGGCGCGGATCGAGGAATCCAAGCATTTACTGGAGCGCGCCCACGCCGATGAACAGCGCGTCGGCTCAGCCGTGCGATTGGACGTGCGCCGCGCCTGGGCCGACCTGGGAGCGGCCCAGCAGCGGATCGAAGTCGCCAGGGCAGCGGTTTCCGAAGCCGAAGAAAGTCTCAGAATTACCCAGAACCGTTACGAGGCGGGCATGAGCAACGTAACCGACCTTTTGCGAAATGAAACCGCGGTGCTGGAGAGCCGCACCCGGTACCTGGCGGCGGTGCACGATCAGCGCATCGCGGCCACCATGCTCGAACTGGCCGCGGGCCGCCTCTCGCCCGATTCGGAGGTTTTGAATTGATTAGAGCGATCACCTGTCAGCTATCCGCTGCCGGCGTCTTTATGCTACTGAGCGGATGCGGAGGCAATCAAACTCACGCCAGGGCAGCCACGGCCGCGCCGGCGATGGCTGTGGAGGCCGTTACCGTCACGAGCCAGGAATGGCCGGATGCATACGAGGCCACCGGTACCGTCCGGGCGCGGACAGCGGCCGTGATGTCCAGCAAGGTGATGGCGTACGTGCGGCAGGTGGCTGTGCAGGTGGGCGACCGCGCCAAAGAAGGCCAGGAGTTGGTCACGCTGGAGGCACAGGATCTGGACGCCAGCGTTCGCCGCGCCGAGGCAGCCGAAGCTGAGGTCCGCAGCGCGATGCCCGAGGCCGAGAGCGGCATCGCCGGGGCGAAAGCCAACCTCGACCTGGCACGAAGCACCTTTGCACGCATGGAACAGTTGGCGGCCAAGAAGTCCATCTCCAGCCAGGAATTCGATGAGGCCTCCGCACGAGTGAAATCGTCCCAGGCAGCGTACGACATGGCTCGCGCCAGGCGCAGCCAACTCGATTCCAAGCTGGCTCAGGTCGAGCAAGAGATTCGCGCCGCCACGATCATGCGGGACTACACGCGCATCACAGCTCCTTTCTCGGGCATCATCACCGCCCGAAGTGGAGAACCGGGCAATCTGGCGGCGCCCGGCGCACCGCTGCTCACCATCGAGCGCGACGGCGCTTACCGGCTGGAGGCATCGGTAGACGAGTCCAAACTGCCTTCCGTGAAAGCCGGTCAGACCGTTGAAGTCGCCTTGGAAGCCCTCGATCGCCGGTTGACCGCGCGGGTTTCGGAGATCGTACCGGCGGTGGATCCGGCTTCGCGCGCCTACACCGTAAAGATCGACCTGCCCGCGGTGCCGAACCTGCGATCCGGCATGTTCGGCCGCGCATGGTTCCCCACGGGCAGCCGAAAGGTGCTCGCCGTTCCGGCCGCGGCGGTCGTCGAGCGCGGGCAATTGCAATCCGTCGTCGTAATTGACGCCGGCGTTGCGCGCAACCGGCTCATCACCATAGGCGCGCGCCGTGTGGAGTCGGTGGAGGTGCTCTCCGGTTTGAGCGAGGGGGAGAAAGTGATCACTCCTATCCCGGCTGCGCTGGCAGATGGCACTCGCGTGGAGGTCCGGTAATGTACGCTTCGCGACGCCTGGGGCCGGCCGGGCGATTTGCCCACGCCTGGATCGCGTCCAGGCTAACCCCGCTGGTCATCGCCGGAGCGCTGCTCATCGGCGCCTTCGCGGTATGGAAACTCCCGCGCGAGGAAGAGCCGCAAATCATCGTGCCGATGATCGACGTCTTCGTGCAGATGCCCGGCGCCTCCGCCCACGAAATCGAGGAGCGCATCACCAAGCCCATGGAGAAGCTACTTTGGGAGATCCCGGGAGTTGAGTACATTTACTCGACTTCCAGCCCCGGCATGTCCATGGCTATCGTGCGCTTCTATGTCGGCCAGGACGAAGAGAAGAGCATCGTGCGGCTCAATCAGAAGCTGTACGCCAACATGGACCTGATTCCGCCCGGAGCAACGCCGCCGCTTGTAAAGCCCCGGTCTATCGACGATGTACCCATTCTGGCGCTGACGCTCTCCAGCAAACGCTACGGGGATTTCGAACTGCGCCAGGTCGCCGCCCAGTTGAACGATGCCATCAAACAGACGCCGGACGTCTCGGCGGTCACGCTGATTGGCGGCCAACGGCGCGAACTGCGCGTGGTCCTCGAGGAAGCGAAGCTGGCGGCATACAATCTCGCGCCGCTACAGGTGGCCGGTGCGCTGGGCCTTTCCAACCGCCGGCTGCCATCGGGGCAATTCGATGCCGCGAATCGCGAGTATCTCCTCGAGACTGGCGAGTTTCTGCGAACAGCCGAAGAAGTGCGCAATATCGTGGTCGGAGTCGCCAATGACAAGGCGGTCTTTCTTCACGATGTGGCCCAGGTGACGGACGGTGGGGAAGAGCCTTCGCAATACGTCCGAATGGTCCGGGCGGACACCCGCGAGTTCCTGCCCGCCGTGACCATAGCGGTCGCCAAGCGGAAGGGAACCAATGCAGTGATCGTGGCGGAAAACGTTCTCAAGCGAATCGAGCCGCTCAAAGGCACGGTGATTCCCTCGGACGTCCATGTCGACATCACCCGCCACTACGGCGAAACCGCTGCCGAGAAATCGAATGAGCTGCTCTTCCACATGTTGATAGCAGTGGTTTCGGTGAGCATCCTGATCGCGATTACGTTGGGCTTCCGCGAATCGCTGATCGTGTTCATTGCCATTCCGGTGACGCTCGCTCTGACGCTGGCGGTCTTTTATCTTTACGGCTACACGTTGAACCGCATCACGCTGTTTGCGCTGATCTTCTCGATCGGCATCCTCGTGGACGACGCCATCGTGGTGGTGGAGAACATCGTGCGCCATTGGCGCATGCCGGTAAATCGTAAACGGCCGCCGTTTGAAGTGGCTGTGGAAGCCGTCGACGAAGTTGGCAATCCGACCATTCTTGCCACCCTGACCGTGGTTGCGGCAATCCTGCCGATGGCTTTTGTCGGGGGCTTGATGGGACCGTATATGCGGCCGATTCCCATTGGCGCGAGCGCGGCCATGGTTTTCTCACTGCTGGTCGCATTCATGGTGACTCCGTGGGCGGCGGTCCGGATTCTTAAATCAGGCCACGCGGCCGAGCACGGCGAAAAGGAAGACTTTCTGACGCGCGTATATCGCCGGGTCATGGAAAGGCTGCTGCACCTCCCGCTGCTGCGCGGGGGCTTTCTGTTCGGCGTGGTGGCGCTGCTGCTCGGCTCCTTGTCCCTGTTCTATTTCCAGTTCGTTAAAGTGAAAATGCTGCCGTTCGACAACAAGAGCGAGTTTCAGGTGATCGTGGATATGCCGAACGGGTCGACTTTGGAAGGGACCGCGCGCGCGACTAATGCGCTGGCAACAGCCGCTCTCGAGCAGCCCGAAGTCGTCAATTTGCAGACGTACGTGGGCACAGCGTCGCCGTTCAACTTCAACGGCCTGGTGCGTCACTACTACCTGCGCCAGGGATCGAACGTCGCCGACATCCAGGTGAACCTCCAGCCGAAGGGCGATCGCAAGTGGCAAAGCCACGACATCGCCAAGCAGGTTCGGGAGCGCCTGTCGCCGGTGGCCGTACGATACGGCGCTCGCATCAAAGTAGCCGAAGTACCGCCCGGGCCGCCGGTGCTGGAAACGCTCGTGGCGGAAGTCTACGGGCCGGAAATGAATGAACGCATCGACATTGCCCGGCGCATCCGCGACTTGTGGAAGCGCACCAACGGCGTTGTAGATGTCGATTGGTACCTGGAAGACGACCAGCCGAAATACCGGTTGGTGGTGGATAAAGAAAAAGCTGCGCTAAACGGAATTTCCGAAGACGATGTCGCCACGACGATGGCGCTGGCATCGTCGGGCTACCAGGCTGGATTACTGCATGTGGAGTCCGCCAAGGAAGACATCCCACTCATGTTGCGTCTCGACCGAGCCAGCCGTTCCGATCTGGAAAAGATCCAAACGCTCAGAGTGGCGGGGAGAACCGGCCGGCTGGTGGCGTTGAGCGAACTGGTCCGCCCGGAGGAGATCACCGCGGACAAGAGCATCTATCACAAAAACCTGATGCCGGTCACGTATGTCGTCGGCGACGTGGCGGGCGCCATGGAAAGCCCGGTATACGCCATTCTCAAGCTGGGTCCGGAAATGGATAAGTTCCGTGCACCCGGCGCCTATGCCATCGAGCAGCACATGGCCGCACTGCCCACCGATTCCGAGCGCTACTCGATGAAATGGGATGGCGAATGGCACATCACCTACGAGGTCTTCCGGGATTTGGGAATCGCCTTCGCCGCGGTGTTGATCCTGATCTACGGCCTGGTAGTAGGGTGGTTCCAGTCGTTCCTTACACCACTGGTCATCATGGCGGCGATTCCGTTCTCGCTGATCGGCATCTTGCCGGCGCACGGTTTGCTCCACGCCTTTTTTACCGCCACTTCCATGATCGGCTTCATCGCCGGAGCCGGCATCGTGGTGCGCAATTCCATCATCCTGGTGGATTTCATCGAGCTCCGCGTGCGGGAAGGAATGCCCCTCGATGAAGCCGTGATTGATGCGGGCGCGGTGCGCTTCCGGCCGATGCTACTGACTGCCGCAGCGGTGGTGGTGGGCGCCGGTGTCATCCTGTTTGACCCGATCTTTCAAGGCCTCGCCATCGCGCTGATGGCAGGAGAAGTCGCATCGCTGGCACTCTCGCGTATGACCGTGCCTATCGTTTACTTTGTCGTCAATCGAAGGAGAAAAGCAGTATGTCCATCGAACGCTACTTACGACTCATCGCCGGTTTCTTTGTGATGCTGAGCGTGGCGCTCGGCTATTGGGTGAACCCTGCGTGGTTTCTGTTCACGGCCTTTGTCGGGTTGAACCTGTTTCAATCCGCCTTCACCGACTGGTGTCCGATGATGACCATCCTGAAAAGGATGGGCGTAGGATCGGCGGCACACAGCGTTCGAGGGGCTTCCGCCAAACCTGGCTAGCGTCAGCGACGGCCCTCGACACGCGGATCGGGAATTGCGTACGATCTTAGCGTGCCCGGTGATACGAAGTCTGACGCTGAGTTGGCGTCCGGACTGCTGACGGGGAATGAAGCGGCCTTCACGAGCTTCGTGGAATCTTTCCACGCAAGGCTTGCACAATACAGTTTTTTAATGTGCGGGCACCGCGAAGACGCGGAGGAAGTCGCCCAGGAGACGCTGTTGAAGGTATTCGAAAGGATCGACCAGCTTCGCGATCCCAGTCGCCTGAAGGCTTGGGTGTTCCGGATTGCCAAGAACGAGTGCTACATGAAGCGGAGAAAGAGTCTGTTCGCCCCTTCGGCAGAATTGTCGCTGGAAGATCTGAAGCCCGCGAGATCCGCGGATGGCAACTCGCTCGGGATTGAGATCGCGGACTGGACCGCGCTCCCGGACGAACTTCTTCTCGATGCGGAACTACAGGAGGTAGTGACGCGATCAATTCGCCAGTTGCCCGATACTTACCGCAGCGTGGTTCTGTTGCGTGATGTCGAGGGGTTGACGACCGAAGAAACCGCCGACGTTCTGGAGATCAGCACGGACACCGTGAAGACTCGTTTGCACCGTGGCCGGCTGGCTTTGCGCCACTCCCTGGACGGTTATCTTCGTACCACCAAAGCGGGAGGACTCGGAGATGCATGACAGCGACTGTGGCCGGATATTCGCGCTGTTGTCGGAATACCTGGACCAGGAATTGGCTCCGCCGCAGTGTGTAGAACTGGAAGAGCACCTCCGCGGTTGTCCGGAGTGCATCGAATTTGTCCGGAGCTTGAAGCGCAGTGTAAAGTTGTGCCGTCAGTTTGGCGATTGCCGCCCGGTTCACTTGCCGGATGCGGACGCGATGAGCCGTATTCGTCAGGCTTATCAGAAAATGCTCGCGCGAAGGGGTGGGGCGAGGGCGTAATCGCCGGCGAATTGCCGGGGCGTTCATCGTTTCGAGAATGTGCCAGTTCATCACCGCCGCTCTGCCGACCGGTACAGGTGCTGTTCTTAGAATCGAACGCCTAGAGGAGATCGGCGGCAATTCTGCGATGGGGAACTCGCGAGTGTTGGCATGACCTGTCGGCAGCGGCGGTGCGATCCCGGTCCGCCGCAAGGCGCCGAAAATCTCAAACTCGTAGTGAAGATCCGCGCCGAGGAGGCCTTCTTCAACGAGCGGCGCGTTTCGAGCTGCGTCCGGATCGGTGAGAATAATGCCGGAGAGCGCAACCGCAGTGCGATTGAAATCGGGAACGTCTACGAACCCCGTCGCAGATCCCAGGCGTTGCGAACCGGCGTCACGGATGCGGTTCGCACTTGCTCACGGAACGCCAGGATACTCCTACTGGACATCGAGCTCAGCAGTATGCCGTCGCCATCGGCCATCTGAATGTCGCATACGACAATGTCGAGATCCCGTCCAATGCTCGAATGAGGCTCAACGCCTCATTTCCACTAGATGACCATCATTTAGGGTTCCGCTACAATCGAGGCGGCCGGGCGGCAACCGGAAAACGCGGTCTGCGCGGTTGGCACGTCGGGATCTTTCGGATAGGTCACGACCCGCGTACGCCGGGCATCAAGATAGCGGTGGTGGGGAAATCGGTCTACCCGGCTCCCCTGCCCTCGGTTTCATCGGGATCCGGCTTACGCACCCGCGCGATGTGTCCCAGTACTTCGACCACCCCTCGGTCCCAAGTGGCCGACACCGTTTTCGGCTGAATACGGCTGGGAAACTCGAATATGCGGAATAACTCGCGGCCAAACTCGCAGAAGTGCAATCGGCAATCGAGTCCTTCGTGGTCGTGAATTTCACTTCCCTTGATGAGCAGCCAGTGGGGGGTTGCCGTCACTTCGAGCGCCTTGGGATCGAAACCCGGCACGCCTACCCGCACCACCAGCGTATAACCGTTCTCGAACATTTCCGCGTGCGGTTTCCAAAGCAGTTCCCGTTCCGCCCGTAGCCAGTCTCTCCAATCATCGCCGCAGGAGCCGCCGCGTTCCTGGAAATGGTAATAGGCCCGCATGCGAACGTGCTCCAACTGCTGTTCGGTGTGGCGTGCCAGGGCCGAGGAAGCTTCCTCGGAGTCCTCGATTCTGGTAATCGCAATACGCCGCGTCATATCCGTTGCTTCCGTCCGCCGGCAACGTGCGGCGGTTCGGTCCGCCGGCGCGAGACCAGCGCCTCTGCCGCCAGCGCTACCAGCGCCGCGGCCAACCAGACGCACTGCAAGTCACACAATGCCATCCCGATATACAGCGCCCCTGCTGCCAGTATGAAGATGTCCCAAATCTGTCGCCTCGGCATCATTTTTTCGGGCGGCCACTGCCGGAGGCAGTGGTAACGCCACCTCGACGGCGGTGCCTTGACCGGGCTCGGAGTGAATCGTCACCGTGCCTCCAAGGCTCTCCGCTCGCTCCTGCATTCCGATCAATCCCAATCCATGCGGCCGATGATTGCGAAATCCTCTTCCGTCATCGCGAATGGTAACGGAGATCCGCCGCTCGATCGCAGCGACCCGGATTTCGGCGGAACTCGCACGGGCATGGCGGCAAATGTTGTTGAGCGCCTCCTGAACGATGCGGAAGACGCAGATCTTGTGTTCCTCGGGCAACCCGTTGGGAATGCCCTCGGCGATGGTTTGAATTCGCAAGCCTGTGGAAATCGAAACCTGGTGAGCCTGCCAGTCGAGCGCGGCAGCCAGGCCGAGGTCGTCCAGCATGGATGGCCTCAGCAGCAGTGCCATGTTGCGCACCATCGCCACCGAACTTTCCACCAGCTCCCGAATCCGGTCCACACGAGTGCGCAACGCTTCCGAATGGGGAGCCAAGACAACCCCCAGGTCGTGCAGTTCGAATTGCACGGCGGCCATGGATTGGCCTACTGCGTCGTGCAGTTCGCGTGAAATGTTCTTGCGCTCATTTTCCTGCGTCTCCACCAGTCTGGCCGAAAGATTGCGAAGCTCCTGCCGCGCGCCGGATACTTCCTTCAAATTTGCGATAGTCTGATCCTCGAGCCGCAGGATGTAGCGCGCCGCGGCCAACGCCAGGGATACACCGCAAAGGAACATCAGAGCTACGGCGACCATCAGCTTGTCTTTCAATCCCGCGAACATATCCAGCAGCCGATGGTCCCTTTCGACAAGCTGCTGCTGGTTTACTGAGGCGATGGTATCCGCCATGCTCAGCATGCTCGACCGGCGCGGCAGCACGTCGTCGTGCAGAAACCGGTATCCCTGCGCGTGCCGCTGCGCGATGTTCCAGTCAAGCACCGGCTCCAGCGCTCTCCAGTACTCGTTCACCTCGCTCTGCAGGGCCTCATACATGGCGTGCTCGGCTGGATCCGGCTCTAGGTGGATCTGCGAGATAGTCGACTGGATCTGCCGCCGCACTCCCGCCATAGCCTGGCGGCTTTGTTCCGCGCGCGCGGGATTGGGCTCCAGCAGGTAGTCTCGAACATAGGTTCCGGAGCGGTAAATCGAGGCTCGAAGCTCGTCGAGCTTCGCCTCGCGCCCGAGAAACTCCCCCACAATGGTTTGGTTGTTTGACTGAACGCTGGAGATCACTTTCGCCGCGCTGACGCCGGAGAGCACCAGCAGAGTCAAGAGGAACCCGAATCCGAGAGCCAGCGCCATTCGCGTGGCCATCGACCGCCTGGGTGCATGCGTCGCTTCGCCATAGGCTGTCATATCGCCTCAAACCGCGGCGCTGTGGCCAGTTGCAATGACTCCTTTGCGAATGGCGTAGAGGATCAGATCGGCCAGGCTGTGCAGGTTGAGCTTCTGAAAGATGTGCTGCCGGTGGCAGATGACGGTCGTGGCGCTCAAGTCCAGCACGGTGGCGATCTCCTTGTTGGATTGCCCCTCCGCCAACATCTGCAGAATCTGCCGCTCGCGGCTGGTGAGCAGTTCGTAGCTGTCCTCCACCTTACTGGCTTCCAGGTAGCGCATGTACTCATCCGCCAGAACCCGGCTGACCTTGGGGCTGAAATAGGCCTTGCCTTGCGAGACCGCGCGCACGGCTTCCACAATCTCGAATTCCGCCGAGCTTTTGAGGACATACCCGCGCGCGCCTGCTTTGAGTGCGTTCAGAAGATAGCATTCGTCGGAGTGCACTGTAAGCATGATGAGCTGGATTTCATGGAGCCGCGCGGAAAGCTGGCGGGCGGCTTCCAACCCGTTGAGAGTGGGCATGCTGATGTCCAGGATGGCGACATGCGGCTGTTCCCGTTCGGCGATGGCTACGGCCTCCCGGCCGTCACACGCCTCGGCGACAATTTCGAATCCCGGCTCGTGGGCCAGCAGTGCGCGCAAACCTCTGCGGATGATGGCATGGTCGTCGGCGATGAGAATTCGTACAGGATGCATACGCTTTCCTCGTGTGGCGTACTGGCTGCCATCTTAGGTCGGCGCGGACTCCCGAG
>Ga0335085_10018408_pt1 | contig 10039 bp, 9 predicted proteins | sample Lox_Sample_45_FD_206712 | JGI IMG/M metagenome (GOLD analysis project Ga0335085, IMG submission 206712) | Soil microbial communities from Loxahatchee National Wildlife Refuge, Florida, United States - Lox_Sample_4.5 | ecosystem: Environmental > Terrestrial > Soil > Wetlands | place: USA: Florida... | reverse complement strand
CATGTCGTGAGTAATGAGCAGCACGGCGGCGCCGTGCTGCTGGGACAAGCGCTGCAGCAGCGTAATGATCTGCGCCTGAGTCGACACGTCTAGAGCCGTAGTTGGCTCGTCTGCAATGATCAGCCTGGGCTCCGCGCAGAGCGCCAGCGCAATGACTACCCGTTGCCGCATGCCGCCGGAGAACTGGTGCGGGTATTGATCCAGTCTCCGTTCGGGTGCGGCGAGACCGACCTCCGCCAGCAACGCGATCGCACGCTCGCGCGCCTCGCGCCGGGAAACGGATAGGTGCGCCAGAATGGTCTCGGTGATCTGACGCCCGATCGTGTAGAGCGGATCGAGCGAGGTCAACGGGTCCTGAAAGATCGCACCGACGCGCCGACCGCGGATCCTGCGCAGCGCCGCGCGGTCCAGGTTGTCGATGCGGCCGCCCTCGAGCAGGATCTCCCCGGCCGCGATGCGGCCAGGGCGCTCGAGCAGACCGATGATCGCCATGCCGGTCAACGACTTCCCCGCGCCCGATTCCCCTACGACGCCCAGCACTTCTCCGGGTGCGATGGCGAAGGAAACATCGTCCACCGCGACAAGCGTTCCGTGTCGGGTCGGGAACTCGACCCGCAGGTTCCTGACTTCCAGCAGTGGGATCTGCGGTCCAGTCACGCGTCACCGCAGCTTGGGATTCAGCGCGTCCCGCAACCAGTCGCCGAGCAGGTTTACGGACAAGACCAGGACTACCAGCGCAGCCCCGGGAAAGACGGCGATCCACCATTCGCCCGAAAACAGAAAATCATTGCCCACGCGTATCAACGTACCAAGCGACGGTGTGGTGGGCGGCATACCCACACCCAGGAACGAGAGCGTCGCCTCGGTGATGATCGCGGTGGCCAACTGGATGGTTGCGATCACCAGGACCGGGCCCATAACGTTGGGAAGCAGATGATGCAGCATGATTGCCGCGGGGTGCCGCCCGATGACGCGCGCAGCTTGAATGTACTCCTTGTTCTTCTCCACCAGGGTCGAGCCGCGGACTGTACGGGCGTATTGCACCCAGCCGGACAAGCCGATCGCCAATATCAACACGTAGACGGCCATGCTGCCTTGCGACGCGCGCGGTAGCGCGACATGGGCTACGCCGTCGATCAGAAGGGCGATGAGGATAGCCGGAAACGAGAGCTGCACATCGGCAATGCGCATGAGCAGCGCGTCCAGGCGTCCGCCCAGGTAACCGGATAGCAGGCCGACGCTCACGCCCAGCGCTAGGGAGAACACGACAGCGGCCACGCCTACCGTCAACGAAATGCGCGTTCCATACAGGATCGCGGACAACACGTCGCGTCCTTGATTGTCTGTGCCAAGCAGATAGGAAGCCTTGCCGTGCGCGTTCCACCCCGGTGGTGTGAATGAATCCAACAAGTTGACCGAGGCGAGATCGAATGGGTTGTGCGGGGCGATCCAGGGCGCGAATACAGCGCCGCCCAGGCACACCAGCGTCAGCGCCGCAGCGGCTACCGTGACCGGAGAGTGCCGGAAGCTGTAGAGCAGGTCGGAGTTCCATGCCCGGACAAGCGATCCACGGGTGACGGTCGCAGAGGAGGGTCGCGTTGGGGCGCGCTCACTCATACGCCACGAGGATCCTGCTCCAGGCACCCTCTTCTTACTTGATGATCACCCATTTAAGCAGGATGAAATTGTTGGCCAGCTGCACCATCTCCACGTTTTTCTTCATGCCCCATACCAGCGGCTGCTGGTGCAGGGGCAGGTGACCGATGTCATCGGCGTGGATCTTGAACGCCTCCGCGATCATGGCCTGCCGCTTCCCGACGTTGTTCTCGGATGCGATCTTGGAGGTCAGCTCGTCCAGGCGCCGGTTGGAGTAGGCACCCAGATTGAACTGACCTTGCCCGCCCTCGCCAGGCGTAGCCATCAGAGCGAACAGCGCGTTGTGGCTGTCGAGGTCGGCCGGAGTCCAGCCCAGCATGTAGAACGACGTGTCTCGCCGCAGGATCTTCGGGAAGAAGATGGCCTTGGTTTCAGCTACGAGATTGATCTTGATTCCCACGCGAGCCAGCATGGCTGCCACCGCTTGACAGATCTCCGCATCGTTGACGTAGCGGTCGTTCGGACAGTTCATGCCCACTTCGAAACCGTCTGGATAGCCAGCTTGCGCCAGCAGCTTCTTGGAGCTCTCCGGGTCGTAAGGCAGGCGTTTGTCCAACGCCGGCGCATAGCCGTTGACTACCGGCGCGACCATCAACGCTGTGGGCGTGGAGGTTCCACGCATGATGCGCGACTTGATCGCTTCGATGTCGATTGCCTGGTAGAAGGCCTGGCGCACGCGTTTGTCCTTGAACGGGTTCTTCCCTTTGATGCTGGAGAACAGCAGTTCGTCGCGTTTCTGGTCCATGCCGAGAAAAATGGTGCGCGCTTCCATGCCCTGCATGATCCTGAGATCCGGGCTGCTTTGGATGCGCGGGAGATCCTGCAGCGGCACAGGTTCCATCATGTCGATCTCGCCGGAGATGAGCGCAGCCACCCGCGTGGCCGCGTTGGCGACAGGCGTGAACGTCGCTTCGGTGACGTTGTGTTCCGCCTTCGACCACCAGTTCGGGTTGGGCACCAGCACTGTGCGCACACCCGGTTCGCGCGATTTGAGCATGAAGGGACCGGTTCCGTTAGCGTGGGTGCTGGCATAGTTCTCGGTACCCTTGCGCACATCCACCGGACGCGTCGCGTTGTTCTTCTCGCACCACGTCTTCGACATGATGTACCAGGTGGCAAAGCTATCCGGCAGTATCGGAAACGGTTCGCGAGTGACGATGTCTATGGCATGCGCGTCGATCTTGCGGATCTCCTGGATGGCGCCAACGTACATCTTCACGTCCGAGCCCTCGCCGCGCGCTCTCTCCAGGGAGAAGATCACGTCGTCTGCAGTAAACGGGCTCCCGTCGTGAAACTTGACGTCGCGGCGCAGGTTGAAGCGCCATACGGTCGGAGCCGTCTGCTTCCAGTCGGTGGCGAGCTGAGGGACCGTCTCGAGCTTTTTGCCGCGTCCCGTCAATCCTTCGTATATGTTGCCGGTGAAGCTAAGCTGCACGGCCTCGTTGAACATGTATGGATCCATCGACAGCGCGTCGCCTTGATCGGCGTAGCGGAACGTCTTGGCATGGACGGGGAGTGCCCACAATGCAAGTGCGCAGACGAGGCCGATGCCGATTCGGGGCAGCACACGGTGCATATTGGTCTCCTTTTTGCGCCCGCGGCAGAGAGCCGAACTCGGGCACGGGCCGATTTGGTCCATCAGGCCAGCGCTTCTTCCGCCAGCGCTGCGAGGTAGCCCGCCCCCAGCGGAATCACATCGTCGTTGAAGTCGTAGCCGGGGTTGTGCAGGTAGCAGCCGCCAGGCTCGCCACCCTGGCCGAGTAGCACGTAGGCACCCGGTCGTGCCTGCAACATGTAGGAAAAATCCTCGCCGCCCATCGTCGGATCGAACTCTCGAACGACGTTGTCGCGCCCGAAAATCCGCTCTCCCACGCGCGCGGCGAGCTCGGCCTCCCGCTGGGTATTGACTGTCGCCGGGTAGCCGCGGATGTATTCGACCCGCGCGCTCGCGCTCAGACCCGAGGCGATCGCCGAAGCGATCTCGCGTATGCGCCTCTCCGCGAGCTTCTGCGTCTCCGGGCGGAACGTACGCACCGTGCCCACCAGCTCGACCGCGTCCGGAATCACATTGAACGTGCCGAGCTGGCTGGTTTCCATGGAGCAGACGCTGACGACGATGGCGTCAACCGGGCTCACGTTGCGACTGGCGATAGTCTGCAACGCAGTGACGATGTGGGCCGCGGCGACGACCGGATCTACACTGAGGTGCGGCATCGCCGCGTGCCCGCCCATGCCGCGTACCTCGATTCGAATCTCATCGGTAGCGGCCAGCACGGGGCCGGACTTCACGGCGATCCGGCCTGCGGGCAGTCCCGGCCAGTTGTGCAGCGCGTAAACCTGGTCCACGGGAAAGCGCTCGAAAAGACCCTCCTGCACCATCACGTTGCCACCGCCGCCGTGCTCTTCGGCGGGTTGGAAGATCACGTAGGCTGTGCCCTCGAAGGCGCGAGTTTCCGACAGGTAGCGCGCAGCGCCGAGCAACATGGTGGTGTGGCCGTCGTGGCCGCAAGCGTGCATGCGCCCCTCGTGCTGCGATTTGTGCGGTCGCGCGGCCGTCTCGTGCATCGGCAGGCAGTCCATGTCCGCTCTCAAACCGACCGCTCGCGCGCTCGGGTTGCGCCCGGCGATCGCACCCACCACTCCGGTCTTTGCCAGGCCGCGGTGGATCTCGATGCCCCACCTTGCGAGATGGTCCGCGACGCGCTGCGCGGTCCGCGCCTCCTCGAACGCCAGCTCGGGATGGGCGTGCAAATCGCGGCGAAACGCCGTGAGCTCCCGATGGTATGCGCGGATGTGTTCTACAGGGTTGCTCATCTTCATAAATTCCTCAGTGTGCCGCCGCAACCCGATCGAGACGCAGGCGGGGGTCGACGGCGTAGTAGAGCAGATCGACCACCAGATTGATGATGACGAAGAACAACGCGATCAGGCAAAGGTACGCGGCCATCACCGGCACATCGGCGAAAGTCACAGACTGGATGAACAGCAGGCCCATGCCTGGCCACTGAAACACGGTCTCGGTGATGATGGCAAAAGCGATGATGGATCCGAGCTGCAAGCCGGTGATCGTGATGACCGGAACCAAAGTGTTCTTCAGCGCGTGGCGGAAGTGGATAGCGCGCTCGCTTAGACCTCGGGCACGGGCAAACTTGATGTAGTCCGTGCGCAGCACTTCCAGCATTTCGGAGCGCACCAAACGCATGATGAGCGTCATCTGGAACAGGCCCAGCGTGATCGAAGGCAGTATCAGCGCCTTCAGACCGGATACCGTGAGCAGCCCCGTGTTCCACCAGCCGACGGCGATTGTTTCGCCGCGCCCGAACGACGGCAGCCATCCGAGGTTTACCGCGAACACCATGATCAGCAGGATGCCGATGAGGAACGTCGGCAGCGACACCCCCGCCAGCGACAGCGCGAGAAGACACTGCGAAAGAAATGAGCCGCGCTTGAGCGCTGTATACACCCCCATGGCGATTCCTGCCGTCAGCGCCAGCAGCGCCGCAACCAGCGACAACTCGAGCGTGGCCGGAAGGCGTTCGACGATCAGGGTAGACACCGGACGCAGCTGACGCAGCGACAAGCCGAACTCGCCCCGGACGGCGCGGGCGACGAAACCGGTGTATTGGACGTAGAACGGGCGGTCCAGTCCCAGGTCTCGCGTCATCCGGGCGCGATCCTCCGGGGTGGCATCCTGACCCAGCATGAATACCACCGGATCGCCCACGAAACGGAACAGGGCAAAGGCAATCAGACCTACGGCGAGCATCACGAGCAGCGCCTGCATCAATCGCCGCAGAACGAACGCGAGCATGGAATCCTGGGCCTGGCCTAAGAAAAGCGGCGGCGCTCGGCTGCCGAGACCGCGATGGTAGACGCTGGGATGTTGCCCAATCCGTCCGGGGGCGTCAATCCAACTGTTTTCGGTTGCGCAAGTCGGTCAGCGCCATGCGATCGGGGCTGCGGGAGTGATAGGATGGCGGCGGCACAGAAACATCCTTCGGCGTCGTGCCCGTCCGTCCCACGGAACCATGAACCCGGCCCGAGTCCTTCTGCATCAGCTTCGTGTCCGGCCACGTCTGGTCATCGCCACGATTCTCGGTTTGTCGACCGTGCTAGCGCTTCCAGCACCTCTTTCACCCACCACGCGCGCCCTCCTCGCATGGGATGCAGGCGCTGGACTCTACCTCGTGCTTGCCTGGGTGATGATGCTGCGTGCCGATGTCGAGCGCATGCGCCGCCGCGCCAAGGAGCAAGACGATGGCGCGGCGGTGGTGCTGTCGCTTACGGTGTTTGCGGCCCTGGCGAGTATCGCGGCCATCTTCCTGGAGCTGATCGGCGCAAAGAACTATCCGCCCCCCACGCAGCATCTGCACTTGGCGCTGTCCGTGGTCACGATCCTGTGCTCCTGGTTTCTCGTACACACTGCTTTCGCGCTGCACTACGCACATGAGTTCTACGAGAACGCACCGGGAACCAGACAACGGTGCCTTGCCTTTCCCGGAAACGCCGAACCGAAGTACCCGGACTTTTTGTATTTCGCATTCGTTCTTGGCACTACCTCTCAAACGTCGGATGTGGCGATACGTTCCAGCGGCATGCGCCGGCTTGCCCTGGTCCATGGCGTCATCGCGTTCTTTTTCAATACGACGCTGCTGGCGCTGGTGGTCAACATTGCAGCCGGCTTGATCTAAACACCATTTCCGTCGGAAATGAGCGCTACGGCCGAAGCTGACGGCTCCGTGCCCCGGCGTATGTCGCAATATGAACATGGGTACTAAGCATAGAAGCATTCGGGCTTCCACGGCCTTGAGCCATGGAATCCAGGAAGGAGGGCTGCTATCCTTTCGGTCCCCCAAGACGAACAGACCTAAGGAGAAGGCCATGGCCGACACCACAATCGAGAAGCCAGTCAACAACGGCGTGAACGTTCAGGCACTGCTGGGCGCACGCGAGGCACTGACCAAAGCCCCGGAGGCCGCCCAGTTCAAGTGGCGCGCAACGGTGAAGTGGGTCAACGGCACCCACAGCCGATCCACCGTGGAAGGCTTCTACGGCCTGGGCTCGGAACAAAAGCACAAGACCCAGTTCAGCTTCGATGCCGATCATCCGGAAGTCTTCGCCTCCGAGGACCGGGGCGCGACGCCGGTGGAGCTGGTTCTGGCCGGTCTGGCCAGCTGCCTGACCGCCGGGGTGGCGGCTGTGGCCCAGTTGCGCGAGATCCAGCTGCGCTCGGTATCGGCGACGCTGGAAGCGGGGATGGACATTCGCGGGATCCTGGGTGCCGACAGCGACGTGCGCAACGGTTTTGACGGCATCAAGGTGACTTACAAGATCGATGCGGACGCATCGGCGGACGACATCAAAGCGTTGGTCGCCCAGTCGCAGAAGCGCTCGGCGGTCTACGACATCATCACCAACCCGACCAACGTGACCGTCGAGGTGCAGTAGCACAGCGGCCGCAATCTAGCGCAAGCGGGCGCATGGCCACCGTTGAAATCGGATGGCCACGCGCCCGTCCAGCGCTTAGCCGGTGCGATTGGCCCTAAGTCGGACTGCGGCCTCTCGCATTACCGTTTGTTCGTCAACTGCAGAGGTCTGAGCAATCGTCCTTTGCGGACATTCGTCCTGGTGCCCCCGGGTCAATAGCGTAGGCCCATGCCGACCTTCCGTCCCGTGACGCGATCCCGAGTTAGATAGTTCGCGGCGAGACGTACCCTGCTCTGTTGCTGTATAGCGGTAGGGTCCGCGTTGTCATTTGTTGCAATCAGCTCTTCTGGATCGGGTAGCCGGCATCAGCCCACCCTTCGATCCCGGCCTTCATGTTCACGGCTCCAGCAAAACCAGCGTTGTTCAGAATCGCCGTGCCCTCGGGACCATGTACCAGACCCTGGTTGCAATACACCACGATCACTCTGTTCTTCGCCTCAGCCATGAGTCTCGCCGGAATCCCGGCGCGCAGTTCCTCGAGCGTTATCAAGATAGCGCCCGGGATATGCCGGTAGTCGAACTGCTCCTGTCCGCGGACATCGATCACCAGCGCTCCTGCGTCGATTAATTGTTTCGCGCCGGAAACGTCGACTTCCTTGATGTTGTACCCGTGACCAGGCTTGCCGGAATTCGATAGCCAGGCGAGGCAGGCGAGCATGAGCAACACGCCGATGAAGTGCTTGCGCAAATCGATCGAACCAAACATGGCATTGTCCCCCTCAAAGAGCCCGCTCGATCCAGAGCACGTTCCTTCGCGAATGGAAAGCGAGCGTCGATGCGGGAACACGTGCAACTTTCGCACCACTTCTTGTTGCTGGACGCTCTAGTCGGGAGAGACTCCCGAGCCTCGACAAGAGTCGGCCAAAGGTTGGCGTATGCATGAGATTGGCGTAGGATATATACGAGACCTATGGTCTCGTTATTGAGCGACCATTTGCCAGCTCGAATATCGATGAAACAACCGGACAGCATTTTCGCAAGAGACTATGCGCCTTCATTGCGGCAGCGTCTGCACCGCGAAGGCGTGCCCGATCCCATGGCGGACCTAGCGCTTCGATGCGGCTTGGAAGCCTATCTCGCAACGCGGCCTGAACTACCTCTTTGGACCGCTGTAGAGCTGGTCTTGGCCCAAGGTGAGAAATCGCGCGAACCTGCGCCAGTCACTTCTCCGGCTACCTCGCGGCTTTGCGAGAAGATCGCTCCACAGGGTCTGCAGCATGGTTGTCGCCAGGAGACAGAGAGATCGCTTGGTGGAGCCATAGCCAGTCCGTTAAATCGCCCGGCATTACCGGGCACAAAGCCATGACTGGCGAAGATCAGACCAACTGCAATCCTCGATCAACCCGTTGTCAACCAACAAGGAGGGCGGATGAAGAAGGTGAATCCTCGCAAGCTGCGCGAAAGTCTCGGGCTCAATCAGGCGGATTTCTGGGGACGCATTGAGGTGACACAGAGTGGCGGGTCCCGTTACGAGAACGGCCGTCCAATGCCCAGACCCGTCCGCAAACTACTTGGCATCGTTTACCTGAAAGAGAAGCCGTAAGCCGCAAGGTCCGATGAACGATGCATCGACAGGCCGTGTCGCCGTCGCGCTGCCCAACGCGTCGGACCAACCGATCGAGATGCATAAAATCAGGCTGAACGCGGTGCGTTTGTCCAGTCGCCCGCTCGATTGGGGACCCCTCAATATCGAACGTCGTGAGGAGCCGCGCGGAGACCGCGAATTTCTCCCGGCTGGAACTACGGAGCATCTGATCTTCGTTCGCCTGAGCGACCATTACGTGCACAGAGAATCAGAGGGCGAAACGACGGAGAGGCAATACCCGGCAGGCCAGGTGTCGATCCATCCGGCACGAGTCCCCATCCGGTGGGAGTGGAAAGGCAAGCTGAACTTCCTGCTGGTCACCCTCGACCCGGCCTTTCTGGATCGTGTGGCACGCGAGACATTCGGCAAGGATGCTGCTCCGGTGCACTTGTGGCACGAAGATGGCAAGCACGATCCGCTGATCAACAACATCGCCTCTGCGTTGATCCGAGAAATGCTGGCCGCGGACAACGGGACTCGCGTCTTCACGCGGTCGCTGGCGAGCGTGCTTTCCGTACACTTGATCCGTAACTACGCGCAAGGGATGCCGGCGGCTCCGCAGCCCGTTCATGGACCGAACCGCGCTGTGTCGGCAGCGGTGCGGTTTATCCGGGAGCACTACGCCGAGCAGATCAGTCTGGCCGACATCGGCACTGCCGCCGGCATGAGCTCGTTCCATCTCACGCGTGTGTTCAAGAGGACCATGGGCATGTCGCCCCATCAATATCTGGTGGAGGTCCGAGTGCACAGCGCTCGCGCCCTGGTCTCCTCGGACAGCGACCGCCCGACGCTCGCCGAAGTCGCCGCGGCGGTCGGCTTTGCCGATCAAAGCCATCTGACCCGCCAGTTCAAACGCATACTGGGGACGACGCCCAAGAAGATTCGCGTCTGAGCAACCGGCGCCGCAATTCAAGCAGTTTACGCCGGTAGTCGAATCCTCCTGGAATCACTCACCGTTCCGGGTACGCTACGCTGTCCGACCCCGCCGCTGTGCAGCATGACATTCACGCCACGGTGGTGTACTTTGCTGCGACGGATCGCTTTGCGACCGGCCAGTCGCAGTGACTGGCTGGCCTGACGATCTGACCTGCACCGTGCGGGAGGCCGGTCCATGGTTCCGCTTGTCTCGATCCAGAACTTAAGCAAGTCCTTTCCCGGCGTGCGCGCACTGGACAACTGCCGGTTCGAGCTCATGTCCGGGGAAGTGCATGCTCTGATGGGCGAGAACGGCGCAGGTAAGTCGACGCTGATGAAAGTCCTGGCAGGGGTGTATCAGAAGGACACGGGCGAAATTCGCATCGACGGTCAGGC
>Ga0335085_10018407_pt1 | contig 10039 bp, 6 predicted proteins | sample Lox_Sample_45_FD_206712 | JGI IMG/M metagenome (GOLD analysis project Ga0335085, IMG submission 206712) | Soil microbial communities from Loxahatchee National Wildlife Refuge, Florida, United States - Lox_Sample_4.5 | ecosystem: Environmental > Terrestrial > Soil > Wetlands | place: USA: Florida... | reverse complement strand
TATTCGGACCTCGCCGACTTCCCCGCCAACTACGGCGGCACCGCCTACCCCCTCGTACTGGCCCAAGGCCGGGACGGCGACCTCTACGGCGTCACCCAGGCCGGCGGAGCTCACGGCAAGGGCAGCGTCTACCGGATCGGGCCTGATGGCAGCAACCTCACGACGCTGTACTCGTTCACCGGCTCCCACGGCCGGGACCCGGTCGGCGGGCTAACCCTCGGACTCAACGGCGATCTCTACGGGACGGCCGAGCATGGCGGTAGCCACGGCTACGGCACCATCTTCCGGATCACGCCGACCGGCACGCTCACAGTGATCTACAACTTCAAAGGAAAGGCCGACGGCGGCTACCCCGTGTCGCCGCTCACCCTGGGCCGCAATGGGAAGTTCTACGGTACGTCGTACCCCGGCGCGGCCTTTCGTGTCACCCCGGCGGGCGATCTCAGCGTGCTTGCAAAGATCCCGACCACAACCAACGGTCCGCTACTTCAGGCCTCGGACGGCGACTTCTACGGCGTGACTGAGTTTGCCGGCAAGCATTCTGCGGGCACGGTCTATCGGCTGATCGGACACAAGGTCCAGATCCTGCACAGTTTCAACGCAGCTACTGGCTCCTACCCGGTTGGTGGCGTCGTCGAGGGAAGCGACGACAACCTGTACGGGACCACCACCGCGGGCGGCTTGGACAACGCCGGTGTCGTGTACCGGATTGCCCGAGACGGGTCGTCGTACCAGCGGATGGTGGACTTCGACAACAGCGACACCTCCGAGGGCTACCAGTCTTACGCGGGCTTGGTAGCGGGCTCGGACGGCAAACTGTACGGCACGACCATCTGGGGTGGCGTGAACGGGGTGGGCGTGATCTTCTCGCTGTCCACCGGCGGCGGATACTCCGTGCTCGCCAACTTCGACAACCCGACCGGTTCGGGTGCCTACGCCACCCCGATTCAGGACACCAGCGGAGAGCTCTACGGCGTGACCAGCCGTGGTGGTGCCGGTCAACGAGGAGTGGTCTACAGCCTCTCCTTCGGTGCGCCGCCATTCGTCGAGGTCATCCCCTCGACCGGCGAGGTCGGCGACGCAGTCGGAATCATCGGCGAGGGCTTCAGCACCACATCGGGCGTGACGTTCAACGGCGCCCCGGCGAGCTTCCACGTCTCCTCCGACACCTACATGACCGCCACCGTTCCGTCCGGCGAGACCGGTTTCATTGCCATCAACACCTCCGCGGGCACGTTGTACAGCAACACCGTGTTCCGGGTTAAGCCACAGATCCGGAGCTTCTCCCCCTCCGAAGCGAAGGTTGGCGACGCCGAGGTGATCACCGGCAAGGGTCTGGTCCAGACGAGCAGCATCACCTGTGGTGGCGCTCGCGTCACGGCATACACCGTGAACTCCGACTCGAAGGTCACGTTCACGGTTCCGCACGCAGCGAAGACCGGCAGGATCACCGTTCAGACTCCGGGCGGCACCGCAACGTCAGTCGGCAAGCTCACGGTGAAGCGCTGAGGCCAAGCAACGTGGAACAGAGTGTGGATTGTCACACACGACCTAGTCGCGGGGAAGGCCGAGGATGCGCTCGGCGATCACGTTGAGCTGGATCTCCAGCGTCCCGCCACCGAGGAGGACGGGCGGGCTCGACAGGTACTGATGCGTCGACATACCGCCCGGAGCGTCGCCGACCGCGGCGAGCGGACCGAACCACCGCATCGCGGTCGAGGTCACCGCAACGTGCTGCCAGCCTGCGGCCACCTTCAGCGCACTGCCCTCGACGCCGGGCTGCAGCCCGGACAGGCGTCGCATCAGGTCGCGCAAGCGCATGGCCGCCAACGCGTAGGACTCCGCGGTGAGCGCGCCGAGATCGTCATTGACCTCCTCACGGGTCACGACGAGGTCGTCCCGATCGGCGTAGTCGTACATCGGCAGGCGGAAACCGAGCATCCCGCCGATGCTGACCCGTTCATTGGACAGCGTGGTGCGCGCCAGCCGCCATCCCCCGTTGACCTCACCGACCACCCGATCGTCGGGGACGAAGACCTCGTCGAAGAAGACCTCGTTGAACAGGTACTGGCCGTTCGCCTCACGCAGCGGCCGGACCTCGAGGCCGTCCGAATGCATGTCCACCAGGAAGTAGGTGATGCCCTGGTGCTTGGGCAGTGAGGAGTCGGTGCGCGCCAGGCAGATCCCCCAGTGCGCGTTCTGCGCCATGGAAGTCCAGATCTTCTGCCCGGTCAGGCGCCATCCACCCTCGACTCGCTCGGCCTTGGTCGACAGCGACGCCAGATCCGAGCCGGCCCCGGGCTCGCTGAACAACTGACACCAGGTGATCTCGCCACGCAACGTCGGTCCGACGAACGCTTCCTTCTGCTCGTCGGTCCCGTGCGCGAGGATCGTCGGCAACGCCCACTCGCCGATGACGATCCGTGGCTGCGAGACCGGCGACTTCGCGTACTCCTGGGCGATCACGATCTGCTCGACCGCAGACGCACCCAGACCGTACGGCGGCGGATAGTGCGGCAGGACCAGCCCTTGCTCCTGAAGGAAATCGCGCTGCTGCTGACCCTCGAGCTGGTCGGCCTCCGCAAGTGTCTCCGCGATCCGGGCGCGAAAGTCCGGATCCTCGCCGATCAGCTCCACGTCGAAGTTGCGTCGGCTCGTTCGGCTGCGCTGACCGAGGTCGCGGCGCCAGCCCCCGACCGGGCCGATCAACGCGTTCAACGTGATCGCCCGTCGCCAGTACAGGTGCGCGTCGTGCTCCCAGGTGTAGCCGATGCCGCCGAACAACGTGATCGCCTCGAGGCCCAGCTCTGCCGCCACCGGCAAGCACGAGATCGCCGCGGCGGCCGCGGCCAGCTGCACCTGCTCGTCGTCCTCGCCGAGCGCGCGTGCGGCGTCCCACGCGGTCGCGGCCATGATCTGCAGCTGGATGAACATCCGGGCGAGCTTGTGTTTGATCGCTTGGAACGAGCCGATGGTCCGCCCGAACTGCTCACGAATCTTGGCGTAGTCGTTGGTCGCCTTCACCAGCCACCCGACGACGCCGACCGCCTCCGCGGCGAACAACGCCGCCGAAACCGCGCGCACGACTCCGGTCGTCGCCGCCACCACCGATTCGGCCGGTACGTCGTACCCGTCGAACGTCAGCCGACCGACCGCGCGAGTGAGGTCGACCGCCGTCGCGGCCTCGACCTTGATCGGTGCACCGCCCTCGGTATCGACGACGAACCACACGTCGTCGCCGTGGCCGGTGGCCGCCCCGACGACGATGACCCCGGCGCCGGGTGCGCCCAGGATCGGCGCGCTCGTCCCGCTCACGGTGTAACCCGTCGGCGTCGGCACGGCGGTCAACCCCGCGGTCGTGGTCGCCGTGGCACCCACAGCGCCGTCGGCAAACCGGGCGATCAGCTCCTGCGGCGCTCCGGCCTTGAGGAGTACGGCGCTGGTGACCGCGGCCGCGAGCGCCGGGCCGGGCAGCAAGCCGCGCCCGGCCTCCTCGAGGATCACGGCGAGATCGAGGAACGTCCCGCCGCCGTGCGGTTCGGGAAGGTGCACGGTCGCGAATCCCTGGGCGAGAAACGCCGGCCAGACCTCCGGTACCGCGCCGCCGCTCAGCGCGTCGAGCTGCTCCCGGGTCCGGTCGGTCGGAGCGTGGTGGGCGAGGAAGCTGCCGACCGCATCGGCGAGCGCTACCTGGTCAGGATCGAGCGCAATGGACACGGGGACCTCTTCGTCGGGCGGCATCGTCGGCGGCGCCGTACGATCCAGCGGATTTATTATTTATACAGTCCGTCACCGCGACGGAGCGAGGAGCCCGACCTGACCCCGGGCCTGGTAAGGACGATGATGCTCGACTACCCGATCTTCGACGCCGACAACCACTACTACGAGGCGGTCGACGCGTTCACTCGCTATCTGGATCCGGCGATGCGCAAGCGGACCGTGCAGTGGGCGGAGATCGAAGGCAAGCCACGTCTGATCGTCGCCGGGCAGATCAACCGCTTCCTGCCCAACCCGGCGTTCACGCACCTCGCGCAGCCAGGCAGCCTCGCCGACTTCTTCCGCGCAAAGGACGGCGTGAAGGACCTTCGGGCGGCGTTCGGCGTACTCCAACCGATCGAGGAGCGCCCGGAGTACCGCGACCGCGCGGCACGCCTGTCGGTGATGGATGCCCAAGGGCTCGAGGCCACGATCATGCTGCCCACTCTCGGCGTCGGCATGGAAAAGGCGTTGGAGCACGACGCCGAGGCCGTCAACGCGGCCTTCACCGCGTTCAACCGCTGGGTCAACGAGGACTGGGGCATCAACTACGACAACCGGATCTACGCCGCGCCCTACATCTCGCTCATCGACCCCGACTGGGCACGGCGCGAGCTCGAGTTCGCGATCGAGAACAACGCCGGCTGCGTGCTCATGCGACCGGCATCGGTGCAGGTCGCCGCTGGCCGCACCACTCCGGGCGACCCGAGACACGACGCGTTCTGGTCATTGCTCAACGACTCCGGGATCACCCTGGTGATCCACGGCGGCGACTCGAGTTACACGGCGTACGAGCAGATCTGGGGACTTGCCGGGGAGACCGAGGCGTTCCGGATCCCGCCGTTGCGCCGGATGCTGTCGGCCAGCCCGATCCACGACATGATCGCGTCGTTGATGGCGGACAAGCTCTTCGAGCGCTTTCCCAACATCAGGGTCGCGACGATCGAGACCGGCTCCGGATGGGTCGCCCCGCTGAGCAAGAAGCTGAAGAACATCGCGGTTCAGCTCCCCGGGGAGTTCACCGACGACCCGTACGCGCTGTTCCACGAGCACGTGTGGGTGTCGCCGTTCTTCGAGGACGACGTGGTGAGCCTGGTCGAGCTGATGGGCGCGGACCGGGTCGTCTTCGGATCGGACTGGCCGCACGTCGAGGGCCTGGCGGACCCGAGCAGCTTCGTCAAGGAGCTCGACGGGCTCGCCGACGCCGACATTCGCCTGATCATGCGCGACAACGCCCGAGACCTCGTCACCCCTCGACCGGTCTGAGAACCCGGATCGGCAAGCGACGTCGTGAATCCAACGACGCCGGCGATCGCCGGGGCCGGCCAGTCCGTGCAACGTCCCGGCGATTGGGCCCGCCCTGAGGATGCCCGCGGTGCGATCGAGCTGATCGTGGACGCGGCCCGCGCGGCGGCTGCCGACGCCGGGTCGGCCAGGCTGCTCGCCAAGGTCGGCTGGATCGGGGTCGCGGGCGGTTTCTTCCCGCACGTCAACCCCGGGCAGGTGGTGGCCGAGCAACTCGGCATCCCGGATGCGGCGACCGCACTGAGCACGATCTCGGGCAGCGCACCGCAGGACATGCTCACCCTGGCCGCCACCCGGATCGCCTCCGGCCGGCTCGACGCGGCCCTGATCGTCGGAGGCGAGGCGCGATGGTCGCAGAAACGTCTGGTGGCCCTCGGTGAGCGGCCGCAGTGGATCCGATCACCCGGCACCGGTACGCCGGAACCGGTCGGCGCCTTCGACGACGACCTCATCGAGGAGATGGGCCGGCTCGGCGTGGCCTCGACCGCCTACGCATTGTTCGAGGACAGCTTGCGCATCGGCCGCGGCCGCGACCTCGACACTCACCGCAGCGAGATCGCCGGGCTGTGGTCGCGGTTCAGTTCGGTGGCCGCGGCGAACCCCTACGCCTGGGATCGCGCCGCCCACACCGCCCTGAGCATCCGGGAGGCGTCGGCGGCGAACCGGATGATCGCCTTTCCCTACCCGAAGGCCATGGTCGCGAACAACACCGTTGACCTCGCCTCCGCCATACTCCTGTGCAGCGTGCACACGGCGCAGGAGGTCGGGATCAGCGGGGACCGGCTGGTGTTCCCGCACGTCGCAACGACCGGCGAGGACACGGTGCGAATCGCCGAGCGGGACGTCCTGCACGAAACGCCTGCTCTCGCGGCCGCGGGCAATGCCGCCCTCAAGCAGGTCGGGATCACGGTCGAGGAGATCGCCCACCTCGACCTGTACGCCTGCTTCCCGTCGATCGTCGAGATGTCCTGCGAGTCACTCGGCATCGATCCGAAGCGCGCGCTGACCCTCACCGGGGGGCTCGGGTTTGCGGGCGCCGCCGTGTCCAACTCGAGCGGGCACGCGATCGCGGCGATGGTTCCGCGAGCCCGCGAGGGCGGCTGGGCGCTCATCCACGCCAACGGCGGCGGCGCGACCAAGCACGCCTTCGGCATCTACGCGGCCCATCCGCCCGAGGGTGGCTTCCGGCACCTCGACGAACGGGGACGCACCCCGCTGAACCCGCGCCGTCGGGCCGGCCGCGACTGGCCGGGCAAGGGCAGCGTCGAAGCCGCGACCGTCGTCTACGACCGATCCGGCCCGACCCACGTGGTCGCCTCGCTCCGTGCCCCCGATGGCAGCCGAGGCTTGGTGCGCAGCGACGACGCCGACCTGATCGACCGCGCGCACAGCGACGGTCTTGCCGGGATGGCCGGACCGCTACCCGGCTGGTCGAGGCTGGACCCGCCGGCGTAACGCGCTTAGCCCTCGATGCCGAGCACCCGCAGGGCGTTGCCACGCAGGAACTTCGGCCAGACCTCGTCCTTGAATCCGACGTTCGGCATTTCGGTCATGATCCGCTCGAGCGAGAGGCCCATCGGGAAGTAACCGGCGTACATGATCTTCTCGGCGCCCCGGGTGTTCGCGAAGTTGACGATGTCCTTGGGGTAGTACTTCGGCGCGAACGCGCTGGTCGAGTAGTGCAGGCCGGGCCACTTGAGCATCAGCTTGACCGCCAGCTCGGTCCACGGTTCGCAACCGTGCCGGGTCACGAACACCAGGTCCGGGAAGTCGTACATCACCTCGTCGATCAGCTCGACCCGCTGCGGCTCCATCCGCAGCCGGGGGCCGGGAACGCCGGCACAGCAAAAGATCGGTACGCCGAGCTCGACGCACTTCGCGTAGACCGGATACATCTTCGCGTCGTTGATCGCGACCTGCGGAAAGAGCCCCGAGGGGAAGCAGCTGAACGCCCGGACGCCGTGGGTTTCGTAGGCCTCGACCATCGCGCGGATGCCGTCCATGCCCTTGTTCGGGTCGACCTCGTAAGAGGCGATGAAGCGGTCCGGGTGCGCCTTGATCGCGCGGGCACCATTGTTGTCCTCGCCGCGACCGACGCCGACCAGGCCTTTTTCGATGCCCCACAAGTCCATCTCGCGCAACGTGACACCGACAGGGTCGGAGGAGTCCAGGTCCTTTTCCGGCACGTCCTTGAACATGTACTCGGCCGGGAAGGCGAACTCCTCCTTGGACTCGCGGTCCTTGGTCTGGCGGGTGATGAACGCATAAGTCTGCGCCATGTCCGCGTGCGGGAACCCCAGCATCGTGTCGACCGCACCTACGCCACTCGGGAATCCCATACCCCGTCCTTCCGTCCGTGCATCAGCCGTGAGCGATTCGAATGTATCCAGTATCCAAGGTCCGGGTTCGGGTACGGTCCCCCGGTGACGACAACCCGCCTCGCCAAGCTCCTGATCGCCCTGATCTGCGTCGGTGCCCCCGCCGCGACGCTCGCGGTAGCCACGCCGTTCGCGCATGCCATCACCGGCCCCTGCGCTGCGGCTTACTCCGGCCCGACCGACACCTGGACCGGCAAGGGTGATGGCACGCGGTGGTCGGACTCCGGGAACTGGAGCACGGCGGCGGTGCCGAGCGCGACCTCCCGCGTCTGCATCGGCAAGGCCACGAACGGCCACCGGGCCGCCGTCGTCGTCACCGGCTCCCGGCAGGTCGCCGGGCTCGTGCTCGCCGACCACGCCGATCTCACCGTCAAGCCCGGCGCCGTCCTGCTCCTCAGCGCCCCCACGGGCGCACCCCTCACGTCGACGATCACCTCAGGCACCCGGCTGAAGATTGCCGCCGGCACTCTCGGAGGCGCCAGTCCGCTCGTCGTAAGCGGAACACTTCGGTTCACCGGTCAGGACGTCGCCGGGCACCGCGACCTCGCGATCCAGACCGGTTCCGGGCAAACCGAGATCGCCCGCGGTGGGGCGATGCTGGTCGACGGCACGACGTTCGGCGGCACCGAGCTCAGCCACCGCCGCACGATCGACAACCTGGGCACGGTCACCTTCACCGGCAACGGCTACGTCGCGATGGATCGTGGCACCGGTTGGAGCGACGAGGCGCACAGCACGATCAAGTTTCAGGGCGTCGGCGGTATCTATCCGCGCGCCGCCGGTAGCGGTTCACCGGCCACCCTGCTCCAGCGCGGAGCGCTGGTCCGCAACAAGAGCGGCACCAACGTGGTCGTCGTCGGCGTACCGGTGGACTTTGGCGCACATCCGCCGAAGGTCGCGGTCATCCGCGGGTCGATCGTGGTGAACCACAACTCCGTTCCGGTCGCGCCGGTCGGCCGCAGCAGCGGGTACGGCGTCGGGTCGTGCACGCTCGTCACAACCCATCCGTGCAAGCGCCCGAACGCCACCGCGCAGTCCCCGCAGGTCGCGTACGCCGGGACGTCGGCCTCGAGCGGCGCACCCAGGACCAGCCACCTCTCGGTCGCGCTCGTCAACGGACCCGCCACGGTGAACGGACACAAGGTTCTCGGGAAGCAGATCAACGTGACCGCGCCGACCGAGAAGACCACGCACTCGACCCATCTGACCTTCGCGCTCGATGCCACCACCAAGGGCCTCGGCGCACACCCGCAGGTCTTCCGCAACGGCCGCGCGATCTCACTGTGCCGGGTTCACGGCCTCACGGCGAGGAACACCTCGTGCATCCTGAGCGAGAAGATCGCGACCGGAGGCGGCGGCGCGACCAAGGGCGACCTGTCGATCGTCGCGATCACGATCCAGCCGAACGCGCACTGGCTGATCGCGCGCTGAGTCGGAGGAAGCTAACCCGCGAACTCGGTGAAGTCAGGCCCCCGGCGCAGCGCATGTCCGCCGTCGACCGGCAACGTGATCCCGGTGATCCACGAGGACTCATCGCCGACGAGGAAGCGAACGGCAGCAGCGATATCCTCCGGCTCGCCGAGCCGCGGTAGCGGGGTGTTGTCGAGGTAGCTGCGGTAGACCGAGCTCTCGGTCGGCAGCATCGTCATGATCTCGGTCGCGATGAAGCCGGGTCGGACCGAGTTGCACCGCACGCCGTACTCGCCGTACTCGTCGGCGGCGTTGCGAACGAGGCTCTCGATCCCTGCCTTCGAGACCGGGTAGGCGCCGAAGAACGGGTGCGTGACCGCGCCGGCGATCGAGGACATGCCGACGAACGACCCGCCACCGGCAGCGATCATCCGGGGGACGCTGTGCTTCAGGCACAGGAACGTCCCGAGCAGGTTCATGTGCAGCACCCGCAGGAACTCCTCGGTCGCCTGCTCGGCGAGCCGGACCAGCTGGCCGCCGCCGCCGGCGTTCGCGACGCACCCGTCGAGATCGCCTGTGGGGCTCGCCGCCGCGTCGACCGCCGCCTTGACGTCGTCCTCGACGGTCACGTCGGCGACGACGTGGTGGATGGATCCGCCGTCCGCGAGCGACGGCCCGATCCGGGCGACGCTGTCGAGCAGGGTCGACTCGGTCCGCCCGCAGATGGTGACCGCGGCACCGTCGGCCGCGAGCCGGGCCGCGACCGCGCGGCCGATGCCGGTGCCACCACCGGTGACGAGATACGCCTTGCCTTCGAGCCCGCCCGATGACGTCATGAGCGCAGAGGCTACCGGCCGCCCCGTCGCGGCCGAACGCTGCGCCCTCGGCGTACCGGCGTGACGCCGCTCTCGCTATCGGCGTACCGGCGTAGCGTGGCGACGTGCCGACCAGCGCGAACGGTGAGGTCGCCGCACCGTTCGACCCGGTCGGCCGCGTCCTCGGCGCGATCCGCGCCGAATTCATCGGTCTCGACGACGGACATCCGGCCGACTACATCCCGGAGCTGTCCGCGGCCGACCCGCACGCCTTCGGCCTCGCGCTCGCCGGCGTCGCCGGATCGGTCTACCGGGCCGGAGAAGCGTCGAGCGAGTTCACGATCCAGTCGATCTCGAAGCCGTTCGTCCACGCCT
>Ga0335085_10018406_pt1 | contig 10039 bp, 9 predicted proteins | sample Lox_Sample_45_FD_206712 | JGI IMG/M metagenome (GOLD analysis project Ga0335085, IMG submission 206712) | Soil microbial communities from Loxahatchee National Wildlife Refuge, Florida, United States - Lox_Sample_4.5 | ecosystem: Environmental > Terrestrial > Soil > Wetlands | place: USA: Florida... | reverse complement strand
AAGCCCCACAGCCAAAACAATGAAAAAACTGGCGCGTGGCGTGGACGGAAAACGACGGCGTCTTCTCCTCGTGAAACGGGCACAGCCCGGCAAAATTCTGCGCTCCCGCCTTGCGCAGCTTGACGTACTCGCCCACCACGCGGACGATATCCGCCTGCTGCTTCACGATGTATGCAGTGTCGCCGGGATTGGCCATGTACTGTTTAAGATTGTCAGCCAGAGCGGGGCTGAATTGAATATAGCGAATGGAGAATGTTGTGGAGAAGCTGTGGAAGTCGAGAGTCTGGTCGGCGCGCCTCAAGGCCAGCCGCAACCCGGAGTGTTGGACCTCGATTTCCAATGGCCTTAACGGCTTATAGGACAGGAAGATCGTCGCTGCCCACAAAGCTGCGTCTTTTTGCAAGCCGCTGCCGTATCTATTGGTAGCATTGGGCCGGATTTCAGGTGGGAGGAATCGCCATGAAGCCTTTTGTGATGTTGGTTGTGCTTCTTCTTTTGCTGCTCATTCTCGCGGATGCGCCCCCGGTCCTAACTTGTTGAAGGGAACACCGGGTGAATACCACGGAGTGGCAGGCTTTTGGCTCGGAATGTGGCAGGGCTTTATTGCGCCGTTTGTTTTCGTGATCTCGTGGTTCCGGAGCGGCCTGAATATCTACGAGGTACACAATAACGGAGCCTGGTATAACTTCGGATATCTGCTGGGCGTCGCCTGTTTCTTTGGCGGCAGCGGCAACCGGGCGCGGCGGCGGTGAAGACGGGATGATGCAAAAACGCGTTTTCGCCGGTAATTCCTGATCAATGAATGGGCCAAGGCGCTTCCGGATCGACAGCGCGCCGGATCATCTCGACCACCTTGCGCATGCAGTGGGAACTGAGCATGCGACGCTGCGGCTGCAAGAGATTCTTCTTCTCCAATACCTGGATAAAGTGAGCCTTAAGATACGAGGGGCCGGGCAGGCCAGTTTCTCCCGCGGGAAGCAACATTGTCGTCGGGCCTTCCACGCCGTAGCTACCGAAGGGCACAATGAGAACTGTGCTTGCACGGTCGCTCAGGTTTCGGCCGTCGAGCGAAACGACGACAACCCAGTGACGTTTTGGAGCGTCAGCCAGGTGAGCTGTCCAGATTTCTCCCCGTTGCGGTTTAGGGTTCACGATCGAAGTCAATGCCTTTCGAGCCAGTAGCCAGGGCCTCTCCCAGGCGGTTTTCTTCTTCCAATGCTTCCGGCGACAGGTTGTCGAAATATGCAGCGGTGTCGTTGGCGAGGCGCTCGCGGTTTTCGTAGATCAGAAGGCGGTCGATGGCAAGGTCGATGGCTTCGGCCAGGTTGCGAGAGTCGCCGGACTGGATCAGCATTTCGAGGTAGGCGAAGGCTGCGGGCGAAATAGTGGTCGATATTTTTTGCCGCGTAAGCCGCGGAACCGTAGCCATGGGTCATCCCCTACTTGTAAGATATTATATCCACCAAGCATAAGATAAGTCATCAGATAATCGGCAAGCACCTTATATGCTGCTGATAATACAATAGTTAACCGTAAATTTATCGGAATTATCCACGAAGAAAAGGCCATTGAGTTCTGGGAAAGAAACGCTGGCCGGATGGCCCGCAATGCCCCCCACTGTGGGCTAGTAGGCGAAGCCTACAAGTTGCAAGGCAAGAGCACTCGCCCCGGCTTGTGGAAGTGCAAGGGATGCCGCAAGCCGTTCACTGCGAAGATGCGCTGTATTTTCGAGGATTCGCATATTCCGATGCATGTCTGGATGTACGCAGTTCATCTGCTGTGCTCTAGTAAGAAGGGCATGAGCGCCTACCAGTTTCACCGCATGACGGCGACGTTCTACGGTCACAAGGTTTCGTATCGAACCGCGTGGTTCATGTTCCACCGGATTCGATTCGCAATGGCGCAGCATCCACTTGTCGATAAACTGAGCGGCACAATCGAATGTGATGAAACCTACGTTGGCGGCAAGTTGCGGGTCGGATCGTACCGGCCAAGGGCATACATGCGAGATCGCGGCGAGAAACGAAAATATCCGTCCGTGACTTCTAACAAGGCTGCCGTGTTTTCGGTTCTACAGCGCGACGGCAACGTTCGCTCGCGCCATGTCGAACGAGTCACAGCAGAGAATCTCAAGCCGATTATCGAAGAAATGATCGCTGATGATGCGCACGTAATGACGGATAGCTCTACCGTTCTGGCTGGTGCTTTTGGAGATCGCGCTCACGATCAAGTGAACCAAATGGCCAAAGAGTATGCCCGCTATGAAAACGGAAAATGCATCACAACGAATTCGATTGAAGTTTTTTTCAGTTTGCTAAAGAGGGGCATCTACGGCACGTATCATCAGGTCGGGAAGCCCTATTTACAGCAGTATTTGAACGAATTTGATTTTTGCTTTAACAATCGGAAGATTACGGATGCAGAGCGCACGGACGTAGCTCTCAAGGCAACCGAAGGAAAAAGACTTACACTGCGTAGGCCAATTGGAGTACAGTGATTCTCGTTTGCTCTTCAGAAGGTTGGTCCCCGCGCCGGGACTCGGACCCCAAAGCCACTGCGTTTGCCATTTTCGCCACGCGGGGACTAGCTCATACTTCCAAATTCTTCTGGAATCTCTTCCCCATCCACTTCGTCGGTCTGTGTGTTCTTCAATTCGATGAGGCCGAAAGTGTTAGGTGCTGTTTTTACGAACACTTTCCCGTCCCTGGCATAACCGGAGAGTGTCCCAGCCAGAGAGATGCGATGCTTCTTGTCTTGTGGTTTCCCGATGGCCTTCAACAGGTCCACAACCGTCATAGGAACGCCAGTCGCTTTTATAGCGTCCCTAGCCTTCGCTAACGCCGTACCCTCTCGCAGCGCGTAATCAGCAACACCATTGGAATCTCGGGGCAGAAGTTTCATCGAGTCCTGCAAACCTTGGATATAGGCTTTGGTCTCGGTGATCTTTAGTTCTAAAGAAGAGATTTCCTCCTGCTTCTTCGTAATCAACCGCTGCAAGTTCTCCTTTATTCCCATGCATGGAAATATAGCCGCATTGGAATCGAAAGGCAAGTATGAAAATAACGAAGTAAACTTTCCCATTCAAGTGCTATAATCCACGGAATCAGGAGGTTGTCTCATGCCGTCCCTAGACATGGTAATGGTGGCCCTAGATGCGAAAAGGCGCGAAGCTAAAAACGGGGAGGATTATTGGATGGCGCGTGATCTTCAGCTAGTTCTTGGGTATGCCGAATGGCGAAGTTTTCAAAGTGTTATGGAGAAGGCCAAAGCTGCGTGCGAAGGGTCGGGGGTCAATGCTCAATATCACTTTGTGGATACGACCAAAGTGATAGAGGGTGGAAAGGGCGCGAAGTTGGAAAGGGCAGACTGCTACCTCACAAGGTATGCGTGCTACCTCATCGCGATGAATGGGGAATCCTCGAAACCGGAAGTTGCCACGGCACAAAGTTATTTTGCGGTCCAGACTCGCAGGCAGGAATTGAGCGATCAGGAAAAGCGGATTCAGTTGCGGGAACGAGTGCGAAAGAGCAACAAACTCCTAGCTGGCACGGCAAGAAGTGCCGGAGTCACCAGATTCGCGTTGTTTAATGACGCAGGCTATCACGGTCTTTATGGAATGGGACTGGCAGGCATAAAAGCACGTAAGCACATCCCTCCCAATGAAGACCTTCTCGACTGTGCTGGAAGAGCCGAACTTGCAGCCAATGATTTCAAGGCAACGCAGACGCAGCAGAAACTTGAGCGGGAAGGAATTCGCGGCGAAGGTGCTGCTACACATACGCATCGCGCCGTAGGCCAAGAAGTCCGCGAAGCGATAAAACGCATCGGCGGCACCATGCCAGAAGACCTACCGAAGGAAGAACCGATTAAGAAACTCATTGCCGCGCAGAAGAAAAAAACGAAGGCATTGCCTTCGACCGGGCAACTTGATCTATCATCACCAAGTGAGGACTAAAAAAAACACAATCCGAATCCAGCAGGGAAAGAGGGTGTACCAGTATCGCTCTATCCGCTCAGTTTTGACGAAGCGGTAGCAGGGCTCGCGCAAACGAAGATCCCGGAGCCGGACAGCAAAAAGCCCCCAGCCAAACCCATGAAGGGCAAATAGGCCAAAGGGCAAGGTGGCCTCACGGCTTCGGTCCTGCCTAATTTACCTTGGGCATGTCAAGTGGATAATTCCGAGATTTCTTGTCTGATCTGGTTGGCGATGCCAGGGAGTTCAGCCGCTATGGCGAGGTCGACTCCCACCTTCTCGAGATGGCTCAGGGCAAAGGCGATGTGTGGATCTGTACGTTCGAGGTCGTCTTCCAGGATGGCGGTCATTTGCGTTTCTGCATGTTCTTTGCCGGCGATGCCTTCCACCAGCAGCGGATAAGAGAATGCGCACTTTATGGCAGGCTCGATTGAGCTTTGGAGAGACATAGCCTGCAGCATCTTTACCACTCCATTGGGGCGATAGGCGAAATCGATCTTGAAGGGATCGCCCGGGGACGTGTATTGCGCGGCTGGAACCGATTTTCGCAGCAGCTCCCAAACTCCCGCTTGCTCGAAGGCATACTGCATTTTTTGCAGGATGCGGCGCTGGCCGCTGGGAGAGGATTTCGCGCTGGGTTGAGGCGGGTCGATTGCTGTCTGTGCGAGCAGTTCCATAGCGGCCTGTGGATCTTCTGTGAGAAGTTCCTTGTGTGGGGAGAGTTGCAAAGAATTCCCAAGCAAGTCGTAGAGCTGGTTGACGAACTGGCCGCGGTTATCAACCACGGCGAGGCGCTGGCGGATCTCCTGCTCGAGGGATCGGAAGTAGTCTAGGTCAGCGTCGGGGTGGGAACAGAGGACCCGCCGGTAGTTGCGCGAAAAGCGTACCCCGGCGAAACCGCCCGGCGAGGGCTCGAGCATGACGACGCCGAGGGTGACGTAGTCGTCCATAGTGGCACGCGGTGAGTAGCGGAGGTAGAAGTAGTCGAGTTTTCGGAGTGTCGGCATGTTCACGCGGCCTTGCTCCAGTTGGGAAACGGCCGGCGCTGCGAGATGCTGAAAGCCACGATCAGGTCGCGTACCAGCTTGCGGCGCTCGATCAGAGAGCGCATGAGTTGTTCCAGGGCGGCCAGATCGCTTTCATACCACTCCGGGGGAATTGCAGCGGCGCAGGCCCAGATTTGATCCTCGGGCATAGTTTCCACATTTGCCAGCCAGGGCGCGAACGATTCCCAGCTGGTGATTCCCGCATAGACTTCGTTGTGCGCATAGACGCCGCGCAGCGGATAATCGGGGAACGTCCACTCCCCGGCGTTAAAGCAGTAGCCCTGATCAATGAAAGCTGCGGTGTACTTTCGCTCACGCATCCGTCGCCAGAACGCGGCTTGCCGGCCGTTGGCGTTGCCCGTCCATTTGTCGAGGACCAGCATTCCAGCGAAAGCCTCAAGGTTGCGGACGCGTTCCAGCATGGAGGCGGGAAAGTAATCAAAGACCTGGCCTTGCAGGGGATCGACAACATAACGCGAGCCGAAATGCAAGCCGGGCTGGCAGCGGATGACGTTGCCCGCGAGTTGAATGTTGAGTTCGGAAGAATGCTCAACCAGCCAGTCGCTGACCTCGACCACCTCGGTGACTGGGACAGGCAGGCCGGCAGAGTAGGCGAGGCGGGTGGCGAGCATCTCGTTGGCCAGGACTCGCAGATGCTGAGGGTTGTTGCGGAACTTCACCACGTAATAGTTGCCGTCGGAACAGCGCATCATGTGCCCTTGCGCTCCGCCGCGCATTCTCCGTATGTGTTGAAGCGCAGTAACGGGCAAGAGCGCAAGTCCTCGAAAGGATGCTACGGGAGTAGGGTACGGTGCCGGAATGGGAATGTCTGTGACCCATGGCCAGCGGAGTGTGACGGATGAACATTGAGAGTTGTGGATTTTCTCCGAAGCGTGGGTAAAAGGGGACGCAGCCGAGGAGACCGAGATCCCTCGCTTTGCTCGGGATGACAAGGGATAGGGTGACAAGGGACAGGATGAGAAGGGATAGCATGACAAGGGATAGTAAGGATACGAAACTCTACAGCTTCAGTTCGGCTACCATGGCTCCTCCTCCGCCTTCGTTTTGCGGGGGTTCGGTGACCGATTCCACATGGGGATGCTTTTGCAGATACTGGCGCAGGGCTTTGCGCAGAATTCCCATGCCGCTGCCGTGAACGATGCGGACGCGCGGCAGACCGGCGAGGAAGGCGCGGTCCACGAACTTTTCTACTTCGCGGGTGGCCTCATCGACGGTGTGGCCGATGACATTGATTTCTGAGGGCGCCTGTTGAGTCTCCGATTCGAGGAAGACTGAAATTCCGCGGGCTCTGGCGGCTTTGATTGGAGAGTCGGAGGCCCGGGTCAGGACCTCGGCGATGTCGTCGCGGGCAATTTTCATTTTCATCGCGCCGATCTCCACTTCGAAGTGGCTGTCGTCGATTTTGCGCGAGACTACCGCGGGGCGGCCCACGGACTTCAGCTTCACGGTGTCGCCTTCGGAGACGTGCTTTACCAGTTGCGGCTGGGCGTGCGGGTCGCCTACGTCGGCGCCGGTGGAGTGGGCCACGATCGCGGAGTCGAATTGCTCGCGGAATTCGCGGCGCAGCTTGGTGATGCGGCGCTCGGCGTCTTTCGAGAGCTTTTGCGCGGCGGCGCGGTCCTGCACGGCCGTGACCGCTTCGCGGGCGTGATATTCGAAGTCTCGCAGCAGGGCTTCCAGCTTTTTCTCCATCTCCTTTATTTTGGTTTGCTGCTCCCTGCGGCCTTCGCCGGCGAGGCGAGATGTTTCGCGCTCGAGTTCCGCTTCGCGCTCGCGCAGGCGCAGGCGCTCAGCCTCGGCTTCACGCAGGTCGGCGTGCAGGCGGTCGAGGAATTGCCCTACATCGCGGGCCTGCGATCCCAGGCGCGAACGGGCGGCTTCGATGATCTGCGGATTCAGCCCCAGGCGCTGCGCGATGTTGATTCCCGCGGAAGCGCCGGGAACGCCGATCTTCAGTTCATATGTTGGCTGCAGCGTCGATTCATTGAATCCCACAGAGGCGTTGATGACCCCCTCGGCATTCGCGGCGAAGACTTTCAGCGAGGTGTGATGAGTTGAAATTATGGTCATGCAGCCCAGGCGGCGGAAATGCTCCGCGATGGCGACGGCCAGCGCGGCGCCTTCTTCGGGATCCGTGGCGGAGCCTAGCTCGTCGAGCAGAACGAGCGAGTTCGTAGTGGCGGTGCGGGAGATGAAGTCGATATTGGTGACGTGGGCGGAGAAGGTGGAAAGATTCTGCTCGATGGATTGATAGTCGCCAATATCGGCGAGAACAGCGTCGAAGACGGGCAGTTCAGCGCGGTCGGCGGGGACGGGGACGCCGGCTTGCGCCATCAGGGCCAGGAGGCCGGTGGTTTTCAGGGCTACCGTTTTGCCGCCGGTGTTGGGGCCGGTGATGATCAGTTCGCGGGCGGACTCGAGTTCGATCGTGATGGGGACGACGCTCGCGCCTTTGGATTTTAAGTTTCGCTCAAGTAGTGGATGGCGGGCGTTGTGGAGGATCAATGGGACCTGCGGCCTGTCGGGATCCGAAGCGCTGCCCCCACTCGATTGATTCGAACTCAACTGAGCCGCGACGCAGCTGTAGTCTTCGGCGAAGCGCGCTTTGGCGAATTGCAGTTCCAGTTCGCTCAGCACGTCCTGGGCGGTGAAGATGGCTGTGGCCTGCTCGCCGATGCGGCGCGTCATCTCGGCAAGAATGCGGTGAATTTCGGCCTGCTCTTCGTCGAACAGTCTCACCAGTTCATTGTTCTGCTCGATGGTTTCGAGCGGCTCAATGAAAACGGTTTGGCCGCTGGAACTGGCGCCGTGCACTACGCCCTGCACGCGGCGCTTCTGCTCGATTTTCACCGGGATGACGAAGCGCTCGCCACGGATGGTGATGAGTTCGTCCTGCACCGTGCCGCCTTCGGCGAGGTGGCGGAGGTAGCCGCGGAGCGAATCCTGAATGGTGCGGCGCTGCTTCTCGATTTCGCGGCGAATGCGGGCGAGTTCCGGTGAAGCGCGGTCGTCGAGAGAGCCGTCGGGAAGAATTTTGTTGCGGAATTGGCGGAGAAAATCGGTGAAGTCGGTGACGCCGGCCGAGAGTTCATTCACCGCCGTCCATCCGGCTCTCATGGCCGCCGGCGGGTTCAGAGCGATCTGTCGCCATTCGGAGGCGCGGTCAACCGTCTGCACGATGCTGCGGATTTCGCTCGTTTCCAGGGCGGTGCCCGCGATGCGGGCTTCCTGCACCGCTTTGGAAATATCCTCCAGACCGGAAAAATCGAAGCGGCCTCCGACGCGGCGGAATTCGCGGAGTTCGGTGGTCAGTTGCTGCTGAGTTGCGATCCAACCGGGGTCGGTGGAAGGAGCGAGCGCGTCGATTAGCCTTTGCCCCAGCGGCGATGAAGCGTAACCACGCAGGAGTTCGCGCAGAGAGTCGAATTCCAGCACCTGAGCGCTGGCGTGGGTTAGAGGCGCGGGCATCGGGATTTATGTTATAGGATCGGGGAGCTGCGATGGGCGGCAGGGTGGCGTCCTTCTTTGCTGGTCACCTCCGGAACACCCCCGAATCCCCCGGGAATTTACTGCTGAAGCAGGATCGATACGGTGTTATCCATCAAGTTCGCCGTGGCGAGATCGAGCTTGCCGTCGCCATTGAAATCCGCGGCTGCGATTTGGTACGGGCGGGCCCCTACCATATAGGGTGAACCTGACGCCTGGGTGAATGTCCCGTCGCCGTTGCCCAGCAGGAGAGTGATTGTGCCGGCTCCATAGTTTGCGACCGCCAGGTCCACTTTGCCGTCATTATTGAAATCTCCGGCCACGATCGCGTACGGACTATTTCCTGCCAGAATCGTTGTGGGCGCCCCAAAGGTGCCGTCGCCATTGCCAAGCAGGATGATCACTGCGTTGCCGCCGGAATCGGTCGCCGCCAGATCGAGCTTGCCATCGCCGTTAAAGTCAGCGGCGAGGATCGCGGAGAGGCTCTGCCCGAGGGCAATGGGCGAACCACTCGCCTGGGTGAATGTCCCGTCGCCGTTGCCAAGCGATACAGAGACTCCCGAGCCCGGATATTGGGCTGACGCGCCGCCCGCTACAACCGCATCCAGTTTCCCGTCCGCATTAAAATCGCCGACGGCCACGCCGGCGGGGAAACCGCTTGTGTAGAGGTTCCCGGCGGCGCTGAATGCCCCTTTCCCGTATCCCAGAACAACCGGCGACACGCCCGAGATTTGGTTGGTGATGGCAAGATCAAGGTCGCCATCGGCGTTGAAATCCGCCGGCGTTATCTCGGATATCGGCATGCCAAGCGCATTGGCGAACGCCGCCGATGAAGTGGCGAAGGTTCCATCCCCTTGCCCCAGCAGGATGACTGCGGCCTCATTCTGGAACTCCCCGACCGCCAACCCCAGATGACCGCTATGGTTGAAATCGCCGGCGGCGATCGGGCCGACATAGGGTGAGGCGAAGTCGTCGTATGGCGGGCTGGGCACTGGCATTGGAGAGCCTGCCGCCGGCGCGAATGTGCCGTCGCCATTCCCGAGAAACGTATACACCCTGTCATTGGCTGTAAGCGCAAGGTCGGGCTTGCCATCCTCATTGAAATCGGCAGCCGTGATGCCAAGCGGCTCAGAGATGGGAAGGGCCGGAATCGTCACGGCAAACACGACGGTGGTTTCCGGCGCGGCCACCTGGAAAAACACCACGTTGGACTCGCCACCGGCCGGTCCCGGATTGACGACTCTCACGCTGGCGGTGCCCGCATTCGCAATATCCGCCGCTGAAACCATCGCCGTGAGATGTTCGGCATCCACAAACATTGTCGCCAGCGGCGCGCGATTAAAGTTCACCGTGGCGCCGGAAACGAATCCCGCCCCGCTCACGTTAAGCGTAAACCCCGGACTCCCCGGTGAAACTGCTGTGGGCGAAAGCGATTGGTTCAAGAATGGAACCGGATTCCCCGCCGGGCCAGTTGGACCGATCTGGATGCTCAAAAAGTTATTGGACACGGTTA
>Ga0335085_10018405_pt1 | contig 10039 bp, 7 predicted proteins | sample Lox_Sample_45_FD_206712 | JGI IMG/M metagenome (GOLD analysis project Ga0335085, IMG submission 206712) | Soil microbial communities from Loxahatchee National Wildlife Refuge, Florida, United States - Lox_Sample_4.5 | ecosystem: Environmental > Terrestrial > Soil > Wetlands | place: USA: Florida... | reverse complement strand
TTCAACGAGGAGGACAACGTCCGGGTCCTGCTGGACGAGCTCTTCGGCGAGCTGGGCAAGCTGGGCCGCTCCCACGAGGTGATCTGCGTCGACGACGGCTCCCGCGACGGGACCTTCGCCGAGCTCTCCCGGATCGCGGCCGAGCGGCGCGAGCTGCGGGTGATCCGCTTCCGCCTCAACTTCGGCCAGACGGCGGCGATGAGCGCCGGCATCGAGGCCGCCCGCGGCGAGGTGATCATCCCGATGGACGGCGACCTGCAGAACGATCCCGCCGACATCGGCAAGCTCCTCGCCCAGCTCGACGCGGGCTACGACGTGGTCTCGGGCTGGCGGAAGAACCGCAGGGACAAGGAGTTCGGGCGCAAGCTCCCCAGCCGCATCGCCAACCGGATGATCTCCTCCATCTCGGGGGTCCGGCTGCACGACTACGGCTGCTCGCTCAAGGCCTACCGCCGCGACGTGCTCAGCGACGTGAAGCTCTACGGCGAGATGCACCGCTTCATCCCCATCTACGCCAGCTGGCAGGGGGCGCGGGTCACCGAGATGGTGGTGAACCACCGCGCCCGCCACGCCGGCCGCTCCAAGTACGGCCTCTCCCGCACCTTCAAGGTGGTGCTCGATCTGATGGTGGTGAAGTTCCTCGCTAGCTTCGCCACCAAGCCCATCTACGTCTTCGGCGGATTCGGGCTGCTCTCCTTCTTCTTCGCTTTGGCCGCGTTCCTCTGGGCGCTCTACTTCAAGCTCACGGGGGAGAAGGACTTCGTGGAAACCCCGCTGCCGCTGGTCACCGTCACCTTCATCCTGGTGGGGGTGCTCAGCCTGCTGATGGGGCTTCTGGCCGAGCTGGTGGTGCGCACCTACTACGAGTCGCAGGGCAAGCGGCCCTATCTCATCGCCGAGGAGCTGAACCGGCCGGAGAAGGCCATGCCGCGCGCGGTGGGCCGCCCGTGAACGCCGGGGCCGTTCACTAGATGTGCGGCATCTGCGGCGACGTCGATCTCGCCGGCACTCCCGACGCCGAGGGCGTGCGCCGGGCGGCGCGGGCCATCGCCCACCGCGGGCCGGATGCCGAAGGGTTCTTCTTCGACGGCCCGGCGGGCATCGGACACCGCCGCCTCTCCATCCTCGACCTGGAGACGGGCGACCAGCCCATGCAGCGCGAGGGAGTGGCGCTGGCCTTCAATGGCGAGGCCTACGACTTCTCCGCCCTGCGCGAGGAGCTGCGGGCGAAGGGCCATCCCTTCACCTCCCGCAGCGACACCGAGGTGGTGCTCCGCGCGTACCTGGAATGGGGCGAGGGGTTCCCGGAGCACGTGCACGGGATGTTCTCCCTCGCCCTCTGGGATTCGCGGCGGCGCAAGCTCTTGCTCGCGCGAGACCGGCTGGGGAAGAAGCCGCTCTACTATTTCCTGCGCGGCTCGCGGGTGGTGTTCGGGTCGGAGCTGAAGGCGCTCCTGGCGCACGGAGGGGTCCCCCGCGAGCTCGACCCGGAAGCGCTGGTCCAGTACCTCGCCTGCGAGTACGTGCCGGCGCCGGCCACCATCCTGCGCGGAGTGCGCAAGCTGCCCGCCGCGCACCTGGCGGTGCTCGACGAGAAGGGCTTCCGCCTGCGGCGCTACTGGGAGCTTCCTCCTCCTTCCGGCGAGCGGATGGACCCGGACGAGGCGGCGGGCGAGTTGGTCCGCCTCCTGGATGCGGCCGTGGCCAAGCGGCTGGTCGCCGACGTGCCGGTGGGGGTGTTCCTCTCCGGCGGGGTGGACTCCACTTCCATCGCCGCCCTGGCGGTGCGGCACAAGCGCCCCTTGCAGACCTTCTCCATCGGCTTCCAGGAGGAGAGCTTCGACGAGTCGCCCTGGGCGGAACTGGCCTCCCGGAGGCTGGGCACCGAGCACGTCTCGGAGAAGTTCTCCGGGCAGGACTGCCTGGACCTGCTCCCCGCGGCCGCCGCGCTGCTCGACGAGCCGTTCGCCGATCCGAGCTTCCTGCCCACGCTCCTGCTCTCGCGCTTCACCCGGCGTCACGTGAAGGTGGCGCTGGCGGGCGACGGGGGCGACGAGCTCTTCGCCGGCTACGATCCCTTCCTCGCCCACCGCCCTGCGGCCGTCCTCGCCCGCGTCCCGCGCGCCCTGCGCAATGCGGCGCAGTGGATGGTGCGAAGGCTGCCCGCCTCCTCCCGCAACATGAGCCTGGAATTCCGGCTCAAGCAGTTCCTCCGCGGGCTGGACGCTCCCCCGTCCTTGCGCCACGCTTCCTGGATCGCCTCCTTCCTGCCCGAGGAGATCGGCGCCTTGCTGCAGCCCGGGCTGCGGCCGCTGGCCTCGCCGGAGGTCGCCTTCCGCCAGGTGCTGGAGGACGCCGCCCGCAGCGGGGCCGCGCCGGGCTCGGTGGACGAGGCGCTGCGCTACTACCTGACCCGTTACCTGGCCGACGACATCCTGGTGAAGGCCGACCGCGCCTCCATGGCCGCTTCCCTGGAGCTTCGCGCCCCCTACCTGGACACGCAGGTGGTCGAATTCTCTTCCCGGCTGTCCTGGCGGTTGAAGATGTCGCTCACCCGCACCAAGCTCATCCTCCGGCGCGCCCTGCGCGGGACGGTGCCGGAGGAGATCCTCCGCCGCCCCAAGAAGGGCTTCGGCATCCCCGTGGCCGCCTGGATGCGCGGACCGCTGCGGCCCTTGCTGGAGGACGTGCTCTCCGAGCAGTCCTTGCGCGAGGGCGGCGTCTTCGACCCGCCCGCCGTTCACGCGCTCTTGCGCGCGCACCTGGAGGGCCGCGCCGACCTGCGCAAGCCGCTCTGGACGCTGCTCATGTTCCAGCTCTGGCAGAAGCACTACGCGCAGTCGCTGTCGCTGCGGAGCGCGGCGTGAAGCGCGTCCTGGTCACGGGCGGCGCCGGGTTCATCGGCTCACACCTGGCGAAGGCGCTGCTCGATCGGGGCGACGAGGTCGCCATCGTCGACAACTTCGATCCCTTCTACCCGGAGCGGCTCAAGCGGCGGGGCCTCGATGCGCGCGCCCGGCTGTTCGAGGCGGACATCCGCGACGGGGAGGCGATGCAGCGTGCCTTTTCGGCGGTGAAGCCGGAGGTGGTGGTGCACCTGGCGGCGCTCGCCGGCGTGCGGCCCAGCCTGGAGCGGCCGGCAGCGTACATGGACGTCAACGTGCGCGGTACGGCCTGCCTGCTGGAGGCCGCGCGCACCGCCGGTACGCGCCGTTTCGTCCTCGGCTCCAGCAGCTCCGTCTACGGCGCGCGTGCCGAGGCGCCCTTCCGGGAGACCGCACGGATCGATTCGCCGGAGAGCCCCTATGCGGCGAGCAAGGTGGCCTCCGAGGTGCTGGCGCGCACCTTCCACAACCTCTACGGCATCGAGGTGGCGGCGCTCCGCTTCTTTACCGTCTATGGGCCCCGGCAACGGCCGGATCTCGCCATCCACAAGTTCTCCCGCCGGATGCTGGCGGGAAAGCCGCTGCCGTTCTTCGGCGACGGCTCGACGCGGCGCGACTACACCTGGGTGGACGACATCGTCGCGGGCGTCCTGGCAGCCTGCGAGGTGCCGATGAAGTGGGACATCCTCAACCTGGGCGGGGCCCGGACCACATCGCTGGCGGAGCTGGTGACACTGTTGGAGGACGCCTTGGGCGTGAAGGCGATCCTCGACCGGCAGCCGGCGCAGCCCGGAGATGTCCCGCTCACCAGCGCGGACGTCACGCACTCGGGCAAGGTGCTGGGGTACTCCCCCGGGACGCCCATCCAGGCCGGCATCCGCAAGTTTGCCGACTGGGTCCGCGGGGAAGGGCGAGACTGGGTCTAGCCTGGCGCGCCGACAAAAAAATAATTATTTTTTTTGGGGCCGCGTCCCGTCCTGGGAGGGTTGGCTTCCGGCGAGAAGCGCAGATGTGGGCGCCGGGCAGCGTGCGAGCTACGACAAGCGGGCCAGGTAACGCAACGCGTCCCGTCCCGGGACGGGGTGGGACGGCTGGAACGACTTGTTCCGGAACGAGTTGGGAGCGTTGTGGATTGATCCCCCCTTTCAACGCCTTCCCTCCAGCGGTATGGAAGTCGCGACCACATGGCCATCCTGATGCATGAGCTCTGGCTAGGCTCGGATGGACTCCCAGGATGCTGTCTGGCCGGCCCGATGGGCGACACAGCGCGGGCGCTGTTCGTACAAGACGGCGCGAGACTGGTATGAACCTTCGCGGCCGGAGCCATTTCGAGGCCATGAGCAACCGCCGTCCCCGGACGGCTAGCGTTCTTGGCGAGAAGCGCAGACGCGGGCGTCGGCTCGTTCACGGCCACGTCGACGTCACTTCACCCCGAGCAGCTCCACCTCGAACACCAGGGTCGCGTTGGGCGGGATCACGCCCCCGGCTCCCTGCGCGCCGTACCCCAGCTCCGGCGGGATGGTGAGCTTGCGCTTGCCGCCCACCTTCATGCCCTGCACCCCGTCGTCCCAGCCGCGGATCACGTGGCCGCGGCCCAAAGGGAACTGGAAGGGCTGGCCGCGGTCCTTGGAGGAGTCGAACTTCTTTCCGTCGGTGAGCCAGCCCGTGTAGTGGACCGAGACCAGCTTGCCCTTCAGCGCCTCGTCGCCGGTGCCAACCACCAGGTCCTCGATCTGCAGCTTGCCCGCCACGGCGGCCTCCTTCACTGCTGCTGGACCAGCGGGCCGATTCCCGGCGCTTCCTCGTCGGGAAAGGGCATCTCGCCGGGCAGCAGCCGGTAGACTTTCACCACCTCGCGCCCCTCCACCGTCTCCACGTGCCACGGGGTCCGGTGCGCCAGGTTGGCCACCGCGTCCTGGTTGAGGAAGTAGAGGCGGCCGGCCTGGACCACCACGTAGCAGACGTGGCCCGAGCGGCAGGTCTGGCCACGGCGGACCAGGGTCTGGCGCAGGTCGGAGCGTCCGGCCCTCTCCGCGTAGAGCCGGGCCGGCCAGTCGATCTCGGTGGAGAGCTCGGCTCCCGGCTCGGCGTGGCGGGCGACGTACTCCACCGCCTCGCGGAACCCGGTGTCGAAGTAATCGCAGTGCGGGAAGTACCACTGCACCCGCGCGTCCCCGCCGCCCAGGGGCGAGATGTAGAGACGGTAGTGCGGGGCGTGCGAGATCGCGGCTGCCGCCTCGGCGCCGGGCAGGAGCAGCACTGCGGCCGTCACCGTGGCCCAGCGGGGCAAAGGCGCCCGGAGCATCTCCACCGCCCTGGAGGCGGCGTAGGCGGCGAGGATGAGGAAGGCGGGGAGCACGGAGACGAAGAAGCGGCCCCACTTCGACCCCGAGACCGAGTGCACCAAGAACCAGACCCCCACCCAGCTGAGCATCAGCTTGTGGGCGGGCTTGCGCTGGACCGCGGCCAGCCCCAGGCCGAAGAGCGCGCAGAAGAAGGTTGCCGGCGCCAGCTTCACCGCGGCGAACACGGCGTAGAACCAGGGCGGGGTGCCGCGCAGGCCGTACTCCACCAGGTTGTGGTAGATGCGCCCCATGAACGGCAACGACCCGTGCACGGTCTGCTTCCCGGTGGTGTAGCTCTTCGCGTACTCCCAGGTGCTGGGGAGGAACGGCGACCAGTTCACGCACGCCCAGAGGACGAAGGCGATGCCGATGAGCTGCAGCCAGCGCCGGGGCGGCACCCGCCAGAGCCCGTCGCGCCGCACCGTCAGGTAGAAGACCACCGGGATGGGGGTGAGGAAGAAGAAGTACTTCGAGGCGAGCAGGCCGGCGAGCGAGGCCGCCGCCCCCAGCTCCCAGCGGCGTGGATCCTGCAGGTCGTCGGCCGCCGCCTTCGCCTCCGCCATGCACCAGAGCAGGAGCATGAGGAAGAGGCCGAGCAGCGTGTCCTCCTTCGCCACCCGCTGGTAGCCGATCAGGGTGGGGGAGACGGCGGCCAGGGCCGCGGCGAGCATCCCGGTGGTGCGCCCGAAGAGCCGCCGGGCCAACAGGGCCACCACCAGCACGGAGAGCCCGCCGGCCAGCGCGTTGGGGAGCCGGGTGAGGGTCTCGGGAGCCCAGCCGAAGCGGGAGCCGATGCCGATGGAGGCCGCGATCAGCCACTTCATCAGCATGGGGTGCTCGACGTCGTCGCCGGAAAAGATCCCTTGCAGGTACCGGTTGGCGGCGAGCCACTTGTGCACCTCGTCGTCGCCGAACCCTTCGGCCGACAACCCGCGCAGGCGGAGCCAGAGGGCGAGAACGGCCAGGCCGGCGAGCGCGAGCGCGGCCGCCCGGCCCCAGGGGGCGGCCCGGCCGCGCAGATGTTCGGGAGCAGCCTCCATCGAGCGTCGCCCTTCTATCTGCTTCCTGCGCGGCTGCCAAGGAACTGGCGCATCTGCGCCCACCCGTTAAGCTGGAGCGTCAGCGTGCCCCGCTCTCCGTCCACTCTGGCGGCGCTCTGCGTGCTGCTCATCTCCGCAGGGACCGCCGGGGAGGAGCAGCGGCCACTGCCCGTCACCCCCATCGACGTGCACTCCTTCCGGGTGGTGGAGAGCTATTCCGGTCCGGTCAGCTACTACAAGATCGTGGAGGACCCGCAGATGCCCTTCATCCGGGCGGTCTACCGCCCGCCGCTGGAGACGGTGACGCTGGGGAGTGAAGTCCCCGACCAGCTTCGCCAGCGGACCAGGAAGGTGCGCTGGAAGTGGCGGGCGCAAGTGCTGCCGAAGAACGGCAACGAATGCAAGGCCGGCTACGGCGACTCGGCCGCGGTGGTCTACGTGAGCTGGAAGCGCGGGCTCAAGTGGTACTCCGTCAAGTACGTCTGGAGCGCGGTGGGGGAGAAGGGCCAGGTCTGCGACCAGAAGCGCAACCTGTTCGTGGTCCAGGACACGGTGATCCTCGAGAGCGGGGGCCCTTTGGGGCAGTGGCGCGACGAGGAGGTCGATCCCAGCGCCGAGTTCCGCGCGCACTTCGAGGGGGGAAACCCCAACGCCGACGTCCCCGACTTCGTGGGCGTGGGGATCATGAGCGACGGCGACCAGACCCGATCGATCTCCGCCGCCGACTACAGCGGCTTCGCCCTGGTGAGCGATTAACCCGGATCCGGCTCGGGCACCGCCGGCAGATCCGCCGGCAGGGTGAAGACGCTCCGCTTGCCGAACAGCGTCTCGCCTTCCAGCACCAGCACCAGCACGCCGCCCACGAACCCGGGCACCACCTGGGTGAGGTGGTAGAGGAAGATGAACGCCAGGGCCGTCTCCTTGGGGACCCCGAAGGCGATCAGCGCCAGCGTGCCGCCCGCCTCGAAGGACCCGGCGTTGCCCGGCGAAGGCACGGCGGTGGCGAGGTTGAAGGCGGTGAGGGCGGCGAAGGCCTGCATGGCGGTGAGGTTGAGCCCCAGCGCGTGGCCGGCGACGGCGATGACGAAGGTCTCCCACAGCCAGGGGAGGGGAGCGATCAAGGTCTCCACCACCAGCAATCGCTTCCAGTGGTTGGCGGCGAACCCGTCGCGCAGGTTGGTCAGCCACTTCGGCCCCCGCCGGAGCAGCCCGCTGCCCATCAGCGCCAGCACGATCCCCACCCCGATCACCGCCCCGGAGATGGCGAGCAGGGCCCGGAAGAGCCAGGCGGGAGGATCGCCGAACAGGCAAAGGATGGGGAAGGCGGCTACCCAGCCCCATTTGTCGCTCCAGAAGTCGACGATCTCGGTGCCCAGCAGCTTGGCCCGGGAGATCCCCGTGCGCTTGCCCAGGTACTGCACCCGGAGCAGGTCGCCGCCCCGGGCGGGGAGCAGGACGTTGAAGAAGAACCCCACCATCATCGCCCGGAAGGCCTGCCCGTACTGCAGGGCCAGGACGGGCCGCATCACCACCCACCAGCGCAGGGCCTGCAGGGCCATCAGCACCAGCCCGCCGAAGGCGGCGATGAGGAGCGGCTCCTCGGCCACGCCGTGCAGCGAGGCCACCAGCTCCCGCTGGGAGATGCCCAGGTAGACCACCACCGCGGCCGCGGCGAGGATCCCCGCCCCGAGGCCGAGCACGGTGCGCATCCACAAGCGCTGGGTCACAGCACTCCCGTCAGCTCGCCGATGCGGCGCAAGGTGAGCGGCGCCTGCGGCTCGGAGCGGCAGGCGTCGAAGCAGGCCCCGCAGTTGGGCCCCTCGTACGCCCCGGGGAGGAACTCGGAGTAGTGCGCCACCGGCGCCAGCTCGGCGCAGGGCTGGACCATGCCCTTGGGAGAGACGTGGATCATGATCTTCCCCGCCTGGCAGCCGTCGATGTTGCGCGTCTGGTAGAACTCCGGGAGCGTCTCGAAGAACCAGTCGGAGGTCATCACGTTTCCCAGCTCGCGCTTGAGCCGGATGATGCTCGAGCAGACCTCCCTGAACTCCGCCATCTTCTCCCGGCTGACGAAGTGCCGCTGGTTGCCGTTCTTCAGGTCGTTGTAGCCGGAGAAGGCGATGTTGATCCCCCAACGATGCGCCAGGCGGATGAGCGGCTCCGCGTCGTGCATGTTGTCCACCATCAGCATGGAGGCGAAGGTGAAGCAGTTGTACCCGCGCTCCACCATCCGGGGAACGGTCTTTTCCAGGCGCTCGAAGAGTCCGGGGATCCCCCGCTCCCGGTCCTGCCGGGCGTCGGGATAATTCATGGAGATGTTGATCTGGTTCACCCCCGCCGCCACCAGTTCCTCGATCTTGCTCTCGGTGAGGAACCCGCCGTGGGTGAGCACGGTGATGTAGCGGAAGCCGGGGAGCTCCTTGATCTGCCGCACCAGGGGGACGAGGTCGCGGCGGAGCATGGGCTCGCCGCCGGTGAATACCACCACCAGGGGGTCGAAGCGGCGGACGACGTCGGTGAAGTCGGTCATCTCGTCGCGGTCGCTGATCTTCCAGTAGTCGCAGAAGTCGCAGCGGGCGTTGCAGCGCTTGGTGACCTCGATGGAGACCGTGAGGGGACGCTTGTTGAAGGTGACGTCCAGGAACTTGCCCGCCGCGCGGAGCTTCTCCAGCGGGCTCAAGGCGATCTTCATTCCGTACCCCTGAAAACGCGCACCGTTAGCATCTGAAGGTCCTTCTGGCAACGTTTCTCGCCGCAGCGCGGCGATTCCGCGAAAGACCGCCGTCACGCCCGCCCGGACACAAAGAAATCGAGCAGCCGCCGGGCGGCGGAGCGCCAGGGGCCCGGCTGCGCCGCGTCCCCGGCAACGGCCCGCAATCTCTGCGCCTGCTCCGGTGGCACGGTCCGTTCCCTCCACACCTCCCGCGACAGCTCGGCAGAGATCTCCCGCAGCATCGGCTCCTCGCCCGCGGACGCCGCCCGCGCCTCGGCGGCGGCGCAGAGCCGCTCCACCGCCTCCGGCCGGTCCTCGAAGATCGATTGCACCCTTTGCGCGAACGGCCCCTGGGCGCGGCGGACGCGCGGGGGCGGCGGCAGCTCCGGCGAGGGCAGGGACGGTTCCGCCCATTCGAACTGCTCTTCGCTCCAGCGGTCGGCCCGGGGAACCTGCCGGCCCCGGCTGTCGAACGTCGGCTCCTCCTTCTTCTCCCGCGATGGGAGAGGCGCGAGCGGCAGCGGGCCGTGCGCCGCGGGCCCTGGCGGCGGCTCGGAAGCGGCCGGGCGCGCGGCCACCGCTTCCATCGGCCTGGGCGAGGCGGGGACCTCCATCACCGAGCCGATCGCCCGGCGGAAGGGAGAGCGGCGGATGGCGGGCGCCAGCGTCTTTCCCGCTGCCACCTTGGGGGGCGCTCCCTTCGCCTTTTCTTCGGGCTTGCCGGCAGCAGGCTTCTTCGAGGCGGCCGGATCCCTCGCCGCGTCAGGAGCCTCGCCTGCCGGCGCCTGCTGCTCGGCCTCGCGAATCATGGCCGCGAAGGCCTCGGGAAGGTTCGGGGGCCAGGCGGGCGCCAACCCCACCCGCCGGGCCGCGGCCGGCGCGCGGCGCCAGGCGGCGCAGGTCTCCCGCAAGAGGCGCTTCCAGCCCGTACGGTGGCCTTCCGGGAGCTCCTCGATGCCCAGCGCGAACCGCCCGGCGATGGCCCCGGCATGCAGCTCCGGCGCGCCGGAGAGCAGCTCGCGGATCCGCGCCTGCCCCACCGCGGAAGCGCCCGCG
>Ga0335085_10018404_pt1 | contig 10040 bp, 11 predicted proteins | sample Lox_Sample_45_FD_206712 | JGI IMG/M metagenome (GOLD analysis project Ga0335085, IMG submission 206712) | Soil microbial communities from Loxahatchee National Wildlife Refuge, Florida, United States - Lox_Sample_4.5 | ecosystem: Environmental > Terrestrial > Soil > Wetlands | place: USA... | reverse complement strand
GGCGGTGAATGTGCGGGGCGCCTTTCTGGTGTCGAAATATGCCCTGCCGCATTTGCGCAAACAGGGCGGGGCAATCCTGCATCTGTCGTCGGGCGTGGCCACCACCGGCACCCGCAACCGCGCCGCCTATACGGCCAGCAAGGGCGCGATCCTGTCGCTCACCCTCAACATGGCGCTGGATTACGCTGCCGACAGGGTGCGGGTGAACTGTCTCTGTCCCGGCTTCGTCAACACACCGCTGTTGGCGAGCATGCCTTCGGAGCGCCGCTCCAGGCTGGTGGCGTTGCATCCGCTTGGCCGGATGGGCGAAGTGCAGGATATCGCGCCCATGGCGCTGTTCCTGATCTCCGACCAGGCGTCCTGGATCACCGGCCAGGCCATCGCCGTCGATGGTGGGTACAATATCGGCCACATGGATGACATTTAACCGCGGCGCGCTTTGGACCATACCGGGTGCCTCGACACAATTAGGACAAGACTGTTTTCTAGACCGGGCGCTAGATTTGCCCGGCCCGTATTCCGGATCCGCCCTCCTTGACCGCCCTGATTGACGCCCGTTCGCTGCCAGATGCCACGGTGCTTACGCCAGACCTTGCCATCATCGGCGGAGGTCCGGCCGGCATCTCGCTGGCGCTGGCGCTGGCCGACAGCAAGATCAGCGTGGCGCTGCTGGAATCCGGCGGCATGAGTTTCGATGCCAAGATCCAGAGCATGTATGCCGGCAACGAAACTGGCGTCCACTATACCGCGCTGGACGCAGGGAGGCTTCGCTTCCTGGGCGGCTCGAGCAATCATTGGGGTGGCTGGTGTCGGCCGCTGGATGAGATCGATTTCCAGTCTCGCGACTGGCTCTCCTATTCCGGCTGGCCGTTTTCCCGCGCCGCGGTGGAACCCTATTTCGATCGCGCCCAGGCGTTATGCGAGGCCGGTCCCTGGATCTATGACAACGGCGCCAAGGCCGTTTCGGCACCGCTGATGCGGCTCGGGCCGGGCGGGCTCTACACCAGCTGGTTCCAGTTCTCCAAGACCCACGACAGCGTCCTGCCCACCTATTTCGGCCATCGCTATGAACAGGATCTGCGCGCGGCCAAGAACGTGACGCCCTACACCAACGCCAATGTCACCTTCATCCGGCTTTTCGCCAATGGGCAGGGTGTCGAACGGCTGGACTTGGCCACGCTCAATGCCAATGGCACGCCCGGCAAGCGTTTCACGGTGAATCCCAGGATGGTGGTGCTGGCGGCAGGGGCAATGGAGAATGCACGCCTGCTGCTGGTCTCCAACGACGTGGTTCAGCCCGGCATCGGCAACCAGAACGGCCTCGTCGGGCGCTTCTTCGCCGATCATCCGACGCCGCGCGATGTCGCCACCCTGGTAGTGTTCGCCGGCGCCCTGCCCGCCTGTTACGGTAGCACGGTGACCTTGAACAATGGCGCCATCATGCGGGCGGCGATCTCGCCGACCGCCGGCTTCTGCCGGAAGAACCAGGTTATGGGCTCGCTGACCACTGTCGAAAATGCGGTTGAGCTGAACGACACAGGCCGGGCCGCCGTGATCACCACCGCGTTGGCCCTGGGCGTGGATGCCTCCGGCTCACGCGCCTATTCCCTGGGCTGCGGCATGGAGCTTCAACCCGATCCCGACCGCCGCCTGACCCTGACCGGCGAGAAGGATGCGCTGGCCATGCCGCGGCTCAAGCTCGACATGCGCATTTCCGATTCCGATTTTGCGCTTTACCGCAAGACCCTGACCGAGTTTGGACGCCAGCTGTTGGCATCAAGGGCGGGCATGCTGCGGATCAATTGCGGTCACCGCGAGGAGTGGCTGAAGAACATGGACTGGGGCAATCACCATCTAGGCACTACCCGGATGAGCGAGGACCCCGCGCAGGGCGTGGTCGATGCCGACGCCCGGGTCCATGGTGTGTCCAACCTCTATGTCGCCGGCAGTTCGGTCTTTCCCACCTATGGCTCGTCCAATCCCACGCTGAACCTGATCGCGCTGACCTTGAGGCTGGGCGATCATCTGAAAAAGGTGATGGCGTGAAGCGGCGTGTCTTTGTCGGCGGTATCGCCGCCGCAGGTGCAGTGCTGGCGGCGGGGCTTTACCGCTTCACCGACCTGCTCGTGAAACATTATCCGCCCACACCCTATGACGATCTTCTGGAACGGCTCACCGATCGCGACCAGGCCGGGAAGCTGGGGGCAAAAGCATCCGGCGCATTCGATGCACACAGCGAGGCGTCACGCCTGCGCGCGGCCCTGCAGAACAAAAGTCTGGCCGCCGCCGCGGATGCCGACATTGCCGCCGGACGGGTGACGGAAATCGACGGTTGGCTGCTGCCCGAGACCGTGGCGCTGCTGTCGGTACTGGCGGCAAAGGCCTAGAGGCGACGCCGATCCTGTTCCCCATCCCAATGGCAGACGAGCCCGGCCGTTCGGGATCGCGCCTCACCCACGCTTCTTGATCCTGGCATAGTCTGCCCATAGCCGTGCGATGCGGGGCGTGACCGTTCCGCCGCCTTTGACCTGGCCGAACGCCACGACCGCCTCGTCGTACTTGCCTTGTGCAGTCAACGCCTGGCCCAGCACCATCGACGCCTCCGAAGCATCGGGATTGCCGCCTTTCTGGATCGCCAGCTTTGCCGCGGCCTCGGCCTCGGGATACATGCCATAGCCATAAAGCGCCTCGGCCAGCTTGGCGTTAAAGGCGCCGTCCTGTGCCTGTTCTTGGGCGATCTGGTCCTGCATGGTCTTTTTGTCGCTGTCGGCCTGCGGGGCGGGATCGGAGTCCAGCTGCGCGCCATGGGCTTTGGCATTCACCGCATCGCCGAAGAAGCCATGCTGGCTGGCGATTTCACCGACCGTGCTGGCGTCAGCGGGCGGGACCGTGATGCCTAGCACGAACAGCAGGCGGCCCAGCCAGATCCCGTCCTGGTCACGCAGGCCCGGTGTGCCGAAGGTGATGCCGATGATCTCCGTCCAATCGCTGGGCTCGTTATAGTCGGCCGCCAGCTCTTCGAGCGTATCCGCCATGCCCGATTCGTCCTTGAGCTGGGACTGGGCGGAAAGCAGCATCTGGAACGTCTTGCGGTCCGGCACTCGACCGGCCTTCTTGTCGGCCTCGATGCGCTGCTTCGCAGCCTCGGCCGTGGCTTGGGGTGACATCTGCGTGCCTTGCGGCGGCGCCGGCCGATTGAGGTGCGAGAAACTGTCGGAGGATTGGCTAACCTGTGCAATTGCAAAGCGTACGAATATCAATGTGAAGATGAACACCGACGCACCGAGTATCTTCTGCATGGATCGTCGTCCCGTGTGAGTGTTGTGATCTGCGTGCAGGCCGATGGATCAAAGCCTGAAGCGCTAATGTCCCCGGGACTCCACTTGCAGCAGGTCATGCGGCGCATAGAGCAGGATTGCCACCGCATGGATCTTGCCCTGGTCATCGGCGGGCGAGATATAAAACGTGTATTCCACATGGGCGAACTTGATGTCGAATATGTCCATTTCCCTGGTTGGCTGGCGGACCAGGACCTTCGCATCAAAGACGTTTGCATCCGATGCGCGGCCCCAGAAGCTGCTCGACAGCAATTGGCCCCGCTTGAAGTCCCGCTCCGGGTCGTCAAAGACCCAGTGCCTCGCGGTCACCCAGGCTGCTCCCACAAACATCTTTTCGCAGCCCCTTGGTCCTTGACGGACGAGACATCGCATGGCCTCCGCCGTTCCGGATCGCGGCCCTGATACAGCCGGCGACGGGTCGGCCATCGCGGGCGGGCAGTGCAGCAATGTGGCGAGAACCGCCGGCAACAAGATCGCGCGCTGTTTCATGGAGCGTCCCTCCAATCCTGGCATGGTAGCGCAATTCCTTGGAACTTTCCTCCACTACAGATGAAAGAACATGCATCTTATTTTTCGCCGGAGCGCACAAATCTGCCCTCAGGCCGGCTTCGCCGGTATCAGACCCCGCAGCGAATTGCCCAGATAGACCTCGCCCTTGAGGTCGTCAGGCGTCAGCACGGCCTCGCGCGCCTCGCCACGCGCAATCAGTTCGGCCCGCAGGATGCCCGGCAGCAGGCCGGCCGCAAGCGAGGGGGTCAGCAGCATGCCGCCCCGGCGGACAAAGATGTTGCTGCGCGCTCCTTCGGTCAGTTCGCCGCGCTCGTTCACGAACAGCATCTCGTCGCAGAAGGGATGGTCGCGGCCATAAAGCTCCCGCCAGCTGGTCTTATGCTGAAGCAGCAGGTCCCCGCTCCAAGTCCGTTGCGGCGAAATCCGGAAGCTCCAGCAGGGCGGATTGGCTGGCAGATCATGCGCCGTCGCCAGGTGCCGTCCGGCCTCATCCAATGTCAGCCGCACGCGCAAAGCGCCGCCTGCCCGGTCGCCCACAGCGTCTTCCAGGGCCTGCCGCGCTTTAATCGCATCAAAAGACAGTCCAAACGCCCGCGCGGAATCCGCCATGCGGGCCAGATGGCTCTCCAACCGGCCAAAGCCGTTTTGATAACGCAATGTCTCGATCAACTGCAGGGCTTTTCGGCCCGCCTCGAAGAAGCGCGCCTTGACCAGGCATTCGCCATATTCGCCGGCGGCATTGGAATCTTGCACCACCGCGCCGCCGATCCCCAGCTCGCCGTGATCGCCATCAATTATCAGGGTACGGATGGCGACATTGAAGCGGGCGCTGCCATCGGGTGCAAAATACCCCAGCGCGCCGCAATAGGCGCTGCGCGGTGAAGTCTCCAACTCGCGCAGTATTTCCATTGCCCTGATCTTGGGCGCGCCGGTCACCGAGCCGCAGGGAAAGAGGGCGCTGAGGATTTCCACCAAGCCGACATCTGCCCGCTTCCTCGCCCGCACTGTCGACACCATGGCATGCAGGGTGGGATAGGTTTCGACCATGAACAGGTCGCTGACTTCCACACTGCCGGTCTCGGCGATGCGGCTGAGATCGTTGCGGATCAGATCCACGATCATCAGATTCTCGGCGCGGTCCTTGACGCTTTCGCCGAGCCGGTCGCCCGCCTCGTCATCACCGCGGCTCCGCGCCAGCGTACCCTTCATCGGCCGCATGGTGATGGCGCCATCGGCAGCGAGATCGAAAAACAGTTCCGGCGATAGGCTGAGGATCTGGCGTTCGCTCCCGCTCTTCTGGTCAGGAAAGCCGACAAAGCCGCAATGCGCTGCCCCGCTCGACGCCCGCAGGTCTTCATACAAGGCCCGCGCCTCGCCCAGAAAAGCAAAGCGGGCGCGCATGCTGAGATTGGCCTGATAGATGTCTCCGGCGGCGATGTAGTCCTTCACCCGGGCAAACCGGCTCGCATAGGCCGTCTCATCCCATTCGGCGCGGAGCGGTCCGGCATAGGCCCTGCCTCGCAGGACAGGTGCCTGGGAAGAGGGAGCCTGGAACACGCCCATCCGCAACAAGGCCCCGCGCGCGGGAGGGGCAAAGCGGTCCTCCAGGGCATAACCCAGCTCATAGCCCAGCCAGCCGGCCACGTGATGGCCCCTAGCCAGCGCGTCCGCAACGGCCGCCAGGGCGAATGGCACTTCGGCCGCGTGATCGGCCCGAATAAGCCTCAAAGGGGCGGAAAAGACCCGCCGGGGCCCGTCGTCCAGGATCACCAGCATCCGCGGGTTTTGCCCGCCTGCGGTCTTTGGTTCAACCATGGGGATTCAACCATGGGGGTTCAACCGCGGGAACCGGAACGGCAGGGCTGTCCCCACCGCCCGGCATCGCCTTGAACAACGGTTCGGGCACCCCATCTTTGTTCTACGGGCTTTGTCCACCGGTCGCCGCTCCTGGGGCCTCAAAAGCAAAGCCTGGCAGCCGCTCAAAGGAGGGCTGGACGTGAACAAGCAGACGATCTTTGCAAGCCCCTATCTTCTGGGCTTCGACCATTTGGAAAGGCTGTTGGAACGCACTGCCCGCACTGCGGGAGATTCCTATCCGCCCTACAATGTCGAGGAGTTGGAAGATGATGGCATCCGCATCACACTCGCGGTGGCGGGCTTTTCAAAAGAAGAGCTTAGCGTCACCGAGGAAGACAGCCAGCTGGTGGTTCGCGGCCGCCAGACAGAAACAAATAGCAAAACGTTCCTTCATCGCGGCATTGCAGCGCGACAATTTATGCGCAGCTTCGTCCTGGCTGACGGCATCGAAGTCACCGCTGCTGCGTTGGCAAATGGATTGTTAAAGATCGATTTGGTCCGCAAGCAGGTCCAGCCCAGCGTGCGGGTAATTGACATCAGGACTGGAGGTTAACATGACGGACAGATTTGAGAGCGACGATATGGAAGACGGCAAATTTGTGGCCGGCCGGATCGCCTATATCAAACCCACAGGCACTGAGGAGGCCCATCGCCTGGGTCTGATCCCGGCCAATATCGATCTGCCCGATGGCATGAAGCTCTACGTCCTGCATGCCGAGGACGGCAGTGTGCTGGGCTTTACCGATGGCTATGCCTCGGCTTATGGCGCCGCCGTGCAGAATGAATTGACGCCGGTCAGCGTCCACTAGGTCAGCACAACAATGGAAAACAAAGGCCGCCGGGCGCGTGACGTCCGGCGGCCTTTCTGCTTAATGTTAGTGATGCGCCACATTCTTGCCGTTCTCGCCCTGCTTATCACCGCAACCGCCGCCGTGGCGCAGGATGCGAATACGCCTGCGGTTGCACCACCACCCGTCACGCCTTCAGCCCCTGACGCCGTAGCACCGCCGCCGGCACCCGCGCCTGTCAATCCGCCGATGACGGGCCCGCGCGTGCTGATCTCCACTTCCATGGGCGACATCACCTTGCAGCTCGATTCGGTGCGTGCCCCCAAGAGCGTCGCCAACATGCTGCGCTATGTGAAGGAGAAGCATTACGACAACACCGCCTTCTACCGGGTGGCCAAGGGCTTCGTGATCCAGATGGGCAGTTTCGACGCCCATGGCAAAGGCCGCGGCATCCATCCAGGCGGCCTGCCGCTGGAGGCCAATAACGGCCTTTCCAACCTGCGCGGCGCGGTGGCCATGGGCAGGGGCGACGCGCCCGACAGCGCCACCGCCGAATTCTTCATCAACCTGGTGGACAACACCGCGCTAGATCACAAGGCCGATGATGCCGGAAACACCACGGGCTATGCGGTATTCGGCGAAGTCGCATCCGGCATGGATGTGGTGGACGCGATCGGCAATGTGCCGGTGGGCGACAACGGACCGATGCCCGGCCAGGCTCCGGTCACGCCGATTGTCGTCAAAAAGGTTACCTTGCTGAAATAGGCGCTGGTCTTTCACGTCGTGAGTTCGACGCGCCTTCGCTCATGTACTTTTATTACTCATCGCTCGGCGCTCCTGCTCTCGCTACGAAATATTGCGAGCCCCTAAGCGGCCGCCGTGCCTGTGCCGTTCTTCTCGCCAATCAATATTGCGTAAAGTGCTTCCGCCGACTTGGCGGCCCGCAGCTTCTCGCAGACCGACTTGTCGCGCAGCAGCCGCGACACCCTGGCCAGGGCCTTCAAATGATCGGCCCCGGCATTTTCCGGCGCCAGCAGCATGAACACCAGGTCCACCGGCTGACTGTCCACCGCTTCATAGTCGATGGGGTTCTCCAGCCGCGCGAAAATGCCGGTGATTGTCTTGGCCTCGGTCATGCGGCCATGGGGGATGGCGATGCCGGCGCCCACGCCGGTGGTACCCAGCCGTTCCCGCTCCACCAGGGTCTCGAAGATGCGCCGTTCGGAAATCCGCGTGATCCCATGGGCGCGGGCCGAGAGTTCCTGCAGCAGCTGCTTTTTGGACTGCGCCTTCAGGCCTGCGAGAACGGCATCGGGCGCGAGCAGATCGGCAATATTCATCAAAAATCCCGGTGGTGAGCGGAAGTTGGTTGCCCCTGTCCGGGGGGCCTTGCCCAAAAGCGGCGGGTTCATAGGCCGGTGCCCCGCTAAAGTCAATCTTGACTTACAAATCGGCTTAACGCCCGGCCAGGGCCCCCGCCTTAAGGCGGCGCCGCTCGACCGAAGAGGGGATGCGCAGGGCCTCGCGATACTTGGCCACAGTGCGGCGCGCGATGTTCACCCCGACCGCCGTCAACAGGGACACGATACGGTCGTCGGAGAGGATTTCCTGCGGTCCCTCATTCTCGATCATTTCCTTGATGCGGTCGCGCACCGCTTCGGCGCTGTGCGATTCGGCGCCATCCACCGACTGGATCGAGGCGGTGAAGAAATACTTGAGCTCGAAGAGTCCGCGCGGGGTGGCGATGTATTTGTTGGAGGTCACCCGGCTGACGGTCGATTCATGCATCGAGATGGCATCGGCGATGATTCGCAGGTTCAACGGCCGCAGGTGGCGCACCCCATGGGTGAGAAAAGCGTCCTGGTGACGGACGATTTCGCTGGCCACCTTCAGGATGGTCCGGGCGCGCTGGTCCAGGCTCTTGACCAGCCAGTTGGCATTGTTGAGGCAGTCGGCAAGATAATTCCTGCTCTCCTTGTCGCGGGCGGTTTTCGAGACGGTGCCGAAATACTGGTTGTTGACCAAAAGCCTGGGCAGGGTGTCGGAATTCAGCTCCACCGCCCAGCCGCCGTCCGGACTCTCTCTGACAAAGACATCCGGTATCACCGGCGTCACCGGTTCGGCCCCGAAGGCCAGGCCCGGTTTGGGATTGAGGGTGCGGATTTCCGAGATCATGTCGGCAATGTCTTCCGCATCGACGCCGCAGAGCTGGGTGAGCTGGGAGATGTCGCGGCGCGCCACCAGGTCCAGCCGGGTTAGCAGCGCCTGCATCGCCGGGTCCAGCCGGTCGCGGGCCTTGAGCTGCAGGGCCAAACATTCGGCCAGGTCACGGGCGCCCACGCCCACCGGATCAAAGCCCTGCAGTACGCCCAGCACGGCCTGGACATCTTCTACTTCGCAGCCCAGCCGGGTCGCGACCTCCATGAGGTCGGCGCGCAGATAACCGGCTTCATCCACAGCATCGATCAGTGCCATCAGGATCATGCGGTCCTCGGGCAACAGGGCGGCAATGGAAAGCTGGTCTTCCAGATGGTCCTTGAGCGAGACTTCCGCGGTGACCGAGGATTCCAACCCGTCCTCGCCGTCATAAGTGTTGCCGGACTTCACCGTAGTCCAGTCGGTCAGAGAACTGGTGGCGGGGCCTTCCGCGGCTTTGGCTTGGGGTTCCTCGCCGTCATACATGTTGTCGTGGGCGGCCTCGTCCAGGTCGGAGGCCTTGGAAAAATCATCCCGCGACAAGGCTTGGTCGGCGCTTTCGCCGGCCGGCGCCTCTGCCGCGACTTCGGGCACGTCAGTGACGGGGCCGGCTTCGCGCTCGTCGCGTTCCAGAAGGGGATTGCGCTCCAACTCCTGCTCGCAATATTCGGCCAGTTCGATATTGGAAAGCTGCAGCAGCTTGATCGCCTGCTGCAATTGCGGGGTCATCACCAGGGACTGGCCCTGGCGGATCTCAAGTCTCTGACCAACCCCTGCCATGGCTAAAGCGTGAACTTTTCTCCGAGATAGACGCGCCGCACATCGCGGTCGCTGACGATCTCGGCGGGCGTGCCTTCCCTCAGCACGCGCCCGTCATGCAAGATATAAGCGCGGTCGATCACATCCAGGGCATCGCGCACATTATGATCGGTGATCAGCACACCGATGCCGCGGTCCTTGAGATGCTTGACCAGGTCGCGGATTTCGCCCACCGCAATGGGATCGATGCCGGCAAAAGGCTCGTCCAGCAGGATGTAGGAGGGATGCGTGGCCAGGCATCGCGCGATTTCCACACGGCGACGCTCGCCGCCGGAGAGCGCCACAGCCGGGGTGTTGCGGATATGGGTGATGCCGAATTCTGCCAACAGCGCTTCCACCATGGCCTCCAGCCGCGCCCCATCCGTCTCCAGCAATTCGGCGGTGGCGCGGATGTTCTGCTCGGCGGTCAGGCCGCGGAAGATCGAGGCTTCCTGCGGCAGATAGCCGATGCCCAGCCGCGCGCGGCGGTACATGGGGAGCTTGGTCACGTCATGGCCGTCCACCTCGATCGAGCCGGTATCGGCCGCGATCA
>Ga0335085_10018403_pt1 | contig 10040 bp, 10 predicted proteins | sample Lox_Sample_45_FD_206712 | JGI IMG/M metagenome (GOLD analysis project Ga0335085, IMG submission 206712) | Soil microbial communities from Loxahatchee National Wildlife Refuge, Florida, United States - Lox_Sample_4.5 | ecosystem: Environmental > Terrestrial > Soil > Wetlands | place: USA... | reverse complement strand
TCAGCCGCCCGCCGAGGAGATCGCCCGAGGGCTCGCCGGCGACGATATAGATGAGCATCGGCTCGCTCATGACGCGGCAACACCGATGACGAAAATCCCGGCGCGATCCGCCGCGGCGATCACCGCCGCGCGATCGAGCACGAGACAGGCGCCGGCCTCGATGGCGATGCCTTTGAGGCCCGCCGCCGCCGCGCCCGCGACCGTCTGCGCGCCGATCGCCGGCAGATCGGCGCGGCGCTCCTGCTGCGGCTTCGCCATCTTCACCAGCACGCCGCCGCGCGCCTTGCCCGCGCTCGCGCAGCGGCGCAACAGCGCGTCGGTCCCTTCCGCATCCTCGCGATCGACCGCCACACCGTCGCGCATCACCACGGCCTGACCGAGATCCTCCGCGCCATGGCCGCGCGCCGCTCCGATGCCGGCGCGGATATCGCGCTCGGCGGCGGCATCGGGCGCGATATTCCCGAGCACGCCCGCCGGCGCGACGAGGCTCGTCAAGATCGTGTCCGCGCCGACGACGCGAAAGCCTTCGAGCTCGAGCTCGGCGATGATCGCGCGGAAGAGCTTGTCGTCGCCGAAATCGGTGAGCGCGCGCATGCCGATCTTCAGGAAGAAGCGCGTTGTGCGCCAATCGGGACGCAGCGCCGCCAGCGACGGCCGCCGGACGCCGCCGGCCAGCACCAGCTCCGTGACACCGTTCTCGCGCAGGATCTTGAGCCCGCTGCCGCCGGCGCCGAGGCGGATGAAATGATGCGGCTGGCCCTCAAGGCTCGCCGGATCGCAGGAGCCTTCGAATGCGAGCACGAAATAGGACCGGGCTTGCGCGCGGCAGGCCTCGATCAGCTTGAGCGGCAGCTCGCCGGCGCCGGCGAGAATGCCGAGCTTACCCGCCATTACCGCTGGATTTGGGCTGGACCAGGCCGCGCGAGGAGTCTTCCTTGATGAAGCGCAGCACATCGTCGACTGGGCGAATACCGGCGAACCGCGTCGTCACCTCGACAACGCGATCGGCAAAAGTCCCGGTCTCGCTCTCGAAGAGCGCCTGATAGGCGCTGCGCAGGCCCTGGATCTCCTCGCGCGTGAAGCCGCGGCGCTGCATGCCGATGATGTTGAGGCCGGAGAGCCGCGCGCGATCGCCCATCACCGAGCCGTAGGGGATGACGTCGCGCTCGACCCCGGTGACGCCACCGACCATCGCATAAGCGCCGACGCGCACGAATTGATGCGCCGCCGAGAGCCCGCCGAACACCGCGAAATCGCCGACCTTCACGTGGCCGGCGAGCGTCGCGTTGTTCGCCATGATCACCTCGTTGCCGATGATGCAATCATGCGCGACATGGACGCCGACCATGAAGAGGCAGCTGTCGCCGACCTTCGTCACCATGCCGCCGCCTTCGGTGCCGGGATTCATCGTCACCTGCTCGCGGATGACGTTGTTGCGGCCAATGACGAGGCGCGATTCCTCGCCTTTGTATTTCAGGTCCTGCGGCTGATGGCCGATCGAGGCGAAGGGAAAGATGCGCGTGCCGTCGCCGATCGTGGTGCGTCCGGCGACCACGACATGGCTGATCAGCTCGACATGCTCGCCGAGCCGGACATGACGGCCGACATGGCAGAACGGCCCGACCTTGGCCGTCGCCGCGAGCTCCGCGCCGGGCTCGATCAGCGCCGTCGGATGAATGTCACTCATTGGTGTTGATGTTGTTGTCCATGATCATCGCGGCGTAGGTCGCCTCCGCCATCAGCTTGCCGTCGACCATCGCCTTGCCCTGGAACTTCCAGACCGTGCCGCGGCTGTGCACGCGCTCGACATGGATGTGCAAGGTCGAGCCCGGCACGACCGGGCGGCGGAAGCGCGCGCCGTCGATCGAGGTGAAATAGACGAGCTTGCCGGCGGCGAGATCGCCGATCGCATCGACCACCATCACCGCGGCGGTCTGCGCCATCGCCTCGATGATGAGCACGCCCGGCATCACCGGCCAGCGCGGGAAATGGCCCTGGAAATGCGGCTCGTTGATGGTGACGCTCTTGACCCCGATCGCGCTCTGGCCGCGCACCACGTTGATGACCTTGTCGATCATCAGGAAGGGATAGCGATGCGGGATCATCTGCATGATCTGCTTCAGATCGATCTCCGCGGTGACAACCGGCTGTTCGCTCGTTTGCGGCGTGTCGGTCATTGCCATGTCATTCGCCCCTGTGCTTGGTGGCGAGGCGCCGGATATAGGCGGTCAGATAGTGGAACTCGCGGATCGGCATCGCCGGCGAGCCGAGCACCGCCTCGCCTTTCTCGACATCGCGCATGACGCCCGCCTGAGCGCCGATCTTCGCGCCGTCGCCGATCGTCAAATGGCCCGTCAAGCCGCCCTGTCCTCCGATCATCACATAGTCACCGAGCCGCGTGCTGCCGGAAATGCCGACTTGCGAAACGAGCACGCAGCCGCGACCGATCTGCACGTTGTGCCCGATCTGCACCAGATTATCAATCATGGTGCCCGGGCCGATGATCGTGTCGGGACCCGCGCCGCGATCGATCGTCGTGTTCGCGCCGATCTCGACATCGTCGCCGACGATCACGCGGCCGAGTTGCGGCACCTTCACCGGCGCATCGGGATCGGGGGCGAAACCGAACCCGTCCTGGCCGATGCGCACGCCGGTATAGATGCGCACGCGCGAGCCGATGATCGAGTGGCTCAGTGTCGCATTGGCGCCGACGCGGACATCGTCGCCGAGCACGACGGAAGCGCCGAGCACCGTGTTGGCGCCGATGGCGCAGCGCTTGCCGATGACGACGCCGGGGCCGATCACGGCATTGTGTTCCACGGCACAGCCCTCGCCGAGCGTCGCGCTCGGATCGATCACCGCGGTCGGCGCTATGCCCGGCTTCGGCGGCGGCTCGGGATAGAAGGCCTGCGCCGCCAGCGCATAGGCGCGGTAAGGTTGCGGCGTGATCAGCAAGGTCGCGCCCTTCGGCGCTTCCGGCGCAAGCTTCGCATTGACGATCACCGCACCGGCGCGGGTCGCGCGGAAGCGATCGAGATAGCGGCGATTGTCGAGGAACGAGAGCTCGCGCTCGGTCGCGGTCTCGAGCGGCGCGACGTCGTGCAGCTCAAGATCGGCGGCCGCGGCACCGGCGATCTCGGCGCCGACGCGCTTCGCGATCTCGGCGACCGTGAACGGCCCTGCGACCTTGAAGAAGCGCGGATCGGCCATGGCTCAGCGCGGCGCTGGCAGGCCGGGGCCGGCGGAAGCCGGCGGCGCATTGCCCGGCGGCGCAACCGGCGCCGTGTTCGGCGCGATCTGCGGCGCCGCGAGCTGCACCTGCGGCAGCTTCACGTCGAGCCGCTTGATCACCTCTTGCGTGATATCGAGCTCGGGCGCCTCGAACAGCACCGCCGCCTTGGCGACGACGAGATTGGCTTTCCGCTCGGCCGCGATATCGGCGATGATCTGCAACGCGGTGTTCTCCACCTTGGTCATTGCGTCATTATAGGATTGCTGCAGCGCCTGTCGCGTCGCCTGGACGCGATTATCGAGGGTGTCGTAGCGGCGCTGGAAATCGCGCATTTTCGCGTTGAAGGCATCGGGCGCCAGGGTGGTGCGCTCTTTCTCGAGCTCTTCCTGCGTCCGCTGCAGCTCGTTCTCCTGGCCGGTCACTTCTTTCGTGTAGCGGTCGGTGCGCTGATCCATCTGCGCCTGCACGTCCTTGGCGACGAGGCTGTCGCGCAGGATCTGCTGGACATCGACGGTGATGATGACCGGCGCCGCGACCTGCTGGCCGCGCGCTCCGAGCGGCAAGAGCGCCGCCAGCGCAAGAGCGGCGGCGGCGCCGAGACGGGCTATGGCGCGCATCTAGAAATTCGATCCGAAGCCGACGCGGAAGAATTCCTTCTTGTCGAAGTTTTCCTTGATCACCGGCATCGCCAGATCGAGGCGCAGCGGGCCGAGCGGCGATTGCCAGGAGAAGCCGTAGCCCACCGACACGCGGATCGAGCTGACGTCCTTGACGATGTCGTTGTTCGGCGGCGCCGTGTTCTTGTCGAAGCCCCAGGCGCTGCCGAAATCGCTGAAGACATGGCCGAGGAGACCGAACTCCTTGGGCAGGCCCAGGGGCATGCTGAGCTGCACCGAGCCGAGCCAATAAGCGTTGGCGCCGAGCGCGTTGTTGGTGGTGAGATCGCGCGGACCGATGCCGCCGTTGGCGAAGCCGCGCAGATTGTCGCCGCCGATGAAGTAGCGATCCTCGATGCGCACGCCCTCGCCGAGGCCCATGATATAGCCGGTCTCGCCGGTGGCGCTCGCGACCCAGTTCGTCGCGATCGGGTAGTAGTAGCCGGCGTTGAAGCCGTTGCGCAGGAAGTAGACCTGGCCGCCGAGACCGGCGACGTCGGTGCTGTAGGAGCCGTAATAACCCGAGGTCGGCTGCAGGCGGCTGTCGCGCTTGTCGTAGAGCAGCACCTGGCTGACGATCGACGCGAGGCGCGTGCCTTGCTGCGCGACGATGAAGGGCGAGGCGCCGGCGACGATGTCGGACACGGTATCCGACCGGATCGTGTAGCTCACCGTCTGGCGGAGCGCTTCGTTGAATTGATAGCCGGTACGCAGCGAGCCGCCGTAGGACGTCTCGATGTAACCGGCGAAGTTCGTGTAGTCGCGCTGCAAGGCGAAGATGTCGAAGCCGGCCGCGAGCTCGCGATTGAGGAAATAGGGCTCGGTGAAGCTCAGATCGACCTGGCGCGTGCGATAGGCGATCGTCGTGTCGAGGCGCAGATCCTGGCCTTTGCCGAGGAGGTTACGCTCGTGGATGCCGATATTGGCAAGTGGGCCGTCCGAGGTCGAATAGCCGACGCCGACCTGGAACTCGCCGGTCGATTGCTCCTGCACGTTGACATGGATGATCGTCTTGTCGGGCGAGCTGCCCGGCGTGTTGGTGACATCGACCTTCTTGAAGAAGCCGAGATTGTTGATGCGCTGCTCGGAGCGCTTCAGCTTGGTGGTGTTGAACGCGTCGCCCTCGACGAGCCGGAACTCGCGCCGCACGACGCGGTCCTGCGTGCGCAAATTGCCGGTGATGTCGATGCGCTCGACATAGACCTCCGGGCCTTCCTTCACGTCATAAGAGACGTCGATCGTATGCGTATCGGCGTTGCGCTTGACCGTCGGCGTGACCTGCACGAAAGCGTAGCCGCGATCGCCGAGCGCGTCGCTGACGGCGCTGACCGAGCTGTCGATCAGGTCGGCGTTGTACCAATCGCCCTCGCGCGTCCGGAGCAGCGACTCCAGCACTTTCGGGTCGACGTCCTTCAGCTCGTTGGTGAGCCCGACCTTGCCGAAATGGTAGCGCTGGCCTTCTTCGAGCGAGAAGGTGACGAGGAAGCCGGAGCGGTCGGGCGCGAGCTCGGCGACCGCCGAGCCGACGCGGAAATCGGCATAGCCCTGCGAGAGATAGAATTTGCGCAGCAGCTCGCGATCGTAGGTCAGACGGTCCGGATCGTAGGTGTCGTCGCTCGACAGGAAGCGCCACCAGCGCGATTCCTTTGTCGAGATGATGTCCCGCAGCGTCTTCTCGCTGAACTTGTCGTTGCCGAGGAAGGTGATGCCGCGGATGCCGGTCGAGGGCCCTTCGTCGATCTCGAAGACGAGATCGACGCGGTTCTGCGGCAGCTCGATCACCTTCGGCTGCACCGTCGCGGCGAAATGCCCGGCGCGGCGATAGAGCTCGAGGATGCGCACGACGTCGGCCTGCACCTTCTCGCGGGTGAAGACGAGGCGCGGCCGAAGCTGGACTTCGCTGTTGAGGTTGTCGTCGGTGAGCTTCGAATTGCCTTCGAACTGGATGCGGTTGATCACCGGGTTCTCGACGACATGGACGATGAGTGCATCGCCCTGGCGCTGCATGCGTACGTCGGAGAACAGGCCGGTGGCATAGAGCGCCTTCAGCGAGGCATCGAGCTTCGAGGCGTCGTAGGGCTCGCCGGGCTGAACCTGAAGGTAGGAGCGGACCGTGTCGGGATCGACGCGCTGCGTGCCGTCGACGCGGATCTCGCGCACCACGTCGCCCGACGAGGTCTGCGCGATCACCTCGATCGCCGAGATGCCGGCGACCAGCGAGACCAGGCTGACGATGAGAGCGATCGCGAGAGCGAAGCGTCGGGCAACGCCGAGAACGATCCGCAACTAATCCCCCTGTCCCGAGCGCATTCTGTGCCGGTTACGGCCCTTACAACTCAGGCCCCTAATGCCCCTAGGATTTCGTCCAGAAATGAACCAGGTCGTTCCAGGTGGCGAATACCATCAGCGTCAGCACCAAAGCCAATCCGAAACGGAACCCGTATTCCTGCGCGCGATGACCGAGCGGCCGCCCGCGCACCGCTTCAGCGGCATAAAACAGAAGATGTCCACCGTCAAGCACAGGAATCGGGAAAAGGTTGATCAATCCGAGGTTTATCGACAACACCGCCATCAAACCGATGATCGCGGCAGGACCGAGAGTCGAGATCTCGCCGGAATATTCCGCGATGCGCAGCGGGCCGCCGAGCTCGCCCGTGCCGCGCGCGCCGATGATCATCTGCCACACGGCCTGCAAGGTGCCGGTCACGACGTCCGCCGTCTCGCCGGTCGCGCGCACAACCGCCGTCGCCGGGTCGTAGCGGACATATTGGACGCCCTGCCCCTCGATTCCGAGAAGCCCGTATTGATGCTTGTTGCCGAAACGGTCGACGACTTCGCTGAGCTTCGGCGTCACCGACAGGCTGACGTCGCGATCGCCGCGATGCACGACGACCGCCAGCGGCTGGCCGGGATCGAGGCGCACGATGCGTTGCACGTCCTCGAAGCGCGCGATCGCCTGACCGTCGAGCGCGACGATGGTGTCGCCCGCCTGCATGCCGGCCGCTTCGGCGGCGCTACCCTGCTGCACCTTGCCGATCAGCGGCGGCGTCGAGGGTTGGCCGACGATCGCATACAGCGCCGCAAACGCCACGATGGCGAAGACGAAATTCATCGCCGGTCCGGCAAAAACGATCGCCGCGCGCTGCGGCAGGCGCTTGTGATGAAACGCGACCTCGCGTTCCGCCGGGGTCATCTCGGGCAGGTCGGCGGCGGGCATCGAGGCCGGATCGGCATCGCCGAACATCTTCACGTAGCCGCCCAGAGGAATCGCGCTGATCTTCCAGCGCGTCCCCGCGCGGTCGGTCCAGCCGAAAAGCTCGGGACCGAAACCGATCGAGAAGACTTCGACGCGCACGCCGTTCCACCGCGCGACGAGGTAATGCCCGAGCTCGTGGACGAAGACGAGGACGGTCAGGACGACCAGGAACCAGAAGATGTAGTGATAAACGAAGTCGATGATCGAGGCCATAAACCCGCCTTGCCCGCCACAGGAGGGTTAGAGGATAGCAAACTTTTCGCACCGCCGAGATGAAAAAAAGCTTAGGTGCGACAAAAGCTTACGGGGTCAGGCGGAAGCTCAGGAGGGCGCCCTGCCCGCGGTCGCGACAGCCAGCGCCACGGCGAGCGCGAACGAGGCCAGGAGCAACGAATCGAGGCGGTCGAGCAAGCCACCGTGGCCGGGGATGAGCGCGCCGGAATCCTTCACGTTGAAGCAGCGCTTGGCGAAGGATTCGGCGAGATCGCCGAGCTGCGCCGCGATCGCGACGAAGGCGCTGATCGCGAGCAGCAAGGCAAGCGAATCGGAGGTCACCGCCGCCGCGCCGAGCCCGCCGACCACCATCGCGCAGAGGAGGCCGCCGATTGCGCCGGCCCAGGTCTTGTTCGGCGACAGCGCCGGCGCGAGCTTGGGACCGCCGATCAATCGCCCGAAAGCGTAAGCCCCGATATCGCTCGACCACACCACGGCGAAAAGATAGATGATCCGCTCGCGCCCGCCAGCGCCCTGGTCGAGCCACAGGATCGCGGCGCAGGGCAGCGCGATCCACAGCGTGCCGACCCCGCCCCACAGCCGCCGCCGCAGATCGCGCTCCGCAAGCACGACGCAGCACGAAAGGATCACGGCCAGCGCCCACGCGGCGTCGTCCTTGCCGACCGCCATCGCGCACGCGGCGATGAACGGCGCGGCGATGGCGAGCAGCACCGCGACCGGCGAGCGCAGCCCCGACATCCGCGCCCATTCCCAGCCCATGCCGAGACCGGCGAGCGCGACGAGCGCCGGCAGATAAGGCGAGCCGAACCACACCGCGGCGAGCGCGACGGGAATCAGCACCAGCGACGACAGGATGCGAAGAGTCAGCCCGCTCGCATGAGGCGCGGCCGGCGGCGGCGATGGATCGGGCGCGCTTGCCGGCTCCACATCAGCCCGAGCCGGCCGATGCGCCGTAGCGGCGCTCGCGGCCATGATAATCGCTGATCGCCTTCTCGAGATCGGCGCGGCCGAAATCCGGCCACAGCGTGTCGATGAAGACGAGCTCGGTATAGGCCAGTTGCCACAAGAGGAAATTGCTGATGCGCTGCTCGCCGCTGGTGCGGATGAGCAGATCGGGATCGGGAATGCCGGCGGTGAAGAGCGAAGCCGAGAGCCGCGTCTCGTCGATATCCTTCGCCTGGATGCGGCCGGCAGCGACCTCCTCGGCGAGCTTGCGCGAGGCCTGCACGATATCGTCGCGCCCGCCGTAAGACAGCGCGACGATCAGCGTCAGGCGCTTGTTGTCCTGCGTCAGCGTCTCGGCATTGTCGATCATCGTGACGATGTCGGGCGCGAGCCGCGCGCGATCGCCGATCACCTTCATGCGCACGCCCTGCTGATGCAGCTCGGCGATCTCGCCGCGCAGATAATGACGCAGCAGCCCCATGAGATCGTTGACCTCGTCGGACGGCCGCTTCCAGTTCTCGGACGAGAATCCGAAGAGCGTCAGGTAGGAGATGCCGAGCTCGGCCGCGGCGGTGATCGCGCGGCGCACGGATTCGGCGCCGCGGCGATGGCCGGCGATGCGCGGCAGGCCGCGCGCCTTCGCCCAGCGGCCGTTGCCGTCCATGATGATCGCGACATGCGCCGGCGGCGCCAGCGCGGACGATTCCCGCTCCCCCGACATCAGACCTGAAGTATCTCCTTGTCCTTCTGCGCCAACAGATCATCGACGCGCTTGATCGTCGCGTCGGTGAGCGCCTGGATATCCTTGTCGAGCTTGCGGTGCTGATCCTGCGTCAGCGTGCCGTCCTTCTCCTGCTTCTTGAGAAGATCGAGTCCGTCGCGCCGAACGTTGCGCACCGAGACGCGCGCCTGCTCGGCATATTTCGCGGCGACGCGCGTCAGCTCCTTGCGCCGCTCTTCCGATAGATCGGGCACCGGCACACGGATCGTCTGGCCTTCGGTCTGCGGATTGAGGCCGAGCCCCGCTTCGCGGATCGCCTTCTCCGTCGCCTTCACATTGCCCTTGTCCCAGACCTGGACGATGAGCATGCGCGGCTCGGGCACGCTCACCGTGCCGACCTGGCTCAGCGGCATGCGATTGCCGTAGGCCTCGACATGCACCGGCTCCAGCAGGTTGGCCGAGGCGCGGCCGGTCCTGAGGCCGCTGAACTCCTTGCGCAGGACCTCGAGCGCACCATCCATGCGCTTCCTCAGATCGGTGACCACCTTCTCTTCGCTCATGGCCGCATCTCCTGGCTGATGCTCTATGCCTTAATCGGTCACGATGGTGAAGCGTCCCTTGCCCGAGACGACCTCGGCGAACCCGCCCTTGTCGTAGATCGAGAAGACCAGGATAGGAATGCGGTTCTCGCGCGCCAGCGAGATCGCCGCCGCATCCATCACCTGCAAGTCGCGCGTCAGCACGTCCATATATTTGAGCTGGTCGTAGCGCTGCGCCTTCGGATCCTTCTTCGGATCGGCGCTGTAGACGCCGTCGACCTTCGTGGCCTTCAAGAGCGCCTCGCAGCCGGTCTCGGAGGCCCTGAGCGCCGCGGCGGTGTCGGTCGTGAAGAACGGATTGCCGGTGCCGGCGGCGAAGATCACGACATAGCCCTTGTCCATATGCGCCATGGCGCGGCGGCGGATATAGGGCTCGCACACTTCCTGCATCGAGATC
>Ga0335085_10018401_pt1 | contig 10041 bp, 16 predicted proteins | sample Lox_Sample_45_FD_206712 | JGI IMG/M metagenome (GOLD analysis project Ga0335085, IMG submission 206712) | Soil microbial communities from Loxahatchee National Wildlife Refuge, Florida, United States - Lox_Sample_4.5 | ecosystem: Environmental > Terrestrial > Soil > Wetlands | place: USA... | reverse complement strand
TCGAGCGAGGGAAGGTAAAGGTCGGCGAAGAAGTCGAGATTGTGGGCTTCCGGGAGACGCGCAAGACGGTCGTGACCGGCGTGGAGATGTTCAAGAAGCAGCTGGACGAAGGGCAGGCGGGCGACAACGCCGGACTGCTGCTGCGCGGCATCGGCAAAGACGATGTGGAGCGCGGCATGGTGCTGGCGAAGGGTGGATCGATCACGCCGCACACCAAGTTCAAGGCTGAGGTGTACATCCTGACGAAGGAAGAAGGCGGACGTCATACGCCATTCTTCAAGGGATACCGTCCGCAGTTCTATCTGAGAACGACGGACGTGACGGGAGTTGCGGAACTTCCAGCAGGCACGGAGATGGTGATGCCGGGAGATAACGTGAGCCTGGCGATCGAGTTGATCACGCCGGTGGCGATGGAGAAGGGCTTGCGGTTCGCGATTCGCGAAGGCGGCCACACGGTAGGGTCGGGAACGATCGCGGAGATTATTCAGTAGAGGCTGTCAGCAAAAACAGAAGCGGATTGCAACATTCCGCAGGATCTTTCCCCCCGGAGATGCCGGGAGGAGTTAGGAAGCGAAACACGTGATTGGAAAAGAGAGAATTCGGATACGGTTGAAAGCTTACGACTATCGCATTCTGGATCAGTCGACGGGCGAGATCGTGGAAACAGCGCGGCGTACGGGTGCGCAGATCGCGGGACCGATTCCGCTGCCCACGATGAAGAACAAGTACACGGTGTTGCGTTCGCCGCACGTAGATAAGAAGTCGCGGGAGCAGTTTGAGATCCGCACGCACAAGCGGTTGCTCGACATTCTCGAGCCGACGCAGCAGACGGTGGACGCGCTGATGAAGCTGGATCTGCCGGCTGGAGTTGACGTCGAGATCAAAGCGTTCGGTAAAGAGCACAAATAAGCTTTTAGCTCCTAGCTTCTGGCTAAGACGGAAAGCTTTCCAGCCAATAGCCGAGAATGGCCACGCTGGCGGAGATTAAAGATATGGCAACGAAGGTCGCGGGGATTTTGGGCAAGAAGGTCGGGATGACGCAGCTGTTTGACTCGAAGGGCGACGTTCGCCCGGTCACAGTGTTGCAGGCTGGCCCTTGCGTCGTGACACAGCACAAGACGGCTGTGAAGCACGGATACGAGTCGGCGCAAATCGGGCTCGTCGAGTTTGTGAAAGAGTCGCGGCTTTCGAAGCCCGAGCGAGGACACCTGGCAAAAAATAACCTTCCTCCGGTGAAGTTCTTGCGCGAGGTTCCACTTGAAGTTGACGGTGCGGGTTCTGCTGACGGGAATGGCGCAGTGAAGGTTGGCGACCGCGTACTGGTTGAGATTTTCGATGGCGAGAAGTTCGTCGACATCGTCGGAGTCAGCAAAGGCAAAGGTTTCCAGGGCGTCGTGAAGCGGCATCATTTCGGCGGCGGTCCGAAGTCGCACGGGTCGATGTTCCAGATCACCGGTTCAATCGGTTCATCAGCGTTTCCGTCGCGCGTTTTTAAAGGAATGCGAATGTCCGGGCACATGGGCAATCAGCAGGTGACGGTTCGCAACCTGCGCGTGCTGGGCGTCGATAAAGACGAAAACCTGTTGGTGGTCGAGGGCAGCGTGCCTGGCCCGCAGGGCGGGTACGTCGTAATCATCAAGTCGAAAAAACCGCCAAGAGAGCGTCGTGGATTCGCGGGTGCAGCAACTGTCGATCCGTTGAAGGCGGCGAAGAGAGCGGCGAAGAAGGGTTAGCGAGTCGCGAGCCGTGTGTCCCGAGTGTGTGAGGAGTTGCTGGGGATGCGGGGCTCAGGACTTAGGACTAGACAAATGGCAACGATTGATATTCACAATTTGAGCGGCGAGAAAGTCGGGACATTCGATCTCGCCGATGAGATCTTCGGTGCGGTGAACGAAGACCTGCTCTGGGAAGCGGTGAAGCACTACCGCGCCGGGCAGCGCGCCGGAACGCACAAGACGAAGGCTCGCTGGGAAGTGTCCGGCTCCGGCAAGAAACTCTGGAAGCAGAAGGGCACAGGCCGGGCGCGAATCGGGTCGATCCGGTCTCCACTGTGGCGGCATGGTGCGACGGTGCATGGTCCCGTTCCGCGGTCGTATGACTACACGTTCCCACGGAAGAAATTGCTGGGGGCGCTGCGGTCCGCGCTTGCTGCGAAGTTTGCCGATGGCAAACTGATTGTCGTCAATGCCTTCGATCTGAAAGAGGCGAAGACGAAAGTATTCCAGAAGGCGCTCGATGCGCTGAAGGTCGACAAGACCGTGCTGGTCGTCGAAGCGCCAAAGGCCGATAACCGCAATCTGGAACTAAGCGCGCGGAACATCGATGGGCTCGAGTTGGTGCGGGGGAATGAAGTGCATCCGTATCATCTGCTGCGGCATGATCGCGTGATCTTTTCGCACCCAGCGATCGAGAAGCTGCAGGTTTCGTTGCAGAACTCGGTTTCGAAGAAGCAGCGCAAGGCGGGCACAGGCGAAGACGAAGCGGCGAAGAAGCCGGTGAAAGAGCGTCGCCGCCGGCAGCGTAACGAGAAAGCAGCAGAGGTGGCGTAATGAAGAGCGCATACCAGATCATTCGCCGTCCGGTGATTACCGAAAAAGGTCTTGCCATTAAGGAGAACCAGAACACGCTGGTGTTCCAGGTGGCCCCGAAGGCGACCAAGACGGAAATCAAGGAAGCGGTGCAGTCGATTTTTAAAGTGAAAGTGCATTCGGTGCGCACGGCCACTTATCCGGGAAAAGAGCGGCGCCGTGGGAAGTTTGCCGGCTACCGTCCGGATTGGAAGAAGGCGTATGTGCGGTTGCGCAGCGGCGAGAAGATGCCGGAGTACGCGCAGAATTTGTGACACAGTCGTTGGTCGTCGGTCGTTAGTCGTTGGCCGATGACAAGCAGCGAACGACCAATGACTAAGGACTAACGACCAAGAGTTGAGAGCAAAGTATGCCGATTAAAACTTACAGACCGACGACGCAGACGTTGCGGTATCGCACGACGCTCGTCAATGACGACATCACGACGAAGCATCCGCACAAGCCGCTGGTTGAGCCCAAGAAGCGCACCGGTGGTCGCCGTAACTCTGGCGATACGACGATGAGGTTCATCGGCGGCGGACACAAGAAGAAGCTTCGCATCATCGATTTCAAGCGCGACAAGACCGGGATTCCTGCGACAGTGGAGACGATTGAGTACGATCCGAACCGTTCTTCGCGGATCGCTTTGCTCGCGTATGCAGATGGTGAGAAGCGTTACATCCTGCAACCGGAAGGTCTGAAGGTTGGGCAGAAAGTTGTGAGTGGTCCCGACGCCGACATCCTTGTTGGCAACGCGCTGCCGCTGCGGAACATCCCGCCAGGCACGGTGATTCACAATCTCGAACTTAAGCCGGGCAAGGGCGCGCAAATGGTGCGCTCCGCAGGTGGATCAGCGCAGTTGGTCGCGAAAGAAGCAGATTATGCGCTGGTCAAGTTGCCTTCGGGCGAAACGCGCAAGGTGTCGCAGGACTGCATGGCGACGATCGGACAGGTTGGCAACATCGATCACGAGAATGTGACGATTGGTAAAGCGGGACGGTCTCGGTGGCTTGGTTGGCGTCCGCACAACCGCGGCGTGTCGATGAACCCGGTGGATCATCCGCATGGTGGCGGTGAAGGAAAGACTTCGGGCGGACGGCATCCGGTGACGCCTTGGGGGCAGCCGACGCGTGGATACAAGACGCGGAACAATAAACGGACCGATAAGTTCATTGTGAGCCGGCGGAGCAAGTAATCGACGGCAGAAGAGCAGATTCCCCGCCGCAGAAACTGCGGCTTCGGAATGACAAAGTTTTAGGTTTTGCTAGAAGCTAAGAGCTAGAGGCTGAATTTTTATGGCGCGTTCAACAAAGAAGGGCGCATTCGTTGATGCTTTCCTGCAGACGCGGGTAGAGCAGATGAATTCGCGAAATGAGAAGAAAGTGCTGCGGACATGGTCGCGACGGTCGACTGTGTTGCCTGAGATGGTCGGACACACGATCGCAGTGCACAACGGGAAGAAGTTCATCCCGGTGTATGTGACCGAGAACATGGTGGGTCACAAGCTGGGCGAGTTCAGCTTCACGCGGACCTTCAAGGGGCACTCGATGAAGGCGGCGACCGAAGTGGCTGCGAAACCGGCGGGTATCCCGGGTGGTCCGGGAGCTCCAGCCCCGGCGAGTGGAGCAACTCCGGCAGCGCCGGCACCGAAGGCGTAAGGAGCTACGAGCTTCGAGAATTGAGAATCGACTATGGAATTTCGAGCGGAAAAAAAATTTTTACGGGTTTCGCCACAGAAGGCGCGGCTGGTGCTGGATCTGATTAAGGGTACCCGCGTTGAAGATGCGCGCAACACGCTTCTGTTCACCAAGAAGCGCGTGGCGGAGCATGTGGGTAAGCTGCTGCAATCGGCGCTCGACAATGCCAACTTTCTCGCGACTGAGAAGGGATTGGATGTCGAGATCGACAACCTGTATGTGAAGAGTGCGGTAGCGAATGACGGTCCACGCATGAAGCGGATTCGTCCGGCGCCGCAGGGACGTGCGTACCGATATCAGCGGCGCATTGCGCACATCGAACTAATCCTGGCGGAACGCGGGAAAAACGGTTCGGTTGCGACGGTGGTTGGTGAAGAGTCGGCTCCGGCCGCTCCTGCGAAGGCACGGAGAAAGGCTCCGGTGAAGTCGGCTGGGAAGAAGAAGGCAGCAGCAAAATAGTTTCAAGTTTCGAGTTTCTAGTCCCGCTGGAGCGGGACAGGATCAGGAATACTCGAAACCTGACACTCGAAACTGGAAACTGGTTGGTTTGAGGAGAAGCAATGGGACAAAAAGTCCATCCTTATGGTTTTCGGCTTGGGTTTACGAAGCCGTGGAAGTCGCGCTGGTTTGCCGAGCGGGACTACGACAAGCAGTTGCACGAGGACGTGAAGCTGAAGAATGAGCTGAAAGACAAGCTCAAGTCCGCGGGCGTCAGCGCCATTGAGATTGAGCGTCCGGGTAACAAGCTGCGCATCATCATCAAGACGGCGCGGCCTGGGATCATTATCGGACGCAAGGGCGCGGAAATCGACAAGCTAAAGGGCGAGCTACAGAAGCGCACCGGCGGCAAAGATATTTTCGTCGACATCCAGGAAGTGCATAAGCCCGAACTCGACGCGCAACTGGTATCGGAGTCGATCGCGCTGCAACTGGAAAAGCGCGTAGGCTTCCGTCGCGCGATGCGCAAGGCCGTGGATTCAGCGCTGCGCTTCGGATGCAAGGGGATCAAGGTTCGCGTGAGCGGACGATTGAACGGAAACGAAATCGCGCGGTCGGAGTGGTATCTGCAGGGACGTTTGCCGTTGCATACGCTGCGCGCGGACATCGACTTCGGATTCAGTGAAGCGCGTACGACGTACGGCGTTATTGGCGTGAAGTGCTGGGTGTACAAGGGCGAGATCCTGCAGCAGAAGAAGCGCGAAGGACAGCAGGTCGCGGCAGGCGGGTTCTGATTCGGAAGCGCGCCAAACGCTCGATTGATGCGTCGCAAAGAACGCGACGCTTCGCGCGGCGCGCCTAGATCCTTCGCGGGACAAAAGGCGTCCCGCTCAGGATGACTAAGCCTAGATCCTTCGCGGGACAAAAAGGCGTCCCGCTCAGGATGACAAAAGAGAGCTGATTTTATGTTGATGCCAAAGAAAGTGAAGTATCGGAAACAGCAGCGCGGGCGCATGACCGGCAAGGCATGGCGCGGATCGACGCTGTCGTTCGGCGATTATGGACTGAAGGTCCTCGAACCCGGATGGGTGACCGACCGTCAGATCGAAGCGAGCCGCGTAGCGATGACCCGTTTTGTGAAGCGTGGCGGGAAGATCTGGATTCGCGTGTTTCCCGATAAGCCGGTCACGAAGAAGCCTGCTGAAACCCGTATGGGTAAGGGCAAGGGCGCGCCGGATCACTGGGTTGCGGTCGTAAAACCGGGGAAGATCTTGTTTGAGATGGAAGGCGTGACGCACCAGGACGCGAGCGAGGCAATGCGTTTGGCGTCGCACAAGCTGTCGCTGCGGACGCAGTTGGTAAAGCGCGAGGGAGCGCATTAAAACGCGGCTTCCGGCTCTGGGCTTCCGGCTTCCGGAAAACGCAGAGCAGAGTGACATAGAGGAATTATGAAGGTCGACAAAATTCGAAATTTAACCGACGTGGAACTGGGCAGCCAGGAACGCGAGTTGGCTGATGAGCTCTTCAAGCTGAAATTCCAGTTGAATATGGGACAGACAGAGAGCCTCAAGAAGATTCGCGGGCTGCGCAAGGACATCGCGCGCGTGAAGACGGTCGCGAGCGAACGCAGGCGCGCAGCGGCAACGGAGAAGAAATAATGGCCGAGACGACACAGAAGGCGCAGGGCCGCCGCAAGGAAGTGGTTGGAGAAGTGGTCTCCAACAAGATGCACAAGACGATTGTTGTGCAGGTGACGCGAAAGAAGGCGCATCCGTTCTACGGGCGCGTTATTGCTCGAAACAAGAAATTCTATGCGCATGATGAATCGAACCAAGCGCATGTCGGCGATTTGGTCCGCATCGAGGAGACGCGGCCGCTCTCGAAATTGAAGCGGTGGCAGTTAAAAGACATTGTGCGCAAAGCGGCGCTGCTGCCGGAGACGGCGGACGCGGCTAGCTAACAGCAGATTCCTAGCGGCCTAGCCGCTCGGAATGACAAGGGATCAGGAGATACGCCATGGCTGTGATGATGAGATCGATGCTGGAGGTCGCCGACAATTCCGGCGCTCGCAAGCTGCAGATGATTCTGCCGCTCGGCGGGTCGACGGGATTGAATGCCGGGCTGGGCGACGTAATCACGGCGGCTGTGAAGGAATCTGCGCCTGAGGGCCAGGTGCAGAAGGGTAAAGTCGTGAAGGCCGTCATCGTGCGGACCCGTAAGGAGCACCGGCGTCGCGACGGTACTTATATCCGTTTCGATCAGAACGCGGCGGTGCTGATCAACGACGCTGGCGAGCCGGTTGGAACACGCGTGTTCGGGCCAGTGGCGCGTGAGTTGAGAGAGAAGAGATTTTTGAAGATCGTGAGCTTGGCACCAGAGGTAATTTAATCGCGTCGTTAGTCGCTGGTCGTTAACGCAAGCCGGCGAACGACTAACGACCAACGACCATCGACGAACGACGAATTTAGGAATTGATATGGCGACAGCAACAGTGGGACATAAGAGAGTAGACATCCGGCGGAATGACACCGTAAAGGTCATCACCGGACGCGACAAGGGTAAGGAAGGGCGCGTGCTTCGCGTGTTTCCGAATGATGCGAAAGTGCTGGTCGAGCACGTCATGATGGTGAAGAAGCATGTGCGTCCGAACCCGCAGCGCAATATCAAGGGTGGCATCGCGGAACAGGAAAGCCGGATTGCGATTTCGAACGTGCAACTGGTTTGTGCGACCTGCGGTCCCGTAAGAATTGGGCACGAAGTGCGCGGAGACCGGAAAGTCCGCGTGTGCAAAAAGTGCGGAACGACATTGGACAAATAGCCGTTAGCTTCAGTTGGCTGCTAAATTGACGACCTCACGAACCGGTAACCACTCCGAAACCGTGAGAGGAAGTTGAAAAGATATGGCAAAGGATAAAAAAGGACAGAAGGAAGCGGCTCAGGAGTCGAAGGCTCCCGAGCAGGCGCGGCATAGCGCGAAAGAGCGTCCGCGGCTGCGTTCGCGGTTCGAAAAGGAAGTGGCTCCCGCTCTGCTGAAAGAGCTGGAACTGAAGAACCCGATGGCGGTTCCGCGGCTGCACAAGATCGTCGTCAACATGGGTGTTGGGGACGCGACGCAGAACGCGAAAGTGCTGGATCCAGCTGTGAATGAACTCGGTCAGATCACCGGACAGAAGCCAGTCGTCACACGTGCGAAGAAGTCGATTGCAGCGTTCAAGGTCCGCCAGGGGCAGTCGATCGGCGCGATGGTCACTCTGCGCGGCGACCGCATGTACGAGTTCTTTGACAGGCTGGTGAATATCGTCCTGCCGCGTGTTCGAGACTTCAAGGGAGTGTCGAGCAAGTCGTTCGATGGGCGCGGCAATTACACGATTGGTTTGCATGATCAGTTAATCTTCCCGGAAATCTCGTACGAGAAGGTGGACAAGCTTAAGGGAATGAACGTCACGATTGTGACCACGGCTGGGAGTGACAACCAGGCGCGTGCTCTGCTGAAGCACATGGGAATGCCCTTCAGAGCCTAAGTTTCAAGGATTCACCGTTTCAGAGACGCGAGTTTTCAGAGATCACAGGAATTGAATGGCGACTACAGCAAAACGAGTTAAGGACGCAAGAAAACCCAAGTTTTCCACGCGTAAGCACAACCGCTGCAAGCTGTGCGGACGTCCGCGCGCTTATCTGCGGAAGTTCGGCATCTGCCGTTTGTGCTTCCGTCAACTAGCCCTGCGCGGAGAGATTCCAGGGGTTTCAAAGTCATCTTGGTAAGCCGTTGTTGGTCACTGGCCGTTGGTCGTTTGCAACGACGCGGCGAGTAAGCCAACGACAACGGCCAATGACGAACGATTGATGTAACCAGCCACTGCAGGTTCTCCGCACAATGGCGGAGCGAACGGGTGGCTCAAGGAGAAGCAGACGATGAGGTTGACCGATCCGGTCGCAGATATGCTGACGAGAGTGAGGAATGCACTCCAGGCCCGTCACCAGAAGGTGGACGTTCCGGCTTCACGCCTGAAGCTCGAGATTGCCCGTATTTTGAAAGAAGAGGGCTATATCTCCAATTTCAAGCCAACGGAAGAAGAAGGCCACAAGGTTATCCGGATTTATCTGAAGTATGGCACCAACAATGAGGCGGCGATCTCGAAGGCGGAGCGTGTGTCGCGCCCGGGATGTCGCGTCTATGTGCGCCGCAGCGAGATTCCACGCGTGTTGGGCGGGATGGGAATCAACATCCTGACCACACCGCGGGGCGTGATGACAGGTCGCCAGGCCCGCAAAGAAGGCGTGGGCGGCGAGTTGCTGTGCGAGATTTACTAACGGCGGCTTCTAGCTACTAGCTTCTAGCTACTAGCTAAGGCGGTGATTTACGAAGTTTTGATTTCAGCTTGAAACAGATTCGGCTATGCCGGACTGAAAAACCAAAGCGGCCTAGCTAGAAGCTAGGAGCTAGAAGCTAGAAGCTCATATGTCACGAATTGGAAAAAAGCCGATCGCGATTCCTAAGGGAGTCACGGTCAATATTCAGGGAAACACGGTTCTGGTCCAGGGTCCCAAGGGCAAGCTCGATACTCCGCTGCCGCTGGGCATCAAGATGGAGCAGAAGGACGGGCATCTGCTTGCGATTCGCGAGAACGATTCGCAGTCGGCGGTGCACGGACTGGCACGGGCCTTGGTCAACAACGCCGTCGAAGGCGTCACAAAGGGCTGGACGCGAGAACTGGAAATCGTCGGCATCGGGTATCGCGCCGAGATGAAGGGTAAGTCCCAGGTCGTGTTCAGCCTCGGGTATTCGCACCCAATCGAGTATCCGCTGCCGACCGGCGTGGATGCCGCGGTCGACCCCAAGCAGACGAAAATCACGCTAACGGGAATCGACCGCCAGAAAGTTGGACAGGTTGCGGCCGAGATGCGCGCACTTCGTCCGCCCGATCCGTACAAAAACAAGGGCGTGCGCTATGTGGGCGAGCGTCTGAAGAAGAAGGTTGGAAAGACGGGAGCGAAATGATCGCGTTTAGCGGGCGTTTGAGCCCACTGCGATCATTCTGAGCGTAGCGAAGGATCTCAGAAGAGTCGTCGGTCGTTGGTCGTCGGCTGGCGTACTTGAGAATGGTGAAGTGGTCGCGTTTTTGGCTAGCGACCAACGACGAGCGACCGAGGACAGATTTCATGCTTACGAAAATTGGAAAGAACGAAAAGCGCGGATATGTTCACACACGCATCCGCAAGAAGCTGCAGGGTACGGCGGAGCGTCCGCGGTTGAATGTGTACCGTTCTCTGAATCACATCTACGTGCAGGTCATTGATGACTTGAGCGGGAAGACGCTGGTTTCCGCGAGCACCGCGGA
>Ga0335085_10018400_pt1 | contig 10042 bp, 10 predicted proteins | sample Lox_Sample_45_FD_206712 | JGI IMG/M metagenome (GOLD analysis project Ga0335085, IMG submission 206712) | Soil microbial communities from Loxahatchee National Wildlife Refuge, Florida, United States - Lox_Sample_4.5 | ecosystem: Environmental > Terrestrial > Soil > Wetlands | place: USA... | reverse complement strand
CAATCCGCCGAGAGTTGGATTATTCGGCGTCCAGATTTCAGCGCTATCATATAGCATGTTGTATATTTCTGCATCATAGACAGAGTTGTCGCTCATGAAGTTGAAGCCGTCAGGAGCTTCGTGCTGTCCTACTCCGAATGTTCCGCCAACTATGGTCTTGCCGGTGGAAGGATCCACCCGATGAACTGACAATCCCTGATAGAACGCGCCTGCGCTTGACCAAGTGGAATAGGCGGGGACATTTACGTAACCACTCCAGTAGTTGCCGTTGAAATTATTCAGAGATGCGATGATCCAGTTATCCCACCATAGATTGACCCATGGAATTTGTTGTTGGAGAAGGGCAATTCCTTGGGTAGCCTGTTCTTCGGAATATGTCGCGTTTGCAGTAGTGTAAGCATTGCGCAGGTACTGGGTAATTGTTGCATTATCAAAGTGAGACGGATTTACCAGAGGCCCCGCTGGAAAACCAGCCGCTGTGAACGGGAAGTAGCTGTTGAAAACGGGGTCTAGAGTTCCAGAATATGACGAACCACCGTCGTACATGCCCCAGTTGTCGCTATATGCCGCGTATACAATCGGGTAAACTGAACTGTAATGAACGACTTGTTGCAGGTTCAGACAAAGACCAATAGTCGCAGCTGCCTGCCAAAGATTTTGTGCGAAAGTAAACCACGTCGCGTGGTCTGGTCTAGTAATATAGTCAGGAGTAAACGCAGTTCCATTTGGCTTTCCGCTACCTACTGAGGTCGCGTACTCCCAAACTCCCGTTGCTCCAGTGCACGCAATCGTGTTGCTAGCTGATGGTTGCTTGTCGGTCGCGCTGTAAGCGATCTGAGGGTCAGCAGCTAGTGATTGATTCGCCAGAGCTAAACTATTCTGATAGACTGTAAAGTTCGATGGAACGTATGAACCGAAAGCGCTGGGCAGAAAGAGAGCAGGAGTTGCAATTCCCTCCAGACCATTATCCAGAACGGTGTCAGAAATGTAGGTGTAGTTGATCAAATGGGCGATGGCTTGTCTGAAAGGTAGGTAGTAACCTGGATCTTTCGGGGAATACATGTTGAATATCATGTACTCGAACGAACTTCCTGCCTGAGAAGTAGTGTTCAAGAACGTTGTAGATAGGGCAGTCTGAACGTCAGCGACATCTGACGGGGTATAATCAATGACCTGGGTCAGTCCCGAAATCACGGAACCCAGAGAGGCGCTGTCAGAAGTGAAAATCGGATACTTGATGGCTGAAACTCTCGGACCGTTTAGTGGTGCAGAAGTTCCTGAAATGACCGAAGGATTCGAATAACTCGACGAGCTCTGCGCCCTCACATTGAGAACAAAAACTGGAGAGATCCCGAGTAGTACCATTACAACGATTGCTGATATTTTCAAAGCAATTTTCAAATGAATTGCACGCTGCCGAATGCCAACGTAATGTGCGTATTTAATCCACCAACACGATTATCAAAGCTGGGAATGAGCTTCGACTGAATTCCACCATTCAGAAAACTAGTCATCAATCTGCTATTACTCACGGCCCGCGACGACGCCGCACCATTATTTCGATGCAAGACGGGCACCGCCGACCTTCCGATACAGATAAGTATTGTTACCAATGTTAATTTTTTCTTCATAATCCAGCGATCGGGTTATCGCCAAACCCAGATTTTTTCCAGCAACTCATAATATTCCTTGCGTAGCATCAGAATTCCGATGAAGGAAGAGTCAGGAGCTGTGGCTGGGACCAAATCACTCTCCTATTGGACTATACTCCTCCTTCTCTCTGTTTTCCTTCTTTACATCGCCGGAGATGCAGGTGCTTCCATAACGTGGCTTTTGTCTGCGGGTTTTCTGTCTCTAGTCGGATACTATTACCGAGTAAACTCTTTCGCCAAAAGTTCATCGCAACTTCTTTCTACTGGTTTGGCAGTCGCTCCGTACGATAGAAAGAGGCAGCACACGATGTTATTCATTTCTATGGGAGTCACGTTTATCGCTTTTTTCGCACCGCTGTTTCTTTCCAGTGTCCTAAGTTTCAGCGTCTGGTTTGGCTCGTTGATCGGGATCATTGATGGGTGGATTCTAGGCTTACTCTCGTACAATTTGTATCTGCTATTCTGGCAGAAAAGAAATGGTGGAAAGCTTTACGTTGTGGATGAATGGAATGGCAGCAATCTGACCGGACGTGGTCTATCGTTTACGAGGGCTGAACAGAATTGACGAAAGATACGGTAGAGTCATTCAAAGCCAAAGTCTTGCGGATGTTTATTCCGATAAATGCAAGAAAGTATGCTAATCAGAAAAAAGTGATTGTCGATCCAGACATCATAGATCCTTTGGAGCGTTTTGAAAAGTCAATACTAAGAGAGGCTGAAGATAAGAAGGATGCTCGCGATCGACAAACAAAGACGTAGAGAAAACTACCTAGCGATCGGCGCGTGTTGTTCCTGAGTAACCTCATCTGTTTGAGACAAAAGCGATGGAATGATCGTTATGAGAAGGATCGCCATCCAAGGTGTGACTTCCCTCGGGAGCAAAATTAGTGCGGCGCTAAAAGCAGTAAACACTACAGCGCGTCCCTTTGTCGAAAATAGCGGAATAGCCAGCGGCGTTATCCCTGCAAAATAATACTTGTAAACGCCTCTACCAAACAAGCTGAAAAACAAGAGAAGAGCAGTCAGGCAGTAGATTAAGAAATCGTTTGCAGTCGGCTTTCTCTCAATGATTGGAAATTCCTTGAAGATTCTTGCAGGCTTTGCACCATGTGTAACTTTTACAACCAGAGTGAGAATCGCAACTCTTGTTATTTCCTTTATCTCCCACAGAAAATATCTCGTTGCGCTCTTTAGATTTCGAATACCGACGCCAAATTGCAACAGGACCATCGCGTATGCGATCGCAAAAATGTAATTCAGGTATGCGTACGTCGCCACTGCAAAAGATTTCAGATCAACAAAGTTGATCAGCCCCAAGAAAGAGGTCAATCTCGTTGGCTGAGAGAGATCATATACGAACGTTGTCGGGTTGCTACTGCTGCCACCTGGGGGAGTTCCGAATATTGGAAGCTGCAGAGCCCAGAAGTAGAGTTGAGGATTTTGAAAAACGTACGGTGTTGATATTATGACTAAAACTGCGAGGAATAAAACGCTGTATGCCAGAATCTTTCTCCTCGGGAATCCTGATGTTCGTAGCATCCAAACAATAAAGAATGGAAAAAAGAGGACGGCCGTCTGTTTGAGTCCTGTAGCGATCGCGAGAGAAATCGAAGACAGCGTCCAGTCCTGTTTCAACAGGAAGTATATCGCAAGAATCACAAAGAAAGTGGTGGGACCCGGATTTAGCCACATCAGGTCGTTATAGAAGAGATTGAGCGGATTGAATATCCAAATCAAAGACACCGCGAACGCCAGTTTGGAATTACCCTTAAACAGGTAGTTTTTCGCAATCAGGTAAATCGGAATAACTGTTAGAGCATCGAAAAGCACGAGGGGAATGGCGGATGTCCAGACATAATTCAGCAGAGCAAAGCCCGAAATCAAGTAGAGAAACAGCGGAGGGTAGTTGTAGACAATTGGTAGATGGTAAGCATCTTTTCCGGCAAGAAAGGGATTGACGAGGCATCTCAGATACAGGTCCCGGTAATCAGTGTAGGCTTCTGCATCTCCTACCGGCGCAGAATAGATCTGGACGCTTCCGGGAGAACTGGTCCCGCAAGCAGTTAGCTCAGATCGAGTTGAAAGGAAACCCATGATCGCCACGCCTAGAAGAAATAAGGAGAATTTCACCACAAAGGATAGTGCAATCGAAGAGCGCAGACTGTAAAATCTACTTTCCGCGCTCATGATCTGTTGAAATTCCTCCAAACTAGTTTTAAGGGTATGAAGCGCAAGAGAGCAAGCGAGTTGCCATTTTACTCCGATCCTCTTTTTGAATGGGCTGTACTGCTTAGCATGATCGCGCTTTCGTTTGCGGCGACCTTTGCTTCGTTTCCATTGTTCGATTCAGCGTCGGCGGCAAATGGAGATCTGGATAAATCATCTTGATTGAAATCCTCCCCGGAAGTTATTTGCAAACAGGAAACCAGGCGGTCGATCTTCTGGAATGGTTTGTTGCGTCGGCCGCACTCGTTGCGTTCGTTACACTACTTTACGTGTTTGTACTTGGTAAATCTCCACCGCCTGAAGGGCCCACCGAGGCTAAACTCGAGATGCAAACTCAGCAAATAGAAACGCTGGATCTGTCTCCGCTGATCGCTCAGGCAAAGGCTGCAAGCTCAAGCTCGGATTTTGGTAATGCAGTCGAACTTTCAGTCAGGGCCACAAGTCTCGCGCTCTCCAGGGCACTCAGAGCGAGGGGAGCTGATCCGGAAAACATGAACGTCAGTGACATGGCGTACATAATTCAGATAAAATCTCCGGGCTCTGTCGACCTGACGCAGACCGCCTATCAGCTGAATCTCTTACATCTCAAAGTAGAAAGAGGGGAAACAGTAACCCAGCAAGAAGCAGAATGGTCCGTAAATACGGCTACATGGTTTTCAGAGATGGAATCCGCAGGTCGAATTTAGTCCTGTATCAGAAAGGCTTTCTTGTCCTTGATCGCACGCTCGGTCTGACGCAGGACTTCTTCAAAAGACTGTCCAAGCACCTCGTACTTCAAATCGGCTTTGATCTTCTTCACGCGTTCCGAAACGCTGGCAGAATCTTCTGCGTCGATTATGATTACAGTGTTGCCCTTGAAATCCTTCGGGATGAGAATAGCTCTTTGGGTCTTAACGAACTTTACAAACATACGGGCAGTCATGTACGGGTTCATTAATTCGCCCAACGTAACCCGAAGCGTGACCGGCAACTTATTCGCCCAAGGAAGAAGCCTGCCCGCCCTGTAGTTATTACTATCTACTCAGCGTACCTTTTCTGTAGGAAAAAGAGGAAAATTTCCCATACGAAAAGCTTGACCCAATTTACCGGATTAGAATTCCGGCGTCGAAGAATCTTATTCGCTCAGATTTTCAGGCGGACATTCCGTGGCTCTTTTGCAAGTGTTCAAGATAAAGACCGACGTGATTTGGTGAAAGATCATCGATCTTCTTCTGAGCTTCCTCGCAGATCGGGCATGGCATCGCGATTGCGTCAATGTTCATGTTATAGAAGGGCAAATCTAAATCCCAAGTACGTATCTGTACTCCAGTACTAGATAAATTGAGTATTTCGTCATTCGATACTCTCGAAGTGAATTTCTCCTTGATGAGTCGATTAAAGTCAAAATTCTGGAGGAGTGTTAAGACAAAAACCCTTTGAAGGGAGTCGTGCCAATGCAAGGGAATGCGTTCTTCCCTCCACCTCGAAAAAAAGGCAATTCGTGCACTTGGGGTGGCGGAGAGTTTCAGGAAGAATCAGAAAACTTCGGTATTAGCTGGTGTTGTTATCCGAAGCGACCTTGTGATAGATGGATTTGCGTCAGGGACGCTAACCGTTTCAGGGACAGATGGAACAAGAGCGATCATTCGACTGTTTAGAGAATTGAATCGAAACGATGTAAACGCAATAATGATTTCCGGAAGTGTTCTGAGTCTCTACAACGTCCTAGACATCGAGACAATTTGCAAAGATCTTGACCTTCCGGTGGTTGCTTTGAGCTTCAGCAAATCTGCTTCTGACCTCGCTGCAAACATCAATGCCCGGTTTCCCAAAATTGCCGCTAGGAAAAAAATAGTGCTTCTCGAAAAACTGGGACAGGCAGAGAGAATCCAGCTAAAGACCGGTTACGAAGTCTTTGTCAGATCGGCTGGAATCAGCAAGAGCGATTCGAACAAATTACTTGACAAATTCACTCTCCAGGGCGCTATCCCTGAACCGATACGTGTTGCAAGACTGTTGGCAAAAACAATCGCTCCACTCAGAGCAAAATGAGAGCCACTCAGAATCGCGGCGGCAGGCGAACTTGAACTACCTGATGCTGGAGAGGAAGGCGAAGAGCCAGCAACGACGATAACCTGACCTTTCATCCAGATGTGATACGAGCAAGAATAATTGTAAGTCCCCGGAGTTGTAAATGTAAAATTAACCTCCGAATTTGGATCGATATTGTTCCACGGTTGACTGGTGGGACCGAAATCATTGAATCGAGGATCGGGAGCACCGACAGCAGCTGTAACAGTGTGAACGGTTGAATCATTGTTTATCCAAAACACGGTTGAATTGTAACCTGCTACGACTCTTATAGAATCAAGCTGGTAGTAGTAGGATGTGGGATGTCCAGTAGTTCCTGCTCCAGAAGGAATTGTCACAGTAACATTAAACTTGGTCGGAGGAACAATTGTTTGTGACGTCGAAGTTGGGGCAACCGTCGGATAGTAGACAATTTGATAGTAACCTAAGAACGCGGCAGCAATTACAAGAATAACAATGATTACGGGCCCCGTCGCAGTTAGAGTTTTCACCGGCGGCGAAGCCATACTATGAAATTCAAAGCACCCTCCCTTTGAAATCTTCATTTAAGCATTTTTGAAATAACTCCGCTTTTTTGAAATTGCAAAATTTTCTCGTAAGTATGCACTTGTACCTTTAACGAAGAATGAAAAAGTGAACCGGCGAAAAAAATGTACAGAAACTTTTAGATCTCTTTCTCAATCCTTAAATACAATATTTTGATTTCGGATCCCGTTAAAGGTTCTTCTTTTTTTGTCTGATAATCAGGACAACAACGAGAATAAAGAAGATAATGCTTCAACTCAAAATTCTCAAGATTCCACTTCTTCTGCTGACACTACTTCTCAAAAGTCGGAGCAACAACAAAAGACTCCGGCTCGTCCTCAAATTGGCACTCCCATCAATCGTCCGAAGATAGGAACACCGATTGGAACTCCTTCGGACAAGCCAGCAACTCCTGCGCCTGCTCCTCAAGCAGCTCCTCAAGCTGTCCCTGCGTCAACGGTTCCAGCTCGACCGAGAATTGGAACTCCTATTGGAACGCCAGTCGGGAAACCAGCTGGTCGGACAACTACACCCTCGCAAACTCCAGCAGCCGGCACGCCCGTAGCGAGACCCGCAGTTGGTGCTCCGCGACCGACCGTCGGCGCTCCTTCTCTAGCATCACAAGCACCAGCTGTAGGACGCCCTTCTGTATCGTCACCTTCTGCAGGACGCCCCGGAGCTCCTGTGAAGAAACCAGAATCTAAGGAAGCCGTGTCTCGAAGGAATTTCATGAGGGGCCTCATCGCGCTCGGTGGCCTTGTAGCTGTCGTGCAATTTGGTGCCCTCGGTCCTTTTCTCCAGGGAACTGTGGGAGCTTCAAAGATTACACCTGAGCCGATTATTGACGCAATTACGGGAGCTCCAATCACGACGTCTAGCTTCTCCAATGCTGCTCAGTGGCTCACGTTTGTGTACCCTCGCACGGGCAATTCGAATGTCGATAGTGACACCTTCCGGCAGTGTGTTATCATCAAACTTCCTCAGGGATTCACAGCGCCTTCGTCACTTTCTGTGAGCGATTCTACGGGAACCTATTGCGCTTTCAGCAGGGTGTGTGTCCACCTTTGGTGTCTTTGGAGTTATGTTCCAGCTGACAAAAGAATGGAGTGTCCTTGCCACGGCAGTCAGTATGTGCCGGGTTCAGGGACTTACCCCGCTCTCCCGCAAGCGGACAACCAGCCTCCTGGTCTCGCCGTCGAAGGACCTGCCTCATTGCAGGTAGCACCCAATAACCAGCTTCCGATGATCACTTTGACACTCGCTTCCGATGGTTCGTTTACTGCAACTGGAATCGTGGGACAGATCGGTTGCGGACAAAAGTGTTAGACTGGTAATAGAAAATGGCCACAACAACCGCGCAACCTGAAACCGAACAGAGGATTACTCTCGGGTATCTTCTGAAAAAGTTCTACGATTGGCTCGTTGACCGACTGGACCGAACCGGATGGCTTGCATACAAGATAACCATTCCAAAGAGATTTGTCAGCCCACTCCCGTTTTTGGGATTTCTGACTTTCTTCAATTTCTTGATTTTGGGAATCACTGGCGCTCTGCTGATGTTGTTTTATACGCCGTCTCTGTCAGGCGCGTGGCTTAGTGTTCAGACCATCAACAATACTATTCCGTACGGAGAAATCGTCAGAAACATTCACTACTTTGCTTCGGACGCTATGGTTTTCTTAGCGCTCGCCCACATGTATTACAACTACTTTAGCGGTAGATTCAAGATCAGAAACGAAATTATCTGGGTCACTGGAGTCATCTTTGGAACGGTTACCGTTCTAGAGGCATTTACCGGTTACGACATTATTCTGAACACCAGAGCAGTTCTGGCTGTCAGCATTGGCGTTTCTCTAAACTACTCTGCGCCTCTCTTAGGCCCCACAATAGTCAAGACCATATTCGGTCAGGGATTTCCGGACTTTATTCTTCGCTTCTATGCTCTGCACATCTTCATTATTCCTGTTCTCATGATCGTCTTAATGCTGGTACACTTTCCCAAGAATCTCACATTCGACATTCCCGTTGTTTCGGCCGTCACCGGAGCGGTTTTGCTCCTTGGCGGTATGTATCCAGTCGCACTTGGCGTTCAGTATACTCCTCATGTTAACCCAGGCTACACTCTTCCAGAATGGTATCTCACTACCCTCTACGCGTTCTTGAGAACTTTCATGCCAAAGTTCGTGGCAGGAATCCTAATTCCTACCCTCTTCATCCTGATGTTTCTTGTCATTCCATTTGTGGACAAGAGCAAAAAATTCTCTTGGAAGGATCGCCCATTTTTTTCGGCACTGGGGATTGCGAGCATTGGTCAGATAGTTGCGACCACTTACTGGGGGTTCTACATTAACGAGGCGGCCCTGACTCCAACTTTAGCACTCTTCATTGACCCTGTCCAGCTTTTCGGAGCAATGATCCTAATCGCTGCACTCTGTTTTGTTGGAACTTATGCTCTTCTTCGCTACTGGGCGTCAAAAGGTGGAGGTCGTGTGTCGCGTGGAAAGAAGCCTCAGGCTCCGGTGAATTTTATCTCTTCAAGATGGCTAATCGCGGTGCTTGTGGCAATGTTTGGTTTTGAAGTGTTTCTGAATGCTAACGCAGCACTTGCGGCAGTCAAGAACTTTCCGAATCTAACAATGTTTGATCTGGGGGCTGTCCTGATGTTGTTTGCCGTGATGTTCCATCTCTATCGATACAGCAAACCTGCGGCTTAACAACTTCCGCATTTTCCAAGGAATTTCTCCGGCTGGTCATCAGGTCCGCCGGAACTTTCCTACTCGATTTCGATCCGAATTGTTTTGTTCGAAGTTTTATCTCGTTTCTCTAGATCAAATTCGAAAAAATTGGAATAGCTTTTAACAAGCACAAAGAGAATTCAAAAGACAAGGCCGTTTATTCGGAAGTGAAGGATACGGTCTAGTTTCTCTTTCCTTGACAACATCGAAGACACGGATTGAAATGTCAAAAGAGCTCGTCGGGAAATTTAAGAAAATTCCGAGAAGAACTTTAATCATAGCTGTGGTTACTGTTGTCATTGCCCTAATCGCCGGCTCTTCGGTCTATGTATTTGTGCTCGCGACCTCCACCACAACCACGATCAATTCTTCTCAGGATTACAATCTCTGGGTGAAACCGTATCTTCCCCAGCTCGCGAAGATCGAGGCAGTTCTTACACAGACATACAATCCTGGTACAAGGTTAAGCTTTGGTTATGACTCTAGTTTCGGTCTGACCTGCGGGGGTAGCATAGAATCCAGCTCAGCGATAAGTGTTGAAAATGGATACAATAATGTCTGTGTTCTTATCGACAACAATCTTGAGGGTGGAGCCTCGTTGGATTATTTCGCATCCTCAGCCGTGCTCGATGGTCAACCGGAGTTTAACAAGATGACGCTTCAGATATACACAAACACTCGAAACTTTCTCTCGATGCCGTTTTACGGAGTAGGTCCGTGCACCCCTCCTTTTCCAGTTTACAACTATCCGTCAAATTTCACTCTGGTAGACCGACGTGAAGCGGAATATGGATTTGCAGGACCCTACGCTTCGAAGCTTGTGCAGACAGGAAT